>Ga0302304_10002040_pt1 | contig 10386 bp, 6 predicted proteins | sample III_Palsa_E2_2_FD_198769 | JGI IMG/M metagenome (GOLD analysis project Ga0302304, IMG submission 198769) | Peat permafrost microbial communities from Stordalen Mire near Abisko, Sweden - III_Palsa_E2_2 | ecosystem: Environmental > Terrestrial > Soil > Palsa > Peat permafrost | place: Sweden...
CAGCGGACCGGATGCCAGAAAGTTCACCGTTATCGGCGTCGTCAAAGATATGCTGATGGAATCGCCTTATGACAATGTGCGGCAGACGTTTTATTTCATGGATTATGAGAATGTCAACTGGATGCTCTTCCGGCTGAACCCCAACAGGAGCGCGCATGAGTCCGTGGCAAAGGTCGAAGCGGCTTTTAAGAAAAGCCTACCCGCAGTACCTTTCGACTACCTGTTTGCGGACAATGAATACACGGCGAAATTTGCGGCAGAAGAACGGGTCGGTAAATTGGCGGTTTTCTTCACGGTACTGGCCGTTTTTATCAGCAGTATCGGACTGTTTGGACTGGCTTCCTTTGTGGCCGAGCAGCGGACCCGGGAGATCGGCATCCGCAAGGTGCTGGGGGCTTCCGTGACCAATCTGTGGGGGATGCTGTCGAAAGACTTTATTCAGCTGGTCGTGATTGCCTGCCTGGTCTCTGTCCCCGTAGGATGGTATGTCATGCACGGCTGGCTTCAGAACTATCCCTACCGGGCATCTATTACCTGGTGGATTTTTGCGGTCACCGGCTGCGGCGCGCTGCTGCTGGCGTTGCTGACCGTTAGCTGGCAGGCTATCCGGGCGGCATTGGCCAATCCGGTGAAGAGTTTAAGATCGGACTAGAACCTTCTGTCCCGTCCGGGCGGCCTCATAGATCGCATCGACGACAAGCGCATCCTTCAGCGCCTCTTCTCCGTCGACCGGCACCACCGGCTTGTGGCCTTGCAGGAGGATGCCGGACATCTCGTCCATCTGGACGGTCTGGTGTACGGTATCGGGCTGTGTCAGCTCACCTTTATTGGTATGCCCCTTGGTGGGTCCATACCCTGTGGCAGGGAGGAGTTCGGCATAACCTGCCGTTCCGTCCAGGAAGAATCTGTCGAGGTTATCCATGTTGTAGGTCGAGAGACAGGAGGCCACAGCTCCGCTGGGAAAGCCCAGTTGGAACTGGATAGTCTCGTCGATGCCCTGAACGAATCTTGCCGGGTCTGTCTTCGTTTCCTGTGCCGTGACCCAGCTGGGCTCTTCTCCCACCATATAGCGGGCTCCATTGACGGAATAAATGCCGATATCCATCAGGGATCCTCCGCCGGACAGCTTTGGATTGCGCCGCCATTGATTGGGATCGCCACTGTTGAACCCTGACAGCCCCTGGAAAAATCGGATCTTGCCCAGCTCCCCCGCTTTTCGCATCCGGATCACCTCCAGCGTCTTGGGCTCGAAGTGCATCCTGTATCCTACCAGCAGATGGACGCCGGCCGCCTTGCAGGCATCGATCATCTCCCGGGACTCGTCCGCGGTGAGGGCCATCGGTTTTTCGCAGATGACCTGCTTGCCGGCTTTGGCCGCGCGGATCACAAAGTCTTTGTGGGTAGCATTCGGTGTAATGACATATACCGCATCGATATCGGGATTGTTTTTGATCTGGTCGAAATTCTCGTAGTTGTAACAGTTTTTAGCCGGGATATTGTACTTGGCCTGCCAGACCGGGAGCTTAGCGGGGGTGCCACTGATGAGGCCTACTAATTTGGCCCTGGTGCACGCCTTCATCGCATCGGCGACCCGGGAGCCATAGCTGCCCAGGCCCAATATCGCTACCCGCAGGACGGGACCGTCGGTGCCAGTGCAGCCGGCGGATGACGTAGCCGTAGACAAGGCGGCGGCGGGCAGGATGGCTGGCGTAAGAGAAAAAGTAACGGCAGAGCCGGTCAGTTTGTGCAAGAAATCGCGACGCGAATGCATAAAGGAGAAGTTTCCTCTAATTTATTGCTTTTTTTCCAGCACCAGTACGATCTTATTAAAATCTGCCGCTGTATTGATCACCTTCTTGAAAACGTCATAATCCCCCAATGGATAGGATACTCTCCGGTATTGTTCCATCACGTGAACCTTCAGCAGATTGCCTTCTATTTTATAGTCGGAGGAAAACCCCATAACGATCTCTCCATTCTCTGTATGGTCATTGTGGATAGTCAGGTCATTGGGATTCTTTACCGTATAGCCATCAGGGATAACCAGCTCGATCGTTCTTTCCTCCGTATGGGGATAGGGCATCATAACCGGAAACTGCCGCGGCTTTTCCTGGTACAATTCCGACTGCGGACCGATGATCTCGCCGATCTTCACCAGCAGCTTATTTCCCGCGTTTTCCAGCAATTCGCTGGCTTTTACCGTGGCAGTCAGCGTAAAGGGCTTATTGTTGCTATAACTTTCGAAATCCCCATTTTCAATATTGCTGCTGACAATATTCTCCGAATTCGTGCCGAATTTCACCAGGTCCTTGATAAAGGTCCGTTGTTCTTCGGGGTTGCTCAGTGTATAGGCAGCGCGATAATTGCCGGCGCCATATCCGCCATACCCCTGCCGCATATCCACGAGCAGCGTATCGAGGCTGGCATTCAGTCTGAGCTTGGAATCGATCGTATTGAAGGACGTCGTATAGTCCTCGAGCGGAACGGGCCTGATCTCTGCTATGGCCGTTGTAAATGTTCCGATGGTAGTCGTCTTACAGAAAAGCGCATCTGTCGCGCCCCAGAGTGGGTTGATCCAGGGATACCTTGTCTCGGTCAGGGTAGGCGCCAGGAATTTTTTTTCTGCCGGGAAATACAGCAGGAATTCGGAAGTGCTGTTCCAATTCTCGAAGCTTTTATCGATGACCGATTTGCTGCGGTCGCATGTCATCACTATCTGCGATTCAATCGCCAGTTTTTTATAAATAGCGCCATACAATCGTAAGATGCCGCGGTTACTGGCAATGCTGTTCTTCAGGATCCACTCTATGTTTTCCGCATCATCGGAATTGATGTCGTCACGGGTAGCAATCTTTTTTTTCAGGAAGTTTTCTACGGCTATGATTTTCGCCGGCTCTGACCCCAGCTGGCCCCAGCCATTATGGCGGATCAATTCGTCGGTGCTCTTCAGCTCTTTTTCATTGAACGTGGCATACGCTGTATAGATCCTTTTGGCCAGCTCATTCCAGGTGAACAGCCGTACATTGCCGTTACTCACTGCTGTATTATAGGACAGCTTATACTCTATCCTTTGCAGGCCGGCTTCGTATGCGGCATACTTTTCGTCTTCCACACCGCTGATGGTATCAAGCTCTGTGGTAAATACCCTTTTGTCATTTAATACCGTATCGGCAGCCGTTACTGTGCAATTGTAGCCTTTTAATTGAAAATGCAGTCTTTGAGGGGCAAGGATTTCCAGGCGGCAGCTTAGCACCGGAAACCCTCCCTGCAGCTGTTCGCGGCCAAAAAACACAGCCGGCCGCCTGAAGGTGTAATAATATTCTACTTCAGCACCCTTTTCAAGGCCTTCCATCGCGAAGATCTTATACATATTTCCGTCTTCTTCCTTATGGTCTTTGATGTTCTGCTTGTCTATCTCGATGATCTTCCCGTTCGGAAGGATGGTCCTGGCGCGGATATCTACGATATCACTGTTGTCGGTCACACCCAGGTATATCTTATTAAAGGATTCTATGCCTTTGTCGTCATTCAGCCTGACGATACGATGCAAGGTCTTGTACATGACCATGTCGCCCTTTGCCTGGTCTGCATATTCCACTCTTCTTTGGTCCAGCAGGATGACGGCGGATTCTTTGGCATATCTGGGATCGATAGAATGCAGGGAAGGGGTGGGATTCCATACTTCCAGCTTGATAGCCGGTTGCGTCGGCTGCCCCGTCTGCGCCACGACAGTCATCCAGCCGATAGCCGTCATTGCCAGCAGCAGGGAAAATATTCTTCTCATAAATCGGCCATTTATTTTTTGGATAGGGTTACAGTTTCTTTATAGAGGGGAAACAGGTTTTCAAGCACTTTATTCCAGTCGGCGAATTGATCGGCCTGTAACATCAGGTGATCATTGTCGAATTCCTGCCTGAGGATAAGCTCGTCACCCTTTTGGTCATACCCGAGATCGAAGCCCCAGACGGCATTGTGATAAGACTTAGCGGCAGGCAGATAGCTGACCTTATAACCGCCAGGGATCTTCAGGGCGATGACATAGTTGCGTTGGTCCAGGAAATTGTATTCGATCGGCATCTTTCGTTTAGGATAGTCGATCTCGTCATGGACATAGAATTTGAATAGGTTCAGGTTCAGATACCATTCATTATCGATGTATTTGGCATAATCCTGCAACGTAAAGCTGGCCGTTAACCGGATATGGCCTTTGTCATTGAGATTGATCACCTGAAAAGAATCGAGATGGAATTTGTTGGAGCCCCTGAAAAACCGGTTTTTCATGTAATTATCATAGTCTTTTTCATTCATGGACGCCAGTATACCCTGGAGACGCATCGAATAATAGCCGGTAAGATCCACGCGGATCTTTCCCTTCAGGCCCTGATCGGTTAATTCCAACCAGGTTGAATCGGTCAACCGGTTCGTCTCCTTTGGCATGACAGGTACCGTTAATATCTTATAGCTGCTGTCATCGATGGCTACCAGGGCCTGTTTGTCCTGAATAAACTCCGTCGGCATCCCGAACACACAGGTCGGGTCAGTGCCATCGAGGAAAATATATTTGTCACCCAGCCTGATCGTACAGATCATATGGTTATCTGTGATCGGTAGCGGTGTTTCTGTATAGGTATAGGGGAGATCCCTTGTCCCGATCCAGGTATAATAGGCCTGTACGCCGGCCGTCCGCAACATGAAGGTCAGGATGCTGCTCATATCCTTGCAATCCCCGAAACGCCGGTCGCAGATCAGGTTCGCATCCCTGGGAATAAAACCTTCCGTGCCCTGTTCGAAAGCGATATATTTGATGTTCTGTTGTACCCACCCATAGATCTTCCTTGCTTTTTCCTCGTCCGTATTTGTATTCCGGCACAGGGAATCCACCAACTGCCTAAGTTCCGGGCTGATGGCTTTATTGATATTTTTTAAATAGCCCCGATACAGGCGATACAAGTCATCCGGACTGGATAGATAATTGATGGTCTGTCCGGTTTCATCCCGGTATTTTTCGATATAAAAGATGACCTTGGTCGCATACCAGTCTTCATCGGGAGCATCGGCATAGGACTTTTCCGCCTCCAGGTCTTTGACCTGGAAAGTATAGGTGATCTCTCCATGTCTCTCTTCACTGGAGAAAACCACCTTATCGGCATGATCACCCTTCACCATGTATTTCAGGGACATCTCCTTTGGGAAAGTGATCTTTAAGGCGGAATTGACAACCGGAATGGCGCGGGTAAAATAAAAAGGCGACAACAGATGCGGGTCTTTGTGTAAGATGGATAATTCGAGGTTGCCCACCGCGCCTGGCGTTACGTCGGGGAAATCGAAAGAGGTTTCCTTTACATCATCATAGAAGATACCATCCGACTTACTATCGGTCGTCGTAAAATTGTCCACCTTCACTTTTTTATCGCTTGCCGTACGGGTATAGGCGGTATACTGCTGCAGTTCGTGGAAACCGCTGTGCGTAAAACTATATTTGCTGAGATAGGCGCCGGCACTGGCGGACAGATACATGATCTGGTGCGTTTCATCGCTTTGAACGACCGGCTGACCGCCTTGAAGGTTGATCTTATAGGCGATCGAATGATTCAGCACTACCGCATTTTCGCCGGGATATTTTTGCCGGATCACGTCCGGGGATTGCGCCCGGGATGAAAAGTACAGGCTGACGGCAAACAGGCAGTAAAAAAGACGGATACAACACTTCATTTTATCGATAATAAGTTACCATAGTAATAAAAATCTTTTTCCTTGCTATGACCGTTGTCATCATACAACTCGGTGACCCCATGCGCTGACCCGTCATAAAAGTACCCTTTTTCGGTAAGGACGCCTTTTTCATTATACTCTGTGTAAGGGCCATTCATGTTGCTATGCAAGTAAAGATAATCGTCTTTTATCTGGCCATTGTCGTAATAAACAACATACCGGCCTTCTATATCGCCATATTTCAGGCTATCCGCAAATCGCAACCGGCCATTGGTAAAATACAGCTTATATTGCCCATCGAGGAATCCATCCTTATATTCTATCTCGGCCGCTACGTTCCCATTGGGAAACCAGGTCTTTATTTTTGCGGATTCCGCGACAACCGGTGTTGCCGGTTTCTTAACGCCGTTCTTATCCAGCCAGGTATAGCTTATAAGCCGGTCCTCCTTCCATATCAATTCATACAGCAGTGTGCCATCGGGATCGAACTGTGAAAAAGGGCCTGTTTTGTCGCCATTTTTATAGGTCGTTTCCTCTTCTACTTTTCCGTTTTCGAAATAATAGGTCTGTTTCCCGTTGAGCTTACCATCCATGTATTCCTCGGTAGATTTGAGCTTGCCATCCGGATAGTAGTAGTTCCATCGGCCCGATTTATTGTCATAGCTGTAGTGGCCATCCGTTGACACCTGTCCTGAATGATAATAAGCCTTATAGCTGCTATCCTGTAAGCCCTTTTTATAGTATTCCCCGGCCAGTTTTTTGCCATCCGGGTACCATGTGGTATAAGGTCCGTCGAGCTTTCCCCGGATATACCGGCCTTCGATCCAGATCTTGCCGTCGGGATATACGAGATGTACTTTGCCGGTGCCATCCTGGAAGTTCATATTCTGCAAAACCCTGCCGGTGCTGTCGAACTGCACCCATTGCTGCAGCCACCCGGACCTGTACCTTGTTTCATATTCTTTCTTCCCGTTGGCCTGATAGGTTTCTTTGAACCCGCTGATGCTCCCTCCCTTATAATAGACACTATCGGTCAGCGCACCCAGATGATTATAATACAGCCAGTATCCGCAGGCGTCATCATTCTGGTACCATCCCTGGTTAGACAGCCGGCCGTCGCTGTAATAGTATTTGTGGGCGCCGTCTAATTTTCCGCCGGTATAATTATTTTCTAATTTTTTTGTTCCATCGGGGTAATAGGAAACAACCGGCCCTTGTAAATTTCCGTCGACGAATTCGTCTGTTTCGTCCAGGGCTCCGGAAGGCAGATAAAAGGTTTTCGTGCCTGTAACATCGCCCTTTTCATTGTAGGTAGCCTGTGAAGTTTTTGTTCCATCGGGCATGTATGTTGTCAGCTGCAAGAGTTTATGGTCACGCTGCACCTGTCCTAATGACGCGCCTGTCTTGTCAAAATATTGCGTCCTTTGTAAGATGTCATTCTCATAGTGAAAGATGGAGGCCAATTTTCCGTCGTCATCATAATTGCGCGAATCCCCCTGGATCTTGCCATGTTTGATGAGATAATCGTTCTTGATAACACCATTGTCATAGAATTCCTTATGTTCGCCCTCCTGCTGGTCATGGATGAAATTCTGTGCGACTTTCAGCTGCCCGTTCGGGTAATAGTAATTCCAGATCCCTTCCAGCTTGTCCAGGCTGTAATTACCCTTCGTGGACAACTGGCCATTGTCATAGTATTTCTCGTAAGGGCCTTCCAACTTACCATTGACGTATTGATAGATATTCTCGATCTTCCTGTTCTGATGCCAGGTCTTCGCCGGCCCGTTCAGAACGCCGGCGCTGTACGTCTCCGTAAAGCTGGTATCTCCATTATCGAAAAAACCTGTTTTGATGCCGTCTTCCTTGCCGGCCCGATAGTGGGTAATGGCTTTGGGCGTGCCCACAAGGAAATAGGAGATGGACTCACCGTCAGGGGCGCCGTCTTTATACCAGGAATGCGATGAAATGCTCCCATTGGAAAAATAATAGGTTTCCTCGCCAATTTGCTTGCCGTCCTGGTAGATCTCTTTTCCTTTCACCGTGCCATCGAAATAATAATAGGTCCAGGCGCCTTCTTTTTTCCCCTGGTCATTGAACAAACCCTTAGCCTTGATATTTCCGGCGCTGTAATAGTACTCCCATGGCCCGACTTCCTGATCTTCCTTTGTCCGTTTCCCGTACCCTCTTTCGCCATTCGAAACGCTCCATATCGGACTGCTGGAAGAGTCCCGTTTGCTGTAATTGAGCTCGCGGGTACGGCGGATAAGGCTAAAATAGGCGACAACCTTGTCTGTAAGATCAGCCAGCTCCTTTTTATGTTTCTTATTGTACTCTTGTATGATGGGAATATTAGCGGCCGACAAAAAGATATGATTGATAAAGACTTCGAACTGGTCCCCGCTATAGCAGGCCTTAAAAAAGGGCATATAATATTGTGTGTAGAAATCACTGTCCGCCGCATCGTATTCCATCTTTTCAAAAATAACCTGTATCTGTCTCGAGATGGGATCATCCAGCTGGATGATCGGTTTATAGCTTTTATCCAGGGCAATCTTTGACTGAACGATCTGTTCCAGCAATTGATAGTTATCCGATGTTGCTTCTTTCCGGTCATTGACCAGTTTTTGGATCTCGTCCGTATTGTGCGAGATGGCGTTCAGCAGTGAGAGACAATTCGAATGATACCTTCCCTCCGGAGTCATTAGCAGGTAGCCGGCCAGGCAGAATATCGCCTGGATCAATTTGCCTTCATTGATGGCGCACAGCCCGAGCTTGAAATGTGAACTATAGGAATAGGGGTCCATCACGAGGGTATGCTGCAGTATCCTCTCAGCCTCAGGATAACGATGCAGCTTCATCAACACGGCGGCCTTGTTCAGGTACAGCAGTGAATAGGCCGGATACTTTGCTATTGCAGAGTCAAAGACCTCCAGCGCCCGCTGATCATCATTCGTGGCGTTTAACGAATTGCCGTAGTGATTATACAATTCGGGTTCCATCTCCCGGTCATCATGCAGCCTTAGCGCCTGCTGACTATACAAGGTGGATTTTGTGTACTGGCTGTCGGCATAATAAGCAAGCCCGATATTATACAATGCTCTTACATAATTGGTATCATTCCTGTCGATGGCTGAAAAGACTGCGATGGCTTTCGAATAGGCGCCGGAATCATGTAGGGTGATGCCTTGTTGCAATAAATTGCCGGATACGATCAAAGGATTGTCCTGCTGAGCGGTTGCCGTAAAAGTCGTGGTCAGGGATAAAAGGAGTAAACTGCCGAATAGTATTTTTTCCATATATAAGTTGCCAGGCTAAAATATAATCAATTGAATTAATAACGTATAATTGCGCGTAAAATATTGTAATGGGTAGGACAGAACATTTTTCCCTGAAGAAGTACAATACTTTTGGCATCGATGTCATGGCCCGCTATTTTGCTGTTTTTTCCGGTGAGGATCAGCTGGCTGGCCTGCTGGAAGAGGCGAAGGCCGGGGCAGAAAGCGTTTTTGTACTGGGGGGAGGAAGTAATATATTGCTTACCAAGGATATAGATGGCCTGGTGCTCAAAAATGAGTTGACGGGGATCGATCTGGTCGACGAAGATGAGCAATATGTATACGTCCGGGCAGGGGCAGGGGAGAGCTGGCATGGCTTTGTACAATATTGCCTTAGCCGGAACTGGGCCGGCGTGGAAAATCTATCTCTTATCCCGGGCAGCGTAGGGGGCCCCTATGCAGAATATCGGCGCTTATGGGGTGGAGATCAAAGATGTATTTCATGAGCTGACGGCCTGGAACCTGGAAGAGGGTAAGGTCTATACTTTTACGTTGAACGACTGCCATTTCGGCTACCGGGACAGTATTTTCAAAGGGGCATCTAAAGGCCGTTTTATCATTCTCAGCGTCACTTTCCGGTTAAACAAGATACCCGTTTTTCACACGGCATATGGCGCCATTCAGGAAGAACTGGAAAGGATGGGCGTACAGGAGCTCAGCATTCAGGCCATATCGCAGGCGGTCGTCAACATCCGCACATCCAAACTGCCCGACCCGGCGCAGATCGGTAATGCCGGCAGCTTCTTCAAGAACCCATCCATCCAGAGTATTCATTTTGAATACTTGCAAAAACAGTTTCCCGGCATCGTCGGCTATCCTGAGGCCTCACCGGGCGGCATAGGCACTGGCATAAGCTCGGCATCCGCCCCCGGTTCCGCATCCGCCCCCGGCACCACCAAACTGGCCGCCGGCTGGCTGATCGAGCAATGCGGCTGGAAAGGCTACCGCCACGGCGACGCCGGTGTCCACATCCGCCAGGCCCTCGTCCTCGTCAATTATGGCCATGCCACAGGCAGCGAGATCTACGACCTCAGCGAAGAAATCCTCCGCAGCGTGCAGGAAAAATTCGGCGTAACCCTCGAACGAGAAGTCAATATCATTTAGCGGCAAAGGCGCCTCGCCGGAGCGAGGGCGGCCCTAATTAAAATCATCCCCCTCCGCATCATCATCTTCATTGCCGAAGCTGCCGCCTGAAGACCCCAGGTTCACCATGGAGCCGATCAGGTCCTTGAACTCGATCTTTCCTTCCACCACTTTTTTGCTGATCAGGGAATAGGCTGCCAGCCCGTGCAGGACGAATTCCATCAACAGGGCAGCCTCCCGTTCGTTCGTATGCTTG
>Ga0302304_10002052_pt1 | contig 10340 bp, 7 predicted proteins | sample III_Palsa_E2_2_FD_198769 | JGI IMG/M metagenome (GOLD analysis project Ga0302304, IMG submission 198769) | Peat permafrost microbial communities from Stordalen Mire near Abisko, Sweden - III_Palsa_E2_2 | ecosystem: Environmental > Terrestrial > Soil > Palsa > Peat permafrost | place: Sweden...
CTTAGTATTGATCTGCCTTTAAACTAATTGCTTGTTATTGGATATGCAGGGAGAATTTTACCACTTGCAGCTAAGACTGGCCCGCGATGAGCAGGGCGCTCTTAAAGAGTTGTACACCATTTTGTATAAGAAACTGGTGCACTTCGCCCACCTATTGGTGCGTTCCAGGGAACTCTCGGAAGAAGTGGTGGAAGACGTCTTCATCAAGCTTTGGACCAGGCGCAAGCAGGCCCCGGACATACAGAACTTAAAAGTCTACCTGTACGTCACGACGAAAAACACGGCCCTTAACTATTTAAGCAAAAAGGCAAGCGAACTAACCACCGCACCTTTTGATTTTTTGGACATAGACCTGGTTACCATAGACCCTTCTCCCGAACAACAAATGATCACCGCAGAAATGCTGAAAAAAGTGGAGGAAGCCGTAGAGTCTTTACCTCCCCGTTGTAAAATGATCTTCAAGCTTATCCGGGAAGACGGGCTGAAGTATAAAGAAGTGGCCGACATCCTGGGTATTTCCGTCAACACCATCGATGCTCAATTGGCGATAGCTATCAAACGCATCGGGGCCGCTCTGCTCATTGCGCCTTCGGCTAAAATGTCCAGGAAAATATTTTTTTAACTTTCCTTTAGTAGATCGCCTTCATTTACCTGTCTATGAATAGGAGGAGCGATATATGGACCACCACCAAAACAGGGCTTGGGTATTAATAGCAAGAAAGCTGACCGGAGAAGCCAGTGAAGATGAACTGCAGGAACTGCAAGCCCACTTGGAGGACCATCCCGAATGGCAGTTAACCTTTGACCTTACCCATGCTTACTGGTTTCAAAACCCCGGAATCCCTCCCCTGGAGCGGGAGCCCGCTTGGGATGTGGATGCAGCGGTTGACCGCATTGTGCGTTCAGAATTTACCACGGGTCGCCCGGAGCCGGAAACGCATCACGTAGCGCCGGTCCGGCGTTACATAGGGAAGCACCCCGTCTTATGGGCGAGCGCTGCCGCCTTCGTACTAGCCGTTATTGGGCTGGCTGTGTTACGGAGTTACCACCGCCCTGCGGAAATCACTCCCACGCCGCTGCAGGCCATCCATGAAAACCGGATTGAAACCCGTCCGGGCAGCCGTTCCCGGCTGTTGTTGCCGGATGGTTCCACCGTCTGGGTAAATGCCGGTTCAACGCTTACCTATCCTTCGTCCTTTTCTTCCCTTAACCGCGAATGCACGCTGGAGGGGGAGGCCTTTTTTGACATTGTGAAAAACCCTGCCCACCCCTTTATCGTTCACACCTCTTCGTTGAATATCCGTGTCCTGGGTACGGCTTTCAACGTAAAGGCTTATTCCCGCGATAAAACGATAGAAACGACCCTGATACGGGGTTGCATTGCCGTTTCCATCAAAAGCAAGCCCAACGAGGAGATCACTCTGAAGCCTAATGAAAAGCTGGTAGTGGCTAATAATGATAGTACCCTACAGACAAATATGGGTGGCCATCGTACCGACAAAAAAACAGAGGAAGCGCAGGTGAATATTTGCAAGCCCACTTATGAATCCCATACCGGGACCATTATAGAGACTTCCTGGGTCAACAATAAGCTGATCTTCCAGGATGAGGAATTCAGGGACCTGGCCTTGCAGATGGAAAGATGGTATGGGGTGGACATTCAATTTGCCAGTGCAAAACCATCCGCCCTGCGCTTCACCGGTACGTTTCAGGAAGAGACCATTCAGCAGGCCCTGGACGCCTTAAAACTGACAGCCGATTTTAACTATACCATTCACGGAAACCAAATCACTATTTATGAGAGATGATTAAAAAAGAGAATATCACCCATTCTGTCGAATTCGTAAAGTAAAGCGGGAAATGTTGGCGCATTCCCCGCAAGGTTACAGGAAAACTTGGCAATGCAATGGTAGCAGCAGCACAAGGATCACCTTTTTAATAACCCAAAGTTTAAATGTATGAAAAAAAGTCTAACGATTTGGGACTGGTGTCCCCATGCCTTAAAAAAAGCTCTTTTGATTATGAAACTAACCATTCTACTGATATTGCTGGCGACTCTGCAGGTATCGGCGAATGTCAACGGGCAGGCCAAAATCTCACTCAGGGTAACCCAGGTTGAAATTTCCCATGTACTCAATTCTATAGAAAGACAGGGGGTTTATCGCTTTCTCTATAACAGCCGGTTAAACGGTGTGCAACAAAAGGTCAGTATCGATGCAGACAATCTGGATATCAAGGACCTGCTCCGCAAAATGTTTACGGGGACAGACCTTACATACAAGATGCTGGATAATAACCTGATCGTGGTATTGTCTTCCTCTTTGGCGGTCCAGGACTTAAAGATTACGGGGAAAATTACCGGGGGAAGCGACGAACCGCTATCCGGGGTGTCTATCACCGTAAAAGGCACTTCACGGGGTACGACCACCGACTTTTATGGTAATTATAGCTTGACAGTTCCTGAAAATGCTACATTATTGGTTTCTTCCATTGGTTTTCAAAATCAGGAAGTAGCTGTAAATAGCCTGTCGATTGTTAATGTAAAGCTGATCCCTTCCAGCAAGTTGATAGACGAAGTAGTGGTAGTGGGATATGGAACCCAAAGAAAGATTGATGTGACGGGCTCCGTGGCTACCATAAAGGGAGACGACATTTCCAAACAGGCTTCCACCAACCCGATCAGTGCCTTGCAAGGCAAGGTGGCTGGTGTGCAGATCACTAATTCCGGCCAGCCTGGTGCCGCCCCTGGAATTTTAATCCGGGGATTAGGCACCTATTTCGGCTCCACGGGTCCTTTATACGTAGTGGATGGCGTTTGGGTCACGGATGTAAGCTTTTTGAACCCGTCGGATATCGAAAGCCTGAGTGTACTTAAAGATGCTTCCAGTGAAGCGATATATGGGATTAATGGAGCGAATGGGGTAGTGGTGATCACGACCAGGAAAGGGAGCAAAAATGGTCATGCGACGGTAACATATAATGGATCGGTCGGATACCAGAAAGTGACCAACCAGGTTAAAATGGCCAATGCATACGAATACGCGGTGATGTTTAATGAACTCGGCCGGGCAACGAGCGCCAATCCGGTATTGCTGGATTCGTCACAGTTCGGAACGGGTACCAACTGGTTTGACCAGACGTTGCGTAATGCTTTAATAACCAATCACCAGATTGACGTTAGCGGGGGAAGCGAAAAGTCAACCTATAATTTTTCTTTAGGTTACCTATACCAGGATGGCGTGTTGAAAACCAATGATTATCAACGCTACACGGCGCGTCTTCAAAATGACATACAAATTTCAAAAAATATCAGGGTAGGATATACTGCCATCGGCAGTTATTCTCTCTCGGACGATGCGCCGGGCGGTATTTGGCACGAGATCTATTCGGCGCCTCCGGTCATTCCCGTAAAATTTGCCGATGGGGGCTACGGTGATCCGGGATATTATGGGTTGGGACAATCCGTGTCCAATCCCCAGGCAACCCTGGACTTCAATAACGCCAAATCAAAAAACAACAACCTTACCGGCGGCGCTTATCTGGACATTAAGTTTGCGAGGCATTTTACATTCCACACCAATGTCGGTGGAGAATATATCGATAATCAATCCAAGAATTATACACCGGTTTACAAAGCCACTTCCACCCAGAACAATGCAGTGAGTAATTTAAGCGTCACCAGTTATGAAACCCGCAAGTGGATTGCTGAAAATACGCTCACGTACACCAATGTTTTCGGGGATCACAAATTGACCGCTTTAGTTGGACAGCATGCGGATTATTATAACTACGACGAAATACATGCTTCCGCTATCAATGTGCCCGATGCGACAACGGGCAACTGGTATTTGGGACTGGGTACCGGCGGAGCCGGCACGGTGTCTGACGTGGATCCTAATACCTATAACCCGGCCTATCCTTTAACGTCCACCGTTTCCTCCTATTTCGGAAGGGTCAACTATGGGTATAGGGATAAATATTTGCTGACTGCCACGATGAGGGGGGATGGCTCCTCAAAATTTGTGGGCTCCAACCGCTGGGGGTATTTCCCCTCTATCGGCGCAGCCTGGGTTATCAGTAATGAGGACTTCATGAAAAATCAAAAGTTTTTTAACAGCCTGAAATTGAAGGGTAGCTGGGGTAAAGTTGGGAACGTCTCTATTCCAACCTTTGTAAGCAGCCTCACCAGTGTTTCCGGTGGAGCATATAGTGTTATCTACGGAAACAGCGGAGTGATTTCTTCGGGGGTAAGCGTAGCAGCTTTAGTGCCGCCGCCACTGGTATGGGAAAAAGGGGTAGGAACGGATATCGGCCTGGAGGCGGTGACGCTGAATAACAGGCTGACTATTGATGCGGATTACTATGACAAGAAAACGGAAAACTTTGTTTTTCAGGTAAATATCCCTGGATCCGTAGGAGCGTCAACTCCCTATATAATAACAAATGTGGGCGATATCAGAAATCGCGGTTTTGAACTGGCCTTATCCTGGAAAGATCAAATTAGCAAGGATTTTTCTTATGGCATTAGTGGTAATGTTTCCATTAACAATAATGTAGTCCTGACAAATAGCGCCGGAGGGCAGAAGATCTATAACGGGGGTGAAGGGGCTACCGGTGGGCAGTTCACCACTGTGACAACCGTAGGGCAACCTGTAGGCGAATTTTACGGATATAAGGTGATCGGTATTTTCCAGACGGCAGCGGACGTGACCAACTATACAGATAAAAACGGTGCACAGTATCAGCCGGGAGCTCAGCCCGGTGATTTTAAGTATGCCAGTACCACAGGAGTGGGTCCTATTACGGGGAATGACAGGGTATATCTGGGTAACCCCAATCCAAAATATACCTACGGGATCAATACCAGCTTTGCCTACAAAAAATTCGACTTAAGTATAGATTTACAAGGTGTTGCAGACGTCAGTGTATATAATGCGAACAAGGGTTTGCGCTATGGAGCGGAGAATTTCACCCAGGATTTTTACGAACACCGCTGGCACGGCGCCGGTACCTCCAACACATTTCCTTCGGTGAATGTAGGGGGAGGCACGAATTTCGATCCCAACTCCTGGTATGTTGAAAGCGGTAGCTATTTCAGGATCAGAAATCTTCAGTTAGGCTATACGATCCCTAATGCCACCTTGAACAGGGCCTGGATTCAGAAACTCAGGGTGTACGCAGATTTGCAGAACCCGTTTAATTTCTTCAAGTACACAGGATTTACCCCTGAAGTAGGAGGCACTCCGGGAAATGCAGGGATTGACAATAACATATATCCCCTGTATGCAACTTACAGATTGGGTGTAAATCTTACGTTTTAACCTGAAAAAATTGAATTATGAAACCGAATGATAAATATATCCAACACATATTGGGACTGGGCTTGCTGGTTTCTGCATCCGTCTTCATGCTACACGGATGCTCTAAGGGGTTTTTAAATGTAGCCGTGCAAGGCCAGCAGCCGGTAACCCAACTGTGGCAGACCGAAACGGATGCTACCAATGCGGTTAACGCTATATATGCGAATCTACGCACATACGACAATACGGCTTTCCCACCTAGCTATAGAGAGTCTTGGATCGGACGATGCCGTAAAGGGGAGTGTGCCTACGGACGCCACTTTTATGAATGGGTATGATAATTTTACGGTAACGGCTACGGAAGGTCAGTTGGACGGATTTTGGCAAGGCCAGTACCAAAACATTAATTTTTGCAATCAGGTACTGGATAGCATCGTCAACATTAATATGGACGCGAGTTTAAAAGCCCGCTATTTTGCCGAAGCAAAATTTGTGAGGGCGTATTCCTATTTCAGGCTGGAGAGGGCATTTGGCAATATTCCGTTGGTTTTACAAATTCCCGGGACAGCCGCCCAGATCAACCCCGTTCAGAGCACGCCCGCACAGGTGTATGCGGCCATTGAACAAGACCTTTCGGATGCTGCTTCCGTATTGCCGCAAAGCTATGGGGCTTCCGACGTTGGCCGCGCTACCAAGGGAGCCGCTTTAGCCCTCCACGCAAAGGTGGCTTTGTATGAGAAAAAATGGAGCGATGTAGTAACTTATACCAAGCAGGTAATGGGCTTGGGATATGCCCTGTTCCCCAGCTACGAGCAAATGTTCCGGATACCCAATGAAAATTGCTCAGAATCGATTTTTGAAATTCAGTGCAATTACGTAGCAGGCAATGAGGGAATTAATAGCAGTCAATATTCGCAGGTAGAGGGCGACAGGGACGTAAGCCCTTCGGTAGGTTGGGGTTTTAATGTGCCCACCCAGGACCTGGTGAATGAATTTGAGGCGGGTGACCCGCGTTTGCAGGCTACGATCATGATGGAGGGGACCACTACCCCTGAAGGCGACGCCGTTCCGATGGCCTCCGCAGGGGCGCCGACGATGTACAATATGAAATCCTATGTACCGTTTGCGCAGGCCGCCGCCCATGATGCGGCCGGGAACCCGGGATGTGAACAGAATGTACGCGTCCTTCGGTATGCGGATGTGCTCCTCATGAATGCAGAAGCCAATAATGAATTAGGAGACGCTGCAGACGCATTAACATCCCTTGAAATGGTAAGGGCCAGGGCCAGGGCGAACAGCGCCAATCCCGCGACGACCTTGCCGCCGGTCACTGCAACTGATCAGGCGACGTTGCGTACTGCCATCTACCATGAAAGAAGGGTAGAACTCGCTATGGAGTTTGACCGTTATTTCGACGTAATCCGCCAAGGGAGGGCCGCTGCGGTGTTTGGCTCGTTGGGTTGGAAACCTAATAAAAATGAAGTATGGCCCATACCCCAAAATGAAATCGACGTTTCTGCCGGCGTATTGAAGCAGAATGTCGGGTACTAGCGGCTTATATTTAATTATCAATCTAAAAAAGAGTGTATGAAAAATATAAAATTCGGATGGAGGCCAGCGATTTGTCTGGTGGCGGCGATTGGTTTCTTTGCTTCTTCCTGCCAGAAAAAATTTGATCCTAACAGTTATAAGCCCGCCGAGACCTTTGGGGGATACAGCGCATCCAGCCAGATAGCCTCCACAGATCTGGTGGCTTATTGGGCCTTTAACGGGAGTTTGGTGGATAGTGTTTCCAATACAAGCTGCGTCAATACCGGAACCACTTTTGGTACGGGCATCGTTGGGCAGGGTTTGCAATGCGGGTTGAACACCTATGCAATATTCACACCCACCACGGCTATCAAAAATTTGCAGAGTGCCACTATCTCTTTTTGGGTAAACACGGCTGAAAACAGCACGGGCATCCAGGAGGCGATATGCTTTGCCAATAGCACCCAATTTTGGAGCAACCTGGACCTCTTCTTCGATGGACAGAGCGCCACCGGCGCTACTTTCAAAATCCATGCATATGGCAACGGGGGGAATAGTGAAGAATGGTTGACCAACTGGACCCTTAACAACCCCTGGAATACATGGCAACACTATGTATTGACGTACGATTCGGCCAGCGCTACGTTTAATTTTTATGTGAATGGCAGCCTTTATCAGAGTGGAACCAATGTGGGTACCGCTACCGCGGCTAATTTTGGTGCACTGAATTTTGCCGCTGTCCCGGCGATCGTTTTTGGCACGATACAGTTCATGACCACTCCAAGCCTTACCAGCGGGGCTACTTCCCAATCGTGGGCAAGTTATCTGACAGGTGTATTGGATGAAGTGAGGATTTATGATAAGGCATTGGATGCAAGTGATATTGCCGCGTTGGATAAATTAGAGCTTTTAGGCAGATAGCGATATGCCGGATAAATCTTTACAGGAGGGTTGCCGGGTTGAAAAACATGGGCAACCCTTTTTTAAATGCTGATATGCGAAATATAAATAAAAACTTCAGGTGTGCCGTCTTGTGTCGTGGCTTTTGCATTGGACTTTGTCTTTCGCTGCTTTTCCAATTTGCGTGTAAGAAAGGGGGAAGTCCTGCTCCCCCGGCGTCTCCTCCCGCGTCATTTAGTCTTAACACCTTTACGGTGAATGGAACGAGCAGCGGGTTTACTTATTACAATGTGAATCTTGCACCGGTACTGCGATTCTCTTTCTCTGCACCAGTCAATCATTCTTCAGCCGCCAGTACATTTTCATTCAGGGACGGCTCGGGATCGGCGGTACCTTTTACGCCTTCTTTTGCCAATAATGATAGCACGGTGATTATTCAACCTTCCGCTGTCTTAAAGGGGATTACCCAGTATACGGTCGCTGTGACGACTGCCCTGCAGTCCAGCGGGGGCGGGACTTTGCAATCTGCCGCCAGCATAAATCTGATCACTTCCATCGATTCTACCGATAAGTTCCCGCGAATCAGCGACTCTGCCCTCCTGACCCTGGTCGAGCAACAGACGTTCAAGTATTTCTGGGACTTCGGCCACCCCGTTTCGGGGCTCGCCAGGGAACGGACGACGTCAGGAGACGTGGTGACCACCGGAGGCAGCGGGTTCGGCATTATGGCCATGCTGGTCGGCATTCAGCGGAATTTTATTTCCAGGGCGGACGGCCTTACCAGGATAGATAAAATAGTTTCTTTTCTGACGAACAGCGCCCAACGATATCATGGGGTTTTTCCCCATTGGATCAATGGATCCACCGGGGCTACCGTACCCTTCAGTACAGAAGATGACGGGGGCGATTTGGTGGAGACGTCCTATATGATGCAGGGACTCTTGACGGCCCGCCAGTATTTCAATAGCACAACGGACACCGCGGAAGAAAACTTACGGACCAATATCAATGCCCTTTGGAATGGAGTGGATTGGACCTGGTACAGGCAGGGTGGACAGAATACCCTGTTCTGGCACTGGAGCCCGGATTATGCCTGGTCTACTAATCAGCAGGTGAACGGATGGGATGAAGCATTGATCACGTACGTATTGGCTGCGTCATCCACCGCGGATACGATTCCAAAGATCGTCTATGACAATGGGTGGGCGCTGAACGGGGCCATGCGGAACGGGAAAGCATTCTATGGCATCCAACTGCCCCTGGGTCCCGATGAGGGGGGACCCTTGTTTTTTGCCCACTATTCTTTTTTAGGGATCAATCCCAACGGCCTGTCAGACGCCTACGCCAATTACTGGACCCAGGATACGGCCCATGCCAACATCAATTATCTCTACTGTGTGAGCAATCCCGGAAAGTACAATGGGTATAGTAACCTTTGCTGGGGGCTGACGGCCAGTGATGAAGAGAACGGCTACTCCGCGCATTCGCCCACCAATGACGACGGGGTGGTTTCGCCCACGGCCGCCATTTCTTCCCTGCCTTATACGCCGGTCCAGTCCCTGAATGCACTCCGCTTCTTTTATTACACGCTGGGGGACAAGTTATGGGGACAATACGGATTTATCGACGCCTTTAATCTGACCAATATCTGGTTTGACACCGATTTCCTGGCCATCGACCAGGGACCGCAGATCGTAATGATAGAAAACTACCGGAGCGGATTATTGTGGGACCTCTTTATGAGCTGCCCGGAAATACAAGCAGGCATGAAAAAGTTGGGCTTTCAAAGCCCTAACCTATAAACGATGTAAATAGTACATTCATGAAAAGAACGATGGTAAGGAAAATAGGTTTTCTTCTTTTGTGGATCAGCACCGGCGTCGGTGTACTCCAGGCTCAATCTATTCCTCGTCAGAAGAACCTTTCTGATTCAGCTTTGCTGGAACTCACCCAAAGACAAACATTCCGGTATTTCTGGGACTTCGCCCATCCTGTCAGCGGCCTGGCGAGGGAACGGAGCAATAAATCATATGACTACGGAGATGAAGTGGTCACCACCGGGGGATCGGGCTTTGGGATCATGGCCATCATTGTGGCTACGGAACGGAAATGGATCCTCCGTGACTCGGCAGTGGCGCGTATGAACAAGATCGTCCGCTTTCTTTGGAAGGCTGATAGCTACCACGGTATTTTTCCCCACTGGATGAATGGGGCGACGGGTAAGACTATCCCCTTCAGCAGGAAGGACGACGGCGCGGATATCGTAGAGACTTCGTATTTATTCCAGGGGCTCCTTTGCGCCCGTCAGTATTTCAACAGGGATGATCCGGAGGAACAGTCCATCAGGGATCATATTAACTGGATGTGGGACCAGGCAGAATGGAATTGGCATACAAGAGAAGGACTGGACCTGTTGTACTGGCACTGGAGCCCCAACAATGGCTGGGCGATGAACTTTGAACTGAGGGGCTATAACGAGGCATTGATCACCTATATACTGGCCGCCTCTTCTCCTTCCCACCCGATTGACAGGGAGGTGTATGCCCATTGCTGGGCTCAGAGCGATCATTTCAGGAATGGGAAAACCTTCTACGGTTTCCAACTGCCCCT
>Ga0302304_10002060_pt1 | contig 10314 bp, 10 predicted proteins | sample III_Palsa_E2_2_FD_198769 | JGI IMG/M metagenome (GOLD analysis project Ga0302304, IMG submission 198769) | Peat permafrost microbial communities from Stordalen Mire near Abisko, Sweden - III_Palsa_E2_2 | ecosystem: Environmental > Terrestrial > Soil > Palsa > Peat permafrost | place: Sweden...
AGAAAAAAACGAGCGTTTGCGAACGCTTTACGAGCGCGCGAATTGGTGGCCCAAAGGTGCTCCGCGGAAAGCGGGAGCCAAGCCGGCGCCGGCCGCTACGCCGGCAGAGACGGTGAGCGCTGCTTCCATTGCCGCGCCTACAGCGGCGGAAACTCATCGCGATCTCGCCGCCATTGCGGAAATAAATCGGCTGATGTACCGGCAACAGACGCCCCAGGAAGTTCTATCGACCACTTCTTCGGAAATCGGAAAACATCTACGTGTTTCACGCTGCCTGGTCGCTGTGGGGACTCCGGGCCAAGGGCCGCAAGCCACCGCGGAATATTCGGCTGTGGGGCTCTCGCTTACGGGTGCGTCTCGTATTTTCAGTATCGTCGGATTATTGTCGAAAGTATCGCCGGATTCTCTCGGTGGAGTCGAACTGCAGGCATCTACAACTCCCGCCCTACGCGAACTGGGCTTGGAGTCGGCGCTCGGCGTTCTGCTTACGGATAAGGAAACGCAAGCGCCGTCCGGGGCCCTGCTGGTCGGGGACGCGAATGCAAGAAAATGGAAGCCGAATGAGAGTTTTTTTCTCCAAGCAGTGGGCGATCAACTTGTCCTTTCGGTGAATCACACCCGCTTGAGGTCGCTGGTCCGTTCACTTGCCGTTGCCGATGAAAGGACCGGACTGTTGAACCGTGGCTCCTATATCGATTGCCTCCTGGCGGAATGCAATCGCTCTCGGGCGCAAAATAGGCCGCTTTCTCTCGTGATTATTCACGTCGATCGTGGCGGCGAATTGCTCCGCCAGCATGGCGACGCTTCCGTCGAACATTACATCGAACAACTCGCGCGCACTCTTTCTTCCGCGGTTCGCCAGACCGACATTGCGGTAAAATATACGGCCTGGTCCCTGGTTTTTATTTTGCCGGACACTTCGCTCGAAAGTGCTCAGACCCTCGCCGAAAAGCTCCGGCAGGTCGCGGCCACAACGCGGCCTTCTTGGGGCGAGGCGGATCTAACTATCAGCGCGATCGTCGCCGAATCCTCCTCGCGTCCCGGAGATGAGTCGGAAGATCGCGTGACCGAGTGGATTAATCGCGCCGAAGCGGGTCTGGATGAGGCGCGTCAGCGTGGCGGCAACACACTCGTATCCCTCGCTACTCCATGAAAATGAGGTGACATGTTTATAACCGATGCCGTGATCTTGCAGGGCGCGCGTACGCCCATGGCGCGCTACATGGGCTCGTTCGCGGATACCAGTGCGATTGAATTGGGTGCAGCGGCCGGCCGGGAAGCTGTCCAGCGCGCGGGGTCCGATCCCGAGGAATTCGATCACGTGATTTTCGGTAACGTGATGCAAACCAGCGCCGACGCTCTCTATGGCGCGCGGCATGTGGGACTGAAAGCCGGGTTGCCGATTGAAGCTCCTGCCGTCACGGTGAATCGTTTGTGCGGCTCAGGCATGGAATCGATCACCCAAGCCGCGCAGCGCGTTTTGCTGGGGGAAGCGAAGCTCGTCCTGGCTGGCGGCATGGAAAATATGTCGCAGTGCCCGCATGTGATTCGCGGCGCGCGCGCCGGATTTCGTTTGGGCGAAGGAAAGCTTGAGGATTCGCTGGTGTCGGGACTCTACGATACGTATTGCGGTTTCAGCATGTCCGAAACGGCGGAAAATCTTGCTGCCGAGCAGGGAATCACTCGTACCGCATGCGATGAGTATGCCTTGCGCAGCCAGCAGGCTGCTGAAGCGGCCGTACAGGATGGCCGCATGAAAGACGAAATCGTTCCGGTGGAAGTGAAGAAAGGCAAGAAGACCGTCGTTGTCACCGAAGATGATCACCGGCGGCCCGACACGACGATGGCGATTCTGCAAGCCCTTCCACCCGCCTTTCGCAAGGAAGGGATCGTGACCGCAGGAAATGCCAGCGGCATTGTTGACGGGGCCGCTGCTGTTGTCGTTACACATGCAAAAATCGCGAAAGAACGCGGATGGAAGCCGCTCGGACGCATCGTCGGCTGGGCCACCGCTGGAGTTCCTCCGCAGATCATGGGCATCGGCCCGGTGCCCGCCATCCAAAAGGCGCTGGCGCTCGCGGGACTCAAGCTGGAACAAATGGACTTAATCGAGGTGAACGAAGCTTTCGCGGCGCAGTACCTCGCGGTGGAAAAAATCCTGAAACTCCCGCGCGATAAAACGAACGTAAACGGCGGCGCAATCGCGCTCGGCCATCCATTGGCTGCCAGCGGAACCCGGCTCGTGCTGACGCTTCTTCTCGAACTTCGCCGTCGCAGCGCGCGTTACGGCATAGCGAGCGCGTGCATCGGCGGAGGCCAGGGAATCGCTGTCATCGTTGAATCGCTCGCCTGAAGCGCTCGATCCTGCACAATCACACTCGATTCAGTTATCATGGCGGGGCTGCATTCCGTCATTATTTGCTGGGGAAATTATGGCCTGCGAAAACTTGTTGTGTGAACTGAAAGAACAGATTGCGCGAATCACATTCAATCGTACGCGCGCATTCATTTGGAAACGGCCGAAGTCTCAGGGGCGCTGATAATGGCCGGTGAGTCCAAGATATCCACGATCCGCGGTGAGCTGAAAGCAGCAGGCTTGCGCTTTGGAATTGTCGTCAGCCAGTTTAACAGCTTTATTACGGACAGGCTGCTTGCCGGCGCCCTGGATGCCCTGGCGCGTTCTGGCACCGGAGACAAACAGGTCGAAGTCGTGCGCGTGCCGGGCTCTTTCGAAATTCCGATCGCCGCCAAGAAACTGGCCGCCACAAACCGGTTCGATTCGATCGTCTGTATCGGATGCATTCTGCGCGGAGAAACTTCACACTATGATGTCGTGGTGTCCGAGACGGCTCGCGGCATTCAGCTCGCTCAACTTGATTCCGGAGTGCCCATGATCTTATGCGTGTTGACCTGCGACACTCTCGAACAAGCCATTAACCGCGCTGGACTGAAAGGCGGAAATAAGGGCTACGAATCCGGGCTTGCCGCTATCGAGATGGCTCACCTGTCGCGCAAACTCTCGAAAGGTTCTGTTCGCGGTGCAACTCGCTCGCGTCCCCATAGATGACTCTTCGCCGCAAATCCCGCGAGTTCGCGCTTCAGATGTTGTTTGAATGGGACGTGACGCGGCAGAAGGCCTCGCGCGTGGAGCAGCTTTTCTGGAAATCGGCGCGCGCGGCGGATTCCACGCGCAAATTTGCCAACCAACTCTTCGAAGGGGCAATTGCAGAGGCCGAAGTAACCGATAAGCTGGTTCAAAAACTTTCCGAAAATTGGAAGCTCGAGCGTTTGGCGGCGGTGGATCGAAGTATTTTACGTCTGGCGGTGTACGAACTGCGCTTCGGCACCGCGCCGCCGAAAGTTGTGATCGACGAAGCGCTCGAGCTCGCTAAGAAATTTTCTTCGGCCGACGCCCCGTCGTTTCTGAATGGCATCCTCAACGCTGCGTATAAGTCTCTCGAAGCTTAGACTCTCAACTTCGGCGCTTTGAAATTTCCGCGCGCTTTCGCCTCGAATCGGGAAGCGTAAAGATGCCCAAAACATCAGGCTTCGATTTCGCCTTCGAAAACGCGCACCGCTGAGCCGCTCACTTTGGGAGTCAGCCGCCCGCGTTCTGCCATAATTTCCACTTGGATCTCGCTAGGGCGGCCCATTTCCACTCCCTGCATGATCGTCAATCCTTCCGATGCGCGCAATTGCCCGTGCTGCACGAGGTAAGCGCCGAGCGACCCACCTGCCGAGCCGGTCGCCGGATCTTCAATGATTCCCCACGGAACCATGCCGCGGGCAAATACGCGGCCGCGGCCGCCCATCGCAAAACAATATGCCATTGTGCCGCTGCTGGAAATCAGGTGAGCCAGGGCGCGCATATTCATGTGGATGCGGGGAAGCACGCTGCGCCGGCTCACCGGCACCATCAAATTCGATATTCCCGTGGACACAAATTCAAGAGGCAGTGAAGCTGCGAGATCGCTCGGCTTCAGTCCCAGCGTTTCCGCCAGCGCCGCGCGCGTGAATCGAGCGCGTTTGAAACTCGCCGGCTTCTGAGTCATCGTGACGCGCACCACCCGGCCGTTGTGAAATGTGAACTCAACCGGCAAAATTCCCGCGCCGGTCTGCTGCAGTATGTGGATACTTCCTTCGGAAGCGGGCACCACGCCTAGCTCGGCGAGAAGAAACCACGTGCCAATCACCGGATGGCCGGCCAGCGGGAGTTCGCGCGTAGTTGTGAAAATGCGCAAGCGGGCCAGCGCGCGATTGTTCGTCGGCTTCTGAATGAACACCGTTTCGGAAAGGTTCATTTCGCGCGCAATGGCTTGCATCTTCGCGGTGGAAAGACCGTCGCCGTCAGTAACCACTGCGAGCGGATTTCCGGCAAATCGTTTCGTAGTGAAAACATCCAGCGTGTAAAGTCGCCTCTTCATAGCTCTGCTTTCTGCCCCATAGGGGCTAGCGCATTCACAATTTACAAGCGTTCTAGTTCGACGAGTGTCCGTTCGTTCCGCACATTGCCGGTGTTCAGCGTCGTCTTCGGCTCTAAAAGAACAACTTCGACTTCCTCATCCGCGACGGGAAGATGTTCCACGCCCTTCGGCACAATGATGAATTCACCCGGCGCTACCACGGCTTCGCGATCGCGAAATTTCATGCGCAGGCGTCCTTTAATCACCAGGAATAGCTCGTCTTCATTCTCGTGATGGTGCCACACGAATTCGCCCGTGAACTTGACGACCTTCACGTAGGAATCGTTCAACTCGCCGACGATTTTCGGGCTCCAGTGTTCTTTCACTTTGGATAGCTTTTCATTCAGATTCACGACTTCCATGTTTGCTCTCCTCTTATGCAACACTCACGCACAAACGGATTCTCAGCCTAATGAAGGCGCTTGACCAAGGCGCTGGCTTCGTCGAGAACCCGGCGTGTGGTTTCCGGCCGCGTGGTCTCTGAATAAATCCGCAACATATGTTCTGTCCCTGATGCCCGCACCATCACCCAGCCGATATCCCCAAGATACATCTTCAAGCCATCGAGATCCTCACGGCGAGTGATCGGCCAATCCAGTAGCCTGTTGAATTTGGCGTCCGTGAAATGGCTCAATGCTTTTTTCTTCTGTGCATCTGTGACGACCAGGTCCACGCGCCCGTAGTGATGTTCGCCGAATTCCCGGTGAAGCATGGCGACGAGTTCGCCGAGTCGCTTGCCGTGCCAGGCCATCACCTCGGCAAGCAGCAGGGCATTCACGGTGGCGTCGCGTTCCGGCAAATACAGCTTGGTGCCGATCCCGCCGCTTTCCTCGCCTCCCAACAGGATGTCGCTCTCGAGCATGCGATCGCAGATATATTTGAAGCCAATCGGCGTTTCCCAGACTTTGCGCCCGAAATGACCGGCAATTTTGTCGATCATTTTCGTTGTCGAAAATGTTTTCGCCACGTCGCCTGTTAGCTCGCGCGTTCCTGCCAGATGCCAGAGCAAAATAGAGAATATTTGGTGCGGCGTGATAAAAATGCCGTCGCTGTCCATGGCGCCGATGCGGTCGGCGTCTCCGTCAAAAGCAAATCCCGCGTCAAAGTGGCCTTTGCGCAAAGCCAGGCGCAGCGCTTCGACGTGCGGCTCGATGGGCTCGGGATTCACGCCTCCGAACAGCGGATCGCGCGTGCCGCGAATTTCCTCGCATTCGATTCCGTTGCGGCGAAAAAGTTCGCTCAACAAGCCTCTGCCCGCTCCATGCATGGGATCAATGAGGAACCGGAATTTCGCTGCACGTATTCGGTCCCAGTCAACCAGCCCGGCGAGCGTTTCCAGATACGGCGTGCGAACGTCGAGCGAGCGGATTAGATCTTTTCTCGGCGGAAGGGGAGGCACGCCGTCACGCAAAACTTTCGCCAGTTCCGTTTCAATCTGCGCAACGATTGCGGGCGACGCGGAACTGCCGTAGCTGGCTTTGAATTTCATGCCGTTCCAGCGAAATGGATTGTGGCTCGCCGTGATTTGGATTCCCCCGGCAGCGCCGCGCATGCGCACCAGTAAGGACAGTGCGGGCGTGGGACATGCGTCGGTAGCAAGCGAGACCAGGCTACCCGCCGCTGAAATGGTCTCGGCTGCGACTTGTGCGAACTTCTCCGAACCGAAGCGTGTGTCGAATCCCACCAATATTTCCGCTCCCGGTTTTTCGGCGCGGACCACGTAGCGCGCGATGGCGTGCGCCACCTTCCGCACGTTCTCGTAGGTGACCTCATCGGCGATAACGCCGCGCCAGCCGTCTGTGCCAAATTTAATTTGCGCCACGGTTCAGAGTATAAGCGATGGATTTTGCGGCGGAAAGGAAGTGTTGTGGAGCCACGCCAAAAATAACCAGCCAAAATGGGAAAACGCCGTCCGTGCCCGGATTACAGCAGATGCTTCCGCTTCCGCTCCTCCAGCCACCTGACGATTCTCCCCACGTCCTGCGATCGCTCGCGAGGACATAGAAGAATGGCGTCATCGGTCTCGACCAGCACCATGTTGCGTACCCCAATCGCAGCTATGAACTTCTTCGGACTCCAGAGATAGTTTCCGCCCGCGTCAATTGAAAAGAACGGCCCGGCCGAAACGTTCGCGCCGGGTTTGGAAGCGAGCAGCTCATACACCGCGGCCCAAGATCCAATGTCGCTCCAGCCGACTTTCGCGGGAATCATGAAAACGCGCGGCGGATCGGCTGGGCCGTTTCTCCGAGCGTTCACGCCGGAAGTGGACCGGGTAGCCGGTTCCATTACGGCATAATCAACCGATATATTTTCAAGGCGCGGATAAATTCTCCGCAGCGCGGAGGCATATCGAGCCGTACCGATAGTCTTCGCGAGTTCGGTAAGCGCGGCGTGTGTGCCGGGGAGAAATCGCCGAAGGTTTTCCAGGAAGGTCGAGGTCCGCCAGAAAAACATCCCGGCATTCCAGAAATACTTTCGTGAAGCTACATACTTACGCGCCACAGGCAGCGCCGGTTTTTCAGTAAATCGGCGGACGGAATAAGCTGCTACACCGCCCGGCCGAGCGAACATGCCGCCGCGTTCGATGTATCCGTAACCGGTCTCCGGCCGACCAGGCGGAACGCCGAGTACCACCAAGTTTCCGCGCTCGCGTGCAAGGTTCAGCGCCGCGCGCACGAGTTTGCGATATCTCGGGGCATCGGCAATGTAACTATCGGCGGGAAGCACAGCCATCAGCGCGTCCCCGTGTACGCGAGCGAGATGGATCGCCGCCAGGCCGATGGCCGCAGCCGTGTTGCGCCCAAGAGGCTCAGCCAATATTTGCGAAGAAGGCACGCCGCGAAGTTCGCGACGGGCCGCAGCGGACTGCTCCGCGTTCGTCACAACCCAGAAATTCCGCAGCGGAACGATCGGCTCCAGCCGCGCAACAGTCTCGCGCAGCATAGTTTCGTTTCCAGCGATGTTCAGAAGTTGTTTGGGAGTGCGCATGCGGCTGCGCGGCCAGAAACGCGTGCCGCGTCCGCCCGCAAGCAGGACGGCGCATGTGGGAATTAAGGCCTTTGTTGCCGTCGTTTTCTTGGCGCGACTCACAAATGCACCAGCCTCGACCATTGCGCTTCGCTGATCCCCTGACTGATCAGTTGTCTCCCCAATTCACTTAGGTCACCAGGGACGTAGGTCCGCAAGAGCTCCGAGCGCGAATGCGGATTCAATTCATACGCGCTGAGCGTTGCAGGAATCAGCCAGACTTGCGCGGGCCCGTACTTCATGTGCTCGCCGGCCCACTGAATCTCACCCGCGCCCTCAAGAATGATCAATAGTTCGAAGCGGCCGGCCACTGCATCCGGAGTGATACGTTTCTCAAATTCCCATTTCTCAGCCACAAAATACCGGCACGCTGCAAAGTAGGTCGTCGTTACTGAATTGCGTTGGACCCGCACTGGCTCCACTTTTCCGGCGTTCTGCGCCCCAAACCGCATCACTTCGAGCGCCTTCTCGATGTGCAAAGCTCGTGCCTGCCCCTTCGCGTCGCGGCGATTGTAATCGTAAACACGATAGGTGATGTCGGAATGTTCCTGAATCTCGCAGAGGATCAGTCCCGGTCCAATCGTGTGCGCTGTACCGGCGGGAACAAAAATGGCCTGTCCTGCGTGCACAGGAATGTGCTCCAGACAATTCTCCGCCGTACCGTCGGCTATCGAGCGGCGGAATCGCTGCAGATCCACGCCGTCCTTCAGTCCCACCATCACTTCCGCGCCTTTGCCGGCTCGCATCGCATACCACATCTCGGTCTTGCCGCGGCCCCCGGAAGCCTGTTCGTGCCGCGCAGCATAATCATCATCCGGATGAACTTGTACGGAAAGCCTATCTTCCACAAACAGAAATTTCACGAGCAGCGGGAAAGAACCGTGTTCGCTTTCAGACGTTCCCTTCCATTCGGCCGGCATTTCTCGCCAGGCGTCTGCGAGTTTTTTGCCCGCATAGGGACCCGACGCGAAAACGCAGTCGTTGCCCGTCAGCCAAGCTTCGCCAAGCGGTTCGGTTAAATTTGATTTTTCAGGGAAAAATGGCGCCAGAGAACGGGCGCCCCAGGGACGCGGGCTGAAAATCGGCTCCAGCCGCGCCGGACAAAGATTCACGCCGCACTGCCGAAGAAGCGCCGCATCCTGCTCAGGCCTTCTTGGATTCGCTCCATCGACGTCGCATAAGAAATACGAATGTGTCCCGGCGCGCCAAATGGTTCGCCCGGTACCACGGCAACATGCTCGCGTTCCAGAAGCTGCTTGGCCACCGCCACGTCGTCCGCCATTTGTTTGTTGAAATGCGCGCTGACATTGGGGAACACGTAGAACGCGCCGTGGGGTGTAGCGCACGTAATTCCCGGGATGGCCCGCAAGCCCGCCAATATGCTTTCCCGGCGGCGCGCATATTCGGCAAGCATCGTAGCGACGGTATCCATGCTCCCGCGCATGGCTGCCAGGGCGGCGTATTGCGTGATGGAATTCGGATTCGAAGTGGACTGGCTCTGCAATTTCGCCACTGCGTCCACCAGCGGCTTCGGCGCCAGGACGTAGCCCATGCGCCAGCCCGTCATGGCGAAAGTCTTCGAGAACGATCCTGCGATAATCGTATTTTCTTTCGATCCCGGCACGCTCGCTATCGAAAATGGATTCGCGTCGCCGTATGTGAAGTGCGAATAGCACTCGTCGGAAAGCAGCCAAACGTGACGCCGCTTGCAAACCTCCAAAATCTTCGCGAATTCATCAGGCGGAATCACCGCTCCGGTAGGATTGTTTGGAGAATTCACCATCACCATGCGCGTCCGCGGAGTGATCGCTTTTTCCACTTCCGCAGCGCGCAAAATAAATTCATCCTCGGCGCGCGTGGGCACCACCACCGGTTTTCCACCCGCATACTTAATAATATCGGGATAGCTCACCCAATAAGGCGCGCCAATGATTACTTCATCGCCGGAATCAACCAGCGCGCAAACCGTGTTGAAAATTGCGTGCTTTCCCCCGGTGTTCACCACGCACTCTGCCGGCTGGTAGGACGAACCTAATTGCGCGGCGTGCCAGTCGCAGATGGCCTGGCGCAACGGCGCAATGCCGAATACCGAAGTGTATTTCGTTCGATTTTCTTCCAGCGCCTTGATCGCGGCGCGTTTGATGTGTTCCGGCGTCGGAAAATCAGGCTCGCCGGGGCCGAAGTCGGCCACGTCAACTCCCTGTGCCTTCAGCCGCTCCGCTTCCTGCAGCACGACCATCGTCTGCGAAACGCTTATGCGATTCACGCGGTCTGCAAGGTGGAATACCTCTTCCATTTTTCTCCCGGTGGCAGGTTCCATTAGGCGTCCTCTTTACTGACTTTCGCGCGCAGCCGCTCCGCCACAATCGGCGGCACCAAATCCTTCACCGAGCCACCCAGTCGCGCGAGTTCTTTCACCAGCCGCGAACTCAAGTAGCTGTACTGTTGCGCCGGCAGCATGAATACCGTTTCCACTTGCGGCTCGATATGGCGGTTCATCATCGCCATCTGCAACTCATACTCGTAGTCGGAAACGGCGCGTATCCCTCGAACCACTACGCGCGCGTTCTTGGTGTTGGCGTATTCCATCAGCAACCCGTCGAACACGTCCACTTCCACATTTTTCCAATCGAAGGTAACAGCTTCCAGCAGCTCAATGCGTTCCTTCACTTCGAATAATGGATCTTTTTCCAGGTTGTGCGCAACGGCGACGATCAGTTTGTCGAAAATCATCGCGCCACGCGCAATCAAATCGAGGTGGCCGTTGGTAACGGGGTCGAAAGACCCGGGATAGATAGCGATCACTTGTTATTGCCTTCAGAAG
>Ga0302304_10002063_pt1 | contig 10308 bp, 13 predicted proteins | sample III_Palsa_E2_2_FD_198769 | JGI IMG/M metagenome (GOLD analysis project Ga0302304, IMG submission 198769) | Peat permafrost microbial communities from Stordalen Mire near Abisko, Sweden - III_Palsa_E2_2 | ecosystem: Environmental > Terrestrial > Soil > Palsa > Peat permafrost | place: Sweden...
AAAGCTCGTCATTCCCGCGCAGGTGGGAACCCAGTGCCCTTGAGGGGTCGCCAACTACTGGATCCCTGCCTTCGCAGGGATGACGGCGCCAGTGCGGATGCTCGCCAGGTAAGCTCCGCACTGATCCAGCGCTGATCCATACAGCCTCAAACCGGCACCGACGCCGCGTGCTCGCGAGTATTCGAAAAGCGCACCTGCGGCCAACGCTCCTGCGCAAGCTGCAAGTTCACTCGCGTCGGTGCGATATAGACCAGCTCGCCAGCACCATCGATCGCAAGGTTCATCGCGTTCTTCTCGCGGAATTCCGCCAGCTTTTTCTCGTCGTCGCAATGCACCCAACGCGCGGTGGTCACCGTCACCGGTTCGAAGCTGGCGTCGACGTTGTATTCGTCCTTGAGGCGGTACGCGACCACGTCGAACTGCAGCACGCCGACCGCGCCGAGGATCAGATCGTTGCTCATCAGCGGGCGGAAGAACTGAGTGGCCCCTTCCTCCGACAGCTGTGCCAGGCCCTTCTGCAGCGCCTTCATCTTCAGCGGATCGCGCAGCCGCGCACGGCGGAACAATTCCGGCGCGAAGTTCGGGATGCCGGTGAAGTTGATTGCCTCGCCCTCGGTGAACGTGTCGCCGATGGTGATGGTGCCGTGGTTGTGCAGGCCGATCACGTCGCCGGGGTAGGCAGTCTCGACGATCTCGCGGTCGCTTGCCATGAAGGTCAGCGCATTCGCGATGCGGATGTCTTTGCCGGTGCGCGTCTGGATCATCTTCATGCCGGCGTTGTAGGTGCCCGAGCAGACACGCATGAACGCCACGCGGTCTCGATGCGCAGGATCCATGTTCGCCTGGATCTTGAACACGAAGCCGGTCAGTTTTTCTTCTTCCGGCTGCACCTCACGGGACAGCGAGCCGCGCGGGCGCGGCGACGGCGCGTGCTCGACGAAGAAGTCCAGCAACAGCTGCACACCGAAGTTGTTCACGGCGGAACCGAAGAACACCGGCGTCTGCCGGCCGGCCAGGTATTCGTCCATGTCGAAGGTCGGCGCAGCGCCCTGTACCAGCTCCAGTTCATCGCGCAATTCGCGCATCGCCTCGTCGCCGATTTTCTCCAGCAGGCCGGGTGCGTCGAGGCCCTTGAAGATGGTCGAATCCTGGCGGGTGAAGTTCTTGCCTTGTTCGAATATGTGCACTTCATCGAGCAGCAGGTGATAGACACCTTTCAATCGCTTGCCCATGCCGATCGGCCAGGTGAGCGGCGCGCAGGCGATGCCCAGCACGGACTCCACTTCGTCCAGCAACTCGATCGGTGCACGGCCCTCGCGGTCGAGCTTGTTGATGAAGGTCATGATCGGCGTGTCGCGCAGACGGCACACCTCCATCAGCTTGATCGTGCGTTCCTCCACGCCCTTGGCGCAGTCGATCACCATCAATGCTGAGTCCACCGCGGTCAGCACGCGATAGGTATCCTCGGAGAAGTCCGCATGTCCCGGCGTGTCGAGCAGGTTGACGATCTTGCCTTCATAGGGAAACTGCATCACCGACGAAGTCACCGAAATGCCGCGCTCCTTCTCCAGCGCCATCCAGTCCGACGTCGCATGCCGCGCCGCCTTGCGCCCCTTCACCGAGCCGGCCATCTGGATCGCGCCGCCGAACAGCAGCAATTTTTCAGTCAGCGTGGTCTTGCCCGCGTCAGGATGACTGACGATGGCGAAAGTGCGACGACGACGGGTTTCTTGCAGATGGGTGGACATACGGGCAGGTCAGCTGGAGCGCGAACCGTCAATTGTAGCTCGGATCGGTCAGCCGAACCTCTGCAGGGCTCGCCAGCCTGGAAGCCTCCAAGTCTTGGAACCCTTGCAGGACTAGGTCTGGTTCGCGGATAACTTCCGCTTGCGGCCAAAAGCGGACCTAACGGTTACCGATTTTCTGAGGCGTCCATTGCGTGGATTTGACGACTTAGTCGAGCGGCGGCTTCAAGAATTTCGCCTCGACACCCGACTTACCAAAGCCGGGACAAGCCGTACCTCAGATGCATCAACCGCCGCGATCACGAACAATAATTGGGCCGATTTTAACTGTGCCCGCCCCAACGATCAGGTCGACCGGAACACGCTCGCAGGGCGGAGTAGCGCTAAGCGCTGCAACCAACTGGTCGTCTATCGGCTCTTCACCAACACCAGCCACGCGTATCACCTTGCCAAATTTGTCGACTGTGACGATCACTGCGGTTGGGTGCTGCAATTTGACCCTGGGCATTTCCCACAGAAGGTGAAAGGAGCATTGCTTGGTGTACTCAGCCCGCCTGATCGGCAAACCTACCGTTGCCTCCCACTGCCTGTCTGACTCAGCGGCGTCCTTCGTCGCTTGTGCGCTTGCAGACTGGATCGCAACCCTGGCCTGGCGTTCGCTGACGCTGGCCGCGTGCAAGACAATTCGAATTTCGCGTTGGTAGACGCTTTCAAAGCCACGGTAAGGGAGAGGCGCAGAGCGGTGCACGGCTTCGACGAGAGCAGCACGACCTGCTTTGTTGAAATTGCACTCGGGCAAAATGTCGACACTCACAATGTCTCCTCCAGGCATCTGAACGATCCGCGCAGCGCAACTTGAACTTGGCTCCAATTCGCTGTTGTAGGAGTCGTCCTCCCATTGCTGTTGGATGATCGTAAAAATCGATCTCGCGTAGTCGCTGGAGGCCGGTCCGGGGACTTGGGCGAAAGCGCCTATCGCCGGAATGATCAACAGCGAAGCTGCCAAAGTGGTTGCTGCCATGAAAAGCTTTCGGCGCACTTAAGATCCCTCTCGTCGGTACGTTTAACCGGAAATTTCGTGCTTGCCGAATGTAGCGGTGCGGATGCAATTAATAAGAGGATCAGAAGGCTTGTCGCCGAACTCCTTTTGGCATGCCTGTACAGCTGGAGCGACCGCCGAGAAGTTCGAGGGGGCGGGCTTCCCTCCAAACGAACCCCGCTTTTATCACGATCTGCGGCCTTGCCGAATGGTCTTCATCTCTCTGAGCAGCGGGGCAAGCAGCCGATTGAATAGCCACATGAGAGGGATAAGGCCTACGACCACCGTAACAAAGACGAATTGGCGCAATCCGTGATGAACCAACGCAGTTTCAGCGCAGTAGATGGCAATAAATATCGCCACGGTCGCAGGCAAAAAGATGCATGTGAGGTTGGCGAATCCCTTCCAGAACAGACTACTCATCTCGGACATGCAACTCTCGATATATATACTGGCCAATGAGCCAAGTTCTGCTGTGGGTCGGAAGCAGTCACTCTACCTCAATCCTCAGCCCACGCATGCTATCGCGGTCTTTGACTGCGATCCGCCCTGCATCGACATCGACAATGATGTTCCGGCACTTGCAGGCGACCGACGTCGGCGGGTCAGAAGGCAGTCGCCCGCCACAGGCTGTGCACTCAAACCAGATCGCAGCGTCCCTCGGATACCCAATCGAGTGTTCCAAGCTGAAATACTTTTCCATGGCTCCCCCGATCCCCTTGCCAACCATTAACCGCCATAAGCGTCATTTCTCCTTTGGGTGGAAGCGGACTTCGATCATCCGAACTCTATTTTGTGAATCGCTGTTGCTGCACTTGCCCTGTCGTGGGGTCTATGGTGCACGAGAAGCAGGCGAAATTGAACGCCACCAACGGCTCTTCTGACGTAATCGCCGTATAAGCATCAGTAGCTCCCCACCCTATGTCGGCCGCACGCCAAAGCAAAGCGCCTTCGTAGGTGTAGGCGAAAAGGTTCCTGGCGGGTACGCCTCTTGGAAATGCCATCCAGTCGCACAAAACCACCACGAATCCGTTGATCGTCCGTGCATCCAAGACGGGATAGCCAACGTCGATAGTGGTTGTGGGGAGCTTCACCGAGCTGGCTTCAATTTCAATTTTCAACTGTCTCATCCTTTAGATGCAGTGAAGTATCGGCGGCCGGCGCTTTCATCCGCTTCGGGTCGGGAACGGACATTTCGCGTTAGGAATACTCAACCGTTCCAGGCGGAAGGCTAATGCCGCAAAGGTGTCGGTATGAGACTCCGCTCCCATAGACGACGTGCCTGCCGGTTTCCGAAGCCACCTGCAAGGCAGTCTCTATCTTCTTGATGGCTCGCATGGCGCGACTCCTGAACAGCAGCGGCTCCATTCGAACTATCGGCGCCCCTCTCGGTGGGTGCACTTCCCCGAGAAAGTCGCGCCAACTGTGGGGGAAGGTATTGATCTCATCCCGTCGCACGGCAAGAGCCTCCAATAAAGGCTTGAAATCGCTCCCTCGAAGAACAATCAAGACATTCAGACTCCAAATGCCTGATGAAGAATCTCGTCGGGCATAGCTTTCAAAGAGCGGGGCCAATAGCGAAAAGTATCCAAGCGTATGGAAAGAGCTCGATCGGAAGCGCATGCGACCTTCCGGCGCTAACGGCCAAGGGCGCTCCTGCGAAGGCTCAATGAATCCGATGACGCCCTTGAACATGAACTTCCCTAGTTAATCGTGTAAGCAATTATGTCGGCTTCGGGTCGGAAGCTGACCTTAGCAGCGTGCCAGCCGCTCAGCCATCGTACAACGCCCGCATGCGGCCGCCGTCGAAAGCGGACATCCACTGTGCCCATTTTTTAGGAGCCTGTTTGAACAACAAGAGGTATTTGTTGGAGCTCAACTGCGTTGCCGGCTCGCTCGTCGGATACAGGGACATGGTTTGCTGAGATTACTTGATTGATTCTTCCTAAAAGCTGGCCAAGCATGTCTACCTCGTTCGTAAAACAGAGGCGTTTTGGCTTCGAAGTTATTCCGTCCGACTTTTTCTCTAGAAAAAATATTGTGCGCATCCCTGCTCTGGTGGATATCGTGCGTAGCCTTACACGCGCCAGATCATCCCATCGAACTCGCTGCCAGTTCCAGCCGAACAAGCGCCTAGCAATGCTCAGATCATCAACCACAATGTCAGATCGCATCAGAAGCACTACTGCTGCGGCAAAGCACCAAAAAGGTACCAAGAGAGAAAACGCCTCCAAGCCGCTCTTCCATCCGTTTTGACGCCAAACAGAGACGCTCAACACAGCACCTAAGCCAATGAGAAAGGCAAACATCCAGGCAAAGATTCGTCGAGCAGGAAAAGTAAAAGTGTCTTGACCAAGAAAGTTTTGTGCGCGACTGACCATCCCGAAAAAGTCTCCTACTTATGTTGTTTTCACCTACGCTGTTGAGTTCTCCAGAACTCTGGAACGACCAAGTCAGCGGCGTAGCGCCGGCACACACTAACGTCCCCGATTACAGCGCCTCCCAGAAAGTCCGTTTGGGGTGTCGAAAGCGGACCTTGTTGTGAATGGACTAAGGCGCTTTTCTGCCAGTTCTACGCTTGCCATTTCCGAAGTCTTTCCAAACGTAATATTGCCAAGCCAAGGCGCGCCATAGCAGCGTCAGCAAGAATATGACTCTCTGCCCAGGCGTCCGCTTGACGCGAAAATGGTTATCCCACGCTTCCTTCCCCGCCACTCGCCGATTGGCACGAGCTTGTGCTCGTTCAGAGGAGCCATTCATCTTTTGCTCAAGTCTATCGGCTGTTCTTCTTTGCTGTCTTGTCGGTGACATTAGCTCTGACCTTTCGAAAGACATGCCCGGTAACTTCCGCTTTGGGTGGCGGTCTCAAACGGTCGATGCAACACACTGAAGACTGCGTAGGCAGCAGGAGTGTTGCATATGAGGCGCCGGACGAGAATCCACTATACGGAGAGTCAGAAATCCCAGATGTGGGATCGATGGCAGCAGGGCGAATCCCTTCATCAGATTGCACAGCTGTTCGACCGACACCACTCATCGGTCCGAGGCATTTTGGCGGCCTCGGGCGGGATTCGCCCGAGGCCGCGATGTCGCGCGCCACGGACACTTACCTTGGCTGAGCGCGAAGAGATCTCACGTGGCTTGGTGGCGTGGCAATCGATTCGGTCCATCGCCACTTCGCTCGGGCGATCAGCCTCCACCATCAGCCGCGAAGTTCGGCGCAACGAAGGGCCGGAAGGTTACCGCGCAACCCAAGCCGACCAGGCCGCGTGGGATAGAGCCCGACGGCCCAAGACGTGTAAGCTGATGCGGCATCGAACGCTGGCGCGACATGTGGCTGGCAAGCTCCAACGGCGATGGTCTCCGGAACAAATTGCCGGCTGGCTCAAGCGCTGTTCTCCTGACGAGGCGAGCGATCAGGTGTCACACGAAACGATCTACCAGACGCTGTATATCCAGTCCCGCGGCGCGCTGAAGAAGGAATTGCTGGCGCATCTACGACGTACGCGTGCCATGCGTCATTCGCGCCACCACACGCAAAAGACGGACAACCACGGCAGGATCAGCGGCACCGTCTCGATCAGCGAGCGTCCGGCGGCCGTGGAGGATCGGGCGGTGCCTGGACACTGGGAAGGTGACTTGTTGTTTGGCGACAGGAACAGCCAGATAGCCACCCTGGTCGAACGGCAGACGCGCTACGTGATGCTGGTGAAGGTCGATGGCAAAGATACGCAGACCGTCATTGATGCATTGATTAAGCACGCGCATTGCTTGCCTAAAGAGCTCTATCGATCGCTGACATGGGATCGTGGAAAGGAGATGGCTGACCACCGCCGCTTTACGCTGGCGACAGATATCCAAGTCTACTTCTGCGATCCCCAGCATCCCTGGCAGCGCGGTTCCAACGAAAATACCAACGGGCTGTTGAGGCAGTATTTCCCGAAGGGAGTTAATCTCTCTGGCATCACGCAAGCCAAGCTCAATGCTGTAGCGAGAGAGTTAAACGAACGACCCCGACAAACGTTAGGCTTCGAAACACCAGCCGAACGATTTCAACAAGCTGTTGCGTTGACCGTTTGAGACCGCCGTCGAAAGCAGACCTTTTCAGCCGATCGAAGCTTCGACGGCATCTGCTTCTGTCGACGTGAGCGGCCGCCATTCCACAGATGAAATGTCGAAGGCTGACTCCAACTCGGCCTTCGCTGCTTCAAGGCCATCAAGATACAGGTGATCCCCGTCAATCTCCTGATCTCTAAACGATAGATACCTAATGGCTAAGTGAACCGCTCGGCCATCCGCGTCGACAACCTCAAACAAGACCATGCCGTCTAGAGAGGGGTGCTTGGACGAGTGAATGGGCGCGTAAAGGTGTCTCATATGTTCCTCGGGGATTACGTCCGCCATGGGTCGGCAGCGGAACTTATCCGATCTTTGCTTCCGGGTAGATGCCGGCCGCCTCTGACCTGTTTAGCAGCTTGGCATCGTGAAGCATTTCCTGCCACAGAGAGCCGCATACATCGCAACGCATCAGAAAGGCAGGTCCCTGCTCGATCACAGCTACACGCACGAACCATTTCAAATGGCGCGTGGTAACCAACTTTGCAGTCGGCACACAGGACATCCTCATCGGCAACCATCTATCCCCCTGTGCAGTTGGCAAAAGATCCGACGCCTTTACTTTAGGTCCGCTCCGGGTCGGAAGCTGACATCGCGATCTTAGCCGGTCCTCGCACCACTGTTGAATGTCTTGTAGAACTCCGCGTTATCCCAGTCGTCCGCAAAGGCATTGATGATTTTGGAGAACGGGCGACCGTGAAGCACAGGCTCGGCCATAGTGTTGAGTTGCCCTTGAGCCCACTCCCGAACCTCTGGCCAACGGAGCTTGTGCATGAGAAATGCAACCGGCTCGTCGCTTATCCGGCCTTCCAGAAATAGGGATGTCAGAAGGTGAGCGAAATCGGCGCGTTCGGTTGGATTGTCCTTGACGAGCTCCAAGCAGCAGACATAGGCCGGCTCAGCGAGATCGAAGGAAAAATCCGTATCGAGAATCCGCTCCGCTTCGAGCAACTGCTGGCGAAATTCGTCAACTGGCAGCATTCATTAGCTCGGAAAGTTGAAAAAGTTAGGTCAATCCACGCCATCGAAAAGAGTCGGCTTTGGGTCGGAAGCAGACAATGTGAATTGCCGTCAGAACACCGCCGAAACGTCTTCAGATTTCATCGTGTGAAAGTTAGGCACATGCTCTTTGAATGACTGCGAGTCTCCCATATCCTCAACGTCGACGCTGTAGGTCATGCCCTGATCGACCAAATGAGCAACGTAGACATGTCGCGGCAACATGGTGGAAACCGGCACCGTCTTCGTCATGTATTGGCGATTCGACTTTGCGTAAGTGATCTCAAACGTGTGCGGACCGGGCAGAACACGTACCCAGGGTGGAACTTGCTCGGTCACGCTGAGCAAGTCTCTTGTGGAGTGACCGTCAACGGAGAGCACCGCTCCAACTACGGTCCCGTCTTCATCGACTTGATGCCTGTCCACGGCGAATACGCTAGTGTCCGACCGGGGATGCTTGGCGTCTTTGTAGACAACCATCGGCTCAGCCATCGACATGCACCCCGTTAGTAACATTGGCAAGAAAAAAACCGTAACACGTTTTGCGGAACGCATGCATCTTCCCCAGCGGACAAGTAAGGACGTATGGCGTTTGAGCGCCGATTGAGGTTTCAAAGGGACTGATAGGTGAGATTGAACTTGCCTAGTGGATAACTTCGGACGTCCATATGGAATCCCGCGTTGAAATTAATGCCCTGAACGACGGCGTCGGGTTGCGAATTGTCCGCTGCAACGATGACATATCGGATATTGTTTCCCGGAACGAAAACTCGCAATTTCAGCGACATCGGCGTGAAGTTCTCCGCTTGGACGAGGCTATACCTCGTATCAGAGGCCTCGATAACCTCACCGTCATCGGTTAGAAAACGCAGCACGGGGACCAGCTGCCGCTTGTCGAAGCCCAGGCAACGGCAATACGCCCGAACAACAAATTTGAGCCTCCCTTGGGAAGGGTCAATGCGAAAGATGTGGTAGTACGAGTCATAGCCGTTCAAGTGCAGCGCATCACCTGAACCGTCAAAGTTTGCGTCCGCACCCTCGTCACCCGGTGACAATGTTGTCGCCTTCTTCAGATCGAGCTGCGCAATCGTCTTCGGCTGGCCACGCGCATTCGTGGCGGCCAAGATATCTTTACTGGGTGGCACCGCCGCGCAAGCCGCGAGCGCTGTAAGCGCCATGCCTCCCACGAAAATTTTCAGATAGCGAAGATCCATTCGCCTAAAAGATGTTGCAGATGCGCTTAAGCGGCGCCGCAAGGCGCCCCTCTCAGGTATAACGTTCATGAGTTCCCCTAGTGAGGCCCCCGGCCTCCACTCACATCATAAGCACCAAAACCCAATTTCAAAAGTGTTCGGGTAAATATTGGATCGGCTCGCATGCCTCAAAGTGAAGGGCCATGCCCCAGGAGAAAACTCTAGCCCGTGGCGCAGGACTGAGTGCACGAAGTCAAAGGAGAACAGGCCATAGCTCTATTGGCTCGCGGATGAACTTGTAAGTGATTGCCATCTATCCCCGGCGGCTTAGTTACGGCTTCCCATAATGTCAGCTTAGGGTCGCGCGCCGACGTTAGCAGCATATTGCGTTTACCCAACTATCAGCCAGCAAAAAAAGAACCCGGGAATTGCTCCCCGGGTTCCTTGTGCTTTTACGCTGACCGAAGGTCGGCGCGAATGCGAGGCGAAGGTTTACTTCGCTTCTTTTTCCATCAGCTTCGCGACCATGCTGGCCGGCACTTCTTCGTAGTGATCGAAGATCATGGTGAAGTTGCCGCGGCCGCTGGTGGCCGAGCGCAGGAAGTTGATGTAGCCGAACATTTCGGACAGCGGCACGAAGCCCTGCACGAACGCCGACAAACCCTTGTGGCCCTGGTCGGAGATGCTGCCGCGACGACGGTTGATGTCGCCGATCACGTCGCCGAGGTAGGTCGCTTCGGTGACCACTTCCAGGCTCATGATCGGCTCGAGCAGCTTCGGCTTGGACAGCTTCTGTGCCTCGCGGAAGCAGGCACGACCGGCGATTTCAAACGCCAGTGCCGAGGAGTCGACGTCGTGGTACTTGCCGTCGATCAGGCGTGCCTTGAAGTCCAGCACTTCGTAGCCGGCGACCTGGCCCTGGCGCGACTCGACTTCGATCGCGTGCTGAATGGCCGGGATGTATTCGCGCGGAATGCGGCCGCCGACCACTTCGTCGGAGAACACCACGCCCGAACCGGACTCGCCCGGCTCGAAGATGATCTTCACTTCGGCGAACTGGCCCGAGCCACCGGACTGCTTCTTGTGGGTGTAGGTGTGCTCGACGGTCTGGCCGAAGGCCTCGCGGAAGCTGACCTTGGGCTTGCCCATGCTCGCGTCCACACCCAGCTCGGTGCGCATGCGGTCGATGGTGATTTCAAGATGCAGCTCGCCCATG
>Ga0302304_10002065_pt1 | contig 10303 bp, 11 predicted proteins | sample III_Palsa_E2_2_FD_198769 | JGI IMG/M metagenome (GOLD analysis project Ga0302304, IMG submission 198769) | Peat permafrost microbial communities from Stordalen Mire near Abisko, Sweden - III_Palsa_E2_2 | ecosystem: Environmental > Terrestrial > Soil > Palsa > Peat permafrost | place: Sweden...
TGTAAAAAGTTCCCGCGCCGGCATCATGAACGGGCTCCCCGGGTTTTGAAAGGCTGCTTACGAACCAGAACATATATTTTGCCTTGCCTTTATCGGTTGAATCGGGGGCCTGGTAACCCGGCGAGTTTTTAGCCAGTATAATTTCGGGCCTGTTTTTGCCGTAACCGATCAGCCGCACCGCCTGTGGTATAAATATCGTTTTCGAGATGAGGTATTTCCCTTCGGGGATGAACAGGATACCGAAATTGTGCCTTGTTTTTACATCGGCGATGGCTTGCTGCAGCGCGTCGGATACATCTTTTTTGCCGTCTGCAGAAAATTTAAAATTATCCGGCGTAAAATATACCGCGTCCGAATCGTCCAAACGGCTTTGGTAAACCGACAGGCCGGGCAAGGGCTTTTTATTAGTCGGCAAATGTTGGGCAAAACAAATTAGTTGGGTTAAAATTAGAAAAATTGCTATGGTCGCGCTTTTATTCATGGGAGGTAATAGAATAGTTTATAACAGGTGATTGAGGGAGAAATCAATCGCAAGTTAGGTGATATATTGAAGTTTTTAGAACAAATTGTGAGGACTATTAATACGACATTTCGCCCTCTTTTCCGCCCGCGGAAGAGAGGGCAGAACGAGCGAAGCGATGTTCGGGTGAGTAAACGGAGCGCGTCAATTACCGCCAATGCCCCCTCGCGAGAACGACGTACCGGCATATGCGCAGATGATCCTCATGCACTTGAAATGAAAAGCTTGAATCTCTACAGAACGTGGCTGTTAGTCGCGGCATTATTTCTCTTCGAGCATTTTCCGAAGTTTTTCATCTGAGTATCCCCTTCCGTCCCACGCGGCGTCGGCGTTGTCCCGGGCCTTATCCCAAAGAAAACGGGATATGATGGTTTTCAGTTCGTCCAGGTGTTCATCGGGGACATCGGCGCTGAAAATTTTTAATAATTCTGCCTGTATATTGCTAAGTGGAGGATGAACGGAAGAAATATCCATGGCGTAAAACTTTTATTAATACAAAGCTAACAATTAAAGAGGCAATTAAAAAAAGCCATCTGAGCAATGCAGGTTGTCGTGCGAGTAGGGAATGCCGTCTCGCCCCCCGAATAAAGTGCCCACATACGCGTAAAAACTTCACGTACATTTGAAACAAAAAGTAGTATGCTGGACAACTACTTCTTCCCCCCACTAACCTTTTCCGTCAACTCCAAAGCATTATAGGCATTAAGCACCCCGCCGGCAACCGACAGCATGGCAAAATCCACCCCCGCTGTCCGAAGAGACTGCGGGCAGCGGGTTCATCTTGCCCATTTTATTTTTGAACTATCGATTTCAAACATCGTTGGATCAATCGCCTGATCTTTCACTGAAATCGCCTCGTAAATTTTGCTGGACAAAATATTTTTATGCGACTTATCAAAATGAACTGTCTTCATTCGCAAAAAATACGTCCCCGATTCGTCTATCACTTTATTAAAAAAACCAAGATTCCAGTTTTTGAAATGGTCTTTATCAACTTTTAAATAGTTCCTTGAAAATGCAAAACTCATATCCGTATAGGTGGTTGAGTCCTTTTCCGGAAAGCTTATGGCCAGGTCGATTTCTTCGCAGTTCTTTGACAGTATTTCATTCTTTAATTTTTTAATTATAAAGTCGTTGAGCTTTTCCACGGGAAAGTTTAACGGCAGCTCGCGCAAGGTGTCCGAGTCGCTGAAAAGCAATAGTCTTAAAGGCTTGTCGGCAAAGTAATAATCTTTAACCATGTGAAAGGGTGATGAAACTTCGGAATGAACACCAACATAATTTCCGGCCGAATAATAAAGCTGTACAGTGTCGTCGCAATTAAAACGGCTATCTCTATTCCAAATTTTTTCATGGTAAGTGATTATCCCTTCAAACTCATTCGCGTCGCCCTTGTTGGAAATGCCTTTTCCGAATTTACATTGCATTAAACAGGTGGACAGTATTACTGCAAGAAGCGCTGTGACGAAGGCTTTAACCATTGATTGTAATTGTTACTAAGACTGAATTTTATTTTGAGCCTGGTCATCTGGTGGTATTCATATAACACGAACCATCCTTTCCCTTATAAATAATACCGGTTAACTCAATCGTTTTGTCAGGATTAATTTTGCCGTAACTACCCTTGCCATAAAGCGCACCTTGAACATAAACGGTCAATTGAATATGAGTCGAATCAGGACCCAGCTTAAAGCAGGCAATCTGTACATAGCTTGAATTAAAGCCTATCCAATATCTATCTTTCACTGTAACTTCCTTGCCGATATATTTATGAGCATCCTTAGAGTCGATAACTTTCTGTGCCGACCCCTTGTAAACCACCAGCAGCATCAGGCAAAAGATGATAGTAAAAGGTTTCATTGCATGAAGGTACGTAATTGGAGTTCATACTACAAAGGCCGGCGTATCAAGCCGGGTTGTCGAAACCTCCTTCGCGGGGATGATGACGGTAGTCGGAGACTACAGGCATAGTCGTCCGAAGTCAGAGAATCGGACAGCGGGGCGCATTATATCCTTGTTTAATGGAGAACCAATTCTCCGGGCACAACAATCCGTAGCTGGAAAATAGCGACAGCGGTCGTACCATTTGCTTTTGATACGACCGCTTTTGTTTTTTGGCCAGATGAACCCGGACTTCTGTGTCAGGTTGTTACCATCGTCCTGGTGGCCAGGTCGACGGATACGAAGTCGTTTGGAGATTTTTGCGTGGTGTCTGAGGTGTGATACTCAATGCGGACCGTGGTGCTGTTACAAATGATCCGCAGGTAGCCATAATTACTGTCGTCATAGTTCTCGAAAACCACGTTATCGTTGATCTGTTTCGGCGCCCTGACCGGGCTATCCTTACTGCCCAATTTAGTAAGGGCGTGGCCCCCGTTTCCGCAAACCAGGTAAGGCACAGTGTATTCGGTATCGTTTGTGACGTTCTGTGGGATGGTGCGGGAATAACGCTGGTAATTATGGGCGTGGCCCGAAAGAATAGCATGTGGCCAGCATTTGGCATCCTGGCAGCATTTATCGATTTCTGCCAGCATAACGGGGCTGCCGCTATGCTGTCCGCCATAAGAGTATGGCGGGTGATGAACGGCGATAAGGATGCATCTTCCCGAATTCTTCAAACGGTTGAGCTGGGCGGTCAGGAAAGCGAGTTGCACATCTGTGAGCGGCAGGGTATTGCCCTGGCTGGAGATGACGCCCGGATCTTCAAGTATATTGCTGTATATACCGATGATGCTGACAAATGGAGCGTCGAACGCGAAATAAACGCCAGGTTGTATTTGCATTGTGCGGGACAGGCCGCCGGCGTCAGGTGATGGTAGCGGAGACGGGCTGACAAAATTCCGCAAAAATGCAGCCATGTATGCCTCGCGGTCACCTTTGTAAGAAAGCCCGTCGTGATTGCCGGGTATGGCTAACACCGGCGCGGGGTAATCCCTGAACGGCTCATAAAACTGGTCATAATAATAGATCGATTCGCCGAAGCTGTATACCACATCGCCAAGGTGGTAAAAGAAAGCCGGTTTATCCGTGGGATCCTGCTCGTCAAAATCGGAAATAAGCTTGTCTACCACTCCTTCAATGCTGCTGGGCCCTGTGGTGGGACCGGTATCACCCGCCGTTTGAAAAACGATTTGTTTATTAGCAGTAATACTTCCTTCGAGCGCCGGGCCGGCATTGCCATACACCTGAGCCAGTGACAGCACCAGGTTATTCGGATCAGCCGGCGCCGGTATCGGCTGAACTGTTGTGGTCATGTACTTGTAGTACTGGACATCCGTGTCCTTCAGCTTAAAACTGGTAGGATCGGAAGTGGGCGAAGCTTCGGCAAAAATGGGTTGCGCATCGTTGCCGGGGGAGGTTAAATTTGGTTCGTTCATATCGTTGAGTTTTAATTTGAATAATTTATCGTTCAGGTTAACCATTTTTGCTCCCGCAGCATAAAGATGGCCCAGCTGTCTTGCGGCATAAAGTTGAAAAAAGGAGCGCTGAAATCATACCGTATTTTTACGTTATTTTTCAGGGAAGTTTAAACGACTGTTAATAAAATAAACGGCAAAGCCCTTCGCGCACGAATTCCCGGCTGGCATGAGTGCAAAGGCTCCGTTTACATTTGAAAAGAAAATCGACCGGGAGGCAAACATCCTAGCAGGTACCCCAAGTATCCGCCCACGTCCGGCTCCTATAAATTACCGTCGGCCGGTTTTTTTATGAAAACAAAAAACAAAATCAAACGTTAATTGTCGTTTTATTAATCTTTGAGAAATTTATTTAATTGTATAATTAAATTTAAAATCATGAAAAAGAAATTGAAGCTATCAGCATTGCTGATATTCGCCGCCGCCGGCCTTTGTGCTGCAGCCCCGGTAAAACCTGCTAACAGCAACGCCCCATCCATAAAAAATATGATCAAATTTTCGCAATTGCCGGCAAAAAGAGGCATTGAGATTAAGCTTGCCGCGGATGCACCGGACAAGGCCATCGTCATGATCTATAATTGGGACAACGACATAGTCTGGAGAGATGTGCTTTCGCCAAAAAAAGGTATGGACAGGGGTTACATTTTGAGCTTCCTTGACAATGGTAACTATACCGTCGAAGTTATGCTAAATAAACAAATGGTACGAAAAACAGCCCATGTTTACTACAAGGGCGATACCAAATTCGTTACGCTCAGGGGCTAAACATTTTTGCTGTAAAGTAAAATTTTGCGTTTACAGAACGCTGATATTTCAAGAAAAGCCCTCCTACCCGGACGGTGCTTTTTTTGTGGCCGTGGAGCAGCCCAAACTACAGGCTAAACGGCTGATCAACAACTGATAAACAGGCAATAAAAATTTTCGTAAGCTTACTCCTGCTGTTACCTTAGCTTACAGTAGGAGTAAGCTTAGCAAAACTCAATTTTTTTTCGCCAAAACAACATAGCATATTTGTACTGGTTATCGAATTTGGACCAATGAAGTTGTGTGCAGGCATCCAATAGAACAATCCACGAAAAACACGATGCCTCTCGAATACTTTAAAAAAAGAACAATTCATGAAAAAATAATTCGTGAAGAACCCACCATTAACCACAAGCAAACCACTATTAACCACAAGCAAACCACTATTAACCACAAGCAAACAACCATCAACCACCATTAAAAAATCATCAAAATTCGCCCATTTCTGTTCGGATTTACAATTTAAACAACTGATAATTAGTTCTTTGACATATTGAATATTTATTCGCATACCCGCCCGGATAGAAAAAACAGTTTAAACCACGTTAATTAACGCTTAAGGTCAGGAAACTAACCGCCAAAATTCCGTTGATTAACCAGTACGGGATTCCTGTCCTCAGAAAAACAACCTGTGAAAAATCACAACAAAATCGGCGAAATCATAAGGAAATCATAAGGAAATCACAAGCAAATCATAACAGATTCACAATAAATTCACAATAAATTCATAATCAAATCATAACCAATACACGGGGATAATGCCCTGTTTTACTCGATTAATTAGCTGTAAATATCTGATAATTAGTTCTTTGAAATATGGAAACCTTTGTTCTGGATGTCGTAGATACGCAATATTTTGCGTCTCATCACTGAAGTTTCCGGCCATTAACCATGATCTATGAACTATCTTCCCGCATCAAACGGCAAAAACTAAAATCCCATTCGCCGGGATCGATAGCGCAACTGAATAGTTAAAGCCGTCATAAGGCTCGTCGTCCGTGCTCACCTGGCCGCCGTTGCCGCAAACATTCAGGTTCACCCAGTCTTCGTAAACATCGCTGTTAAAAGCCTCTGTCCACGTGCCGCCCGCCGGGAAACCGATCCGGTAATTATAGGTATCCGTGTTGCATAGGCTGACCACCACCATAACATCCCGCCCCACGCCCGGTATCCAGCGGTGAAAGGCCAGTACCCGCCCCGCGTTATTATTGTGTGTAAAGGCGAATCCCTGCCCGCGCAGGGCAGCATATTGCCAGCGTAAATGAATAAGGTCGGTGGTAAACCGAAGGAAGTCCGACATTTGCTTCTGCAGGCTGATGCCTTCCCAATACAGCAAATACTGACTCATGGTAAATTCATCCGACCAAAGTTTATCCTCCAGGAATTCCTGCCCCATAAATAGCATGGGGATGCCCGGCCCGGTAAGGCATATACCCATCGCGACCCGTGAACGGCTGGTGGCGTACCAGGAACGCGCATTGGATGGGTCGCTCAAATGCGTAATGCGGATGGCGCCGCCGGTGTTATAGTAAGTAATGTCATGGTTCTCCGGCCCCTGCACCAGCTGCCATTCCTGCGGAAAGCCGGTTTCCCACAGCCCCTGGCCTAGTTCAAGCATGTTCAGTGGGCTATCGTTCGGCTGGCTGGCTGCGCCGATGAGGTCGCGCACGGCATTTCGCTGGCTATCGGATAGCACCGTATCGAAACCCGCCCCCTGCGGCGATGGAACCACGATCTGATTCTTGGCGATCCAATATTCCCCCGCCCAATATTCGGCGTGATGAAGCGCGCCGGGCTTCAGGAATTTCAGGGTGCTGGTGAGGTTCTGGCAAAATTGCCAGGCATAGGGCTGCTCGCCGTAAGCGTTCAGGTTGCTGATCTCGTCGTAACGGAAACCATCCACGTGATATTCCTGCAGGAAGAACGCGGCGTTCTGGATCAGGAAATCGCAAACTTCGGGCTTACTGAAGTCGAATACCTGGCCGATATAACCGGTTGTGGTTAAATAAAGCGATTGTGCGAAATCAGGGAGTACGCCCTGCATATCCAGGAACGACAGGTCATTGGCGTCAAAATCCGGACCGGCATGATGGTAAACCAGGTCAAACAGCACCGCTATTCCATAACAATGACAAATATCAACCAGCGCCCTCAACTGAGCCGGGCCGCCCCGGATATCGGCCTGGGTATAATGCTTGAGCTGTTTGTCGCTCAGCAGCGCGTTCACCGCCGGAAGATAGTCCGGCAGCGCCGCATCAGTTACGGTATACAATTGTTCAGGCGAATAAAAATCACAACCGTTATAGCCTTCACTGCTGGAGGTATTGAATTCATGGATCGGTAAAAGCTGCACCACGGTAACGCCCAGCGCACTTAGGTAGGGCACTTTAGCTGCCACATCCAGAAACGTACCGCAAGCCGGGAAATTTGGCGTATAGTAGCTGCCCACATGAAGCTGGTAAATTACCATGTCGCTGAAGGCCGGCGTCACGAAACTCTGGTCGTGCCAGGGAAATGCCGCATTCTCCAGGATACACCTCCATTGCAATGAATCTTCCTCTGCCGTTAAAGCCCGTGCCACAGGATCCCGCTTCAGGCCCTGCCCCGCCGTACCCACCACATAGAACATATAGAGCTGCCCCTTTTTCAGCTGCGGGAAAAACCCCATCCAGTGCCCCTGGGCATTCATGGTCAGCAGCAGGCCCTGATCGGTAGGTTCCGTCACGGTAGCCGCGGTAAAATCAAAAATAACGTACACCTTAAATGCATTGGGCGCCCATACGCGAAAGGTCGCGCCGCCCGCAATAAGATTGGCCCCCATCGGGGTGTTTTCGCTGGTATGTTCAAGGGATGCCGCCATAATAGGAAGATTTAGTATGCGTTATAAATTTACCAATTTCCCCGTCAGGTCAAGTGTCTTTTGCCTGATTTTTAAAAATTTTCCGCGTCCGCGCTGAAGATGATAAGTATCCGGCAATCGTGTTTCCGGAGAGAGTTACTGTGGGCACGGCTAAGGTTTCAATCGAACGATGATGAATATATTGTTATCAAATAAATTGATTATTTTTGCAGTGAGGCAGCACACATGAAGGAAGTAACCATTAAATATAAAAGCAATAAAACGCTGGATGCTTTGCGAGACATGGGCAAACACCTTGGGTTTACAGTGCACGAGCCCAAGGAAAATAAGCCGGCCGAAATATTTTTTATAAATAACGTGCCGGTTATCCGGGGCGACGATACCATCAATATTACCGACCTGGATGCTATTTTTACCGGCAAAGGCTTAAATGCTAACGAGATCAGGAAATCCGGATGGCAAAGGAAAAAATAATCTGCGACACAGATGTAATGATCGACTTCTTCGATCACGCGCAACCGAGGCATGCCGAAACCAAAACAGTACTGGAACAATACATCGGAATCGACAACACGCTGATCTCCTCGGTAACCAAAATGGAAATGATTTTAGGAGCTGCAAATAAACCGGACCTGTTAGCTATTGAAAAGAAACTGAACCGGTTTAATATTATTTTGTTAACGCCGGATATAAATTTACAAGCTATTCACTTAATCCGGTCTTACCGGCTCAGCCATGGCCTGGCCTTAGCTGATGCGCTAATTGCAGCCACGGCGCTGGAGACAAGCCCGAAGCTCTTCACTTATAATACCCGGGACTTTAAATTCATTAAAGATCTGGTATTATTTAAGAAATAAGCACCCGCCAGGTGAACCTCTTTCGCTTCCCTTTTAGGATTTGTCAGTATCCGCGCTTAAGATGACAAGCGCCTGGTAGTTTATCTTGAGCTTGAACGGATTAAAACTATCAGCATAAAATCAAAACATAATCCCCAAAAACGTTATTATGCTGAAACGAAGATTTGATTTATTAGAAAAAACAATGGAAACTTTCAGTTTAACGATAGGCCATGAGCCGGATGTGGAGACCTTCGAGGTGAAGGATTATGCCCACGATACAGACGACGAATGCCACAGGTGCAAGTTTGAGGTGTTCCGCGACGGTACCTTCGTGTTAAGCCTTCAGCCCGATGATAAATTTTTACGAACCTGCGCCGACCCCGGCATAATCGACGACGCAATTATTCACCAGATCATTGCAAAGATAGAGGCTAAACATCTATAGCGATTTATTAATCGAACATTAAAGGATAGGCAAACTGGCCCCTTCAGACCTATGATTAGTTCTTATCTTTAACGCTAATCAAATCCTGTTTCAATGCCCTGGCCGAAATTATTGCCTGCATTACTATTAGCCTTTAGTTTTGGCCACGTTTGCGCCCAAACTTACATCCTGCATGGTAAAATAAAAGGCGTTGATGATGGCTGGGCATTCGTGCGGCATAGACAAACAGGTAAAACGGATTCCGGCCAGATAGCTCAGGGCAGGTTCACCGTCTCAGGACCGATAACGGACCCGGAATTTTGTAATTTCGGATATTCGGGAGGCCGCACCAAAGACTATTACCTTGGCTTCTTTTTGCAGCGTGGCACGTTCACCATAAAAGCCGATACCGCTGCGCTAAATGATATTGGGATCGTTTTCACCGGCAGCCCGGTGGAAAAAGCTTTTCAGCAATTTCAGCGGCAGGTGGCTTACATTAACCGGCACTATTACCCCGAATCGATCAATCCCAGGCTTGGGCGGCTGACTGCAAGCTATGCCTTGAAACATCCAGGGTCCTACATCAGTGCGTTCGCGTTGGATTCGTATGAAAATGACCCCGCCAAACTTTCCCGGCTATACAAGTGCCTTTCGCCAAAAATTCAACAATCGTATTACGGCCGTTTAATCCAGGGCAAGCTAGCACAACATTAGTTCAGCGGGGGTAACTTGGGTCAAATTGAATTTCGCCTTTGGTGATAGCGGAAATATGACAATCTTTTTAAATACCAATTGCCGGTAATCCGCATATTTGCCAAATCAAATGGCATATTTACCTCAGCCCCCCGCGTCGTTCACAGGCATAAGCGTTTACACCGATCTGTTTTTATTAGCAGCCGGACTTTTTGCCGGGGCCATCAATGCCGTGGCAGGCGGGGGTACATTTATCAGCATGCCGGTTTTGATCTATGCGGGCCTGCCCTCGGTGCCGGCGAACGCCTCGAGCACGGTGGCCTTGTTCCCAGGCAGCCTGGCGAGTATTTTCGCCTTCCGGAAGGATTTCAAAGGGTTCGATCATATATCCTTAAAGTACTTGATAGCCCTGTCTGTAACGGGAGGTTGCATTGGTGCGCTGCTGCTGGTTTTTACCCCCTCAAGTAGTTTTGATAAAATTATCCCCTGGCTGATTTTAATTGGCGGAGTTGCCTTCATTTTCGGCAGGCAGATAAACAGGGCGTTTCAAAGCCGGTTTAAAGTCAGCCGGACGGCTATGGTAATAGCCCAGTTTATTTTAGGGATATACGGGGGATATTTTGGCGGCGGGGCCGGTATCATGATGATGGCCGTTTGGAGTGTGATGGGGCTAAGCGATATCAAATTGATCAACGCCAATAAAACCCTGCTGGTGGGTGCAGCTAATTCTATCGCGGTGGTTATTTT
>Ga0302304_10002073_pt1 | contig 10280 bp, 9 predicted proteins | sample III_Palsa_E2_2_FD_198769 | JGI IMG/M metagenome (GOLD analysis project Ga0302304, IMG submission 198769) | Peat permafrost microbial communities from Stordalen Mire near Abisko, Sweden - III_Palsa_E2_2 | ecosystem: Environmental > Terrestrial > Soil > Palsa > Peat permafrost | place: Sweden...
CCGGCATTGCCGACCGTGCCAGCGGTCGACTGTTCACGCGCGAAGTCACCCTGCTCGCGGACGAGGGCATTCGCCCGGATACGACCTACGAAGGTGTGTCGACGATTCGTCCGGCGATTCCCGGCGGCGTCATTTCGGCCGGCAACGCCAGCCAGTTCTCCGACGGTGCATCGGCTGCGGTGATTGCCGATGCCGATTACGCCGCCAGGCATTCGATGAAACCGCTGGGCATTTTCCGCGGCTTCGCGGTGGCGGGCTGCGAGCCGGACGAAATGGGCATCGGTCCGGTTTTCGCCGTACCCAAGCTGCTCAAGCGCGCCGGCCTCACCGTCGACGATATCGACCTGTGGGAACTCAACGAAGCCTTTGCGGTGCAGGTGCTGTATTGCATGGACAAACTCGGCATCGATCCGGCCAAGCTCAACGTCAACGGCGGCGCCATCGCGGTCGGTCATCCCTACGGTGTGAGCGGCGCTCGACTGGTGGGCCATGCGCTGATCGAGGGCCGTCGTCGCGGCGCGAAATATGTGGTGGCCACGATGTGCATCGGCGGCGGCCAGGGCGCGGCCGGTTTGTTCGAGGTGCTGCCGGAGTGAGCAATGAGCTGTTGATTTCGCGTCGCGATCTGGAGTTTCAACTTTACGAATGGCTCAACGTTGGTGCGCTGACCAGGGCGGAGCGCTATGCCGATCACGGGCGCGAAACCTACGACGCCGTGCTCGATGCCTGCGAGCGTCTGGCCACCGAAAAGTTTGCACCGCATTATCAGAAGGCGGACCGCGTCGAGCCGCAGTTCGACGGCGAGCGCGTCACGCTGATCGACGAGATCGGCCCGGCACTGAAAGCCTTTGCCGATGCTGGCCTTCCGGCAGCCACGCAGGACTATGAGCGCGGTGGCATGCAGTTGCCCACGGTGATCGAGAAAGCCGCGTGGTCATACCTGTGTGCCGCGAATATTTCGACCGCCGCCTATCCGCTACTGTCGCTGGCCAACGCGCGCTTGCTGCTGCATCACGGCAATGCCGCGCAGATCGCTGCGTTCGCCGAACCGCAGCTGCGCGGCGAATGGTTCGGCACGATGTGCCTGTCCGAACCGCAGGCCGGCTCCTCGTTGGCCGATGTCACCACGCGTGCCGAGTACGAGGGGGAGTCATCATTCGGCGGACAGTACCGAGTCAGCGGCAACAAGATGTGGATTTCCGGCGGCGACCACGAACTCGGCGGCAACATCGTACACCTGGTGCTGGCACGCGTTGCCGATGCTGACGGCCAGGTTATTCCCGGCGTCAAAGGCCTTTCGCTGCTGCTGGTGCCCAAGTACCTCGTCAACGGCGATGGCTCGCTCGGCGAACGCAACGACGTGCGCGTGGCCGGTATCAACCACAAGATGGGCTACCGTGGCATCGTCAACACGCTACTGAATTTTGGCGAAGGCACCGCATATCAACCGGCCGGCAAGGCGGGCGCCATCGGCTATCTGGTCGGCCCGCTGCACGGCGGCCTAGCCTGCATGTTCCACATGATGAACGAGGCGCGCATCGGCATTGGCCTGGGTGCCACCGCACTGGGTTATACGGCCTATCTGCACTCGCTCGACTACGCACGTAACCGACCGCAGGGTCGCTCGCTCGGATCACGCAGCAGCAAACAGCAGCCGATCATCGAGCACGCCGACGTACGACGCATGCTGCTCGCGCAGAAGTCGTATGCGGAAGGCGCGCTGGGATTGAATCTCTATTGCGCACTGCTGGTCGATCAGGCGCGCGTGACAACGGATGAAAGCGAACGCGCGCAGCTGGAACAGCTGCTCGAACTGCTCACGCCGGTTGCCAAGAGCTGGCCCTCGCAATGGTGTCTGGCCGGCAACGATCTGGCCATCCAGATTCACGGCGGCTACGGCTACACGCGCGAGTACAAGGTCGAACAGCTCTATCGCGACAACCGGCTCAATCCGATCCACGAAGGCACCCACGGTATCCAGGCGCTGGACCTGCTCGGTCGCAAGATCACGATGAACGAGGGTGCGGCACTGATGCAGTTCAGCGCACGCGTTTCCGCAACCATCGACCATGCACACGAACTGGATGGACTTGCGTCTCACGCGGATGCCCTGCACGCACAGCTGAAGCGGCTGCAGCAGGTAACACGCACGCTGTGGTCCGCTGGCGATCCCGTGCTGACGCTGGCTAACGCCAGTGTCTATCTGGAAGCGTTCGGCCACATCGTGATCGCCTGGATCTGGCTGCAACAGGCCGCCGCCGCGCACGGCAAGGACAGCGATTTTCATCAGGGCAAGCGGCAGGCCGCGCAGTATTTCTTCGCGTGGGAACTGCCCAAGGTCACCGCACAACTCGACCTGCTCGCCGCGCTCGATCGCAGCACGCTGGATATGCGCGACAGCTGGTTTTAAAGCCGTCGCACGGACTTTCAAACGCTTTACCTTCTTATGGAGCCTTCATGGACCTCGATTTCAACGCTGAAGAAAACGCCTTTCGCGACGAGGTGCGCGCGTTTCTGAAAGCGCACCTGTCGAGCGAGATCAGCACGCGCATCGGCCGCGGCGACGACAGCCAGATCGCGCAGGACATTCCACGCTGGCAATCCATTCTGCATAAGCACGGCTGGGGCGCACCGGCATGGCCGAAAGCTTTCGGTGGCACAGGCTGGACCACGACGCAGCAATATATTTTCGAGACCGAATGCGCGCTGGCCGATGCGCCAATCCAGCTGCCGTTCGGGCTGAAGATGGTCGCCCCGGTGATGATGCGCTACGGCAACGCCGAGCAGCACGCACGTTTTCTTCCGCGCATCCTGTCCGGCGAGGACTGGTGGTGCCAGGGTTATTCCGAGCCTGGCTCCGGCTCCGATCTGGCGTCGCTGAAAACCCGCGCCGTACGCGACGGCGACGACTACATCGTCGATGGCCAGAAAGTGTGGAATACGCTGGGTCAGTTCGCCGACTGGATCTTCTGCCTGGTGCGCACCGACTCCAGTGCCAAATCACAGCAGGGCATTTCGTTCCTGCTGATCGACATGAAGTCGCCCGGTATCAAGGTGCAGCCGACCCGCCTACTGGACGGCACGCACGAGGTCAATGAAATCTGGTTCGACAATGTGCGCGTGCCCGTCGCCAACCGTATCGGCGAAGAGAACGATGGCTGGACCTACGCCAAGTTTCTGCTCGGCCACGAGCGCACCAATATCGCCGGCATCGGCGGGTCCAAACGCGAGCTCCAGCGTCTCAAGCAAATGGCCGCCGCGCGTCAGCTTGACGGCAAGCCGCTACTCGAGGATTCGATGATCGCCTCGCGCATCGCCCAGGTGGAGATCGACCTCACCGCACTGGAAATCACCAACCTGCGCGTGATCTTCGACGCCGAACAGAAAAAAGCACCGGGACCGCAGGCTTCGATGCTGAAGATCCGCGGCACCGAAATCCGCCAGCGCATCGCCGAGCTGCAGGTCGATGTGCTCGGTGCCGACGCACTCGCCTTCGATGGCCACCGCGACGACGTGCCGCGTGCGATGGCCGACTATCTCAACCTGCGCAAGCTCTCGATCTTTGGTGGATCCAACGAGATCCAGCGCAACATCATCGCCCAGATGATTCTCAGGCTACGGGGATAACCAGCATGGACTTCTCATTCAACGACGAGCAGCAGATGCTGCTGGAAACCACCCGCCGCCTGATCGCGAAGGATTACACCTTTGCCCATCGCATGAAGATTCGCGAAGGCGCCGACGGCTGGTCACGCGATACCTGGATGCAGCTGGCCGATCTGGGCCTGCTGGCGCTAACCATTCCCGAAAACGACGGCGGCATCGGCGCGGGTGCGATCGGCGCGATGCTGGTCTCCAATGCCGTCGGCGAAGGCCTGCTGCTCGAGCCGTTCCACGCCAGCGCGATCGTCGCCACCCAGGCCATCGTGCAGCTCGCCAATGCTCATCAGCGCGCGCAGTGGCTACCCGCGCTGGCCAGCGGTGAAACCATCGCCGTTCTGGCGCATGACGACGCGGGCAAAGGGATTGGCGTCGAAGCCGCGCCGGACGGCAATGGCTGGAAGCTGACCGGGCACAAGCAGGCGGTGTATCACGGTGACATTGCCGATTTGCTGCTGGTCTCGGCACGCATCAAAGGCAGTGATGAAGTGGCACTATTCGCGTTGCCCGCCGATACGCAAGGCATCACGCGTCAAGGCCATCGCACCGTCGATGATCAACGCGCCGCCAATCTCGAACTCAAGGATGTCAGTGCCAGTGCCGATACGCGGTTTGGCGGGAATGCCGCGGCCGGCCTACAGGTTGCAACCGATTTTGGCCTGGCCGCACTATGCGCCGAAGCCGTCGGCGCACTCGATCGCATCCTCGCCGCCACCATCGACTACAGCCGTGCGCGCAATCAGTTCGGCGTGCCGATCGGCAGCTTCCAGGCCTTGCAACACCGCATGGCCGACATGCTGATGAATGCCGAACAAGCACGCTCGATGTCCTATCTCGCCACATCCCGCTGTACCGATGCAGATGCCGACGTTCGACGCGCAGCGCTATCCGCCGCCAAGGTTTCCATCGGCCAGGCCGCTCGCTTCGTCGGCCAGCAGGCCGTACAGATCCACGGCGGCATGGGCATGACAGATGAGTTGGATGTCAGTCACTACTTCAAGCGGCTGACGGCGTTTGAGTTGCGGGGTGGGACGACGGATGCGCATTTGCGGGGGTATGCGCGGGGGTTGGTGGGCAAATAAGCGAAGTTGTGCCCAGCCGGTGCGATCTTGCTGGGCAATAGCTAGATGCTGGATGAGTGTTTACTTCAACCTCCTCTAGCCCAAACCTTCGAGCGCCAGGATCAGCGTGGCTTATCGTTTGATTTGGACGAAGCCTACAAGGCTGTCCAAGCTGGTGCCTTATCTCAAGAAGCGCGATTAGGCGAAATCAAACGGCTGATAATGCGCCCTTCACAAAGTTGGCCCGAACAAACTCATGGTATGCCCGTTGAGCACTATGAGGCGCTTGAGCAATTTCGTGAAATTGCTCTTTCTCAACCGTTGATACGGAGGATATGCCCACGAGCGCCAGTTGCGTCAGGGCCAGTGCGTTCCCGACGATTTCCACCATCTCACAAGGCTGTAGGTGAAAAGCGATTTCAGTCTGGTGATAGGTTTTAAAGACGGCCATACCTCCATGCACCATCCCGCAAAGCAAGCTCCAACTATTCTCCACCATAGCGATGAGCTTTTTACTGTCACCCACATGCAGGACGCCACCTACTAGGACAGACATGTCCTTGGGACCGACGCGCCTTAGCTTCCCTTTTTCATCGCAACGACTGGGCATTTCATCGTGCTCAATGAAATAGGTCAACTCTGCATCCGAGGCTTCGCGAGCAAAAAAAGCACCGCGCAGGAGTGCTTCTAGCTGACTGCGGTGTAGGACAACCGCAGAAGAGCCAAAATCATCTGCATGGATAGACACTAGGAGCACCAAAGCGCGACCGTAGTCCATAGAGGCACGCATGAGCGTTACCGACAATGCGTTACGTTCGGAGCTAGCAATCGGTAGTTTGGTGATCGCCAACATCGCTTCATTGATGCCAGCCAGTGCCAATTCTGCAGCCCGCTTCAAGTGAGACATGGGCGATTACTCCTTAGCCGAAGATCGTTTGAGCATGCAGCGAAGGTCAAGCGGCTGATCCATTCGGGTAGAGCCGCCCGCCAGCGCCCAGTGATCCGCTGTTGAAGATACGTTTGAGGGCGCGTTGCCCGACGTCGATTTTGTCGGCCTTGGAGTCGCCCAGCTACCACAGGGATAGCAGCACTGTCGAATTATGTTCTCATCACCGGCCCTGGTTGCTGGGTCGGTCCTTGTTGAGTTTGATTTTGTGCTACCTGTTGTTGCTGAGCTTGGGCTTGGGCGTGGCCTTGTTGACCCTGTTGCAAGGCCTGCGGCCAATTTGCACTGCTTTGTGCAACGGGCGTGTTTAGCGCTTGCATGGTTTCCACGTGAGCCATCTTCCGGTCCAGCCCATGGACGCTGTTGGCATTGCCTTCCACCGCAAAGATTCGTCCACCGTCCGACCCCACCAGGACTTGGTCAATTTTATTCAGACCACCGGCCCGTGCGGAAACCACCAATGAGGCCGCAAGATTGTCACTGTGCTCAGTAGGAGCACGACCATGTTCCGCATCAATCTTACCTACCCCCGTCCGTGCTTGTTGATACATCGCGTAATCGGGATGCTTGGGGTCGTTCAATTGCTGCTCGCTTAAAAGATGCTGCAACACACTTCGGTGTTCCGGCATCGGATTGGAGTGGGAGCTGTTGAGGTGACTGCCGGGAACAGGGTCTTTGATGCTTTTGACATCGTCCACGTTCTCAGCAGGCCGATAGGCACTTTTGCCCTCACCGTGCCCCGGTAACGGAAGTCGAACGCTTGGCCCTAACGGCATGCCGGGCAGAGAAATATCTGCATGATTCTGGCGTTCGATACCGGCATGATTTAAACCGGCCCATGTGAAGTCCACACAGTTGTGTCGAGCATCTTTGTAGTACGTATCAAAGCCGAATTTTTCGGGATGCTGCCCGAATTCGTTCAACTTATCGTATTGGCTTTTGCTGATTTCCATCGTTCTTGCGTAGAGCGGATTTTTATAATTTACGTTGTCGTTATCAGAGATGGCACCAGCCCCATCCATGCTTCCATGCTGGATTGGAGCAAAGCCAAAACTCTGCGACTTGTCGTGCCCATTGCTTGTTGTATAAAACATGTGCCCCGGTCCGGATGTCGTTCCGGGCGCCTCTTTGACCAGCGGCGTACCGGGAGCCGCGACGTAAACAGTGACCGTGTATTTATCATCATCCATGGCTCAATCCTCACTCACCTGTATTGTAAAACTCGTCCACTTTCAACTCAGTCTTGACGTGTTTGAACATGGGCAGGTCCTGCACCGTTTTGACCACCGCAACATAGTGCCCGTATTGAGATAGGTAGAATCCCGCGATCAGGACATAGGATGTATTTCCATCGTGTGCATAAAGATTCAATTTCGCTAACGAGCTATCTGCTTTTGCTTTCGATCCATTAGCAGCCGACACGATGGCTTCGTCATCCTGCGTTGGAATGGGTGTCGTCTTGCCATGGTCGACAAGAAAAACCTCGACACGAACGGGCACATCTTTTTGCTGGATGACGTGCTCGATGCTGCCATCTTCTGTCTGTGGAAAGTCCAGGCCAACCATGAAACGTCGCTTGAGATTGGCTTGACCTTCAACCACCGAAAAATCAATTCGAGCGGTCTGCCCCGCCTTGTCCATCGGGAAGGAGACCGTCACCGGCAATGCATGATGTGAAGTGGATGCTGGTGAGCATGCGGCTCCCGTGAGAAGTCCGAAGCATCCGAACAACAGGCCAGCAATCCTTGATGCAGTTTTCACTGTGACGATTCCTTGTGAGATGCAATTCCATCCTATCGCAACACGCAATCGTGCTCCACACGGTGTATCGCATGCGTGGTGTGGGGCATCAGTCACGCCGATAGAAAATGTCAATTTTGTTGGGAAAGCGACCCGCACGCTTTCGTAAATACTGAAGAAGCAGAGAAATTCAAGATTGAATCCAGTCCTGAATTTTTTGTTCTAGACGACTTTATCGACTGCGGAGGCAGGATGCCGTAGCGAACATCAGCACAGCCGATGGCCCGAAGGGCGAGGCGCAGGGTATGCCGAGTAACCGCGCTTGCCACCGTGCTGGGAGACTAGGATTGTTGGTCCCATCCTTGGGACCAACCCCGCTTCGCGGGGCCAGCCTGCGGCTGTCCAATTTTGTTCCTGACAAAATTGTCGAACCGTGGTTCGCCTCCGTTGCCTCCAGAGACCAAAATAAAAAGCCCGCCACAAGGGCGGGCTTTTTATTTTGGCTGGGAGACTAGGATTCGAACCTAGATAGACAGCGTCAGAGGCTGTCGTCCTACCGTTAGACGATCTCCCAAAAACTGCTGGATCGATGCGCTCTGACTCTGGTGCATCGAACCGACAAACGCTGTTTCCGAGGAAATTAGCGCTTGGAGAACTGGGTGGCGCGACGTGCCTTGTGCAGACCGACCTTTTTGCGCTCGACTTCGCGGGCGTCACGGGTCACAAAGCCAGCCTTGCGCAGCGGCGACTTCAGGGTTTCGTCGTACTCGATCAGTGCACGAGCGATACCGAGGCGGATCGCGCCGGCCTGGCCGGTGATGCCGCCACCGGCAACCGTCACCAGGATGTCGAACTTGCTGGTGTTGTCGGTCAGCTCGAGCGGCTGGCGCACGATCATGCACGAGGTCTCGCGACCGAAGAACTGTTCGAGGGACTTGCCGTTGACCACAATCTGGCCATTGCCCTTGCGAAGAAACACGCGGGCGGCGGAGGTCTTGCGGCGGCCGGTGCCGTAATTCTGCTGGATCGTCATGATGGTTCCTTAGAGTTCCAGCGCCTGCGGCTGCTGTGCGGTATGCGGATGCTCGGCACCGCCGTAGACCTTGAGCTTGCGATACATCTCGCGGCCCAGTGAATTCTTCGGCAGCATGCCCTTGACGGCGGTCTCGATCACGCGCTCCGGATAGGTAGCGAGCAGATCCTTGAGGCTGGTGGTCTTCAGGTTGCCGATATAACCGGTGAAACGGTGATATTTCTTGTCGTCCAGCTTGCGGCCGGTGACGTGCACCTTCTGCGCATTGATCACGACGATATAATCGCCGGTGTCGCAATGCGGGGTGTACTCGGGCTTGTGCTTGCCGCGCAGGCGACGTGCAATTTCGGTCGACAGGCGACCGAGCGTCTTGTCCGTGGCATCGACCACGAACCAGTCGCGCTTGACGTTGTCTGCATTGGCGCTAAACGTTTTCATTTCAGAATACCTGTTCTGCCGCCGTAAGGCGGTACACATCATCGGTCAATCAGAGGCGCGAGATGATAGCGGAGCTGTCATCTACGGTGCAAGCCTGCCGTCCGGCGGGCTGTGAGCTGGCAATGATAGCATGATGGGCATACCGCTTGAAAAGTCCCCCATGGGCACGGCGCCCAAGCGTCTGACAGGCGATCCGGGCAGCACCCAGGCCCGGCGCGGTCAAATCAGCGTTTTGCGCCCCCCCAACTCCCACCCCAATGGATCAGGAGCCCTATGAATGTACGCACGTTGACGCCCTTGGATCAGTTGCTGGCCCGATGCGAGCGCGCGCTGGAGGCCATTGCTGGCTCTCCCGAGGCACAGCGTCCCTCCCCCGCCAACGGCGTTGCCGAAGCGGAGCTGGACGAAGCCGAGCGCCGTCACGCGGCCGGCCTGATGCGGATCAACCATACCGGTGAAGTCTGCGCGCAGGCGTTGTATCTGGGCCAGGCAGTGCTGGCTCGCAACACGGATACGCGCGATCACCTGCTGCATGCCGCTGACGAGGAAACCGATCACTTGGCCTGGTGCTCCTCCCGCCTGAAGGAGCTGGACAGTCGTCCGAGCCTGTTCAATCCACTGTGGTATGCGGGCAGCTACACGATCGGCGCGGTCGCGGCGCTGGCGGGTGATCCGCTGAGCCTGGGCTTTGTGGTGGAAACCGAGCGTCAGGTGGAGGCACATTTACAGGATCATCTGGAAAAACTGCCCGCGCCGGACGAGCGCTCGCGCGCGGTGTTGGCCCAGATGCAGGCCGATGAAGCGCGTCACGCGCAGGAGGCAAAACAGCGTGGCGGCGTCGATCTACCGTTTCCCCTGCCGAAACTGATGTCGCTCAGCTCGATGGTGATGAAGGCGGTCGCTTACCGCATCTGACGGCCACTCGATCTGGCAAGCCCCATAAAAAAAACCCGCCTCTCGGCGGGTTTTTCGTTACATCAGGTTGCGACCGTGGAAGAGTTCCTCGATCTCACGTCGCAGCAGCGACTCGATGCGCTGGCGCTCCTTGAACGACAGATCATCGGCGTGCGAGTCGAACAGGTACGTATCGAGATCGAAGTCCTTGATGTGCATCTTCGTGTGGAACATGTTTTCCTGATACACGTTGACATCGAACATCTCGTACTTCTGCCGGATGTGCTTGGCCAGGTAGTCCTGCACCGAATTGATCTTGTGGTCGATGAAGTGCTTCTTGCCCTTCACGTCACGGGTGAAGCCGCGCACACGGTAGTCGCACACCACGATGTCCGACTCGAAGCTGTCGATCAGGTAGTTCAGCGCCTTCAGCGGCGAGATCACGCCACAGGTGGCCACGTCGATATCAGCTCGGAAGGTGGCGATGCCGTTGTGCGGATGCGTTTCC
>Ga0302304_10002077_pt1 | contig 10267 bp, 9 predicted proteins | sample III_Palsa_E2_2_FD_198769 | JGI IMG/M metagenome (GOLD analysis project Ga0302304, IMG submission 198769) | Peat permafrost microbial communities from Stordalen Mire near Abisko, Sweden - III_Palsa_E2_2 | ecosystem: Environmental > Terrestrial > Soil > Palsa > Peat permafrost | place: Sweden...
GGGTAAGCTAAGCGAAAAACCGCGTCTGGGCTTCACGAGTAAAAATCCTGCCCTGCATCTGAGGCAGAGCGTCTGCAACTCCACGACCGCATTAGGCTTCGAAGCGGCGTTGCATCTGAACCGCGTCCGGTCGCGCTATCGCGCCGAACAATACGACCCAGACCTCGGCCTCTACTACCTCCGCGCAAGATACTACAATCCGCTGACCGGAAGGTTCCTGTCCCGCGATCCCGAAGACGGGAAGCCCGTCGATCCGAAGTCATTGCACAAATACTTGTACGCCGATGGCGATCCGGTGAACAGATGGGATTCAACTGGGAGGATCGCGACGGTAGGCTACGGAGAAGAGGAGCAGGAAGATATATTGGCGACAAAGGCGATTGTGAGGAAAGTCAATCTGGTTCTTTGTTAGGTTCGCCTGGCGGGCGAGTTTACCGCCACTTTGAAAGATAACGCGGGAGCTTTCTTCCTTGGTCTTTTTCCAACGCTGTGGGGTTGCTTTTCATCGCTATACGATTAAATAAGGTTTTCCAGTGGGAGAAGAACTGAGCTGTGGTGAGCGCAAGCATATCAATGCAAGGAGAGGACTATGACAGAAGCGATTTCGAACGAGAGGACCGCGACACAGAAACTCCTGTTTCTGCGTATCGCTGCTGGAGGAATGTGCATTGTTACATGTTATTATTTTGCACACGACGGCATCACGCCTGCTTCATTTGATGGCATGATGTTTCTTGTGGTAGCACTACTGTTTCTGATAGGCTCCTCATGGAAAAGGGTCGGGCTAAGCCCGGTATTCGGGCCCGCATTAATATGGTTGACGATGCTTCTTCTATTCATGCGGTCTTGTTATAGACATAAACCCGAGATAACCTATGGACTGTTGCTAATCATCGCAACAGTTTTGCTGTTGATAACGATTTTTCGCAAATTCATTGCACGTAGCATGCCTTCGGCGAGTGGTCCAGGTCTGAATCAGTAACGAATAAGGGTGCCCAATATCTCGATTCAAAGTTGTGAGCTGCCGTAGCGCCGCCAAACTTTACTTCCGCGGGTGGCCCAGGTCTCGCCTTTGAGACCGGGGATTCATGTACGATACGAGGCCTACTTCTGTGACGCCCGTCGCGACGTGCAATCGGGAAGGTCTCATATAGCCGATCCCTCTGTAGCGCCGAACAGTTCGACTCCGACCTCGGCCTTTACTACCTACGCGCCAGGTGCCCCAGGTCTGGATTCTCAGACCTGGGATCACGGGCAGGCGGCCCAGGTCCGAAAAGTAACAAATGAGGGTGCCCCACATCTCGCTTTTGAGATGTGGGATTCACAAATCCACGCAGGACGGCATGAGCGCCAAGCTTGCGCATGGGAAGCATCTCGACACTCCACCCCTCCACATGTCATGGAAGACGATTTGCTTGGTAGGAGCAACGCATGTCATTATGTATGGATTTTCAAACGCCGACGGAAACCGCCTCGCATGAGATCTTCGTCGCGTACACTTATAGACGCAGTCGCAAGCGAGATCGCTACACATCTATCGGCAAAGATTTTGGCGTCCATCCTCTCGCACTTGCGATGCTCCCGAGCGCTCCACCGTAAGCATGAGTCTAATGTCATTCAATGCGCCGAAGACAGCTGAGCCGCTACATCGTAGGCTTAGTTACCTCAAGAGGCTTCCATGATTCGTCTTCCCCATGCGAAATCCAAGCAATACGCCGTCCCTATCTTTTCTGAAGACCTGCAAGCCGGGCCTCCAATCAGTACCAAGATCTTGAGGGGTATTGTCTTCATTCTCGTTCTTGTCTTGAATGCACCGATCTGCCAGGCACAGATCGCTTCGCTACCAGGACAAGCTTCATCCCCCGGGGCCTCAGCGCAATCAACCCCTCGCAGTGGCTCCGCGACCGCGGGAGTATTTGCGCCGGTTCTAGATTCGGAGCAGCGTCCCATTACTGCGGGCGGCTTCGTGAAAGACGGCCCGGTGATCTTCCAGGATATAGCTCAACAGGCCGGACTCACCACTTGGCGCCACAAGATGGGGACGTTGGAAAAGAAATACATATTGGAAACAACCGGATCGGGCGTTGCTCTCCTGGACTATGACAACGATGGTTGGCTGGACATCTACATGGTCAATGGCTCTACGTATGACGCCATCGCCGGCAAGAGCGAGCCGCCTCATGCTGCTCTCTTTCACAACAACCATGACGGGACGTTTACGGACGTGGCGGCAAAGGCTGGTGTTACGAATGACCGTTGGGGCTTTGGAGTAGCGGTCGGCGACTACGATAACGATGGCTGGCCTGATCTCTACGTTTCCAACTATGGTAAGAACCGGTTGTACCACAACAATCACGACGGCACCTTCACCGATGTGGCGGAGAAAGCCGGCGTGACCTTGGGGAACTGGTCCACTGGGGCAACGTTTGGCGACTACGACGGAGATGGCAAACTTGATCTGTTTGTGCCGGGCTATGTTCATTTCGACCTCGATCATCCCCCGATACCCGGGTCGGCCGCGGTGGGCTATGCCAATTGCTCGTTTCGCGGCGCCAATACCATGTGCGGACCCCGCGGGCTTCAAGGCGAAGCGGACCATCTTTTTCATAACAATGGAGACGGCACCTTCACAGACGTGAGCGAGAAGGCAGGCGTCAGCGACAAAGAGCACTACTACGGCTTTACCGGTGTATTTGTCGATATCAATAACGACGGCAAGGTCGACCTCTTGGTCACCAATGATTCCTCTCCCAACTATCTCTATATCAACAATGGCGATGGTACATTTGAAGATCAAAGCTTCTACTCGGGCTTTGCCTTGAATCAGAGCGGACTGGAACAGGCAGGCATGGGACTGGCCGTGGGCGATTACCTGAACAACGGTCTTCTGGATCTCTACACCGGAACCTTCTCCGACGACTACAAGCCGCTCTTTCGAAACAAGGGAGACGCGGCCTTCACGGAGATCAGTCCGCGGATCGGCCTTGCCGCGCCCACCTACCCATTTCTCACCTGGGCAACCGAATTCATCGACTACGACAATGACGGCTGGAAGGACATTTTCCTGGTCAACGGTCATGTCTATCCACAGGTGGACCAGCATGACTGGGGGACCTCCTACGCGCAGAGGCCGCTCCTGTTTCATAATGTAAACAAGGGCCAGAAGTTCGAGGAGATTCCGCCGGTCATCGGTACTGGATTGGCCGAAGTGATTCCCGGGCGTGGCGCGGCATTTGGTGACTTGTTCAATGACGGAAAGATTGACGTCGTCATCAACTGCATGGACCATGTTCCAGCGCTCATGCGCAATGTCAACCCGGATCATCATCACTGGGTAGGCCTCAAGTTGATTGGTGGCCCCAAGAGTCCGCGCGATGCCGTGGGAGCGGCCGTTTACCTGACCGCCGGAGGCATCCGTCAGCGCATGGATGTGCTCAGTGGCGGCAGCTATGAGTCTTCGAACGATCAGCGTCCTCATTTCGGCCTGGGCGATGCAACTTCGGTAGATTCCGTGGAGATTCACTGGCCCAGTGGATCAATCGAGCCAGTCACGCTCCCTTCGGTCGATCGATTCTTTGTGGTCGAAGAAGGCAAAGGGGTCGTTCCCGGCATGATCGATCAACCTTCCAAGGCAACTGGATCCATTGCTGGAACTTCCACGAAGCCAGCAAAGTAATTTTGTTTCGATGCACTTCTGAGAAATGGCCTGAGGACGATTATGAACGTGATGCAAGAGACAAAGAGCAAGCTTCATCACGGAGCAAAGTCGGTCGATTTTTTCCTTCCCCCGGCGCATCGAAAACTCCGTGTTAGAGCCGTTGCATTCGCCTTGCTTGCGGCGCTTCTGGTGCCGGCGGGTATATTTATCTCGCTTCCCGCGATCCACGCGCAATCCGATCAGACCGCCAAGACCTACTCGACTGACAAGGCCGAACAAGAGGCTCAACGCAAGCAGTATGCCGAAAAGGTAGCTCAGACCTACAACTTCGCTTTCGGCAAGGGAAAGCTTTCCGTCCCGGGGAACGGAGCTGTCGAAGGCAATACCTTTTTGCAGCCCGATGCCTTCCCGAACGCCTCGTACTGCGGGCATTGTCACCAGGAGGCCTATCATCAGTGGCAACAGTCCCTGCATCGCAATTCTTTTCGAACTCCGTTTTACCGCGCCAGCGTCAATATTCTCCTCAACACCAGGGGAATCCAGTTCACGCGACATTGCGACAGCTGCCACAACCCGATTGCAGTACTGGCCGGAGGGTTAACCCAGGAGTCCCTGGTTGATAGGAAGTTCGATCAGGACGGCCTCACCTGCATGACCTGCCACTCAATCCTGAAGGTACAATCCACGTTGGGCAATGGCGGATATGTAATGGGAGTACCCGCGGTGCTCGTCGACGAAAAGGGCAACCGCATGCCGGGCATACCGCCCGACTCAGAGATATTGGCGCATCTGGATCGCCACTCGAAAGCCGTCATGCAGGACTTGCTGCACAAGCCGGAGTTCTGCGCTGCATGTCACAAGGCCAACCTGCCCAAGACGCTAAACGAATATAAGGAAATCCGCGCCTTCACCACTTACGACGAGTGGCAGAACTCAAAGTTCTCCCAGCGTAATCCCCTTACTTTCTATCAGGGCGACTTTACTACCTGCCAGGGCTGCCACATGAAACGGGCGGCAAATGCGCTCCCCGAGCCAGGAGCCAAGAATGGCACGTTTGTTTCGCACCGCTGGCCTGCAGGGAATTCCGCCGTACCTTTCTACTACGGATTTAATGAGCAACTGGAGAAGACGGTCGAGTTTCTCAGATCCGGAGACTACCTGAATGTCGATATCTTCGCAATCCGTAAGGGCAGCGATGGCAAGATGATCGCTCCACTTGGGACGCAGCCCTTCACACTGACCGCGGGTGAAGTTGTGCAGACCATGGTTGTGATCCAGAACAAAAACATCGGTCACTCCCTCATACCCGAAGTACGCGACCTTTACGAGGCCTGGGTAGAATTTACGGCCACCGATTCGGACGGCAAGGTGATCTACCACAGCGGTTTCATCAAGCCCGATGGAATGCTGGACGAGCGCGCGCATAGCTTCACCAATCGTCCAGTGAATCCCAGCGGAGTGTTTGTCGATAACCATGCAGTGTGGACAATTCACTCCGTGGCCTACGACAACAGCATCCAGGCCGGCCGTTCCACCCTGGTGCGATACGAGTTTCAGATTCCTCAAACAGCCAAGGGAGAAGTCATGGTGACGGCGCGTGTCATGTATCGGCACCTGCGCCAAAGCTACACGAACAATGTCTTGGGTAAAGACCATCCAGCTTATCCCATCGTCCAACTCGCCTCGCGCAGCCGTATTCTCAACATCGGAGACAACCCCGCATCGGCGCCCGATCCAAGCGACAATCCGGAATGGATGCGGTGGAACAATCTGGGTATTGCCTACCTCGACCAGGCGCAGTATGCCGAGGCTATCCACGCCTTCGGAGAGGTCGTGAAGTTGCGGCCAGACTACGCAGACGGATACACCAACATCGGCCTGACTGATATCTCGTGGGAGAAATTTGGCTCAGCGCGATCGGCAATCGAGACTGCATTGAAACTCAGCCCGGACAATGCCCGTGCTACGTTCTACCACGCTCTGGTAGAGCGGCGCGATGGACATGTAGACGCAGAAATTGCAGACCTGAAAAAGGTGGTGCAGCAGTTCCCTCAGTCGCGCGACGCCCGGCGTGAGTTGGGAGTAACCTATTATCAGCAGGAGATGCCAAACGAGGCGTTGGAGCAATTCGAAGCGCTGCAGGCGATCGATCCGGATGATCTCGCAGCGCACTATAACCTGTCCCTGCTCTACCGGCGCATGGGCATGAAGGAGAAGGCCAAGGAGCAACTGGTATTCTTTACGCTTAAGAAAGTCGATCCCGGTGCACCTACCTACTCGCAGGATTATCTGCGCAAGCATCCCGAGATCTCGAACGAAAGCAAGCTTTGGCATGTCCATTCCGATATGGAGCATGGAGGCATCGTCGATGGCGGCGAGGTCGGCGGCGGATCCCAATAACCTCTTCGCAAGCATGCTTCAGTGAAGGAGTAACGCAGTGAAGGTAGTTTTGTGGACATGGATGGCTGTGTTGGTGCTCGCATTCTTTGGGGCCCTTCCGGCGGAATGCCACGCGCAGGCGAAATGCCCTTGGCTGAATGCAGCAACTGCCGCTGGAGTTTTGGGCGGCGAAGTGCAAATGGCGGTGACTGCGCCTGTCGATCCCGGCACGGGCAAAGGAATCGGGGCAGCCTCGTACTCTGACGAAGTGCGCATGGACCGATTTGACGTCTCCTGCGACTTCAGCCGTAAAGCGGAATCGAGCGTGTTCACGCTGAATATTTCGGTGAAAACAATGGCTGATTCCGCAAAAGACTTCGCTTCGTTTCTCGCTCTCTGCACTGGCTCGACCGTGCCCCTCAGAGGAATCGGAAGCGAAGCGGTTCAATGCGTATCGAAGGACAATTCGCACCCGGGCTACGAGCAGGTCATTGCACGTGTGCGAGACAGGGCATTCGTGCTCACAGTCAGTCGCGCGGTAAAAGCAACAGTCGCTGCATCCGAAAATGGATTGCGCGACGACACTAGAAACACGGCGGAACAAGTGGCCGGAAGTCTATTCTAGATATCGAAGCCTTTCACAATGCAAAGTCTGCACGCCCAGGACAGATCTGCTTATGAACAGTTTTCAGTTAATCGGCATATTCTTGCTTCTGTCGCTGCCCGGATTGGGACAACAGGCGGACCATTCAGCGTCCGGAACTTCGTCCGGTGCCGGAACACGCAATAGCAATCCTGGCCTTGCCGAAGCGCAACGTCTCGTGGATAAAGGTCAATTGGACGAAGCCTTGAAGGCGCTCGACGCCATGTCCCAACAGCATCCTCAGCCAAAGGGACTCGAACGTCTGAGAGGAAAGGCCTTCTATCTCAAGGCCAAATTTGAAAACGCGGACAACGCTTTCCAAAAGGCAATTGCGCAGGATGCGAATGATAAAGAGTCGCTCCAGTTGCGCGGCGTGACGCTGTTCCGCATGGGAAAACCTGCGGACGCCATTCCCCTTCTCGAACGATCGCACGAAAACCTGACAACTCTCAATTTGGATGGCGCCTATGTACTGGCTTTGTGTTACATGAATGTGCATCGATTGGAAGATGCCAGGCGCTATTTTGCAGGGTTATATCGATTGCCGCCAGATTCAGCACCGTCGTACCTGTTGCTCGCGAAAATGCTCATTCGATGGAAGAATTCCCCCGCGGCGCAGGAGATGGCGCAGAAGGCAATCGCGATAAATCCTCGCCTCCCGGAGGCACATCTCTTGATTGGGCAGGTTGAGCTCGGTGAAGGAAAAGTGGATGAAGCATTGAGTGAGTTCGAGCGCGAAGCAACCCTCAATCCCATGTATGGACCAGTGTATGACCGGCTCGGCGATGCATATATGCAGAAGAACCAATTGGAAAAAGCGCAGGATGCACTGAACCAGGCGCTTCTGCTTGAGCCAGACGCAACGGGTCCGTACATCCTGCTGGGACAGGTTCTATTGAAGCAGAACAATCCAACAACGGCGGCTATCTATCTAAAACGTGCGGTTCAGATGGATCCCGGAAACGGGATCAGTCATTTCTTCCTCGCGCAGGCGTACCGTGACTTGGGCAGGAAGCAGGAATCGATTCTCGAGTTCCAGGCTTCCGCGAAGATCAAGGCCTCGGCAAACCACTAACTGCGGATGTCGCTCCGCAGCAACCCTCAATAGAACACCCTACCCCACTCCTGTACCGGGAGCATGACTGACATTTCAATTTGCTCAAAAAAATACTGGGGCCCATCGCTCTTAGATCTAGCTATCTGCGCGATGAAGCCCAAGTGATTCAAGATCACACAGAGAAACCCGTACTTCTTTGATTGTCGCCAATCGCTTGCGGCCCAGGAGGTTCCGGACAACGGCCAATTCTTCTGTTGAAATATCCGTGCTCGATAGCTGTTGAATCCAATCCCTGCATTCCGACCAAGGCGCGAACCCCTCATAGACAGTTTCAGCGCTATTGGTCTCGATCAACAGGACTCGCACGGTCGGGTTCTTCGTCGGTCCATGCAGGCAAAACAGATGCATGTGAAACGGAAGCTCTACAGCGTGGGGAAGTTCGTTCATCGTGGAGGACCCAGTCTCTTGCCGTTCAAATGCTCTCTATTACAGCGCTGTGTTTTGCAACCTGAATTAATGGGCACAACAAGTTGCTGGGACGAATCGCGTTGTAAGAAGGCTCAATGTGCGCGAAAAAATGATCTGCCGGCTCGAGATACCGGGATGTCAGTGAGAAAGTCAAAGAATCAGGTAAGTTTCCAAAGGGCGAATCTCTTTCAGTTGACGTCGAGTTTTGCTAAATCAGCGATTACCTCCCGCCAGGGTAAGTATCGCAACACTTAGTCTCAGAGTCTTCCGCCACGCGGATGGTATGGATGCCCGTCCATAGGTGGAGATTCGCGTCAATAACCCGCAGGATAGGAATTCAGAACGAGGGAGAGATTGCGCACTCTCATTGGCGCTCCGGCAGCACTCAATTCGCGGCCACGACAAACATCTGTACCTCGTTGAACCGGCTATCTATACCTTCTTTTTCTTGCTCGCGGTACTTCTTCTGCATGGCGAATTGTTCCTTGGCCTTTTCTCGATTGCCGACGCGCGCGTAGGCCAAAGCCAGATGGTAATGTGCTCTCGAGGATTCCGGTTTCAACGCGACAGAAGTCTCAAACTCCGGAATGCTTTCGCGCCACTCATCCTGATATTGCAGAAGCAAACCCTTTTGATAATGTGCTTCCGGCAGCTTGGGATCGGTCGCGATGGCCCCGTCGAGCAATCTGACCGCCAGAGGTAGATTCGGCGTGTCCCCCGATTCGCCGAGGATGCTTGCCGCTGCATAGGTATCGATCAACGCGTTCTTCGGATGCTTTTCAGCGAATGCAATCAGCTTCACGCATTCCTTGATCGTATCCGGGAAGAGACTGCAACTCCTGCCTAGCAATTCCACATACGTTGTGTTCTCGGGATCAGCATCCATAAGCTGTGCGAAGATGGAGGCCGCCGCGGGAACCTGACTCATCGCGTAACGGGTAATTCCCAGGCCTAGCAACAAACGCTGGCTCGACGGATATTGGGCTACTCCATACTCGAAGGACTTGAGGGCCGGATCAAAGGTCCAGTGCTTCAGATATTCCGCGCTCAACAAGTAGAGATTGGTTTCGCTTGGATCAAGTCTTGCGGCTTGCTGAAAATGTTGCGCAGCCTCCAGGAATCGCCCCTGCTTCTCCGCAATCTCACCCAGAAGCGCCTGCACCTGCGGCATCGTTTCCTGGTTCGAAACTGGAGCCAAAGCTTGTGCCGCTTGATCGACCTTCTCCGCATCCATCAGCACGGCTGCCCAGTCATAGCGCAGGTCTGCATTCGCGGGCTGAAGCGCAACTGCCTTCCCGAAAACCTCCGCGGCCTCGGCAGGTTTCCCGCTCGATGCCAGCGCGTGGCCCAGATTCAATTGCGTCTCTCCATTCGCTGGATTCAGCCTGGCCGCAATCTGAAGTTCGCGGACGGCCTCAGCATTCTTCCCCAGCTTGAGATAGTCCGCGCCAAGATTGGCATGGGCAATATCCGATGAGGAATCTTCCCTGGCGGCAGCCTGCAGAAGCGGCAAGGCTTCTGCAAATCGCTCACAAGCCACGTACAGCAAGCCCAGCGACTCATCCAGCGCAAAGATGCCCGGATGCTGTCGCCGCAGCGTGACCAACATTGATTCCGCCTTTTTCAGATCGCCGCGATCCTGGGCGGCCATCGCTGCTTGAAACTGGCTTTCCATGGCAGCGTCTGCGATGCTTGACGGCGATTGAGCCAGCGACATCCCGGCAGTCACGCAGAGCAATACGAGAACCGGCCATCTGCTGCACGTTCGCCCACATCGGTCTGTCACATCCAAACTCCGGCAACTCCCGTGAGGGCCAAACGTATCCATCGCACACAACAGTCTAGCGCAGGCAACTAAGGCATCTTGCGAGATCGCCGACAACCATGGTCAAAGAATCTTTGCATCAGAACAGGGGAGATCCAATGCACCGGATCTCCCCTCTTGTTTACGGTTAAGGTCAACCAGCAATCGCTCCGGATACCTTAGAACGCATACTTGGCTGAGAGTTGGAAGAAGCGCGAGTCCGGGGTCAGTGCCTGGAAGACGCGCGGACCAGTAATG
>Ga0302304_10002079_pt1 | contig 10263 bp, 5 predicted proteins | sample III_Palsa_E2_2_FD_198769 | JGI IMG/M metagenome (GOLD analysis project Ga0302304, IMG submission 198769) | Peat permafrost microbial communities from Stordalen Mire near Abisko, Sweden - III_Palsa_E2_2 | ecosystem: Environmental > Terrestrial > Soil > Palsa > Peat permafrost | place: Sweden...
ACTCCCCATTCTTCGGCACCCAATAGGGCAGCGATAGCCAAATCACGACCGGTTTTTAGCTGACCATCTGTTTGCAAAACCACCCTGCTGCGCAGTTTGTTGCGAACCAGTGTTTGGTGCGCTTCGGACAGGCCCAGTTCCCAGGGCAAACCGGCATGTTTAACCGAGCTTATAGGCGATGCGCCTGTTCCGCCGTCATAACCGGCAATCAATATCACGTCGGCATGCGCTTTGGCAACCCCGGCGGCTATAGTACCTACCCCTGCCTTCGATACCAATTTTACATTGATACGTGCGGCACGGTTGGCATTTTTCAAGTCGAAAATTAATTGCGCAAGGTCCTCGATCGAGTAAATATCGTGGTGCGGCGGCGGCGATATCAAACCAACCCCCGGTGTGGAGTGGCGTGTACGCGCTATCCAGTCGTCAACCTTGTGGCCCGGCAGTTGCCCGCCTTCGCCCGGTTTAGCGCCCTGCGCCATCTTGATCTGTAGTTCATCGGCATTGGTGAGATAGTTGGAGGTAACCCCGAAACGTGCCGATGCCACCTGTTTGATGGCCGAACGCATCGAGTCGCCGTTAGCCATGCGCTCGTAGCGCATTTCATCCTCACCGCCTTCGCCGGTATTGCTTTTGCCGCCAATGCGGTTCATGGCAATGGCCATAGTGCTGTGTGCCTCGTGCGAGATGGACCCGAACGACATGGCACCTGTGGCAAAGCGTTTCATGATGTTTTCTGCCGGTTCAACCTGGTCAATACTGATGGATTCGCGGTGATGTGTAAAATCAAGCAGGCCGCGTATGGTAAAGTGCTTTTCGCCCTGCTCATTAATAACTTTGGCGTAGCTTTTATAAGTAGCGTAGTTATTGGTGCGGGTAGCGTGCTGCAATAAGTGAACCGTGGTTGGGTTAAACAAATGCGCCTCGCCCCTGCGTTTCCACTGGTAAATACCGCCTTCGGGCAGCAAATTACTTTCAGCTTTGGAGCTACCGAAGCCTATGCGGTGCTTGCAAAGCGATTCGCGGGCAATTTCATCCAGCCCCAAACCCTCTATACGGGTAACCGCGCCGCAAAAATATTTGCTAACCACATCCTTGTTGATACCCAGTATCTCGAATATCTGCGAGCCATGATAGGATTGCAGGGTGGATATTCCCATTTTCGAGAATATTTTCAGCAAGCCGTCATTAACCGATTTTACGTAGTTCTTTAACAGGTATTTTTCTTCCAGGCTGGTTTCCAGGCTGCCGTTTCTCTTAATGGTTTCAATGGTGGATAGCGCCAGGTATGGGTTGATGGCCGTAGCGCCAAATGCCAGCAAGCAGGCAAAATGATGCACTTCCCAAACATCGCCAGCCTCAACAACCAAACCAACAGAACCACGGCGGCCCTTTTTGATCAAATGGTGATGCACCGCCGATACCGCCAGTAATGATGGGATAGGCGCGTGCTCCGAATCAATGGCACGGTCTGATAATATCAGTACCTCGAAGCCATCGTCAACAGCATCCTCGGCATAGCGGCACACGCGCTCAATGCCTTTTTGCATCGATCCGGGCAGGCCGTCGGCCTTAAAGTAAGTTTGCAGCGTTTTGGCGTGGAACATCCCGGTATCAATACTGCGCAGCTTTTCTAACTGGTTGTTTTTTAATATCGGGTGTTTTAGCGTTACGCAATGGCAATGCATTTTATCCTCATCCAGCAAATTGCCGTTGTTGCCTATAAAGGTGGCCAGGCTCATTACCAAACGTTCGCGTATCGGGTCGATAGGCGGGTTGGTAACCTGGGCAAAGTATTGTTTAAAATAGCTTGATAAATGCTGCGGTTTGTCGGATAAGATAGCCAGTGGCACATCCGTACCCATTGATCCTATCGGCTCCTTGCCGTCAATAGCCATTGGTTTAATAATGGTATCGATATCCTCGCGGCTGTAACCGAATACCTGCTGGTAACGGAACACCGAATCGGGCGAAAGATCGGCGAAAGCCAAGCGCGGCTCGGCCAGTTCGCCTAAACGTATCTTATAATTCTCCAGCCAACGGCCATAAGGCTGGCGCGATGCTATCTGGTGCTTTATTTCATCATCGGTAATTATCTTACCTTTTTCGGTATCTATCAGCAGCATTTTGCCGGGCTGCAGGCGGCCTTTCTTTAAAACCGTAGCTTCATCAATTGCCAGTACACCGGCTTCTGATGCGGCAATAACGCGCCCGTCATTAGTAACCACATAACGCAGCGGGCGCAGGCCATTACGGTCTAACAAAGCGCCTACCAGCTTACCATCGGTAAAGGTGATAGCGGCCGGGCCGTCCCAGGGCTCCATAATGGTGGCGTGGAACTCGTAGAACGCCTTTTTTATCGGGTCCATTTGTTCGTTACCGTCCCAGGCTTCGGGTATCAGCATCATCATCACATGCGGCAATGAGCGGCCGGAATGCAGTAAGATTTCGATGATATTATCCAAACAAGCCGAATCCGACTGGTTATTATCGATAACCGGCAACAGCATATCCATCTCGTCGCGGGTAAAATAAGCCGACGCATAAGATTTCAGGCCCGAGTAAAACCAGTTCAAATTACCGGTTAAGGTATTGATCTCGCCGTTATGGGCTATCAACCTGAAAGGCTGGGCCAGTTTCCACGAAGGGAAAGTATTGGTAGAGAACCTGGAGTGGATCATTGCAAAGCCCGATGCCACCCGCGGATCGGTAAGATCAGGAAAATACTGGCGCAGCTGGTAAGTGGTTAGCTGGCCCTTATAAATAATGGTTTTGCAGGATAGCGAAGTAAAGTAAAAATGCTCCGCCGCGCCCGGTATGGTTTCGGTAATGGTTTTGTTAATGTATCGCCTCAGCACATACAGCTTGCGCTCAAAATCGGCGGTATTGGTGATGTGGTGCGGCCTGGCAATAAAAAGCTGCTCGCAATCAGGCTCGGCCTGGCGGGCGGTTTCGCCAATAACCGATGAGTTTACGGCAATTTTGCGGTAACCCAGGCTATGCAAACCCAGGCGTTCAATAGCGTTGCTTATTACATTGCGGCAGGCTTTTTTCAGGGTTGAATCCTTAGGGAAGAATATCATACCTACGCCGTACTCGCCGGGCTCGGGAAGGCTCATCTCTAAATTCGAGCATTCTTCCATTAAAAATTCGTGTGGTAGTTGTATCAAAATACCCGCGCCGTCCCCACTGTCGGGGTCGCAGCCGCAGGCACCGCGATGCTCCATGTTCTCAAGCATGGTTAACGCGTCATCAATAATCTGGTTCGACTTATGTCCGTTAATATTGGTTATAAACCCTGTTCCGCAGGAATCGTGTTCAAATTCTGGCCTGTAAAGGCCCTGGTGGCTATCATCTTGGTTCATCGTAAAAACTTAACCGTTTAAAACTAGGTGTAACCACGAAGTTACAGAAAATGATAAAAATATTACCATTTTTTATTAATTTTTGGGATAATATTAAAAAAACGGTGTTATAAAATGCCAAAATTTTAAATTTCGCAAAATTAAACCCTTTATTATTAGCAAAATGATAATTAAAAACCCAAAAACCAACAGAATTTTATTCCAGAATGAGCATTAATAACCAAATTACATGCATTTTTATGCCCAAATCAGGCATTAGTACCCTATTTAATTTTTTTCGTCTTTTAACCATAAGTGCTTTAATCCGGTATTATTCCGGGCCGATATGCCATTTCCGCCGCGCAACGCAAGGCAAATTTGCCAATAAATGCTAATTTTGCCCTCAAACAGAACAAACACCACATGCCAGCAAAAAATAAAGCGGTTTTTTTAGACCGCGACGGCGTATTGAACCAGGAAATGGGCGATTACGTTCGCCGTTTGGAGGATTTTCACATCCTTGATAACTTTGAGGCCTTAAAAACTTTGCAGGATAAGGGTTATATGCTGATAGTAGCTACCAACCAGGGCGGCCTTGCTAAAGGCTGGTACACCGAGGAGGAACTGGGCAAAATGCACGGCGAACTCAAAAAACAATATGCCGAACACGGAGTTGAATTTACCGATATGTTCTACTGCCCGCATCACCCCAATTTTACCGGCGATTGCGATTGCCGCAAACCCAAACCGGGATTATTGCTGCAAGGCATCGAAAAATATAACATCGACCCCAGCCTATCCTATTTTATAGGCGATAGGGAGCGTGATGTGGAAGCAGGTACCGCCGCAGGCGTTAAAGGCATATTAATTGATAGCGACCAGCCGATAAGTACAGTGTTGGAACTGATAAAATAAAGCGAAATGACAAGCAGGACATTTGACTTACGAAGTTTTGAAAACTTCGTAAGTCTGTTCATAAAATTCTGCCATATCGACGAGGTACGAGGAGATATCTTCTTCGCCCTGTAAACGGGATTGCTTATTGTAGAAGATTTCTCTCTATCGTTCGAAATGACATCGTAATAAAATTATATTTGTTTCCATGGCAAAAATCACTTACCTGAAAAACCTCGATTCCCTCATCTTTGCCATTATAGGTTTTTATGCCATACATCTGTTTACCAGCTACAGCGGCATAGGCATCTCGCCCGATTCCATTATGTATGCCAGTACGGCGCACAGCATAGTGGCGCATGGCAACCTTATCACCTTTAATGGCGGCCCGCTGGTTTTTTTCCCGGTATTTTATCCTTTTTTTTTAGGCATCATCCTGTTTATATCAAGGGTTGATACCATAGCGGCGGCACCTGTAATCAACGGCGTATTATTTGCCGCCCTAATATTTACTACGGGTTATATCGTATCCAAATTCCGGGCATCATCCGTCATCTATAAATGGCTCATACTGGCAGGTATTATATTAAGCCCCGGTTTGCTCGAGGTTTATACCTACCTATGGTCCGAAACCTTGTTTATACTCGAAGTAGCCCTTTTCGCGCTGGCTTACGGCTATTACCTGCAAAAGCATACACTCAAAAGCCTGCTGCTTGTAGGTTTGCTGGTGGCCATAAGCTGTATAACCCGGTACGCGGGCGTAACCTTAATATTAACCGGCGGCCTTATGCTGCTGCTCGACAGGCACCTCAGCATCCGCCAAAAAATACAGCATATATTAATATTCGGTTTCCTCTCTATCTCCTTATTGGTGGGCAATTTGATTTTAAACCACTATTCATCAGGCCTAAGCACCGGCACGCGCGAACCATCCATAACACCGCTGAGCCAAAACCTGTACTACACCGGCATTACCATAAGCGACTGGATGGGCCTGCCGCAAAGCGCGCATGTATATGGTATTGCTATCGCCTGCATCGTATTGTTATTCCTGGTGGCGCTGCTGGCATGGCAGTTTTACAAAAAAAGGCTCGATACCGCGCAGGATGTGATCACTATGTTTGCCGCCGTTTACGGCATCTTTATCCCGGCGCTGGCCTCCGTTTCCCGTTTCGAAACGCTTAACAGCCGCCTGCTATCGCCCATGTACATTTGCCTGCTGATAGGCTGCACCAGTTGGGTACCCGATATGCTGAAGGGTATGTACCTAAAGAAAAAGATGCTGATAGCCATCCCTTTTATTGCCATTATGCTGGTTTTTGAATACGCGCTATATAAGATAGACTGGCAGCGCAATGATGACGAGGACGATTACGGCGTACCCGGTTATACCGACGACGACTGGAACAAATCGCAGTTCATCACCTTTTTAAAAACACACCAGGATATTTGCAAGCCCGGCGTACCCATTTATACCGATGCCGACGAGGCCGTTTACTTTTTTACCCGCAACCATGCCACTTTGCTGCCGCACCGCTACTTTAAAAACACCGTGAACCAGTTTTACACAGTTAAACACTATTATTTAATATGGTTCAGCAACCTTAATGATACCGAACTCATCGGTTTAAAGGATATTCAGCAGCGGCAAAATTTAAAACTTTTGTACCAGTTTCCGGATGGCGCGGTTTATGAGTACACTGCCGCCGGTAACAAATAGATTTCTTTTTTTTTAAAATTATATCTATTTTAAAAAACGAAAAAACAACCCTTTATGAAAAAAATTTACTTATCACTTATTGTATTGTTATCCGTTTTCAAAACATTCAGTCAGAATGTTGGTTATATTATCACTATACATAACGACACTATTTACTGTGCAAAAGTTAAAGCCGTATTCATTGGTGGCGGGGCACGGTATAAAATAAAAAACAGCGATGATTTTAAACGGATCTCTGCCGATAGTATAAAAGAATACCAGTTAAGTAACGATTCGTCCACTTACCGTGCCGTGGCACTAAAACCCGGTGCCGATCCTTTTTTCCTCCAGTTGGTAACACGCGGCAGTATTTGTTTATATGTAATGTATACCACCACCTATAGCGGCACCACCACCACCACCACTACTACCGATTGGTATGTAAGTAAAAATAACGCGCCTGTTATCATGTTAAAAACCAATGGAATAAATTTATTCGCCCCCAGCCATGACGACCGTAAAGCCGCCCTTGCCAATCTTTTTGCCGATGACCCGCAGGTTTTGGCAGCCTATAAGGCCGATGACAGTTTTAGTTTTAAAACCATCAAAAAGTACGTACAGCAATATAACCACGATGCTTTGGCGCAGGGTAAATAAGCGATTTTTATTAATCCTTCATTATCAGCAAATTCATTAACACCTTTCTATTTTCTCCACAATTGTAAGAAAAACTGAAAAAATTGTTACTTTTGTATCCCGTACACAAACATTTTGTCCCGGCATAAAATCCGGCAGCAAAATCACAAAAAATCATGACTAAATATATTTTTGTTACGGGCGGCGTTACCTCGTCGTTAGGAAAAGGCATTATTTCAGCTTCACTCGCTAAACTTTTGCAATCGCGCGGTTATTCTGTAACCATCCAAAAATTCGACCCTTATATTAACATCGACCCGGGAACGCTTAACCCTTATGAGCATGGCGAATGTTATGTTACCGAAGATGGCGCCGAAACAGATCTGGACCTTGGTCATTACGAACGCTTCCTGAATACCCCTACCTCCAAAGCCAATAACATTACTACCGGCCGCATATACCAAAACGTGATCAACCGCGAACGCGAAGGTGCCTTTTTGGGCAAAACCGTGCAGGTGGTACCGCATATTACCGACGAAATAAAACGGAACATCCGCATATTGGGCGAAAGCGGCCAGTATGATATTGTAATAACCGAATTAGGCGGCACCGTGGGCGATATTGAATCGCTGCCATACATTGAGGCCGTGCGCCAGTTCAGGTGGGAAGTAGGATCGGGCAATTCGCTGGTTATCCACTTAACGCTTATCCCCTATTTAGCTGCCGCCGGTGAGTTAAAGACCAAACCTACCCAGCACTCGGTAAAAATGCTGCTGGAGTACGGTATACAACCCGATATTTTGGTTTGCCGCACCGAGCATCATTTAAGCATGGATATCCGCAAAAAGATAGCCCTGTTTTGCAATGTGAACATTAACGCGGTAATTGAATCGATAGACGCGTCGACCATTTACGATGTACCTTTGCTGATGCTGAAGGAACAGCTGGATAAAACCGTACTCAGCAAATTAAAACTCCCCCAAAAGAATGAACCCGACCTGGAAAGCTGGAAAGACTTTTTAGGCAGATTAAAAAACCCAACCTCAGAGGTGCGCATAGGCCTGGTAGGTAAATATGTGGAGCTGCCCGATGCTTATAAATCCATTGTGGAATCATTCATCCACGCGGGTTCAAAAAACGAGTGCAAGGTGAAGGTTGATTACATCCACTCCGAACAATTAACCACCGAAAACGCGGTTGAGCGCTTAAAAGGCTTGCATGGCGTATTGGTTGCCCCGGGTTTCGGCTCGCGCGGGTTTGAAGGTAAAATTGAGGCCATACGCTACGTTCGCGAAAATAATATCCCATTCTTTGGTATCTGCCTGGGTATGCAATGCGCCGTTGTGGAGTACGGCCGCAATGTTTTGGGCCTTAAAGATGCCAACAGCACCGAAATGAACCCCGATACTTCCAACCCTGTTATCAGCATGATGGAGGAACAAAAAAAGGTGATAAACAAAGGCGGCACCATGCGTTTAGGCGCTTACCCATGCGACCTTAAAAAGAACAGCAAAGCAGCCGGAATATACGGAAAAACCCACATCAGCGAGCGCCACAGGCACCGCTATGAGTTTAATAACGACTATCTGAAACAGTATGAAGTAGCAGGGTTGATCCCCTCGGGCATTAACCCTGAAAACAACCTGGTAGAGATAGTTGAGCTTAAAAATCACCCGTTTTTTGTAGGTTCACAATTTCACCCGGAATTAAAATCAACAGTTGCAAATCCTCACCCACTTTTTATTAACTTTGTCGCCGCTTCGCTGGCTTATGCCCGCAGGAAATAAGTAATTGTTGACACATTATAATGGATAGAAATACGTTCACAGGATTATTCCTGATCATGCTCATCATCTTCGGATCGTTTTATTTAATGAAACCATCCGCGCAGCAAATAAAACAAGAACAGGAAAAGCAGCATGCCGACTCTTTAAAAAAGTTTAATAAAAGCCCTGCCGTAGTTGCAAAGGCCGATACCGTAAAAACTCCTTTAAAAATTGATTCGGCCCAGTTAAAAGGCGCCTTCGGTTCAGCATTGGTGGGTACACAAAAACTCATTACGCTGGAAAATAAGGACCTGCTGATAAAATTATCAACCCAGGGCGGCCGCATCTATTCGGTCGAGTTAAAAAACTTTAAAACCTTTGATAAAAAGCCGCTTATTTTATTTGACGGCGATGATAACCATTTCGGCATAAACATAGCTGCCGATAACCGCAATTTTGATAGCAACAACCTGTATTTTACGCCCAGTGCGCCACAGCTTAGCGTTGCCGGTGCCGATTCAGGTTCGGTTACCATGCGTTTAAGCTACAGTGCCACCCAGTATATTGATTATATATATACGCTTAACGGCAGCGGTTACAAGGTTGGCTTCACGGTTAAGCCAACCGGCATGGATAACGTAATTGCCAACAGCAACACCATTAATATCGACTGGACCGCCAGCCTGCGTAAACAGGAAAAGGACATGGAGCAGGAGCGCAGATATTCAACCGTATATTTCAATACGCTTGATGATAACTGGGACTACCTGAGTGCAACTAAAGACGATCAGAAAGATATAACCGAAGGAAAAGTTCAATGGGTATCGTTCAAGGCGCATTTCTTCTCCAACGTATTGTTAGCGGTAAACGGTTTTAGTAAAACCAGCGTTTCGGCAAGCACCGATACCAGCGACCATGCCAACATTAAACAAATGAAGGCCGATTTGCAACTGGCGCGCAGCAAGGACGGCACCTTCCCCATGAACTTTTATTTTGAGCCCAACCAGTTCCACATGCTGCAAAAAGAAGGTTATAACCTCGAGAAGCAGATAGATCTTGGTCCTGGCCCACTAAAATATGTTAACCGTTTTGCCACCCTGCCTGTATTTGATTTCCTGAAACAATTCGGCTGGAACTATGGCCTCATCATATTGGCCCTAACCGTTGTGCTTAAACTGGTGCTATCGCCGCTAACCTATAAGTCGTACTTATCAATGGCTAAAATGCGCGTTTTGAAGCCGGAGATGGACGAAATAAAAGCCAAAGTTGGTGAAGATAACCCTACCCTGCTGCAACAGGAATACTTAAAGCTGTATAAAAAGGCGGGAGTAAACCCATTGGGCGGTTGTTTACCGCTGGTGATACAAATGCCTATAGTTATCGCGTTCTTCCGCTTTTTCCCAAGCTTGTTTGAACTGCGCGGACAAGGCTTTTTATGGATGCATGACCTTTCCACTTATGATTCCATCCTTACCTTCCCGCATATCCCGCTGATCGGTGATCACCTGAGCTTAATGTGTTTGCTCATGACCATCTCCACGTTGATCTATACCTATTTCAACAACCAGATATCGGGCGCTACCGGGCAAATGAAGTATATAGGCTACATTACCCCTATCATCTTTTTGGCTACGCTGAACAGCTACCCTGCAGGTTTAAATTATTATTACTTTTTAGCCAACATGCTTACCTTTTTACAACAATACATCATCAGGTTTATGGTTGACGATAAAAAGATACATGCCCAGATACAGGAAAACAAAAAGAAACCCGAAGACGAGAAAAAGAAGAAATCCGGTTTCCAGGCCCGTTTGGACGATATGATGAAGCAGAAACAACAGTTGCCTGCACCAGCTACAAGTGGGAAGAAGAAGTAGTTTTTTTAGTCGGAAGACGGAAAGACCGAAAGTAAATATAATATAAA
>Ga0302304_10002082_pt1 | contig 10259 bp, 10 predicted proteins | sample III_Palsa_E2_2_FD_198769 | JGI IMG/M metagenome (GOLD analysis project Ga0302304, IMG submission 198769) | Peat permafrost microbial communities from Stordalen Mire near Abisko, Sweden - III_Palsa_E2_2 | ecosystem: Environmental > Terrestrial > Soil > Palsa > Peat permafrost | place: Sweden...
GCGCCAGCCGGTAAGCCGCCGCACAGGGGATAAGCAACGCCGGCAGTAACCATCCTACCGATACATCCAGTCCGTTTGTCTGACTGGCATAGCTCAGCCGCAGCAACTGGTAAAAGATCATACCCGGAGCTACCCCAAAGCTCACTACATCCGCCAGTGAATCCAGTTCCTTACCCATAGGCGATGTCGCTTTGAACAACCGCGCAACAAGCCCATCCAAAAAATCCACTAATGCAGCAAGACCGATGAACAAACTAGCCAGCGCCGTCTTCTCAGGAGTACCGATATACTGTACCCCGGACCCGTCCGGATTGTCCAGTGCAACTATCCCGTTCTGCAGGATCAGAATCACCGCCAGGCACCCAAAAAACAAATTTAGCAGAGTGAATAAGTTAGGTATGCTCTTCATTGCCGAAAATTAGGATTTTATTTTGATCGATCCGCTGTTCCTCCGCCGCTCTTCCGACTCTTACCGCCTTTCCTTTCTCCGCCGAAGATACAGACCTTCAGCCGAACTTCATCCCTTGCCTCTCCTACGCCCGCTCGCTCCCGATCATCCGGATCATCTCCCCATCAAGTCTTCTATCTCCCCGGCAGTAATCGGCACCTTCCCCATCAGGTCTTTATTGCCATCCGAAGTGATCCATACATCATTCTCGATCCGAATGCCCATTTGCTCATCTTCAATGTAGATGCCGGGCTCCACTGTCAGCACCATTCCCGCTTCCAGCGGCTCGCTCCGCGGGCCAAGGTCGTGCACATCGATGCCCAGGTGATGGGACACACCATGGTACATATACTTCCAGTAGGCCGGGCTTTCCGCCGGCTGGTTCCGGATATCGGCGGCAGTTATCAACCCAATACCTATAAAAACCTCACTGGCCCGCTCACCCATTTTTTGGTGATAAGCATTCAGGGTAATACCCGGCGTTAACAACTCCTTAGCAAAATAATGTAGATCCAGGCACGCATTATACACCTCTTTCTGCCGGGAAGTGAACTTGCCGTTGACAGGCACCGTCCGCGTCAGGTCGGCGCTATACCCTCCGTAGGAAGCCCCGAAATCCATCAATACCAGTTCGCCATCACGGCACTCCCCGTTATTGGCGATATAATGCAACGTTCGCGCCCTGTCGCCAGAGGCGATAATGCTTTCGTACGCAGGGCCCGTCGAACGCCTCGACAGGAACCCCCGGTATATTTCTGCCTCTATCTCATATTCCATCACCCCCGGCCGGATAAATGATAACAGGTCCCCAAACGTAGCCCCCGTTATATCCGCCGCTTCCTGCATCAATGACACCTCCAGCGCCGTCTTGACGGCCCGCAATGTCCGCAGGATACGGGCAGAACGCCGGTATCGGTGTAACGGATATTTTTCTTTCATCTCCGTAATAAAGCGGTATTGCCTCGTGATCAAAGGCCCGCCCTTCCGGTCATTCTCATTCGTGTCGAGATAAATGAAGTCGGCCAAATGTATCCATTGCTGCAGCAGCGCATCCAGGTTGTCCAACCACAGGATGGTTCCGATACCGGATATTTTTTTGGCCTCTTCCGCACGCAACCGCCGCCCATCCCACTTCTCCTTCAACTCGTTCGGCCGGACCAGGACCAGCACCTCCTTGTACCGCGGGTCCGGATGGCCGGGGAAAAGAATGACCATGCTATCTTCCTGCGTAATACCCGACAACCAATACAGGTCACTGTTTTGCCGGAAGCCGTAGTGCGCATCTCCATTCATCGGCATCTCATCATTACTCACAAAGATCGCTATCGCACCGGGTTCCAGCGCAGCGACAAATCGGGCCCGGTTCTCGGTAAAAAGCGCCGGCAGTTCAGGAAAATATTTCATTGGTTAATTTTGTAAAGTTTGCCCCCCACCCCATCCCTCTTCCAAGACAGGTGCGCAAATTTATTGAATGATCACTAAATAGGTGTTTTCTCTCCATCACGTCTAACTAACGTTCGTTAGCAATTAGTTATATTTTAACCAACCCCACCTCAAATTTGATATTCTCTAATTTCAGACCCTCTTTTTGGCTTGCTATAGAAAAAATTACCTTTAGCTTTGTCGCAAACAAACGATTGCTTTCTATGTCGCCTGTTATTACTCTGCCGGCCGACCAACTGGCCCGGCTAGGTCTGCGTATCTCTGATGCCATTCATTACCAGTTACCGCCGGATGAACTCGTCCGGCATTGTCTTCGCCGGAAAGAGGGTGTACTCAACGATACGGGCGCCCTCCTGATCCGCACCGGTGCCTTCACGGGCCGCAGCCCCAAAGACCGCTACCTGGTCAAAGACGAGGTCACCGTTGCCCAGGTGGATTGGAACGATTTCAATCAACCCATGGATCCCGTGCATTTTCACCGCATGTATGTGGCCGTAACGACCTGGCTTAATCAATCACCGGAGCTTTTCATCCGGGACGCCTATGTCTGTGCCGACCCACGCCACCGGCTGAACCTGCGGATAGTCAATGAGACGCCCAGCGGTAATCTCTTCGCTCATAATATGTTCCTTCGCCCCGCCGAAGAGGAATTGGAAGATTTCCGGCCGGACTGGCAGATCCTCGCCGCCCCGGGTCTTTCCCTCGATCCGGCTACATGCGGTACACGCGGGCCCAATGCCGTCGCCATCTCTTTCCGTCACAAACTGATCCTGGTCGCCGGCACCGGCTATACCGGCGAAATAAAAAAGGGGGTCTTTACTATCCTCAACTTCCTCTTGCCCCGGGAAAAAGACATTCTCAGCATGCACTGTTCGGCCAACAAAGGTCCGCAGGGCGATACAGCCATCTTTTTCGGTCTCAGCGGTACCGGTAAGACTACCCTCAGCGCCGATCCGGCCCGGCAGCTCATCGGCGACGACGAACATGGCTGGACGGCCAATAATATTTTTAATTTTGAAGGGGGGTGTTATGCAAAGTGTATTCACCTCAGGCAGGAAAAAGAGCCGGATATTTTTCAAGCCATCCGCCCGGGCGCTCTGGTAGAGAATGTGAAATTCTTCCCAGGGACCAACCGGATCAATTTCGATGACGGTTCAATCACCGAGAACACGCGGGTCTCCTACCCCTTGTCTTTTATAGGTCATGCGTTGGAGCCGTCGGTCAGCGGCGTTCCGGCCAATATTTTCTTTTTGACCTGTGATGCCTATGGGGTATTACCGCCCATATCCCGGTTGAGTCCCGGCCAGGCGATGTACCAGTTCATCTCCGGTTATACGGCGAAAGTGGCTGGCACCGAGACGGGGATTACCGAGCCCAAGCCTACATTCAGTGCTTGTTTTGGCGCGCCTTTCCTTCCACTACATCCCGGTCGCTATGCCGCGTTGCTGGGTAAAAGGATCAGAGAGCAGGGCGCCAGGGTCTGGATGATCAATACCGGCTGGTCCGGTGGTCCTTATGGGAAGGGCAAACGCATCGACCTGTCTTTTACCCGTGCGATGATCACTGCCGCACTGGAAGGGGCACTCGATAATGTCGGGTATCAACCGCATCCCGTCTTCGGCATGGCCATACCCACCTCCTGCCCAGGCGTTCCCACGGACATCCTGTATCCCCGAAATACCTGGCCCGATCCTGCTGAATATGATGAGATGGCCGCGAACCTGGCCGGCTGGTTTACAACCAATTTTCAAAAATATGCCCCGCATATCGATTCACCCGAAATCCTTAGCGCAGGGCCGATCACCCGGGGTACACCCCGCCCTTGACTACAATGCTAGGTCGCATCGGGCATCTGACCGCACCCTACACGGAGTCGCATTGGGCATTTTTGAAAAAAAATAAAAAAAACTTAAAGAAAAATTGAAAATTACAAAATAAATTCCTGAACTTGGCGGATCATATTTGCCGCCCATGGGCAGCGGCCTCGGCCGCATCTGCAATCGAGGTCTACGATTGTTTGCCAAAACTAACTCCATCTCCCGATGGGGTTTTTTATTTCCCAAAAGACACCCCCGACATTGCCCCTCGCCTCTCATCACTTTCCTGCCCCACCCCCTCAGAATAATCCATACAGCTGCGAGTCGATCCGCGTGATGATCTCCCCAAGATGCTCTTCATTTTCCGGAAACTTATTCTTATCGATATCCACGATCAGAAGAGGTCCCTCTTTATATCCTTCGATCCATTTGTTGTAAAAATCGTTCAGCCGTTTCAGATAGTCCAGGCGGATATTTTCTTCATATTCCCGTCCCCGTTTCTGGATCTGTGCCACCAGCGTAGGTACACTGGCCTGTAAATAGATCAGCAGGTCCGGCGGCTCCACCATCCGCTTGAGGGTCTGGAAGAACTGAAAATAGTTATTGTAATCTCTTTTGCTCATCAGCCCCATTTCATGCAAGTTCGGTGCGAAGATATGCGCATCCTCATAGATCGTACGGTCCTGGATCACGGTCTCAGTGCCTGAATGGATCTCCAGCAGCTGGTTGAGACGGCTGTTAAGAAAAAATATCTGCAGGTTAAAGCTCCAGCGAGGCATATCCTCATAAAAATCATTCAGATAAGGGTTGTGATCGACGTCCTCGAACTGCGGGATCCAGCGATAATGCTTGCTCAACATCTCCGTCAACGTCGTCTTACCGGCGCCAATATTCCCGGCTACCGCGATATGTTTTGCCTTCTTGTTCTTTAACATGGTATTTTCCATTCAGCTATTAATAATATTTCAGCCCGATCGCCTCCCTGGCCACCTGCAGCGTAGCCTGAGCGCTGGCCCTGGCCTTCGCAGCCCCCTGCTCCATCACCCGCCGCAGATAAGGTTCGTCATGACGGATCGCTTCTGCCTTTTCCCGGATCGGCGCGATAAAAGCCACCATCGCCTCCCCCAGCTCCTTTTTCATATCTCCATAACGGATAGTGGCCGCCTCATAGTCCGCTTCGAATTTTTGTACGACCTCGGGTATACTGACCAATCGCAGCAACTGGAAGAGGTTGGCAACGGATTCTGGCATTGCCGCCCCGGCCTGACCTGACCCACTCTCCGTCTTGGCCTTTTTGATCTTGGCACGGATCGTTTCATCATCATCGGCCAGGTACAGCGTGGCATTCTGATTCTCGCTTTTGCTCATCTTGCCGACTCCATCCAGGCTGGGTACCCTCGCCAGCTGCTCCCCAAAATTGAAGGCGTAGGGCTCGGGGAAAACCTCCCCATAACGCTGGTTGAACCGGTTGGAGTAATTACGCGCAATTTCCAGGTGCTGTTCCTGGTCTTTGCCAACCGGCACCAGCGTAGCCCGGTGCAACAGGATATCCGCCGCCTGTAGGACAGGATAAGTCAACAAGCCCGCATTGACATTCTGCGGCTGGAGCCGGACCTTGTCTTTGAAGGTAGGGGTCTTTTCCAATTCACCGACATACGCCAGCATATTTAAAAAAAGATACAGCTCCGCCGTCTCTGGCACATGGCTTTGGCAATAAAAAGCCACCTTGTCCGGATCGAGGCCACAGGCAATATTCTCCGCCATCACCCGGCTGACATGCCCCTTCAGTTCTTTGGTCTCACGCAGCGTCGTCAGGGCGTGCCAGTCGGCCACCATAAAATAACAGGAATAAGCATCCTGCATCTTGACATAATTCCTTACCGCGCCGAAATAATTGCCCAGATGCAGCCATCCGGTAGGCCGGATACCACTCATGACGATTTCTTTCTTTTTTTCCATAAGAAGCGCGAAGATAGCTATTTTTGTCCCAAAGCACTTGCATGGAAGTCAATGATGCATTGATCGATAACCTGTCCAACCTGGCCCGGCTGGAGTTCAACGCGGCCGATAAAGAAGAGATCCGCAAAGACCTCCAGCGGATGATCCTTTTCGTGGAAAAACTGGGTGAACTGGACACGACCGGCGTCGAGCCTTTACTGCATATGAGCCCCGAAACCAATGTGCTGCGCGAAGATATCCTGCAGGGCTCAGTCAGCCGCGAAGCGGCCCTGGCGAGCGCTCCTGCCACAGACGCGACTTATTTCAAAGTACCCAAAGTGATCCGGAAAGCATGACTTCACCCTCCATCCCCCACTCCCCCACATGACTCTACCGTATATGACGCACACCCCTCCCCCCGGCCAGACGACTGTTCCTATTATCCAACTGGTGGATATCCGTAAGAGCTATTATATGGGCAAACAGGAGCTCCCGGTGTTGAAAGGGGTGTCTCTCGACATTTTTAAAAATGAATATGTAGCACTGATGGGCCCTTCGGGTTCCGGAAAGAGCACGCTGATGAATATCCTGGGCTGCCTCGATACACCCAGCGCAGGGGCCTATATCCTCAATGGGCAGGACGTCAGCAAAATGGCCGACGACAACCTGGCCGATGTCCGCAATGTGGAGATAGGATTTGTGTTCCAGCAATTCAATTTATTGCCGCGCCTGACCGCAGCGGAAAACGTTGCCTTGCCCCTTGTCTATGCAGGGGTGCCGCGCCGGATCCGTCTCGAACGGGCCATGGCCGTCCTGGAGAAGGTCAGCCTCACGGACAGGAGCCATCATAAGCCCAACGAACTGTCCGGGGGCCAATGTCAGCGCGTGGCTATCGCCAGGGCCCTCATCAATAACCCCTCCCTGATCCTGGCAGACGAGCCTACCGGTAATCTCGATTCCAAAACCTCTATCGAGATCATGGATATCTTTACCAGCATCCAGGCATCAGGCAACACCGTTGTCCTCGTTACCCACGAGGAAGATATCGCCAATTACGCCCACCGGATCGTCCGGCTCCGTGACGGGGTGATAGAGAGCGATCGCCGGCGCATCGCCGGGCCTGCTTTGCCATAACCATCATCATGTCCACAAAAATATATACCAAGACCGGCGATAAAGGGATGACCGCGCTCATCGGTGGGACCAAAGTTCCCAAAAGCAGTGCGCGGATCGAAGCCTATGGCACGGTCGACGAACTCAATTCTTTTATCGGGCTGCTGATCGATCAACTGATCCTTGCCGCAGCCCCGCCAGCCTCATCAACCCCAGGCCCACAAGCCCCCGGTCCCGCAGAGACCACTCCCTTTCTCCGGGAAGTCCAGGACCGCCTTTTTACGATCGGCTCTTCCCTGGCCTGCGACCCCGAGAAGGAACCCCGGCTTAAAATTCCCGATTTGAGAGAGGAGGACGTGCAAAAGGTAGAGGCGGAGATCGACCGGATGACCGGCGTGCTGCCGCCAATGAAATCATTTTTGTTACCGGGAGGCCATGTAGCCGTTTCAACCGCCCACATCGCCCGTTGCGTTTGCCGCCGGGCTGAAAGGGGTTGCGTCCGCCTCCAGGAAGAACAGCTTTTTGTCGAGCCGCTGGTTCTCCGCTATCTCAACCGGCTGAGCGATTATCTGTTCGTATTGTCCCGCTACACCGCGCATTTGCTGCAGGTCGCCGAGATCCCCTGGAAACCCCGGACTTAAAAGCCCCGGACCTACACGATAAGCCCATCCTTCATGTGGAGCACCCGGTCGCTCATTTGCGCCAGTTCCTCATTATGTGTGACGATCAGGAAGGTCTGCTGAAACTCGCTCCGCAGATCGAAAAATAATTGGTGCAGTTCTTTCGCATTGGCTGTGTCCAGGTTACCCGTAGGTTCGTCTGCAAATACGATATCGGGATTATTGATCAGGGCCCTGGCCACTGCTACCCGCTGCTGTTCTCCCCCCGATAGGGCCCCAGGCTTATTCTCCGTCCGATGGCCGACCCCAAGGACATTCAGCAGCCTCAGCGCCTGTTCTTCCACTTCCCGCTTCCTGCGCCCCGCAATCCACCCTGGGATACACACATTCTCCAGGGCGCTGAACTCCGGCAAAAGATGATGGAACTGGAATACAAAACCGATATGACGATTACGGAAAGCCGCCAGCGGCTTCCCTTTCAGTTCATGGATCTTCTTATTCCTTAAAAAGATCTCCCCCGCAGCAGGCTCGTCCAGGGTGCCCAGGATATGCAGTAAAGTGCTCTTTCCTGACCCGGAAGGACCAACAATGCTGACAATCTCTCCTTTGGCAATGTCTACGTCGACTCCCTTCAGCACCCATAGGTTGCTGTCATAATATTTCTGTATCCCCCTGGCTGTTAGCATAATTGAAGGCCCGGCTCAAAATCCGGGCGGCCACAAGATACAAACCTATTTTTGCCAATTCCCCCTTTCCAGCTACAAATTCTCCTCCGCAGAAAGGTTAAATTTTAACTGTTATTTGGTGGTTTCGTTTTAAAAATTACTTTTGCGGAAAATTGTACCGATGTTCTGGACACTCGAATTAGCCAGTTATTTGGAAGACGCCCCCTGGCCGGCTACCAAGGATGAATTAATAGACTATGCTATTCGTTCCGGTGCACCCATTGAGGTAGTGGAAAACCTGCAGGAATTGGAGGACGAAGGGGAGATCTATGAAGGCATTGACGACATCTGGCCCGACTACCCAAGTCAAGAAGATTTCTTTTTCAACGAAGATGAGTATTAATCAACGACTTACACATTAAACAAAACAAAAATCGGGCCAACTAAAGCGCAAGCGTAGTCGGCCCGATTCATTATTTACCCCATCTATTTCTCCATTTGTTCGATCACCGCCCCGGTAACCCCGGTGAAAGAGAATCCGCCATCATGAAACAGGTTCTGCATCGTCACCATTTTAGTCAGGTCGCTGAATAAGGTGGCGCAATACCCCGCACATTCATCCGCCGATGCATTGCCCAGCGGGCTCATCTTCTCCGCATAGGTAATGAACCCATCGAATCCTTTCACCCCGCTGCCGGCCGTCGTCCGGGTCGGAGACTGCGATATGGTATTGACCCTCACTTTCTTCTTCACCCCATAATAATAACCGAAACTGCGGGTCACACTCTCCAGCAATGACTTGGCATCGGCCATTTCATTATAATCCGGGAAAACCCGCTGCGCGGCGATATAGGTCAACGCCACCACACTGGCGCCCTCATTCAGGGCGTCAAGGTCCCAAGCCGTCCGCAACACCCGGTGCAGCGACATCGCCGAAATATCCAGCGTCTTCTTATTCCATTCGTAATCTATCTCTGTATAATGCTTGCCCTTCCGGACATTCAGGCTCATCCCGATAGAATGCAGGATGAAGTCGATCCCCCCGCCAAAATGTTTGACGGATTCCTCGAACAACTTCTTAAGATCGTCCATATTCGTTACATCGGCGCCGATCACCGGCGCATTCACCGCCTCCGCCAGTTTGTTGATCTCTCCCATCCTGAGCGCCACAGGAGCATTCGACAATACCAGTTGCGCACCTTCCTCATGACACTTCAAAGCTGTACGCCACGCAATGGACTTCTCATCCAGCGCGCCGAAAATGATTCCTTTCTTCCCTTTTAAAAGGTTGTAGGCCATAGATTGAATTTTATATGATCTGAAAATGATGCCAAATATAGTGAATAATCAATGCGGAATCACCCGCACTACCACCCCAACCATCAGAACGGTATACACGACGATCATCAAAAAATTCACAAAGAGGAAAAGAAAAAACCGGCCGGCCGAATCCTTCGGTCGAAGGACACGCTGTAACCACCGGTTGAAGTAATAGACCGGGATCAGTGCCAACGCAATAATCAGCAATATCAGGAGGCTACGAAATTTCACGATGTCACCATTTCCCTTGCATTCTCGAGCGCCGCCGCCGTGGGCTTCTCCCCGCTTAGCATCCTGGCGATGGCGGTTATCCGCTCGTCCTGGTCCAACAGACGTATCCGGGTCTTGATAGCTTCTCCTTTGACTTCCTTATAAACGAAATAATGAGCGTCAGCCTTCCCGGCGATCTGTGGCTGGTGAGTGATACAAATGACCTGCCGTTTCTTCGATAAGCTCTTCAGGATGATGCCCACCTGCCGGGCAGCCTCGCCGGAAATCCCCGTATCGATCTCATCGAAGATCAAGGTAGCCAGGTCGATCGATTCGGCCACCAGCGATTTGATACATAACATCAGCCGGCTAAGTTCACCGCCTGAAGCCACTTTCCGGATGGGCTCATACCGGTTGCTCTTATTCGCATCGAACAAAAATTCTATAGCGTCCATTCCGAAAAGCCCCGGCTCCGCTGCCTGCACTTGTACCTTCAGCCGGGCATTGGGCATCCCCACCTGCTTCAGCAACCTGTTCACCTGCTCTTCCAGCGGCCCCGTCTGCGCCTGGCGCCCCTTAGACAAGGCAATGGCCTTCTTTTTCATCTCCTGCAACAACCGCGCAACCTCTTTTTCTCCGGCGGCAATGCTCTCCTCCGCCTGCAGCCTGTCCTGCAATTTATCTT
>Ga0302304_10002090_pt1 | contig 10252 bp, 11 predicted proteins | sample III_Palsa_E2_2_FD_198769 | JGI IMG/M metagenome (GOLD analysis project Ga0302304, IMG submission 198769) | Peat permafrost microbial communities from Stordalen Mire near Abisko, Sweden - III_Palsa_E2_2 | ecosystem: Environmental > Terrestrial > Soil > Palsa > Peat permafrost | place: Sweden...
AGCGCTTCACAGCTCGAATGCCGGTATTTTACAGGGAATTTGGCCGCAAATTCGTCGGCAGATGCCTGCGACCGGGAGCCTATGGCCACCAGTTCTGCGTCCTTAACCAACCGCAGGTCCGAGGCAAACTTACCGGCGATACGGCCGGCGCCCAAAATGCCCCACTTAATTGTTTTCATGCCGAAAAATAGTAATATAATTGTGTAAATAATCAATTGTTTTGGTTTAATGTATCCCGAGCTTCTCAAACATATTGAACGGTATGTCAGCCTCAGTGCGCAGGATGCGGAATTGCTTTGTGAGTACATCCGGCCATTAAGCCTGAAAAAGAAGGGGTTTTTACTGGAGCCCGGTAAGATATGCTCAGGGAATTATTTTGTGGTGAAGGGCTGTTTGCGGCTGTATTTCATCAACCAAAGGCTCAATGAACATATTATCCAGTTCGGGTTGGAAAACTGGTGGATAAACGACCAGGACAGTTCGCTTCACAAAAAGCCGTCGAATTGCTATTTGCAGGCCATTGAACCATCTGAAGTGCTGCTATTGCCGGATAGTGCCCTGCCGGCGCTTTTCCAACAGGCGCCCCAACTCGAAAGCTATTTCAGGATCATGACCCAGATTGTTTACGTTGCCGCGCAACGCCGCATCGGTTTTATTTTTAATCAAACTGAAGAAGAACGTTACAGGAGCTTTGTGAGCCAGTTTCCGGGCTTTGTTCAGCGGGTGCCCCAATATATGATCGCCTCCTACCTGGGCCTCACGCCCCAATACATAAGTCGGCTTCGCGCAAAAATTACCTGAGAATTTCTTAACCGCGGTTCATTTTTTTAGGGGACCTGATTGACCAACTTTGTCATGTAAAAACTTAAAAAAATGAGCAACAGGATTCAAATCAAAACTGCCGACCCAGCCGCCTACCGGGCTATGATGGCGATGGAAAACTACGTAGAAAGCACCGGGCTAAGTACGAAGCATAAGGACCTCGTCCGCATAAGGGCCTCACAGATCAACGGCTGCACCTACTGCATTGACGAGCATACCCGTGATGCCCGCCACAACGGAGAAACTGAGCAACGGATATATGCGCTCACTTCCTGGCGCGAAACGCCCTTCTTTGACGAGCAGGAACGGGCCGTATTGGCCCTTACCGAGGAGATCACCCTGATCACCCACAGGGTGTCGGATGAAACCTACAACCACGCAGCCGCGGTGTTCGACGAAAAATACCTCGCACAGCTGATCATGGCGATCATCACCATTAATGCCTGGAACCGCATCGGCGTAAGCACTAAAATGGAGCCGGAATTGGTTGCAGGGGCTTAAGGCTAAAGCCCCCCAACTATTGAAGAGGTAGACGTATGATAACTACCGAATAGCGTATTAATTAATTTAAAAAGAAATGGCAACAGAAAATAAATCAACAGGACTAACCAGCAAGGAAACACTGCTTTCCTTTTTGAATGCTTTAAACGAAGAAGATTTTGAAACTGCCCGGAGCTTTGTTACAGACGACCTGAGGTTTGAAGGCGTGCTTGGCGCCCGTGATGGCGCCGCTGCCTATTTCACCGACATGGAGCGGATGAAGTTTAAGTATGCTATAAAAAACGTTATCGCAGAAGGCAACGACGTAGCGGCGCTCTTTGACGTCACGATCCAGGGGATGGAAATACTTACTGCCGGATGGTATCATTTGACCGGGGGAAAGATAAACTCCATCAGGGTAATTTTTGACCCGCGGCCGCTTTTCGAGAAAAAGGATTAAGTCATTAAGACTTCCGAAGTTTTTAAAAACTTCGGAAGTCTCTGTAGTGGGAGGGTTATGTCTGTAATTATTTGTTCACCTCATAGCCTAAGCCGATATTAAAGGTAAGGAATACAGCGCTTTGTTTTTGATCAGGGCTCGTGCCTAAAGAATAGCTGTTTATTCGCCAATCACCTGCATAAGCGTTATAATAGTAACCGGCACGTACACCTATCGGGATATTCCTTTGGATAGTTAAGCAATCCATTCTTTTGGGTTTCACCTTGATAAGGTAATCGAAACCGGCGCCAAGCTCGATACCGAAGTTTGGCTCGTAAAAGGTTTTGCTTGCTGAACTATTAAGTAGCTCTTTGGTAAAATTACCGGTGCTTTGGATGCGGTTGTCGTCGTCGATATTTAAAACCGAAGCGGAAAAGTTTATCCCGATCAACGGATACAGTTTGATCTGCTTGCTTTGCAACACATTGTACCCGGCCCTGAAATACGCCTGGTACTGGTTGTATTTTGCGTACAGACCATTATTGGATGAACCGGCCACGGGTGTGAAGCCGATGCCATCTTCAGCGATCCAGTTTTGCCAATCGCGATGCATTGACGCGTTTATCCAAAGATTGTTAACCGATATAGGCCTTAAACCGGTTGCTGTTAGTGCCTGGTTAAGCTGGCTGATATCGCCTGGCCGATAAGTAAATTGCAGTTGTACTGCCCCGACGACATCGCGCCTGAACCAATTACGGTCAGTAACAGAATCCGTTTGCTGTGCACTAACACTAAAGTAGGAACACAGGCCGCTAACCGCAATAAAAAGTGACGTCAATTTTTTCATGGGAAATGCATTAAATTAAATAAAAGTTAAATGATTTAATTAATGACGAAAGTTGAGTGGAATTGTTTGAAAAAACTTTAGTAAGGCTATTCCTTTAGGTTTTACGGCAAAGAACTTGCGGCGAAGAAAATGCAGCAAATCATTTTAAAATGATAAATGAGTTTGGGTGTCCCCGCATGTAATAACGGGTCGGGCTGAAAGCAAGGTAATGACAAAACTAGTAAAATAAATAACAAATATCCTTCGGGAACCCATGCCGACTAAAAAGCCGCATGGGTCGCGAAGGATCATTTTATAAGGTCGCTATGTCAATCACAAAGCGATAGCGGACATCGCCTTTCAGCATTCGTGCATAGGAGGCGGTGATATCTTTTATGTCGATAAGTTCAATGTCCGATACGATGCTATGTTCGGCACAAAAATCAAGCATTTCCTGTGTTTCGGGTATTCCGCCAATGCCCGAACCAGCCAGGCTTTTGCGGCCGCCCAACACCGAGAACGGGTGAACGGAATATGGTTTGGACGGAACGCCAACGCACATCATAGTCCCATTAGTTCTTAATAGCGACAGATACATATTCATGTCGTGCTCGGCTGAAACCGTATCCAGTATAAAATCAAACGAACCTTTTACGGCCTTAACCTGGGCAGGGTCGCTGGTCACCACAAAGTGATGTGCGCCCAAATCCTTTGCAGCTTGTTCTTTCGACGGCGATGTGCTCAAAACCGTTACATCCGCCCCAAAGGCGACGCCGAACTTTACGCCCATGTGGCCCAAACCACCAAGGCCCAGCACGGCCAGTTTATGCCCCTTCCCTACTTTCCAGTGCCTTAACGGCGACCACGTGGTGATGCCTGCACAAAGCAATGGTGCAGTTGCTGCCAGCGGTAATTTATCCGAAACGTGCAGCACAAACTCTTCGCGCACTACAATGGTGGTGGAATAGCCCCCATAGGTCGGCACGCCCGAGCGGTCTTTGTTGTTATAGGTTTGGGTATTCCCTTCCAGGCAGTACTGTTCCAGGCCCTGCACACAATTTTCGCAAACCTGGCAGGAATCGACCATACAGCCTACACCCGCCAAACCGCCAACCTTGAATTTTTTAACATGGTCGCCCACTTTGGTTATTTTGCCGACAATCTCATGTCCCGGCACCATCGGGAATATCCCGGGGAACCAATCATTTTTGATCTGGTGCAGGTCCGAGTGGCAAACTCCGCAGAATAATATTTCAATCTGCACATCATGCGGTCCAACTTCCCGGCGTTCAAAACCCCAGGGCGCCAGGTCGGTTTCCGGACTCTGCGCTGCGTATCCTTTTGTTTGTATCATAGTTAGAATGTTTATGTTTTTTGACGGCGCAAAGTTAATAAACGACCGGGTGTTGCATTCGGCGATGGCGACACTATTTTTTTTATTAGGGCCTGTTGGAGCCTTTTAACATTTCCATGACAGCAGTTCCAGAGCCATTGAAATATTTAGTAAAAAGCGTTTTGAAGATAGGTAGCTTTATTTCATAAAAAACTCAGCCAAATGAGCAGATTTTTCAGTATGGAGACTGTCAGGATGTTAGGGCACTCTGGCAATATTTAATTGATTTTAAAAACTATACCTAACAAATAAAACATGAAGGAAAAAACCAAACAACCGAAACGGTCCATGTACGAAGAACAAATACGTACAGGCCTTGATACCCACTGGCGCGCGTCAGCAACCGGCGACACAAACGCGGAACATGATATATACGATGACAACGCCATTTGTGATTATCCACAGTCAGGTGAACGAATCCTCGGACGAAGCAATTTGCAGGCCTTGCGGAGTCATCATCCGGGCAAGCCGTCGGGATTTAAGGTAAGGCGCATCCTCGGGAACGGTGATCTTTGGATCACGGAATATACGATCGACTACAAGGGGCAGTCGGCATTTACCGTGAGCATTATGGAGTTTCGCAACGGCAAGGTGGTGCACGAGACACAGTATTTCGCGGACCCCTTCGAGGCGCCGGCCTGGCGAAGTCAATGGGTTGAGCAGATGGCTTGAGGCTTAAATCGGCCAGGGAAGAATTGCTAACCTTTGCTTCTCGTGGCCTTATACCTCTGCCTTAAATGTCTTGCCCAACTCATCGCCCAACCCAAAGTAATGACGAAAGTTGTAAATTAAAGGATCCCATTTTTTGGGATCGATGTGTTTCCCATCAACGATCAAACGCTCGTCCGCATGTACCTTTAATACACGAACTGCTACCGCGGCTATCGAAGATGCCTCTACCGGGTCGTCGTTAATCACTATAACATTCTCTAAGACGGCTTCAAAGTGCAATGGGCATTCGGCGATACGGGGTGGTTTCACCGATTCCGATGGCAAAGTGGTAAAGCCGCCCGATGTAAATTTGTCCGGATCATATTTATAGCGCCCCTTTTTGTAATCGGGGATTGGATAAGCGCCTGTGAGATTTGCAATCTTCTCGACGCTGTCAAACAGCGAAGCTGACGGGAAATTGATCACGCATTCTTTTTGTTCTACCATGTTCTGGTAAGTTTTTGAGCTGCATTCCAACCCAAGCATCAACGTCCAGCCTAAGGCCCATACGGACGACATTGGTCCTATATTAGCTTTGCCATCGGCGTCAATCGTGGTAATTAAGGCGACAGGCGTCCCGAAATAAAGTATTTTCGGTTCAATGGCCTTGAATTTTATTTTGCTCTGCATGTTTATTCAGACAATGCTAAGCAACTTAAGTTTTAGCAGTCCTTCAAGGTTATATCGGGCAGCCGGGAAAGCAGTGGTGACATGTTAGATATTAATGATATCACTCAAGAAACGATTGGGGGAGAGTTCAGTTGAGAAACGTGATCAGCGCAACAGGATGTTTCAATTTACAGCAGGATTTCTTATTTTTTTCAAAAAACTATATTGTGCTGAATCTATTGAGCCATCGCGTAACAAGCACACATCGAGGGTTACCATTCCGTTGTTGGCAGCAACTTTGTCGATATAAGATGACATGTAGTCGGCAGAATACCTTGCACCCGGTCGGGCCCAATAAGTACCTAAATAAGACAGCAGGTGCCATTTTACTTTCTTGTCTGTCAATTTTATATCCGGGGGGCTTGCAAATTTATCCGACTCGCCCGCGGTGTAGTTACCTATCGTGCCTATCGATATTACATCTTGCGGCCCCAGGAAGTTAAATGCAACCAATGCATTTTTGTTACCGGCTTTTGCAGCAGTTTGAAAATTCTCCAATAAAGCATCATTATAATCAATAAAGCCATAACATCCATCGAACCACCAACCGGTAATTTTATCTTTGTATTGCATGCTTATGCTCTTAATTATTACCGCCCAGCTTTTCACCCAGGGTTCATCGGTTTTAAAATTCGATCCCGGCTTCATCCTGCTGGTTGGGTTATTGAGTGCCTTGCTGGCTTGTGCATCGCCGGAAGGACCATCACCTGTGGAATATAAGAACAGCTTTATTCCCCGTTTATTTAAGGCTGTGTACAAATCCGAAATAAGATCCCGATGGCTGGTTGCCTGGCCGCGCGGATAACCTGTAATTGCTTCATAGGTTGAGTCGGGAAAGCACAGGTATTTTTGATTTTGCCCTGTTGTAATTATCAGATAGTCTGCATGAATTTCTGCTAACTCCGAGGCAAGCTTATCAACGTCCAAATCGTTGACGCATTGGTCCCAGCTTGTAACTTTACCCTGATTCCAGGGCAGTTTTGTATTTTGCAGGTTATACAGGTAATGTACGAAAATGCCAAAATGAAGTGGCTTTGGTTTGGGCCGTGAACCAGCCGATAAGCATACGGCTAATAAAAAGGCCGGCCAAAACAATATAAACTTTTTCATAGATCAGATTTGTTAGCATTCGAACGATTCACGAAGCCTATTGTTTTAGTCTAATCATCCTCGTTGCGCCGAAAGATAAGTAAACAAGCCTGTTAAAATAAGAAAGCCGTCAATTAAAAACAGACGGCCTTCTTAATAGTGCGGAAGAAGGGACTCGCCCCCCCACGCCTCGCGGCGCCAGATCTATTCTTGTGCTTTTAACTTATGCTTTTTTAGATATGTCGTCAATTCTTCGTGTGTCATTCCGATGATTTCCTTTGATATCCGAGTTTTAATGTCTCTGAATACCTCTACCGTATCAAAATCCTTTATTCTACTAACTTTCGTTTTCATAACCAACAATATCTTTGGGTGAGCGTATTTCCAACGGGCTATATCCCATTTTCAAATTTACGGAATTGTAACCCTTTATTCGGTAAATATTTACAATATGTTTAAAATTCCAGCTGACTAAAATATCAACTTTATTTATTGTAGCAAGCGCGATATGGACACAATCGTCGAAACTTGTTTCGCCTACGACTTTTTCTTTTATGTAGGCCATTGCCAATTCGATCGCATCAGGTGTTATCGTCACTGTTTCTTTATGGCCATCATCTATTTGCCAAAAGAACCGTTGTACTCTTGCGGGCGCGTCCGACAATTCACGTTCTGTTAAATCGGAATAAACACATTTAATTTGACCGAGGTTAACTTTCTCAAATATCAAAAATGACTCCTCTTCAAATTCAGCATCAAAGACTCCGCCAAAAACGGATGTGTCGAAGTAAAATCGCTGGGCCATATAAGAGGAAGAGAAATTCAATTTAAAGTTAACGAAAAAGCCGATAACAAATGTACCGGCCTTTATCTCTCAGTGCGGAAGAAGGGACTCGAACCCCCACGCCTCGCGGCGCCAGATCCTAAGTCTGGTGCGGCTACCAATTACGCCACTTCCGCGTTAGGATTTTTATGAGGTGGCAAAGATAGATTTTTTTTCTGGATTTCACCGATTACTTCTGGATTCTTCACGGATTGCTTGTATTTCAGCGGCGTTCAGGAGGTCGCTACGCTTAGTTTCACCGATTTGGCTATAGTATTCATTGATTAAGGGTGGTCATCAACTGTTCAAAGTACCGGGGGGCGTGTAACAGCCGGCTTCCGTACCAGGAGAACATTTCGCCGTCGACGAGTTTTACTGAGGCGTTTGGCAATAGCGCCTGGAATTCTTCGATATGCTTTTGTCTGAAGGGGTAGGGCTCAGACGACAGTAAGACGACTTCCGGCTGGGCGGCAACCAGCATGGCGGCATCCACTTCCGGGTATCGTGCCAAATCGAAAGCATTGGTAAGGCCGCATTTTTGGAGCATGCTGTCAATAAAGGTGCCCTTCCCGGCCAGCATGTAGGGCTTGCGCCAAATGAAATAGGCAGTGCGTTTTTTGGACGGTTTAATTAGCAGATTGTTGAACCCCCGGGCTATGTCGGTGGCGAGTACTTTGGCTTCCGAGCTTTTTCCAACTAACTCCCCTACCCTTTCAATCATGTCAATGGCCGATCCGAGGTTATTGATATCGCTCACCCAAACCGGGCAGTCTTTCATTAATTCCTCTACCTGGCCGCGCTCATTTTCTTCTTTATTGGCAATTATCAAGTGCGGTTGTAACAATTTGATTTTCAATATGTCCAGCTGTTTGGTACCGCCGATCTTACAAACGTTTTTCACCTGCTCAGCCGGATGCACGCAAAATTTCGTGATGCCAATTAGTTCCTCTCCGAGTCCCAGGTCAAACAGCAATTCTGTTTGGGAGGGCACCAGCGATACGACCCGTTTTGGCATTTTCGGTAAAAAGACCGAACGGTTTAATTGGTCAATGTACACTGGCATTTGTTGGAATGTTGGAATGGTAGATTGTTGTATTGTTAGGCTGGGGTATTTATTGGCTATATATCTGATATACGCCTTTTAATTCCCTGCTTTCGGCCGACCCAACCAGTACCGTTGTTATCTTCTTTCCGATCATCAATTGTTCGGCCTGGTGGATAAATTCGTTCTCATCTACAAAGATGGGGTGATGGGTCATTATCTCGGGGACGGTAAGGGTAAATGTATCGGGATGACGTACGAGGGCGCGCCGGAGGTCGCCATCTGTAATAAGGCCCCTTACGTGGCTTTCATCGCCCACGATGACCATACCCAGCCGCCCTTCCGACATTCGCAGCACCAGATCCGTGAAGCTTGCTTCTTCGGTTATGAAAGGCAGGTTATCTGTGCGCATCAGGTCTTTTACTTTAATCAGCAGCTTTCGCCCCAGGCTGCCGCCCGGATGAAACCTTGCAAAATCCTCATGCTGGAATTGCCGGCACTCCATCAGCGCAACCGCCAATGCATCGCCCATTACCAAAGCCGCCGTTGTCGACGATGTGGGCGCGAGCGATAGCGGGCAGGCTTCCTGCTCAATGCGGGTATTCAAGTGGAAATGGCTGTTTTTTGCGACGGTAGAATTTGGGTTGCCGGTAAGGCTGATGAGGGTATTTTTGTTCCAGCTTAAAAAAGGGATCAATTTGAGCACTTCATCTGTTTCGCCCGAGTATGAGATCAGGATCACCACGTCGTTGGGGCTCACCATTCCGAGGTCGCCGTGGAAAGCCTCGCCGGGGTGCAGAAAAAAAGAGGGCGTGCCGGTACTGGAGAGTGTGGCTGCAATCTTTTTGCCGATGATGCCGGATTTGCCGATACCTGTTACCACCACTTTGCCTTGGGCCGCCAAAATCGCTTCGACTACCCGGGTAAATTCATCGTCAATCGCCTCCGCTACAACTCGCAGCGATTCGATCTCGATATTAAAAACACGTTTGGCGATTTCTTTCATTATTGACACGAGTTTCACGAATTAGATCGGATTTCACGAATGTGAAAAAATGCGGAAAGCGGAATGCCGGTTGCGGAATGGTTAGCTTTTGCATCTCGGGTTTTCGATCTCGGATTTTTATTGACACGAATTTCGCGAATTAAGAATGAATTAAGAACTGATTTGACGAATATGAGCCATTCGGAATGGTTAGTTTCCAGGTATCTTCGGTTCATACCAATGTGGTTATAATATTTTCCAATTCGTGTAGTTTCACCATGTTGGGGCCGTCGCTGAGGGCGCAATCAGGGTCGGGATGGGTTTCCATGAAGTAGCCGTCGGCGCCAAATGCTTTGGCTGCCAGCGCCATCATGGGCACAAATGTACGGTCGCCGCCGGTTTTGCCGCCTGCCCCTCCGGGCCGTTGTACCGAATGGGTGCAATCCATGCAGATCGGGTGCCCGAAAGCTTTCATGTCATAGATGTTCCGGAAATCAACTGCAAGGTTGTTATAGCCATACATGTTGCCGCGTTCTGTGAGGATCACCTGGGCATTGCCAGCTTCGATCACCTTTTGAGCGGGATAAAACATATCCTGTCCTGATAAAAACTGTGCTTTCTTTACATTTACTATTTTGCCTGTTTTGGCTGCGGCTACCAGCAGATCAGTTTGCCGGCATAAAAACGCGGGTATCTGCAAAATATCCACCACCTCTCCTGCTATTGCGGCCTGGTAGCTTTCGTGTATATCGGTCGTCAGCGGCAGACCGAAACGCTCCTTTACCTTCAGCAGCATTTCCATCCCTTTTTCGATGCCCGGACCGCGGTAGGAATGGATCGACGTGCGGTTAGCCTTATCAAACGAGGACTTAAAAATAACCGGCACGTTATACTTTTGGCCTATCTCTGCCACCTTTTCGGCTACGGTGTACAAAAGCTCCTGGTTTTCCATTACGCATGGCCCCAGTATAAA
>Ga0302304_10002113_pt1 | contig 10199 bp, 10 predicted proteins | sample III_Palsa_E2_2_FD_198769 | JGI IMG/M metagenome (GOLD analysis project Ga0302304, IMG submission 198769) | Peat permafrost microbial communities from Stordalen Mire near Abisko, Sweden - III_Palsa_E2_2 | ecosystem: Environmental > Terrestrial > Soil > Palsa > Peat permafrost | place: Sweden...
AGATCTATACCCGCGGGCATCCGCTCGACTACGACGAATGGGCCGCTCTGGGTTGTACCGGTTGGGGTTGGCAAGATGTCCTGCCCTATTTTATCCGAGCTGAGGGAAATACCCGCGGCGCCGACGCCCTGCATGGCGCCGATGGCCCTTTGGGGGTGGCCGACTTGCGCACCGTCAACCCGTTTTCGCACCATTTCCTGGCCGCAGCCGAACAGGCCGGTCACGCGCGCAATGCCGATTTCAACGGAGTCTACCAAGAAGGTGTCGGTTTTTATCAAGTCACCCAGCGCGACGGCAAACGTTGCAGCGCGGCGCAGGCTTATGTTTATGGGCGGCCCCGGCCGAATCTGGTGGCGCTGACCGAAACCCATGCCCGACGTGTGGTGTTCGAGGGGCGGCAGGCGGTGGGTGTCGAGATCGAGCGTGGCGGGCGGCGCCAGGTGATACGGGCCCGGCGCGAAGTGGTGATGGCTGCCGGAGCATTCGGCACGCCGCAGTTGCTGATGTGCTCCGGCGTTGGGCCCGCGGCGCACTTGCAAGCGCAAGGTGTGGCGGTGGTGCATGATGCACCGGGCGTGGGGGCGAATCTTCAGGACCACCTCGATTTCATCGTCAACAAGAAGGTTGCGTCCACCGTGCCGGTGGGTTATTCGCTGCGCGGCGGCGCGCATATGCTGGGACAGGCGTGGTCGTACCTGCGCCGCCGCGACGGCTTGTTCAGCAGTAACGTGGCGGAAGCGGGCGGGTTTCTAAAAAGCACGCCGGATCTGGCGCGCCCCGATTTGCAACTGCATTTCTGCGTCGCCCTCGTCGACGACCACAATCGCAAGATGCACCTGGGCCATGGCTATTCGCTGCACGTCTGCCTGCTGCGGCCCGCCAGCCGCGGCAGCGTTACCCTGGCGGGCCCCGACGCCCGCACCGCGCCGCTGATCGATCCCGGTTTCCTGAAGCATCCCGACGACCTTGAGAGTTTGTTGCGCGGTGCCAAAATCACCCGCGAGATCCTCGACGCGCCGGCTTTGGCCGGGCAGGGCGGCCGCGAGCTATACACCCACAGCGGCATGAGCGACGACGCCTTGCGCGAAGCCATCCGGCAGCACGCAGATACGATTTACCATCCGGTCGGCACCTGCCGCATGGGCAGCGATACCGCGGCGGTGGTTGACCTGCAATTGCGGGTGCGGGGCATAGACCGGCTGCGTGTGGTCGATGCGTCGGTGATGCCGACTTTGGTCGGAGCCAATACCAACGCGCCGACCATCATGATCGGCGAGCGTGCTGCCGAATGGATGGCTGCCGCGTGTGCCTGAATGCGCGGGCGACGTTGCCGGCCAGCTCGGTGGTTTCGCCCTGCGCCGCTTGGCAAGGGCTAACGTTGTCCGTCCAGCAGATCGCCCAGTAGCGTGTCGAATGCAGCTTGCGCGTCTTCGAGTTCTTGCAGCGCGGCGTCGAAGGTTTGCAGGGCAAATTTCGACGGGCGTCCTTCGCCGGTGGGCGGGAATTGTGTCTGCAAGGCGGAAAATGCTGTTTTCACCCGCTGAATGGCGGTGACCACGCGATCCATCGCCTGGGTCTCTTCATTGCGATTCTGTTCTGCTTCCATGCAAACTCCTGGACAAGGGACAGCCTGCAGGCCCTGAGCCGCAAGCTCACCCATAGTATGCCTAATTACGGCGCGGCCAGGCGCCGTTGTCGTGAACTGCCCCAACTCAGCACACCTAGTGCGGCAATGATCAAGACCACCGCAAACAGGGTTTGCCAGGCGATATGTTCGCCACCGAGCAGGGCGCCGATGGTCAAGGCGATCGGCGGGTTGGCGTAGACATAACTGCTGGCCAGCACAGTGGAAACCTGGCCGGCCAGGTACATATAAGCCGAAAACGCCACCAACGAACCGAACACCACCAAATACAGCCATGCTGCCAGCGGTGCGCCGGTCGGCATCTGCCTGGGCGATTCACCTATCGCGGCCGAGGCCGCGACCAGCAGCACGCCGCCCATCAACATCTCCAGGGCAAAAGCGGTGGCACCTTGGGGCAGATCCATATGACGCGACAACTGCGTTCCCAGCGACCAACTGCAGATCGCAAACGCCAGGGCCAGCGTGCCGTGCCAATTGGCGGTGAATTCGCTACCCGACGCGAGTATCAGGACACCGACCGTACCCAAGCAGATCGCCGTCAACTCCTCGATCCGGGGTCGTAGTCCCGATGGAATTTGCCACAGCAGCGCAAAAATCGGCATGGTGGCGATCATCACCGTGGTCGCCCCTGACGAAATCGATTGCTCCGCGATGGCGGTACAACCCATGCCGCCGAGCAGAAGCAAGGCGCCCAGTAACGTGCAGTTGCGCCATTGCCGCAGGGTAGGCCAGGGCGCTCGCCGCATGACCATCAGACCGCATAGCACCAAGCCCGCGGCGATAAAACGTGTGCCCATCATAAATAGAGGCGGCATCTCGCGCAGTGCGACGGTGATGGCGAAATAGGTGGTGCCCCAGACCAGATAGGTGATCAACAAACACATGATGATCAGCGGCGTGAGCGCCTTGTTGGACGTTGACTGCATATTTGAGGTTCGAGAAACGATGGTTGGCCGCGTATCGGGCAGAGGTTGGATCTGGCCGGTGCGTCATTTTAGCGGCGTTGTGTAGACCTTATGCCGGACAAGGTCAAATGGGATGGGCTTTATACCATGCCGCTGGATTAGTGCCCTGTGCGGAATTTCATTCGTCAAACAATTTACGGCACGGGACGCTCAGGCGCCAGACGAGCAGATAGGCCGAGTGTGTGCAGCCGCGGAAGATGGCGTTGAAAATAAAACAGCGTGTGCCCGGGAGGCACACGCTGTTTTAATTATTGCAGGCTTTGGCCGTGGCGATTCAGGCGGCGGGCTTAGATATTTGCCGGTCGACCGGTTTTAACGTTTTCCACGCCGGCGATAATGGCCAGCAGTTTTTTGGCCGGCAGGGTTTCAAGCACTTGCAGTCCGGCTCGCAACAATTCACTTTTCTTGACATGCACGCCGGCGGTCAAGCAACGCGCCTTGAGTGCCGCAAGCTTGGCGTAATCGCCTTCGGGCATGGTGAAGCTATCGCGCACCACTTTGTTTTTCTTCTTTGCATCCTTGGTTTTGGCAGCTTTTTCCGGCGCCGCAACTTTTTCGCCGGCTACATGTTTGGCGGTGCGGACTGCCGGTTTCGACTTCGTGGGTGCCGTAACCGGTGCGGGTTTGGCTTTGACCGGCGCCGTTACCGTTTTAACGGGAGCGGCGGCTTTTTTCGCGGGAGCGGCGGATTTTTTAACCGGTGCGACGGCTTTCTTGGCCGGTGCGGCTGTTTTTGCCTTAGCCGGGCTAGCTGTTTTGACCGCAACGGACGGCAAAATTGCGACCGGCGGGGTAATGATTTGCCCTTTTTCTACCGGCGCCGCCAAGATGGCCGATGCACGTACGGCGGGCCGTTTGGTTTTGACTGCCGCTGGTTTATCGTTGAGAAAAGCTGTCATCAAGGTGCTCGGTAGTTTAATTATCAATCAGTATATACCGTATTATTATTTGTTGGTGGGTCCGAATTAATACAAATGAATACGGTAGCGAGGCGGGATTGAAGCAGCGCAAGTCAATCTCATGGTGCGCCGAGTTGTCCCGGGCATAAGCCCTGGTTTATCTGAGGGTAAAACCTGGGCGCGGGTTTTTGCCTCTTATACTGATTTGTCTTGTCTCTCGATTGAAGCGCCATGTCAGCCTCCACACTCGATATTTTGCTTGATGCCAATGCTCGCTTTTCACTGGACGCCAAAGGCACTACCAATCATTGTCCGATGGCGCTTGTCGCGTTGGCGAAAATGGGTGCGCCCTCCAGTCGTTTGCAGGCCTTTTTCGATTATTGGGAGCGGGAATACGCACTTCTTTTGCCGCAGCACGCCGAGCCGGTGGCACGTGCGGCATGGCCTGCTCAGCAAGGGCGTCGTGAAGCTTTCGATGCGGTGAAACTTTGCTTTGAAGGTTGGCTGGCCGAAGCGGATGCCGCGCAAGTGCTGGCGGCCGTGTTGCAGCAGATCCCGGCCGCGCCGGGTAGCGGCGCATTTCATGCCTGGATCCGCTTGAGCTATGGTCTGGAAGCCGCGCATGCAGGTGAAATTGCGGCTGGCCTTGCGGCGCTGGTGGTGGGTAACCTGGCGATTCCCGTGGCACTGATAGAGCCCGTGGCGGCAAGTTCGGTCGACGCTGCGTTGGCTCGCTTGGCGCAGGTTTTCTGCGGCACTGCTTTTGCCGGCAATTCCATTACCGGGCGCTTGCGCGCGGTCGCGGCGGATTCGCGTTTTGCGGCCGCGCTCACGGCGCCGCCCGCCATGCCTGGACTATCCGCAACACTCGACGCAATGGCGCACACCGCCATTGCCGCTTATTGGCAGACTGCCGATTTTACCGTGCTGCATATGGTGACCGTGATACACGCGGCACGCCGCATCTTCGCTATGTTGCCGGCGCAGCAGGCACCGCAACTGCTGTACGAATTGTGGGTGGCATGGTGCGCGGCCTATGTTTCGACCGGAGCGCCGCCGCTTGATCCCGTCGGATTTCCCGTCCCCACCGCCGAGACGCTGCCCGACTGGGCGGTGTTGCTGAGCGCTGCGGTCGCGTCGAATAACGATCATGTGATCAAGCTGAGCTACACCTGCTATTGCGAAGCCGCGCGCGATCCCCAGCCCATCTATCGGGCCGTGGTGGCACGGCTGGTGCAGGGCGACGCAGTTGCGGTTTAGCGTGGTTTGTTTTTGCTAACGCCCTATTTCGCAAATACGTTCATTAAACAATTGATGGAATAGGACATCAGTCGAAAGACCTATACATTGTGTCGAAAAATTTATCAACGTTGCTTGTTTCAGCGCTGAAAGCGCCACCCGACAAGGCTTTGCCGGGTATTTGCGATTGATTTGACCCTATTATTTTAATAAGTCGTAAGGGCCGCCTGTTTCCAAGGCTCGTAAAAAAGCAGGGCGAGCATGTATCTGTTCCAGAAACGCCATCAACTTTGGCCTGCTCGCATCAAGCCCTGCACGTGCTGCCGCGGCTTCGAGCGGGAAGCTGATTTGGATATCGGCTGCGCTGAATTCTTCCCCGGCGAACCAGGTGGATTGATTCAGGGTGCTTTCGAGGAAGTCCAAGTGATCTTTAATCTGCGGATCGATGTATTTTTCTTGCACGCCTTCGGCGATTGAGGTGGCGACCGGCCTCACAAAAACCGGCATCGGTTGCTTCGGCAGGCGCTTGAACACCAGGCGCATCAACAAGAATGGCATCAAAGAACCTTCAGCGTAATGCATGAAGTAATTGAACTGACGTTTCTCGGGGGTGCCTGCGGCAGGCTGCAAACGCCCGGCGCCGTAGGTTTCCAGCAGGTATTCGATAATTGCACCCGATTCGGCAACGGTTATATCGCCGTCGGTAATCACCGGCGATTTGCCTAGCGGATGCACCGCTTTCAACTCGGGCGGCGCGCTCATGGTGGCCGGGTCGCGTTCGTAACGTTTCACTTCATAGGGCAATCCCAATTCCTCAAGCAGCCAAAGGACACGTTGAGAGCGGGAATTGTTGAGGTGATGAACGATGATCATAGAGGCGTAAAAATCCGTGAAATGCAAGGTTGGAAGGTATTTCCGGGGGCGCTGGCTTAGGCCGGCGCGGAACCGGTTCAAAGTCTGGCTGGATGCGGCGGAAAAATCAATCAGTTCGCTAGTGTCCTGAGTTGGAAGTTCCTTGATAAATGAAATCGTCCAAATGGTCGTTCCCCAAAAGGGACTTCCTACGGAATGCGTCCTAAAGGACGCTTCCTCCGGGGCGCACGCAACGACGAGTGACGCCGCATGGCGGCCATTTGGGCGATTTCATATTATGCGAACTTCCAATTCAGGACACTAGGAGGGTTCGATCTAAATCAACCCGCTTGTGCCGCCGATGTTTGAGGCATTAAAGCGTGCCTCCCGGGCTGCCGTAAGCTCCGGCCGAGCCATCGCTCTGCCGGGCCGCTTGACAATGCTTAACAGTACCCGTCAGACATCTCTGCTAATTTTATTGCTAGCCAAAAAACCGACGATGGCCGCCGGTATTCCAACTCAATGTGTGCCACCAGGCCATCACAATGTAACGGCCTGTCCCAGCTCTATCCGGTCTCGGGCAGGAGATCCGGGCGACAGGTGCCGGAGGCATCATCCATGTATCACGATAAAAAGTTGGCGCTGCTTCGTCTAGTATCAAGTCCCTACGTTGCAGGCGGCCCTCTTTTAGCGTGCCGGGCATCCAATCCCGATTCGAGCGGTGGCCGTTACCTGGCGGAGCCTGCCGATGCTTACCGCAGCGCGATCAATGATATATCTGTCGACCTGATTATCTTGGCCGCGCGAACCCAGCGAGTTTTAACGACGCTGAATCAGACCGGCAACATGCACGAACAGTTCCTGCGCCATCTCGGCGAACTGCTTCAGTATGAATTGGCCGGCCTGCTCGGTACGACTTAGGTGACGCGCTCCGATCGGCGCGACTACGCTTGCACCTGAGCCTGAGAGCGGCGGCCACGAGTGCCGCCGCTTTCTTGGGTGCGGGGTCATCCGCTCGCTTAGTGAGAAAACCTTATATCCAGTGCCCGCAAGTAGGTCTGCAAACCCGCATCTTGTATCGGAATCAAGTAGGCATCCTGATTCGATTGGTTGAAATGCGCGTGCCAATATCCGGGCGGCGTCACAAATGCCATTCCGGCTTCCCAGTCGACCCGGGTCGGATTGACGATGTTGCCGTTGGCGTCGACCTCGGCGCCGACCAGCGAATAACATCCGGGCGCACAACTGACGATAAAGTCGAGCGCGATGGATTGGTGGCGATGCGGTTTCTGCTGCGAATTCGAGGTCACCATGCCGAACATGGCCCACATGGTGTGGGTCACGGTGCGGGTCTGCGGAAAATTGACATTGCCGAGCAAGACGCTGATGCGGTTGCGGCGGCCGGCGTTGGCGTCTTCGGCAACCTTGACCAGTTCGGCCTGCGCCTGCGCCGACGGGTAAAGGGTGGGCGCAAAGCGTGGCCGTACGCCGCTGACGCCGAGGTAAGTCAGCAGCGGCGCATCATTCACATAATAGAGTGTCGCGGCTGTAGCGGCCGACAGCGTGGTTGCAGTGCCGCCCGGCAGGGTAAAAAAATCGCCCTGGGCAAATGGAAAAGCCGAAGCGCCATGGCTTACCTGTCCCGAACCGCTGATAGCGTAGAACACCTGGGAGGTTGCGTTGGGTTCCAGCGTCAGTTGCTCAGCGGCGTTGATCCGCACAAAATTGGCACATAAGCCCGGACCGGTGGCTGGGCTGGGGCAGGCCAGCTCCGCCGAAAGATCGAGTGGAATCACGCGGCTTTCGCCGACAGCATAAAGCGCCGGCGAAAAATTGCGAAACGGCACGCGCGAGATCAGTTTCGCGCCGAGAGGGTTGGCCGATGAGGTGTATTCGAAATATTGGGCTTCGTCGGTGGCCGGCGATGTTTGCGCCAGCATTGCGGCGGAGGTTTTGTTTAACATGGCACGCTCCTGATGAGTGGATGGACGACCCGGGAAGGCTGAACGTTGGGCCTCGGACCCACTATAGGGGGCGCCTTGACGGCGCAGAAGTGCCCGGCTTCGAAATCAGTTTTGCGCAAAAGGGCTTACTGCGCGGAGCGACCGGCGATGTGCGCAGGCAGTGCGCGAAAGCATGCGCGCCCGAACTTGAGTCAGGGCATGCCGCGCCCTGCTTGGCGTGGTTGCAGCAGAAAACCTGCCGGGCGTGATACCGTCACGACTTCCAGACTGTGTGGTTTGACCGCTATGGACTATTTTTCGGCAGTGCGCGCTTTCGTCCACGCGGCGGAATTGCAAAGTTTCAGCAAGACTGCGCGGGACATGGCGGTCAAGACATCCACTGTGTCGCGCCATATCAGCGAGTTGGAAAAAGATTTGGGGATTGCGCTATTCAACCGCTCGACGCGCGGCCTGGTGCTGACCGAGGGCGGCAGAGTCTTTCGCGAACATGCGTTGAAGGCATTGCAGGCATTGGACTTGGCGCGGCAAGCGGCGTCTTCGCTCAATAGCACGCCGCAGGGGATTTTGCGGGTGACCATGCCGTCCGCTTTTGGGCGCCGTCATATCGTGCCGCATCTCCCCGAGTTTATGCGCCGGTATCCGGAGATTGATGTCGATGCCGTCATCACTGACGAGACGCTGAACATCATCGATGCGGAAATCGACGTGGCGATACGCATCGGCGCGTTACCTGACTCTCTGTTGACGGGTAAGCGGCTGGCGCTGCAACGGCGGATCGTCTGCGCCAGCCCCGATTATCTGCGGCGGCGAGGCATGCCGGTTATGCCTGCGGACCTGGTCGGACACGAATCGCTGCGTTTCTCTTTGGTACCCGACAACAAATGGTTTTTTAATCGCTTGGCAGGGAGTGGGGCCATCGTGGAGCAAGCTGTGGTGGAGCTGCAAGGACGCTTGCGCTCCGACGACTCGGAGGCGATCCTGTCATTGGCCTTGGCCGGTTGCGGCATTGCCTTGTTGCCCAATTGGATCCTCGGCAGCGCGCTACGGGACGCAACCTTGGTCCACGTGCTGCCGCAATGGCAGGTTCATGCAAACCGTCAGCAGGCGTCGATCTGGCTGTTATATCCACCGAAAAAAACCGTTTCGTCCAAGGTGCGGGCTTTTATCGATTTTTATAGTGCCATAGTTGGCGAGCCGCCCTATTGGGAAACGCAGTGAGCTGTGACGTAGTGCACGCTACGGCAGATATGTGGACAACAGGCTCCGATGGACCGGTGTTGCAGCGGCCCGGAAGTTCAAACGCCGATTCGTTGCAGGACGAGGGGGGGTGCCGCGTGCCGATTGGTCTTTATGAGGCCGCTTGTTTGACCCGTTCGTGCAAATTGGCGGGACCGCGTAACCGCGGGGATTTAGGTCTGCTTCCAGGTAATTGCAGTTCTTTGGCGAACCTTCGATAAATCCAGGTCGAACAGGCGGCACATAGTGCGAGATTCACGAGATGCAGGACTATCGCAAAAAACATCCATATGTCGTGAAGCAAGCCGGCGGAGCCAAGTTTTGCAAACACATGGGGCAGATAGATTTCTAATACCGTTGAAACGATGGTGATGGGTAAGGTCGTGCAGATAAACATCGCCAGCATTTCCCAAAAATGATCTTGCGAGTCGTACCATGCATCACGCCAATCCAATTTTCCACCCGCCGCAATATGCGGATATAAAAGACTCAGACGTACCCACACGTAACCTACACCGCCGAAAAAAAACGCGATGCTGGCGCCGCCGACAAAAAGTGCGGTGCTTGCGTCATTGGCGATGCCGAACGAGTGTAATAAATATATCAGCATAAAACCCAGAAAAAGGGCAAACGGCACCAGGATACCAACGCCACAACAGGTGATCAGAGGCAACAATAAGTAGCGCTGCAAGCTACCCTTGGCGGTGCCCCGTGTTTCTCCAAGCAGCGTATAACGGCTGACGCGTATTGCAAGATTTGCAGAGACGACCAGCGTTAAAAGCGTCGTGAGACATAAAAATCCATGATAAGCGATTTTGCTTGAAAATGACGCCATGGGCGATCTGTCGACGGTATAGCTCACAATCAGCAGCAGCATGAAGGTGACGCAGAACGTCAATGGCAATTTATATAGCGCTTGTGCCGTATCGCGCCAACTACCTCTAAAACATTGGGTCTTGGTAATGAATTGCATAATTCCTTGGTCAAAAATAGATCAGCTCTATAGCTGATTTTCTCTGTCCAGTATATGCAGCCCGTCACGATTGTGATTCGCTTTTGCCCAGAATAAGACTCGCACCGGGCGACCCGTGATCGATTGGTATAGGGCGGTGGGCGATAGCGGTGTATGACGTCTCCGTGAGACGCACCAGCCGGTGAAAAAGATCAGGCCGCACTGCAACTGCACGCGTTCATGTTGCAGTACGGCGTACGGCCATCTTTTTGCTCAACCACCTGCATAGGTAGCATTTTCACGGGCCAGTTCACCGCTCTTCTCGGCATCGACCAATTCCTGATAGACCTCTGCACGAGTCTTCTGGTGTACTTGTGCCTCCGGTTGAACGACGGCCTGGGTCACCGTCGCGGATTGCTCGGCAGCGGTATTGGGGGCCGTGGCATC
>Ga0302304_10002115_pt1 | contig 10197 bp, 6 predicted proteins | sample III_Palsa_E2_2_FD_198769 | JGI IMG/M metagenome (GOLD analysis project Ga0302304, IMG submission 198769) | Peat permafrost microbial communities from Stordalen Mire near Abisko, Sweden - III_Palsa_E2_2 | ecosystem: Environmental > Terrestrial > Soil > Palsa > Peat permafrost | place: Sweden...
AGCGGACACTTTGCTTGTCTTGCCGCCCAGTTCCTTCTCGACCTTGGTCTCTATCGGCAGACCGTGGCAATCCCAGCCGGGAACATACGGAGTTCGGAACCCGGCCATGGTTTTTGACTTCACGATCATGTCCTTCAGTATCTTGTTCAGGCCTGTGCCGAGATGAATTTCACCCGTGGGGTAAGGGGGGCCGTCGTGAAAGACGAACACCGGCGCAGCCGCCCGCGATTCCATGATGCGGTGGTATAGCGCCATCTTTTCCCAGGCTGCCAACTGCTCCGGCTCGCGCTCGGGCAGCTTCGCCTTCATGGGAAAATCTGTCTTGGGAAGATTAAGTGTACTCTTCAGGTCGCGCGTATTCGCCATCTAATAGGGATCAAAAGCCCTTTCTACTGATGCAGGCCGGGGAAACTGGGAGCCTCAGTTGGAGACCGTATGTTACAATGAATCCAGAACGGTGTCAGCCGTCCGACGCCGTACATCCTTTTTCGTGGTGGAGCGTCTAATATCAGGTAGAGCCGTGACCGGGGAACCTAGGTAAGCCCTATGCCAGACTTTACTTCAAGACTTGATGACGCTGGTCGCTCAACTACGGAGCCTACGCTCAGGATTGGGCGCCTGCCGTCTCCCGTACATACATCTGCTTTCAAGAGCTTTTTTTCCAACGTAAAGGATTTCCTCTCGGAGCGTCCGGCCAAAATCGCAGGTGGAAAGTCCGACGTATTCAAGAATCCCGAATTCGGCGAAGGGCTTGGCGACAATTTTAAGGAATTTTTTCGCGCGGCGCCCCGTGGGCCGGTGAACTCGGATCTATTGGTCAGTTGGAATTCTGAGTTCGGCGGATTCTGGCAAAACCTTCGCGACCTGATTTCACCGCGGAAGCTGGCTCCGCTAAAGACCACCAGCTCGCCCGTAGCGGTGCCCGAAATTTGGTCCAAGAACACCCAGTTTACGCGGGTGCAGGCGCTTTCGCTGGCATTCCACGTAGTAGTGATCGTGCTGATCATTATTCCGCTTTGGCCCGAGCTGATGTCACCGGGAACCACGCAGGCGAAGACCATGAACGTTACGCCGCTCGACATCACTTCGCCCTATTTACCAAAACTGCCGCCAGGAACTAAAAAGGCCGGAGGTGGCGGAGGCGGCGGAGCGCACGAATTGTTGCCTGCCAGCCGAGGCAAACTTCCGAAGTTCAGTTTGACGCAAATCGTGCCACCTAAAGTGAAGCCGCCGGACAATCCTAAGTTTGCGGCAACCCCAACAGTTCTTGGGATGCCGGACATGAAATTGGCGAGCCCCAATATGGCGAACTGGGGCGACCCCATGTCCAAAGTGACCAACGATTCCAACGGGCCTGGCAGCGGCAATGGAATTGGATCTGGAAATGGCACGGGAGTGGGAAGTGGGAGCGGCGGTGGCGTAGGGCCGGGCGAAGGCGGAGGAGCCGGAGGCGGAATATTTAACGCCGGCACCAACGGATACGGCGTACCCGCTTGCTTGTATTGCCCCACGGCGCAGTTCTCCGATGAAGCGGTTAAGGCAAAGTTCCAGGGAACGGTTTTACTAGTGGCCATCATCACCGCAGAGGGACACGCGACCGATATCCACGTGGCGAAGGGCCTGGGGCTAGGCCTGGACGAAAAGGCGATCGAGGCGGTTCGGACGTGGCGGTTTAGGCCGGCCCTGGGCCCGAATGGGAAGCCTGCGGCAGTCCGTCAAACTATTGAAGTGACGTTCCATCTTTACTGAGTTTCTCTTTTCTGAGTTTCTCCTGCTGACTGCTATCCCGCGGAAGCTGCTTTCTCGTCTGAACGATTCCAAGGACTCCCAGACTGACGTTTACCTTCAGGACCATCTTATATCTGCGGGCTTGTCATTCTGCTACGATGAACATCATGAAAATTGGAATCTGCACTTCGTGTCTTCTGATTTCTGCCATTCTGGCTGTGGGGCCGCAAGCGGCCGCACAAGACAGCACAATTGAGTTCGTCGCAAAGACTACGCCGTCAAGCGGCACGGACGAACCGGTGCGCGGGATCACCTTTTACCTGCTGCGCAAAAGTTTCGATGATATCGGCAAGGAAGCGGCGGTGACGTACCCGCTGGTGGCCATGGACGCCTTCATCGATAAGCTCGATGTTTCGAAGGAATTAAAAGCGTGGATGAAGAAGAATCAATGTGTGAATCTGGCGGGCGAGGACTTCATAAAGAAACTCAAGCCGGATGACGTCATGAATGTGCCGGAATTCCACAAGGCTTATGTGGATAGGATGACGGGAGACCAGAGCGTTGCCTTTCCGACCCCAAAGTACACTCCGGCTTTGAAGAAAAAGAATCCGGAAAAGTATGATGAGGAGGTAAAGCAATATCAAAATGCCATCCGGGCGTTCCTGGTTTTGAACCCTACCAGCACGGACGGAATAGATCTCGCGCTGGAAGACGTGAACCCGGGGCATAAGTGGGATACGATCGAAGCAAACAGCACGGCTGAGCTGCATCGCCACACAATAGAACTTGCGGAATCGAAGTATCTTGCCGCACGCACGGAAACGGATTTGGAGGGCCACGGATACCTGCACGGTATCGCTCCGGGAACGTACTGGCTCAGCACGCTCGACATCGTTGCGCAAGCGGGCGACGTACGGAAGAAATGGGACGTACGCGTTACCGTACCACCGGGAAAAACAACTTACGTCGCGCTTTCGAATATCAACGCGGTACAACCTCCACACGCCACACCTTAACCGGCTGCCGGGAACGTGACCGACGCCTTCGACATCACTCGCTGGATTACTCAACTGGCGGATCGCGATCCGCAGAATAGAGCCGAAGCCGCGCTTCGGCTCTATTTGGAAGGAAGCGGCCTGTGCACACCTTTGCTGAAACAATGGCTCGCCGATCCTGAATTTCGGGCGCTGACTCTGCCCGGGGAAATGAATGCACCGGCTGGATCGAGTTTAGGACCCGCGTCCATCGTGGTTGGAGTTGCCGTCAGACCGAAAACGTTTGAAACGATCCGCGCGGCAAACAATCACCCCGCGCTGGCGGACGTTCCTCCGGACCAGGATGCCCGGGAATTTGAATTGCATTTCGAGACCCGCATTGAGCTCGATATCCTAACTACGCGAGACCCAGGCGGCAAAGGCGCCATCGCTGGATTCTTGGAAAAATTCGGCGAAGGAATTCAACAAATTGAAGTCTACGTGGGCGATGTAGACCGGGCCACGGAGATTTTGCGTTTGCGATTTGGGTTGAAACCGATCTACCCGGCTGCTCGCGCGGGAGCCGCAGGCACGCGCATAAACTTTTTTCTTGCGCCGGCGCAGGATGGGAAAAAAGTACTAATCGAATTTGTAGAAGCCAAAGCGAAAAATCCGTAGGCCGCGGTAGAAACCACTTGCAGAATTTCGCACTTCATTCTCCGCTCTGCTGCAACAGTTTGGCCACGAGCGCGGTCCATCCCGTCTGATGGCTGGCTCCGAGCCCCGCGCCGGTGTCTCCGTTGAAATATTCATAGAAAAGAATCAGGTCGCGCCATTGAGGGTCCGTTTGAAATAACGAAACGTCGCCGTAAACCGCGCGAAGGCCGTCGCGACGCAGGAAAATGTGCGAGAGCCTGCGAGATATATCCGCGGCGGAATTCCACAGCGTTATCCTGCGTCCTGAATTCGTGGGGTATTCCACTTTGAATCCGTCGCCATAATAGTAATGAATGCGCTGGAGCGACTCTATCAGCAGAAAATTCATGGGGAACCAGATAGGCCCGCGCCAGTTTGAATTGCCTCCAAAAAGATCGCTGGTGGATTCGGCCGGCTCGTAGTCCACCGAGCTGGAATGCCCGTCCGCGTCGAGCACAAATGGATGGTCACGATGAAATTTCGATAGAGCACGGATTCCGTGAGGCGAAAGGAACTCGTTTTCATCGAAAACGTATCGGTAGATGCGCTCAAGTTTCTCGCGATTGGCAATGGTGAGGAGCAGTCGCGTGCCCTTGTCGGATTTTTGGCTCATATCCACATGCTTGCTGACTTCGGGGTTGTGATCCAGGAACCATTGCATCCGTTTGCGGAAATTCGGCAATCGCTCCAAAACCTCCGGTTCGAAGGTTTCGGCGCCAAAGAGAGGAATCAAGCCGACCATCGATCGAACCTTCATTGACATGGGAGTGGTTTGGCCCAGGTGCAGGACGTCGTAATAGAAGCCGTCCTTTTCATCCCATAGGCCGACTCCCTGGCCGCCCATGTCGTTCATAGCCTGCGCGATGTACACGAAGTGTTCGAAAAACTTGCTGGCGATGTCTTCATAAGCGGGATCCTGATGAGCGAGTTCCATGGCCATCGCGAGCATATCGAGGCAATACATGGCCATCCAACTGGTTCCGTCGGATTGCTCGATGAAATTTCCGGGGCCTAGGGGCTGGGAGCGATCGAAAACCCCTATATTATCGAGCCCGAGGAACCCGCCCTCGAAGACGTTCTTGCCCTGCGGGTCCTTGCGGTTTACCCACCAGGTGAAATTAAGCAAGAGTTTGTGAAACATGCGGACCAGGAACTTACGGTCTTCTTGCCCTTGTACGCGCCCCGCGATTTTATAAACGCGCCAAGCGGCCCAGGCTTGCACGGGCGGATTCACATCGGAGAAATTCCATTCGTAAGCTGGCAACTGGCCGTTTGGGTTCATGTACCATTCGCGCATGAAAAGCACGAGCTGTTCTTTGGCAAAGTCGGGATCGATCAAAGCCATGGCCACGCAATGGAAAGCCAAATCCCACGCCGCATACCACGGGTACTCCCACTTATCGGGCATGGATATCACGTCGGAATTGTAGAGATGCGTCCACTCGCTATTCCGGCCGTCGAGACGCTCGGGCGGAGGGGGAGGCTGCGTGGGATCGCCCTCAAGCCAGCGACGAACGTCGTAGTGGTAGGACTGCTTGCCCCACAGCAGGCCGGCGAAAGCCTGGCGTTGGACTATGTGCGCGTCCTCACTTCCGCAACGGCCGACACGCTGAGTGTAAAACTCGTCCGCTTCCTTCATTCTTTGCTCAAACATTTGGTCGAAAGCGGGACCGAAAAAGTCCTGCGCTGATTTGTGGCCTTGCCCAGGATCTTTGTCCAGCAAGCGAAGGCGGATGGTGAGATTTTTCCCAGGTTGAATTACTTCGGAATAATGTGCAGCCGCTTTCGTTCCGGTCGTTGCCGGATTTACGGCCCCACGCTCGCTCTGAACAAGGTAACGATGGAAAGCGTCTTTCACATACGGCGAAGCATTCTTACTGTCAAACAACCGCTCGGTATTGGTCTCGTTGTCGGTGAAGAGCGGTTCGGGCTTTCCCTGGGCGATCAGCCAGCGCTTGCCGTAGTGATATTCGTTTAGGGCGAATAGTTCCCCACCTTGAAGGCCCTGTACCCGCGCCACTTGCGGCTTGTCATACCCTTCACCCCAGTCCCATCGATTCCGAAACCATAACGTGGGCAGCAGATGGAGAGGAGCCGGATCCGGGCCGCGATTCCAGGCCGTTATGCGGATCAGAATGTCCTCGGACGAGACTTTGGCGTATTCGACGAAAACGTCGAAGTAGCGATTCTCAGAGAAGATGCCCGTGTCTACCAATTCATATTCGGGTTGCAGACGCGTCCGCTTTGCATTTTCCTGAACGAGTTGATCGTAGGGGAACGACCCTTGTGGATACTTGTAGAGGCACTTTAGATACGAACTTGTGGGCGTGGCATCCAGATAGAAATAGTATTCCTTTACGTCCTCGCCGTGATTCCCTTGGGTATTGGTCAGGCCGAAAAGACGTTCTTTCAGAAAGGGGTCTTTTTCATTCCAAAGAGCAATCGCGAAACAGATGTGCTGGTGGCGATCGCAGAAGCCGGCGATGCCGTCTTCGCCCCAGCGATACGCTCGGGAGCGCGCATGATCGTGCGGAAGATACTTCCAGGCGTCGCCGTCCGGGCTGTAATCTTCGCGAACTGTTCCCCACTGGCGTTCTGATAGATAAGGACCCCAGCGCTTCCAGTGTACTTCGCGATCCTCGCTGGCCTGCAACCTTAGCTCTTCCGCAGTGGCCGCCCGGTCTTTTTCTTTTGGCTCGTCGGTCATCGAATCCATGCTACCGCGAGAGGGCTTTAAATCCGCGAACTTTGCGCGAATGTGTTCGGCACCGGAGATATCTCACGCGTAAAGCGCAGCATAGTAAGACAAGCAATGCGCAATTCTGTATTCTCTAATGCGTAGCCGGTGACGATACATTCGGGTGAAAGGGTTCACTCATTCAGACAGCTCTCACAGGAGTCTCTGCGCAGCGAATTGCGGCTGACATCACAAAATCTTCCCGACGTGTCGCGCTGCTGTGCGCAGCGGCGGCGGCATCGGCCGTGGTTTTTCCGATGTTATTTCTGGGAAACGCCTCCGGCCATGATTTTCAATTCCATCTCGCGTCGTGGATGGACGTCGCCGGACAATGGCGCGAAGGTATCGCGTATCCGCGTTGGGCGGAGTGGGCGAACTGGGGTTTTGGTGAGCCGCGATTTATTTTCTATCCGCCGGGATCGTGGATGCTGGGGGCAGGTTTGGCTTCGGTGCTGCCATGGAGAATCGTTCCGGGAGCATTCATTTGGCTAGCGCTGGTTCTTGCAGGGTTCGGCATGTGGCGACTGGCGCGGGAGTGGCTTCCAAACCGGCAGGCCTTGTTGGCAGGAGTGCTATTCGCCGTAAATCCGTATCATCTCGTGATTGTCTATTACCGAAGCGATTTCGCTGAACTCCTCGCAAGTGCGCTATTTCCGCTCGCTGTTCTGGGAGCACTTCGTGTGGCACGCGATGGTTGGAATCGTGTGCCAGGTCTTGCCCTGGTGTTCGCGCTGATATGGCTATCGAACGCGCCGGCGGCAGTAATTGCGACTTACTCGTTGCTTTTGATTTTCGCGGTGGGATGCGCATTGCATCGGAACATATGGCCTGTCCTGCGCGGCGGAGCGGCTATGGCGGGCGGCTTTGGTTTGGCGGCTTTTTATATTTTGCCCGCAGGCTGGGAACAGCGATGGGTTCAGATCTCGCAGGCGCTGGCGGAAAATCTTCGCCCCAGCCAGAATTTTCTGTTTGCACACTCGAATGATCCCGAATTCGTTCTCTTCAACTGGAAAGTTTCAGCAGTAGCGCTGGCAACTATCATGGTGACTGGGATCGCCGCCGTTTTTGTTGCGCGCCAACGCCGGAATCTCTTGGAGCCTTGGTGGGTGCTTGTGACGCTCGCTTTGGCATCCTCATTTCTAATGTTTCCGCCGAGCATTTTCTTTTGGGAACACTTGCCGAAACTTCAGTTCGTGCAATTTCCCTGGAGATGTCTCTTGCCGCTCGATGTCGCGCTTGCGTTCTTCGTGGCCGCGGCTTTGCAAAGCTCGCGGAAACAACGGCTCGGATTGTTTGCAATTCTTATTGCTACCGCGGCAATCGGAACAACTTTCGTCAAGGACGCTTGGTGGGATAGCGAAGACATCCCGGTACTTGCGGACGGAATTCGTTCCGGGCATGGCTACGAGGGCACGGACGAATATCAACCGCTGGGCTGCGACCGTTATGAATTGCCTGGACAGCCATCTGCCTCATCGGACAGTTCTGACACGCCGGTTCCGAGTCTCAGTAAATCCGCGGAAACTGCAACGCCCAAGATTGCGAAGATTGATCCCGAATCCGGAGCCGTAATGCTGCTGAACGGCGACGACCTCCACGTTAACAGCTGGACCGCCGAAACAAGATTGTTCACCTCGAAGACGAGCCAGCCGGTCGCACTGGCTCTCAGACTTATAAATTATCCGGCTTGGGAAATCCAAATGGATGGAAAAATCGTGGGTGGCGATTCACTTCCGGAGACTGCGCAATTGTCGCTTGAAGTACCCGCGGGCGAGCATTCCGTGAGTGTCCAGTTCCGACGAACTTGGGACCGCACTGCGGGCTCCGCTATCTCGATCTTCTCTGCCTTCCTGCTCCTTGGATTCTCTGCGTACACGCGGCGCAAAACATTACACGTAGCTTAAGTATTCCGACTTTACAAAGCTCTTCCCGCTGCCGCTCCTGAAGCCCACGCCCATTGGAAATTGTGACCACCCAGGTGGCCTGTGACGTCAACGACCTCGCCGATAAAAAACAGGCCTGGGATTCTCTTGCTTTCCATCGTTTGGCTCGACAGTTCATCCGTATCGACGCCACCCACGGTTACTTCAGCTTTTTCGTAGCCCTCCGTATCGACGGGGAGCAACGACCATTCATGAATCTGCTTCTCCGTTTCTGCAAGCGATTGGTTGCTCCAGCTCGGAGGTGCGTGCAATTCCAGCCAGCGCGTCGCAAAACGCTTGGGGAGTAGTCCCTGGAAGGCAGATCGCGCCGCAGAGATGTCGCGAATCTTGGCTCTGCTCACGCTAGCCAACACGTCGCGACCGGGCGCCAGATCGATGCTGATCGGTCGGCCTTTTTCCCAATACGATGAGATTTGCAGAACCGCCGGGCCGCTCAAGCCACGATGAGTGATCAGCATGTTCTCGCGAAATGATTGGCCGTTAGTGGAAGCGATTACTTCGGCCGAGACGCCGGCCAAGTCACAATACTGTTTTCCGTCGTTCGCGCCGAAAACGAGTGGCACGAGCGCAGGTCTTGTTTTTTGGATCTTCAGTCCAAATTGACGAGCGACGTCATATCCGAATGCCGTCGCTCCCATTTTCGGTATCGAAAGGCCGCCGGTGGCGATCACGACAATGGGAGCATGAAATTCGGCGGACTCCGTACACACTTGAAACTCGCCTGTGCGTTTAATCTCGCGGATTTTAGTGTTGAGAAAAACCTTAACGCCGGCAGATTGACGCTCAACTTCGAGCATTTCCATCACGTCCTGCGCGGAACGATCGCAGAATAACTGGCCCAACGTTTTCTCGTGGTACGGAATGCGGTGGGCTTCTACCAGGGCGATAAAATCTGCAGGCGTATAACGAGCCAGCGCGGATTTCTGAAAGTGCGGATTGCTGCAAATGAAATTCTCCGGCTGGCAGTAAAGATTTGTGAAATTGCAACGCCCGCCACCAGAGATAAGAATTTTCTTACCGGCGCGCTCGCTCCGCTCCAGAATTACGACCTTGCGCCCACGTTTTCCGGCTTCGATGGCGCACATCAGTCCCGCAGCTCCAGCACCCAAGACCAAAGCGTCAAATTTGTGAATTGTTATTTGCGCCAAGTGCCTTCTCGAATTTACGGATTGACCTGCCTCTGGATGCCGCTGCTGGTATGCTCAAGGGTAAACTAATTGCAGGAGAAGACCGAAACTTTTGGCTCCGATTATCAATGCCCAGGGATTGTCGAAACGATACGGACTCGCGCCGCTATTCGAGGACATCTCGTTTACGGTATCAGAGGGTGAACGCATCGGACTGATCGGTCCGAATGGCTCCGGGAAATCCACTTTGCTGGAAATCCTTTTTGGGCGGGTGAAACCCGACCACGGAGAAGTGGCGATACGCAAAGGCGCGAAGCTGAGTTTTGTCGAGCAGATTTCGCGTTTTGCCCCGGAAACGACTTGCAGATCCGTTATCGAAGGCGCCTTGGAACGCTCGGGCGTGCCGGAGTCAGAGTGTTCATTTCGGGCGGAAGAAGCGCTTAGTCGCGCAGGTTTCGCGGATTTTGAAACGCATGCAGCGGCTTTGTCAGGCGGCTGGCGCAAAAGGCTGGCGATTGTGGAGGGACTGGTCCAGGAACCGGACATTTTGCTGCTGGACGAGCCTACCAATCACCTGGATCTTGAGGGAATCAAGTGGCTCGAAAGTTTGCTCGAGGACGCGGAATTCGCGTGCGTGGTCGTCAGCCACGACCGCTACTTTCTGGAAAATGTGGCTAACGATATGGTCGAACTCGATCGCGCCTACCAGGAAGGATTTCTCCGCGTAAAAGGAAAGTACAGCATCTTCCTGGAGGCGAAGGAAGCGCATTTGCATGCCCAGGGTAACCGCCAGGATGCGCTGGCGAACCGCGTGCACACGGAGATCGAATGGTTGCGGCGCGGTCCGAAGGCGCGGGCGACCAAATCAAAATCTCGAATTGATAAAGCGCATAAGATGATCGGCGAATTGGCAGACCTGAATGCGAGAAGCCGCACCGTCACAGCGAAGATAGATTTCTCCGCTTCGAATAGGCAAACAAAACAGCTCGTCG
>Ga0302304_10002123_pt1 | contig 10189 bp, 10 predicted proteins | sample III_Palsa_E2_2_FD_198769 | JGI IMG/M metagenome (GOLD analysis project Ga0302304, IMG submission 198769) | Peat permafrost microbial communities from Stordalen Mire near Abisko, Sweden - III_Palsa_E2_2 | ecosystem: Environmental > Terrestrial > Soil > Palsa > Peat permafrost | place: Sweden...
ACGCCTCAAGATCGAGCCTCGCGACCGTGTCGAGCACGAACCACGCGAGATGATCCTCCGGCAGCCACTCACGCAACGACGGCGGCAACAAAGACGCCTGCTCACGATCACATTGAATGAAGTTCTGAGCCATCCTGGTATTCAACGAACCCGAGCGGACAGACCCCACTTTGTGCGACAGCCACCGCGCAAAGCACGGGGTAAAGGCGGTGGGCAATGAGGTGGTTCGGCCGTGCAGTATTGGTGGCGCTGGTCGCGGGAGCCACAACGCTCGCGTTGTGGATCGTGTCGTCAACGACGCTCGCGGACACGTTCAGCTTGAACATGTCGATGCCGTCTTCGGGCACCGTCGGCCAGCCCGTGGTCGTCACCTCGACGGGGAATGACCCGACCGACGGCGGCGCCCTGTACGAGGAGATCGACGCGATCCCCACCACCCTCACCGCGACCTGCCCGGCCGGTTATAACGATGCGTCACAGCTGGCCGCCTCCACCCCCGAGGGCGCGTTCGTCGCCTTCGACGAGCGCGAGAACTTCGACGCGTCAGGGAACTTCTCCAACGTCAACGCGTGGACGCCAAACGCTGCGGGCCAGTTCGTGGTCTGCGGCTACACCGACGACGGCGCCCTCGACACGCTCGCGGTGGCATCGATGCTGGTGGCCGTGACTCCGCCCGCCGCCCCGACCCCGACCCCGACCCCCGCCCCGACCCCGACCGTGAGTAAGCCGGTCAACACGGCCAAGCCGCGCGTGACCCGCTCGGGCAACGCGCTGAGCTGTAGCGTCGGTCGCTGGAGGAACGCGCCCCGGAAGTACTCCTATCGTTGGCTCGTTGCCCATAAGGTCAAGAGCGGCGCGCACGGGCGAAAGCTCGGATCCGCGCAGAAGCTTCGCGGGCACGGCGTGCAATGCAGCGTCACCGCCGCCAACTCCGCGGGGTCCACCACGGCGACGAGCGCCTCGTTCAAGGTTCACTGACGGGCTGGGACCGCGGCGTGTCCCGGACGTCTGCTCAGGCGTCCGCAACCCGGCTCAGCAGGGCGAGCGCCTCGTGCACCAGTGCCCGCTCGCCGGCATTGAGCTCACGCTCCAAGGCCTCGGTGAGCCAGGTTTCCCGCCGGGTGCGCGTGCTCTGCAGGAGATCGACGCCCGCGGCGGTCAACTCCACGAAAGCCCGGCGCCCGTCGGCGGGGTCGGGGCGCCGTGAGACGAGCCCCTCGGTCTCCAGGTCGTGCACGGTCTGGGCCATCGATTGGGGGCGCATACGTTCACAGGCGGCCAGGGCGCTGACGCTCGACGGGCCGTCGCGGTCGAGGCGGCCAAGCACGGCCAGGCGTCCCACCGAGGGACCGGGCTCGGTGCGCAGACGGCGAACGACTCGCCCGAGCGTCTTGTGCAGCTCGTGCGCGAGCGCGGCGGTCGGCGGCTCCTGGATGGGCATGGGCACAGTCTAATCGACCCTCGACAGGCAAACTGTTCAGGTGACCTGTGTATGGTGGTGAGAGCGGATGGACACGATCCTCTTCGCGGCGTTTCTGGGCTACAACCCGATCCAGCACCTGCTCGGGTCCCACGTGCTCGCCGGATTGTCGGTCCACAGCCAGTCGGTCCTCACCGGCAGCTCGTTCTTCCCCAATCTGATCGCGGCGCCCTTCCGCAACCGGTTGCACGCGGCCTTCCTGTTCGCGATCGTCGCCTGCCTGATCGCCGCCGCGGCGTCGCTGATGCGGGGCGGACACCCCGCCCACGACGACGACCCCGCGCCCGCCGGCGCGCCCATATCCCTCCGCCTGCGGGTGGACGAACCCGAGGAGCAGCACGCGCGTTGAGCAAGGCTGGGACAATCGTGTGAGCGCCCCCGATGCGCTGCAACCGTCGCGAGGAGCTGCGGCTGCTCACCGGCGACACCAAGGACCTTCCCGAGACGCAGCGCAGCGCCCCGCTTGTGCACCATGGTACGTCAAACGTTTCGGATGGTCGGAGGGCAATCTCGTGGCCTGCAAGGGGGCGTGCCGATCGGCGCGGGTGGGCAGCGATGACTGCTGCGCGCCATGCGATCGCAGCGGCGCTCGTGCTCGCGACGACGGGGGCGGCCGGCGTGGTCGGGGCCGAACCGGTCCTCGCAGGTCACACGACGGTGTCCTCGTCGGTGACGAACGGACCGCTCGGGCCGCCGATCCCCTCGGGGTTCGTCGGCATGTCGTTCGAGTACCGCGCCGTTCCCGCCTACGCGGGCGCCGATCCAGGGGCGATCGATCCCGTGCTCGTGCGGCTGATCAGAGACCTCATACCCGGTCAGAGTCCGGTGCTGCGGATCGGCGGTGACTCGACGGACCAGACGTGGTGGCCGGTCAACGGCGTGGCGCGTCCGGGCGTCGTCAGCTACACGCTCACCCCGGGGTGGATTCACACCACCGCGGCACTCGCACGAGCGGCGGGCGCGCGGCTGATCCTGGGAATCAACCTCGCGATCAACCGGCCTGCGCTCGCCGCGGCCGAGGCGCGAGCCCTGCTCGCCGGGATCGGACGGAAATCGATCGCGGAGCTCGAGATCGGGAACGAGCCGGACGTCTACCAGATCTATCCGGAGTACAGAAGCCCGCGAGGCACGATCGAGCACGTGCGCGGTCGAGGCTATGACTTCGACGACTTCGTGCGGCAGTTCTCGGCGGTCCGGCGAGCGCTGCCGCGGCTGCCGATGGCGGGGCCTGCGCTCGGCGGCACCGGCTGGGTTGCGCGTCTCGGCCGCTTCATCACCCACGAGCCCGGGCTCGGGCTGGTGACGCTCCATCTCTATCCGCTGGCGTGTGGCGCGCCCGCGAGCTCGCCCGAATCCCCGACGAACGGGCATCTGCTGAGCGACTACGCGACGACCGACCTCGCGCGCAGGGCCGAGCCGGCCGTGGCGACAGCGCATGCCCACCACCTGGAGCTCCGCGTGGATGAGTTCAACTCGGTCACCTGCGGTGGCACGGTCGGCGTCAGCAACACCTTCGCCTCGGCGCTGTGGGCGCTCGACACCATGTTCGCGCTCGACCAAGCCGGCGTGGAGGGGGTCAACATCCACATGTTCTCCGGCGCAAACTACGCGCCCTTCTCCGTCACCGATGCCGACGGTATCTGGACCGCCGCCGTGCACCCGGAGTACTACGGTCTGCTCATGTTCGCCCAGGCCGCACCCCCCGGGTCCCGGATCCTCTCGGTCAGCACCACCCCGGCAGGCCCGGTTAAGGTCTGGGCCACGGTCGCGTCCAACAAGACGATCCGAGTCGTGCTGATCAACGAAAGCTCCTCCGAGGAGTCCGTTCGGCTCGCAGCACCCCCTCGAGCGGCCGGGCCTGCGACGGCCGAGCAGTTGCTGGCGCCGGGCCTCGCCGCCACGAGCGGAGTTACCCTCGGGGGCCTGACCTTCGGCTCGAGCACGACCACCGGGATCCCCACAGGCGCGGCACAGACGGCGACACTGCCGCCCGTCAGGGGCGCCTACCCGATCACGCTCCCCCCCGCGAGCGCCACCATGCTCACCTGGACGGCCGCGACGACAAGTCCCGCGACGAAGCCGTAGAGGAACCACGGGTGGGGCGCGTGAGCATGTCATCTCGTCCTGCCGCCCGGCTCTTGGCCCTGGCGCTGGTGACGATCGTCGTCGGCAGCGTGATCTACTTCGCGAGCCAGGCGTCGACCGATGGCCGGGTGAGTCGCTCTCCTCGCCGTCCGGACGGGATCGCGGCCGGCGCAAAGGCGCTGACGGTCGAGCAGGCGACGGTCGGTCGAACGATCCCGGCGGGATTCGTCGGCCTGACCACCGAGTATCGGGGGCTCGAGGCCTACGCCGGACTGGATCCGCAAGCGCTCGACCCGGTGTTCGTGCAGTTGATCCGTAATCTCGCGCCGGATCAGAGCCCCGTGCTGAGGATCGGGGGTGACAGCACCGACTGGACCTGGTGGCCGACCCCGGGCGTGGCGCGTCCCGGTGGCGTCAAGTACGACCTGACGGCGAATTGGCTCCAGGTCGCCCACGCGCTGGCCCAGACACTCGATGCCCACCTGATCCTCGGCATCAACTTCGAGGCCGACAGTGGCAGAGTCGCAGCGGCCGAGGCGCACGCGCTGATCGACGGTATCGGGCGCGCGCGGATCTCGGCCCTCGAGCTTGGCAACGAACCAGAGCTGTACGGCTCGTTTTCGTGGTACAAGGCTCCCGACGGCCAGCATGTCAATGGCCGCCCGCCCACATATGACTACGCCGATTTCGTCCGCGATTTCGGGAACATCGCTCGATCGCTGCCGCGCTCTGTCACGCTCGCAGGTCCCAGCATGGGCTCGTCGGTGTGGATCCCGCTGCTCGGTCAGTTCCTGTCGGGCAATCCCCGCATCGGTATCCGCTCAAGCATTGCTCCGCGGCTACCCCGGTCACGATCGCGGACGTGCTCTCGGATGCAGCATCCACAGGCCTTGCGGCGACCGTCGCGAACGCCGTGGCGATCTCCCACGTACGCGGCATCGGGCTGCGCGTCGACGAGATGAGCGCGATCTCGTGCGGGGGAATGGCCGGCGTGAGCGACAGCTTCGCGTCGGCCCTGTGGTCGCTCGACACGCTGTTCGCGATGGCCCGAGTCGGCGTGGACGGCGTCAACGTCCAAACCGAGCCCGGCTCGTTGAACGAGCTCTTCGCCGTCAATGCCGCGAACGGCGCCTGGCAGGCCGATGTCCACCCGGCGTACTACGGGCTGATGATGTTCGCCCAGGCTGCGCCTCCGGGATCGCGGTTGCTGGCGCTCTCCGGAGCGCCGGGCGAGGGGGTGAACGCATGGGCCACGCGCGCGCCCAACGGGGACGTTCGTGTCGTGTTGATCAACAACGCGACAGCCCACGGGCGGGTCGTCGCGGTGCGGATCCCGTTCCTCGGAGGCCCGGCGACGCTCGAGCGGCTGCAGGCGTCAAGCCCCCATGCGGAAAACGGCGTCACGCTCGGAGGCCAGGGGTTCGGCACCGCGACCGCGACGGGCCTGCTCGCGGGCACCCCGGATGCAACCTCGGTCGAACCAAGCGCGGGAGGGAGCTACGTCGTCAGCTTGCCGGCCGCGAGCGCGGCGATGCTGACGCTCCCGCCACGGTAGCCGCGCAGCTCAAGGCGGCACCTAGATTTCAACGTCTACGGGCAGTCCACCGAGCTCCCATCGAGCCTCTAGCTCCAGGTTGGCTGCACTGCGCGTCGTCGGGACAGCACCCATTGTGGCCGTGACAGCAATGCGAGCCGGACTGGCAGCAGCCGTGATCGCAGCACGACTCATCCTTCGAGCAGCCATTGCCGTGACACTCGACCCCTTTACTGCACTTCGCTGCCGTCCGGGCTCGTCTCGGCTTGATGTGATCCTCGGGCCGCGTGCGCTTGCGTTTGACTGGACGGGCCAGCGCGTCGGCGGTCGGAAGGCCGGTGATCAGCGCGGCGGCGATCGCTCCGCCGCGCCGCAGGACCTGGCGGCGGCTGAGCGTTCCGCTCGCAAGACCGCTGGCGGCGCCGTCAAGCCAGTGGCTCGACGTGCCGGTGCCCAGCTGTGGGATTGGTCGAGATTGCGTGCGCGTCGCTCCGGGCGGCGGCGCGAATGAGCGTCAAGATCGCGTCGGCACCGGCCGCTACCGGAGAGGCGATCAGGCCCTGCTCGACCAGCACGGCCATCGGTGTGCCGCCGGCGCCGAAGGCGCGCATCGCCTCCCCTTCCCCGTCCAGCACGACACGGAAGGGAATTCCCTGCTCGCGCACGACACTCGCGTCGCCAGCGCTGATCGCGACCAGCCGCGGCGAGCCCGACGGCGGATTCTCTTCGATCGCTCTGAGCGCTGGGAGCATCTGCCGGCAGAACCCGCAGCTGGGGTTCCAGAACACCGCGAGCGTGCGCTCCTGATAGAGATCTTTGAGCGCGACCCGCGCGCCGTCGAGGTCGGCGAGCACGAGCTCGGGGGCGGGCTGCCCAACCCGTGATCTGTCGGGCGATGGCGCGGCGGGCGGAGCGGAGCCGTTCGCGTGCCCGTTGGCGGACGGAGCGGCGTGTCCGTTGGCGGACGGAGCGTGCTGTCGAACAGGCACGAGCGTGCGGGTCGCTTGCGCGGTCAGCTTCGTGATCGCTTCTGAACCAGCGACTGAGGGGCTGGCGATCAGGCCGTCGGTGCCGATCACGACCGCCGTCGGGGTGCCGTACGACTGATAAGCGTTCGCGACCTCGCGCTCTGACTGCAGCAACACCCGAGCGAGCTGGTGTCGGGTGGCCTTCTCGCGGTTTCGCTCCACGTCGCCGCTGGCGATCACGGCGATCTGAAGTTGCGCATGATGCTCGCGCTGCCAGCGCGCGACGTCTGGCATCAGCGCATCACACGGACCGCACCCAGAATCAGAGAACACCAGCATCACCCGACGCCCTGACGACAGCAGCGATGCGAGCGAAGCGCGCTCGCCGACGATGCTCTCGAGATCAAAATCGGGGGCGGGCGAGCCGACGGCAAGCCCCGCGCCACGAAGCCCCTCGCCGAGCGGCTCGAGAACGGTCCCGCCATCCTCACCGACGCCGAGCGCGCCCATCGACCGCTCGAGGGCTGCCTCGAGCGCTTCCACGCGTCCGAGCACGCGGCCGTTCTGAGAGAGCAACTGCAGCGAGAACCACACCTGGAAGGACACGAGCGCGACAATCACGGCACCCGCCGCGATCGCCACCAGCCATCCGGCGCCGACCCGCGTCACCCACCGCGTCGCGCTATCACCGCCGCCCCCCCATCCCGCGATCGCCACGAACCCCGCTATGGAGAGCAGCGTGAGGTTACGCGCCAGCGTGCCCCACCCCGCCGGAGCGCTATGCAACTGCCCGAAGCAATGACAGTCAGGTGCCCGGCCTCGCGCGATCGCATTGGCGATCGCCGTGCAAAAGCACGCCAACAAGCCGATCGCGGCGAGCGCGCCGAATCGGGCCGAGACCGCCGGCACAAGCGCCACGCCAACAGCCAGCTCGACGAGCGGCAACACGGTGCCGAGCACCGCCAGGCGCTCGGGAACGCCAAGTGCGACCACAGCCCGGCGCGACCCGGCAAGGTCAGCCAGCTTCGCAAAGCCAGCCACCAAGAACACCCCAGCCAACGGAAGCCGGCTAGCCAGAAGAGCTGCCCCCATCGCGGCGCGACCCTACACCCTGCAATCCCCCATTTCAAGCGAGACACCCGACGAGCGGAGGTCCAATTCCGGTGTCGCCGGTTCTCATCGGGGAGGCCTCCCTTAGACTGCGATGCGATGCCGAGCACCGGGGCCGCTGGCGATGGGAGCAACACACCTTCGGGTCGTGAGCGCCTTGCTGATGCTCTCGCGAACCCGCCGCACGAGACCGGGTGGGAGGTCACGACGGGCCGAGGCCTCGAGGTCCGCGATCACACGGGGGCGGTCTTCGCGTCGGCGAGCCTGAAGGGCGGCAGCGTGAAGGACGCTGGCGGACGCGTGCTCGTCACCTTCGTCCCCGGGGTCAAGCAGATGTTCTCGCCCTCGAGCGTGATCGGATCGGCGATCTCGGGCGTCTTCGGTTCGGGTGGACCGTCATGGAGACCCGTGGGGGCGATGGAACCGCCGCCGGTGAACCTTAGGTACGTGCCCGTAGGGCTGCCCTTTGCGCAGGTTCAGCTCGACACGCACGGCACCTCGCGTATCGAGCTGCTTCCACACGGTCGGCTCAACGACAAGGTCATCAACCGGGCGCTCGCGCCGGCCGCTGTTGAGCGAATCCGCGCGCGAAGCCCGCTGCGCTACGAACCGGGTCCGATTAACCTCGCCGAGCTGAGCGATCCGCAGGGACGCGTCCTCGCTCGAGCGCCCCGCGCAGACGACGCTCCGGAGGCGCAGGCCGAGTCGACTTGGTTGATCGAGGTCGTCGAGAACGATCTGCCCAGCGTGTGGCTCTTGGCGATCCTGTTGGGTTGCCGTCGCTGGCATCGCTGACGCCGACCATCTCAACACGTCATCTAGGTGATCATCGATTCGTGCAAAGCGGGCAGTACCTCGTCGGCCGGCAGGCGTATGGCCATTCTTCACAGGGTCCTGTCAGCTCTCTGACCGTGATGGGTGGAGTCGTTACGCTCTCGCTCGCATACCGCGACCGCGACCGTGAGGAGCAGCATGGACTACCGGCAGTTGGGCAGCTCTGGGCTGCGTTTCTCTGAGCTCATTCTCGGGACGATGGGGTTCGGGGGTAGCGGGCAGTTCCGTGGCGTCGGCGAGATCGATCTCGATGGCGCTCGACGCCAGATCGACTTGGCGTTGGACGCAGGCGTGAACGTGATCGACACCGCTGATATTTATTCCTCGGGGGCCTCCGAGGAAATCGTCGGTCAGGCGCTGGGCACTCGCCGTGACCGGGTGCTGCTCGCGACCAAGGCGCGATTTGCGATGGGCTCGGGTCCAAACGATGCCGGCCTCTCGCGCCATCACCTGATTGAGGCCTGCGAGGCGAGCCTGCGGCGTCTACAGACTGATCACATCGATCTGTATCAAGTTCACGAATGGGATGGACAAACACCGCTTGAGGAGACCCTGGGTGCGCTCGATCAACTCCTGCACAGCGGCAAGGTCAGATATGTCGGTTGCTCGAACTTCGCCGGTTGGCAGGTGATGAAGGCGCTCGGGATCGCCCGGCAGAAGGGAATGCCCGAATTCGTGAGTCACCAGGTGTACCTCTCCCTCCAGGAGCGTTCAGCCGAGTACGAAATCGTGCCTTCGGCGATCGATCAGGGCCTGGGACTGCTCATCTGGAGCCCGCTTGCCGGCGGGCTGCTCTCTGGAAAGTACCGACGGGGACAGCCTCCGCCAGCGGGTTCCCGTCACGCGAGCGAGTGGAGCGAACCGCCGGTCTACAACGAGGACAAGCTTTACGACACGATCGAAACGCTTGTCGAGATCGCCGGAGCCCGCGGCGTGTCCGCAGCGCAGGTCGCGCTTGCATGGCTGCTGGCCCGCCCAGGGATCACCAGCGTGGTCGTCGGCGCCCGCACAGACGAGCAGCTCGCCGACAACCTTGCCGCGTCGACGCTCGAACTGACGCAGGAGGAGCACCAACGACTCGAGGCGGTCAGTCGACCGCCGCTGATCTATCCCTTCTGGCACCAGCGCGCCTCGGCCAGCGAACGACTAAGCGACGCCGACCTCTCTCTGATCGGCCCGCATCTGATCGCCTGACCCGGGGATGCTCGTCAGCCCACCGGCAAGCTGCACAGCCAAGGAGCTGAGCTCGCCAGATCGACGTCGCTAAGGACTCGCCTGTCTCGCGCCAGCTCAGTGCGCCGCTTCCTGCGCGCGTCGCGGCAGTTTCCAGCCGGGGCGGACGAAGTGGCACGTGTAGCCGTTGGGGTAGTGCTCGAGGTAGTCCTGGTGCTCGGGCTCTGCCTCCCAGAACGGTCCGGCGGGCGCGAGTTCGGTGAGGACCGTGCCCGGCCACAGGCCGGAGGCGTCGACATCGGCGATCGTGTCCTGCGCGACGCGGCGCTGCTCGTCGTCAACATAGTAGATCGCCGAGCGGTAGCTCACCCCGACGTCGTTGCCCTGGCGATTCTTCGTCGTCGGGTCGTGAATCTGAAAAAAGAACTCCAACAGGTCGCGATAGGAAATCCGCTCAGGGTCGAACAGGATCTCGATCGCCTCCGCATGCGAGCCGTGGTTGCGGTAGGTCGCGTTGGGCGTGTCGCCGCCGGTGTAGCCAACGCGCGTCCCGCTCACACCATCGAGCTTGCGGATCAGATCCTGGACACCCCAGAAGCACCCGCCCGCGAGGATCGCCTTCTCGGTCACAGCCATCTCTGTACTCCTCCTCGTCATAGTCCCTTGGTCGCGCTGCACACATGATGACGCCCAGGGCAAGACCGACAAGACCCCGGTCATGGCGCTTGTCTCCCGCGAAACGGGCGAGCTTGTGACGAAGGTCGTCCCGAACGTGACCGGCGAGCACCTAGCCGCTGCGATGCGCGGCGAAGTCGCGCCCGAGCGTACGGTGATCCACACCGACAGCGCAAGGCACTACAAGCGTGAGACGCACACATTTGAGACGAAGCGGGCAGGCGAACGGATGGCTGTTTACGTGTGCTCGACAAACGCGGCGACACGGTCCGCGAGACCGGCTGCCGCGACGGCAAACGCCTCCAGCTTCTCAACGCTGTCGCCCAGCGC
>Ga0302304_10002136_pt1 | contig 10159 bp, 4 predicted proteins | sample III_Palsa_E2_2_FD_198769 | JGI IMG/M metagenome (GOLD analysis project Ga0302304, IMG submission 198769) | Peat permafrost microbial communities from Stordalen Mire near Abisko, Sweden - III_Palsa_E2_2 | ecosystem: Environmental > Terrestrial > Soil > Palsa > Peat permafrost | place: Sweden...
GAGAAGGCAAGCGAGGTCGATGGTGTGTCGCCTGATAGTTCGAAGGAGTCGAAACGGAAAGAGAAGTTTTCACCGTTGTGTGCAAAGTGTTTAACTCCGCTGTCGGAATTTCCCCAGCGATCAATAATAGGTCTGAGTTCAGAGCTATTATTGAGGCTCTTGTTGGAAGTCCATTCTTCTCCTGTTGAACCGGGCCACGTTGCCTGAACAATACCTACCGGAACATGTAGACGCTCGTAAATGTCCTTTGCGAAGTAATATGCGACGGCCGAGAACTCACTTGCCGAAGCAGCATTGCAAAGCATCCAGCTTGCGTTGGTCTTATGTCGCGGCGTGAACGTTGATTTTTTAGGAACCTTATACAGCCGCACCCATGGAAGCTCGGCTCGGGTTAGCTCTTTGTCTACACCATCCGAGCGTTGCAATGAAAAGTCCATATTCGATTGCCCGGAGGCGATCCAGACTTCGCCGACGAGAATGTCGTGAACGATCACGGTCTTTTCTCCGCGAACGACTAAGTTGTATGGCCCTCCAGCAGGCATGGGTGCGAGGGTCACACTCCATTTCCCGTCCCCGGATGCTCTCGTTGTCAGATGTTGGTTAGCTAGAAGGACTTGGATTGTTTCGCCAACCCGCGCAGTTCCGGCTAAGCGGATTGGGACGCCGCGCTGTATCACCATGTGATCGGAAAAGAGAGAGTTGAGCATGGGAGCTGCATGGAGTTTCACGCTCGCAAAGAAGATCAAGAGCAGGATGGTCGCGCAGGCGTGCGAAGGTTTCGACTGCGTATCCGATGTGCCGCGGCGAGATTTGATCAAGGTTATCTTCATCAGCGGGTCAGCGTGAACGGCGTCATGTTGGTTGTTGTGGAGTCGCCGCCCACATAGATCTCATAACGAGATGGCTCGAGCACGTCTTGCATCTGTTCGTTGTAGAAAGCAAGGTCCTGGGCTGTGAGAGTGAAGTGAACAGTGCGGGTCTCGCTGGGTCGCAAAGAGACCCGCATGAATCCCTGCAATTGTCTAAGGGGTTGTTCTACGCTCGTGCCTTCGTGGCGAACGTAGAGCTGAGCCTCGGCGGTTCCGGCACGGCTTCCAGTGTTGGTTACTGCGACATCGACACCAAGTAATTCAGCTGGCGCTTTCTGCGGACCCATGAATTTGCTTACTTCAGCTAAGGTGATTTCCTTCTGAGTGAGCTTCGGAGTCTGGTAGGTGAAGGTCGTGTACGTCAGACCCCATCCAAAGGGATAGAGCGGAACGGTGGCTTCATCGATGTACCGGGAGCTGAACCGGCTAACGTTGGGGGAGATCGGACCTGTGAGATCTTTCGTGGCCGGTCTGCCAGTCGGTGGCTGAGCATAGTAGAGGGGTTCCTGACCTACCGCATAAGGCATCGACACTGGCAGATGGCCAACTGGAGAGCGGTCTCCGGAGAGAACATCGGATATGGCGTGGCCAGCCTCCATTCCCGGGAACCATGCTTCAAGGATGGCGTCCACATGCTGCGCCGCCCATGGGATTGCCAACGGTCTTCCGCTGAAGAGGACGAGAACCACGGGCTTTCCGAAAGCGACAATTGCTTCCAGTAGTTGTTCCTGGTTGCCGGGAATCCCGAGATGCGCTCGGGATGTGGATTCTCCCGTCATATTAGGGCCGGATTCGCCAAGAGCAAGAATGACCATATCCGAGGTCTTTGCGGCTTGCTCCGCTTCCGCAAATCCGGCCGTGGATGTGGTGAGGATGTCGGTACCTTTCGCGTAGTGAAGCTTGTCTCCAAGCCGCTCTGCCAAAGCGGTGCGCAGCGTAACAACGTCATGTGGATTAGCTGGAAGGCTCCATGATCCGAGCATCTCGGTTTGCGAATCCGCAAAAGGGCCGATAAGGGCCACTGATCCTTCGTTGAAATTAAGAGGCAACAGGGGCTTGTCTGCAAACGTATTGTTCTTGAGCAGGACGAGTGTTTGTACAGCAGCATCGCGTGTGAGCTTTCTCTTCTCGGCAGTAGCTTCATAGGGTGAGGAATGCGATGTATATGGATGCTCGAAGAGCCCCATTTCAAACTTCACACGTAATACACGACGGACTGCTTCATCTATAACGGAGAGAGGTACTTGTCCGCTTTGAAAAAGGCCTGCCAGCTGGGTGCTGTAGAGGTTTCCTTCCATGTCCATATCGACACCGGCTATGAGTGCATGGGCGGCGGCGGTACCTGCGTCCAGAGCGACGGAATGGCTGAGTAGCTCGTGAACAGCTCCCCAGTCGCTGACTACGAATCCTTGAAATCCCCATTGCTTGCGCAGAAGGTCGGTCAGCATGGAGTGGTTGGCTGTCATGGGTATGCCGTTGAGTGAGTTGAATGCGCTCATCACGGTAAGCGCGCCAGCGTCGATCCCAGCGCGGTAGGGCGGCAGGTAGACTTCGTTCAGTAAGTGAGGAGACATGTCGACCGCGTTGTAGTCGCGGCCGGCGATCACCGCTCCGTACGCCGCGAAGTGTTTAATGCAAGCGGCCGTCATCGTCCCATCGTCACGGTGATGCTGGATGCCCTGCACCCAAGCCCGTGCGAGAGCCGACCCGAGGAATGGATCTTCACCGGCGCTCTCGGCAGTGCGTCCCCAGCGGGCGTCGCGCGCAATATCCACCATCGGTGAGAAGACCCATCGAATGCCGTCTTGAGCCGCTTCGTCCGAAGAAGTTTGTGCCACAGTTTGGATGAGCTCAGGAGAAAAGCTAGACGCCAAAGCTAGCGGGATAGGGAAGGAAGTCCTGTATCCGTGAATCACGTCGTACCCGAAGAGAAGGGGTATATGCAGTCTGCTCTTCTCTACGGCGAGGTGCTGATAACGATTTGTTTCGTCTGCCCCAACAACGTTGAGAAGAGAACCCAGCTCACCATGTTCGGCCATCTCGGCATACCTCACATGATTTGGACTGGGGCCTGTTGCACTGCCTCCGCTGTACTGCACAAGCTGACCGATCTTTTCTTGCAATGTCATCTGCGCCAGGAGGGAAGAGACCTCGTTTTCAATGTGTGGAGTGCGGTAATCTACGCTCGTATGGGGCTGCGATATTTCCAGTTGCTGGGATTGTATGGCTCGCATGGCCATAGTGAGAGCCATCATGCTGATTGACCATGTGATGTAGCGAGAGACGCTGGACAAAGGATGCTCCTTGGTTCACTTGGTTGAATGGGCACGCATGTCATTGATTTGAGAATGGACAGGGTTTGGCTTCATTTTGTATCCGATAGTTGTTCCAGACTCCAACTGTCTCTCCACGGAATCGTGAAGTCATCACCTTCAAACTGGATAGGCAACCACACATAGCGTCCAGCGATTGCATCTTTGGGGTCCCAACGATCAGCCATGAAGATGAACTCTCCTGACTTGCCCGCGACGGGAAGCACGTAAGTGCTCTGCGAGCCGAATGTAATGTTTGCTCCCGGCCCTCGTGCGGGATTTCCCAGTGCTTTCCACGGACCGAAGATCGAATCCGCCACAGCTGAAACTGCCGGGTTCGGTGCCCATCCTGTGCAGTGCGATCCTACAAAGAAGTACTTCCCTCCATGCTTGAAAATGGCTGGAGCTTCGAGAACCTGATTCACGAAGATACGTTGGAATTTCCCGGTGGTTGAGAGAAAATCGTCTGTCAACTGAGAGACATGCATCGCTCGATTGTCTTCCGATGACGTTACGAGATACGCACTTCCGTCGTCGTCTTGAAAGAGAGTCATATCGCGGGACATCTCTCTGTCTGGGCGAAAGCTGTGTAGATAGGTGTAGGGTCCCTGAGGATTTTTGCTGACTGCGACTCCAACGCGCGCTGCTTTATAACCTTGTCCTTTGAGTTCGAGATGAAACCACATCACGTACTGACCTGTTCGGGAGTTATGCAGTACCTTGGGGCGCTCCATGATGGAGCCTTCGTCAATATCGCTATTAGGGTCTTTCGAGATCGGAAGTGCGATACCTAGGTTCTTCCAGTGATAAAGATCTTTGGATCTGTAGCAAGAAATGCCCACGTGGGCCGTATTGCCCGCCGTTCCCGCTATCTTGAATTCGCCGAACCAGTAGTAGGTGCCGTGCTCGTATAGAAAGCCCGCGCCGTGTGCATTGATGATTTTCCCATCGGTGTCTTTCCAGACCTTCCCAGGCTGGATCAGATATTTGGAAATGTGCTCTTGTGCAACAAGAGTCACAGGCAGCAGCAGCACTAAGGTTAGTGGTAGAAAAAATGAGCTACGTTTTATCATAAAAGTCTCGCTTGTGTGTTTATTTGCTGACCTCGAATATCTGCGGCCTGCGAGCTAAATTCCAGTGAGCTTGGCTTCAGTCCGAAAGCGGATGCTTCAACAGCAATGCGGCCGCAGGTTTCTGTACTTTGAATCAATGCGGTGGCAATGCCTGCTTCCGCACGCATGGGGTTCGCGCCTATGGAGGCATTGCCGATGACTCTTCCTTCTCCCGTAACCGTGAAAGTCACATCGTCTTCTCCATGCGGATAGGTGTTGCCTCGCGCATCACAGATGTGTGCGTAAACGCGTATCCAGTCGGCGCCATCGGCGCGGAGCGGAATGCCGCAATCGTCTAGCCGAAGTCGGATGTGAGTCGGTACGCCGGGAGCCTCGAGCTTGTGGGTGGCTACAACCTTGTCTCCGATCAAACCTTCTGCAAGGACGATGCCGATCGGAGTGCCGGGCTTAGCGATCCCGGTTGCGAACAGCATTGACTGGGAGCCGCTGAATTCGGAAAGTTGGAATGTGAATGGGGGATGAGGCAGATGGTAGCCGGCATCGGGTTTTTGCGTGGCAACTACCTTTCCATTTTGTGAGAGACGAACTTCTTCGCAATTGCTGAAGACCATCACGGTCGTCGAAGATTGCAGCGTTGCGAAATTAGCGGCAAAGACCATTGGGCCGTTTTCCGCACCCTGGATGGTTCCCGTCAGCGGCCTCTGGCTCTGAAACATGTAGTAGTCGAACTTGGGAAGGCGAAACAGATCGAGCGGACCGCCGTAGAACGGCTGGTGATGGTAGCCGCGATAGGTGTCCATTCCAGCCCACAGGTCTGCTCCCGCAGGACGTGAAGTGCCTGCGGATAAGGGACCGTTCACGCGCGAAAAAATTTCATCCAATACCTGGAGATGGCGCGTCGCCTGCACGAGCATGGCGGATTCACCCCAGCCCCGTGGCGCTCTCGCGCTGCCTTGTTGATCTGTCCAATTATCGACATGGTCGCCCCACTCCCGAATCCACAGGGGACGTGAGCCGTCGTTGTAGGAGTATTCGACATCCCATGCCTTGAAGTCGGGTATGGTTTTTCGGATGCGATCTCCCGCCGCGTAGACTCCAGGTGCAGGGAACTCCTCATGCACGATGCGATAGAGATCGGCAGCAATCGATGAGTTATCCGATTCGTTGAGCTGCGCTTCCCAAAGAAGCACGCAGGGATGATTGCGGTCCCGACGGATCATTTCTCTTGCGTTCTGGTTGACCCGCTCTTTGAAGACCTCATCCCCTACATACTGCCATCCGGGGTTCGACACAATCGCAAGAATGCCGAGTTCATCGCAAGCATCCATGAATGCAGGTGCCTGTGGGTAATGGCTGCGAAAGGAGGTAAAGCCGGCAGAGCGCAATTTGCGGGCGTCGCGAATGTGAGCTGAATCAGGGAGTGCATAGCCCACATAGGGATGATCCTGATGTCTATTGACGCCGACGGAGAAAAACCTTCTGCCATTTATCGTCAACCCGTTTTCATTGTCGAGATGGATATCCCGGAAACCTACGCGAGTGAATTGGTCATCCGCAACAGTGCCATTGCTGAAGACCGTGGTGTGCAGAACGTAGAGGTTGGGTTCCTCGGGATGCCATAGCCGTGGCTGAACGACCTGAAGCGTCTGTGTGAAGTGGGTGAAGGCTTCCGGCTCTATGTGCTTTTCCGTGACGGATTTTGCGACGATATTCCCGTTACTGTCGGACAACTCTTGAAGCACACGCACATGATTCGTCCGGGTATCGTTGTTCTGCACCTCGGTTTGAACGTTAGCAGTGGCGGAGTTTGTACTGACTGCCGGGGTCGTGACAAAGATTCCTCCGCCGGCAGTACGGTTTGCAAGAAAGGTATCGCTAATGTGTACGGGATGTAATACGCGCAACGACACACTGCGATAGAGTCCACCAAAGTAGACAAAATCCAGTTGACTTTGCGGCTTGCCTGGGGGGACTTCAGAGTTATCGGCGTTGTTTAGACGGACAGTGAGAATGGATTCATGGTTCTCGTCTGAGAACAGGTGCTGTGTGAGATCCACGGTGAATGGAAGATACCCACCAAAGTGTGTAAACAGGTGTATGCCGTCGAGCCAGATGTCGGCGACCTGCATCGCTCCCTGGAACACGAGATGAATCCTCTGACCTCGCCATGCTGGATCGAATGTGAGTTGTTTGCGATACCAGCACACTCCTTGATAGTTACGGCCTCCGCTGGCGTTGAGAGGCTCCAGGCGGACGGTGTGCGGTAGGTTGACATTTTCCCAGGCCGCTTGGAGAAGTGATTCCGGCAAACTGGCAGAGTTCTGCAAGGCCGGAGACGTACTCTCCTGTGGACGAAAGAATTGCCATGCTGGGTTAAGGTTCTTTTCGATGCGGACCTGCGATATTAGTGGCCAGGTATTCAGCAAGACTGGTTCGGAAGATGTTGATGCGAAGGCCTCCGGGAGGAGGCAAGCCGCTACAGAGGCTGAGCCTGCTTCGAGAAACGCTCTTCGGGACAAATGTTTCAACCAATAACTCCGATGTCGTGATTCTTTTAGCAAAAGAAGGTGATTCAGTGAAAGATCAACGCTTCAATGTGGGGATGCTTTGCGCAATTGCGGGTGCGTGTACTCTCAACCAAGACGCGCAGACGGGCTGAACAGCGCTTACTGGAGCGCTGTTCAGCACAACCCACTAGAAGAAAAGCTTTAGAGCCAACTGAACATTACGAGGATTGTTGGATTGACTCGTTATCTGACCAAAGCCAGCCGAATTGTAGGACGCATTCGGTAGCGCAAACTGTACCTTATTCAGAACATTGAACGCTTCAAGTCGGAATTGGAGTGAAGTCGTATTGTGAATAGGAAAGTTTTTAATGGCTGAAACGTCGTCCTGGAAGTTAATAGGCCCCCGCATCAAAGCAGAGGAACGAGGAACTGTACCAAGTTGGAACGGCTTGGTCAGGGTGAAAGCTGCTGGATTAAAATAGGTCTGGGTTTGACCATATTGGCCGATTGGCCCCAAGCGTTGTTTGATTGAACCTTTTGTCTGCGGGTTAACTCCCGGGACCATAGTAGGGCGGGAGCCAGAGAACGTCGCCCCACCCGACTGCGTTGGGGTAGCCGGGTAACCGGACTGTACAGTAACAATCGCATTGAGCTTCCAGTCGCCAATTACCTCATTGATCCAGGTGGAAGCTTTGCTGCCGAAGCGCTGGGTTCGCCCAAAAGGCAGGTTGTAATTCGCGCTCCCCACGATGCGATGGGGAATGTCAGAAGCAAGATTGGTGCGTTCATTTTTCAGGAAATAAAAACTCTGTACAGCAGGCGAACCCGTCGCGTTGAAGGCTGCTGTAGTTATATCAATCGCATTTCCCAGCACCTTAGACCAGGTGTAGTTTACGGTTCCGGTCAGGCTGTTCTTACGATTAAAGTTAACGGAAACCTGCATGCCGTTATATGAGACGGAGCCTATATTGTTCTGTTGAATATTGAAGGTGCTATTGATGAGCCCCGAGTTATACATGCCGAACTGTGGATACGCAACAAGGAGCTGGGACTGCGGAACAGTGGCTACAGCTGCAAGAGGCCCCGCTGTAGAACGGCCATAAAATGGGTTGGCTACCTGAGTTTGCAAGTATGCCGTTTGAGATGCCGGATTATTCGGGTCACCCCAATACTGCGGCGGAAGATCATTTAAGCGTGTCCCAATCGGCAGCTTTACACTATGCGATCCCACATAGTTCAACTGGAGTACGACTCCCTGAGCCAGCTGCTGCTCTACCCCAAAGTTCCACTGCTGGTTGTAGGCCATAGGATTATCGTAGCGAAGTCCCTGGACGCTGGTTCCGTTGCCTGCCTGCACTCCGAGTGACGAGCCAAGCGGAAGTGAGACCCCATTGGGAATAGGGTTGCTGGTTGTCGTGGTCGGGACCTGGACTTTCGTGTAGTTGTTTGACGTGGCTTGTGAGTATCCAAGCGTGCCAGCACTGTAGACACGTTCTGATGTGGGTAGGAAGAGAACGGCAAAACCGCCTCGCACTACGGTAGTTGGAGTGGAGGTAAAAGAGAAGCCCACACGTGGAGAAAATTTGTCATAGTACGTTTTCCAAACGTTGGATGGATTGCCTGATGCTCCCAGATACTGGGCGCCACCCTGAACCGGAAAAGCTGGACTAGACAGAGGGTTCGCGATAGACGTGCTGATATCTGCCCACCGGTTATGCCGTTCCCGTGGGCCGGTCTCGATCTCGTAACGCAAGCCTACGTTGATGGTGAGGTTTGACCGTACACGCCAATCATCCTGCAGATACATCGCGTGATACCACTGAGAAAATGCGACGGTCTGCTGACGCGTTATGCTGGCGGTTGTAGGAGTCCCAAGCAAGAAGGCAGCAAAGGAATCGGACTGCGTTTGCCCCGTAGCGGCTGCCGCAGCCGTGATTGCCGTGTTTGGGTTTGGACCGTTTGTGAGCGACGAATCAAAGCCGATTGACCCCAGAGGATTATTGAGCACCTGTTCATTCTCAAGAATGATCCGGCCATCATACCCGAACGCCAACGAGTGTCTTCCTTTTTGCCATGTAGCGGAAGCTGTCAGAATGTGATTGTAGTGGTCGAAGGCATTGAGGTTGGCTGCCTGCCCCAAAACCGTCAGCCCTCCGACGGTAATGTAGGGGAGGCCTGGAACCTGCTGCTCCGATAGGAAGTTAGACGAGAAACCATAGTCGCCTGCTTTAAATCCGGTATAGTTCTGCGGAACTCCCAGATTTGTTTGATAAGCAAATCCATAGCTCACTTGGAATAGTAGCGAGGGAGAAGCTACCCATGTGTTTCCCACGGCAAATAGGTAAGCCTTAATAGCCTGGTTGAAGGCATTTGGCCCGGTTGGCTGGTTGAACAGATCATTAACGATGTAGGTGTTAGTGTCCCTCGTTCCACGCACAAATATTCGCTCGTTTGGCGTGAAGTTATGGTCAATCCGAAAATTGTATTGGTTGTCTACCGTGTATGCGCCTTGAGAATAGCTGTAGTTATTTGTGTATGGCGCAACATTGGGCGCATTGGGCAATGGGTATAAGTTAATCAACTTCTGAGCGACCGGATCAATTGTAGGAACTATTCGTCCAGCCGGGAAGCAGCCACTACTGTTACAACCGGCGGGCAAAAGTCCGCGCACGGGGGTCGCTCCGGAAGTATTTAGGTTATGAGGATCGTAGATGGGGTTCAGCGCCTCAGTAAAGATACCTTGACGCATGAGAAGCGTAGGCACCGTAGTTGTGACGAAACCTGATAGCACGTTACGCGTACCCTCATAGCCAAACGAGAAGAATGTCTTATCGCGTCCGTGATATAGCTTGGGAATGTAGACGGGACCGCCAATAAAACCTCCGAACTGATTGAACCTATGCGGTGCCCGAAAATCATTCCTTCCCGGTATGGGGAGTGTGTTCGTACGTTTTTGAAAGTAGTTCGCTGCATCCAACTGGTCGTTACGGAAATACTCGTATATGTCGCCCCTTATCCGGTTTGTTCCTGTTTTCGTGACAAGGTTTAGGATGCCGCCACTGGTACGGCCGAACTGGGCCGGCGGCACCGAGCTAATCACGCTGAATTGGTCGATGACCTCGGTAGTGGGCGTTACTGCCGGTTGACCCTGGCAGCATATTGTGATCGGCACCCCATCGAGCATGATTTCGTTTGATCCCGCTACTCCACCGTTGGTTTCAAAGTTGTTGTTTCCGGCAGCGACGAGCGCACCTCGGGTTGTTGAGAGACCTACCCCAAAGCTGCCGCCCGGAGCGATTCCGGGTGCCAGCGCGGCAAGTCCATACGCATTGCGTCCGTTCATTGGAAGATCTGCCACCTGCTGGGCGCCAACCACATAGCTTATCGTCGCATTGTTG
>Ga0302304_10002137_pt1 | contig 10158 bp, 8 predicted proteins | sample III_Palsa_E2_2_FD_198769 | JGI IMG/M metagenome (GOLD analysis project Ga0302304, IMG submission 198769) | Peat permafrost microbial communities from Stordalen Mire near Abisko, Sweden - III_Palsa_E2_2 | ecosystem: Environmental > Terrestrial > Soil > Palsa > Peat permafrost | place: Sweden...
TGATATCTCGTTGCTACTCAACCCTGAAGTGGTCATTCTCGGGGGAGGGATCGGCTCGCATCCGGAGGTCTGTCGACTTACAGAGAAGTTGTTGGAAAGGCATGAGTTTGCTCATCCGCAGATCCGGTCGAGTTCGCTGGGAACGCAGGCTCAGCTGTTCGGGGCGATTTCACTGTCGCTTTCGGCTGCGGAAGCACAACTTTTACGATGAATGATTTTTTTGTTGACATTGTATTCATGACAACCTAATCTCTCGCTACCTGAGACTTACTAATTAAGTTTTACGAAGTTGCGGAGGATTGTTCCGACGCAAAGCTTCCAAACCGACTTTTCACCCCTGATTCGAGGAGTTCTCACCATGCCAGGTATTCTCCGCAGGTCCACCATAGCCGGCCTACTCGTTCTTCCCTTGATGTCCCTTGCGCTGACTGCAGCCGCTATGGGGCAGGCACAATCGATCAATGGCACCATTCGTGGTGAGGTAACTGATGCGACAGGTGCGCCGATCCAGGCCGCCGACGTGTTGATAAAGAACAATGACACAGGCTTTACCAAGAATGTGAAGACTGATACCGGTGGTTTGTATGTCGTGCCGGATCTTCCGCTGGGCGCCTATACCGTGACCGTGAAGTCGACGGGTTTTGGCACGGTAAAGAACTCGGGCATCGTGATCGAAGCCGGAACGAGTGCCGTGGTGGATGAACGTCTAAAGCCGGGAACCGTGGATACGGAGGTCGAGGTATCGGCGGATTCTTCGGTCATCCAACCAGCGCGCTTCGACATCGGGGCAACTATCGATCCACGTGAGACGGCGAACATTCCTTTATCGTCACGGAATCCCTATAACTTCGTGTTGTTTCAACCCGGTGTGAGCGGCATTCCAAACTCGGAGCTGGGTATTCCAGACTATGTGAATACAAATGGCCTTGTTGACCGTGTGAACTATGAACTGGATGGTATGCAGGACACGGAAACAGACAATTATGGTCTACGCCTGTATGCAATCTCGGACTCGTATGTGCGCGAGGTACAGACGGTATCCAACGCCTTTGCTCCGGAGTTCGGCAACACGGATGGCAATATCTATAACGCGATCACGGGCTCGGGCACGAATCAGATCCATGGTCTTCTGCAATACATCTGGCGGCCAACCGCGTCGAACTCGCGGCCAATGCTGCTGGCGCGCACTTCGCCAACGCCGGATTCGACATTGAGTAATCCTTCGGGAAGCATTGGTGGGCCAATCATCAAGGACAAGCTGTTCTACTACGGCGCATATGAATACATTCTGAGGGGCGAGCCATCACCGATCACGATCACGCCGGCGAACGCTGCGGCGATCGGGCTGCCTTCGTCACAGTTGGGAACGGCGCCTGAGGTGGAGCACGCGCAGTTTGTGGATACGCGGCTGGACTGGAATATCAACACGAAGAACTCGTTCTTCGTTCGCTATAACTACTTCAAGAATGAGTTTCCCTATAACAGTGACGTAGGCGGCCTATATGCGCTTTCGGCATCGTCGAATTTTCATGACCGCGCGCACATCATCGGAGCGCAGTTGGTGACGACGTTCAGTGCGAACTTGTTGAATGAGTTTCGCGGATCTTGGCCGTATCGCAATGAGAAGCATGTCGACAGCCCGAACACGGGGCCCGGGCCGATGGTCTATATCAGCGGCGTAGCATATTTCGACGGCACCAATATCAACGGCACAAAGTTCCAGGAGAAGATTCCGAGCTTTAATGACAACGTGACTTGGATCAAGGGTTCACACACGCTGAAGTTCGGTTTGGGCTTCCTGAAGCCAGAGCTGACGCAGTTCTCGGCGGTTTACTCGGAGTTCGTATTCCCTTCGGTAGCATCATACTTGGCGGCGCAGCCCGGAGCGGCGAACTACAACCCCTATGGCTACTCGACACTGAACTTCAGCATCGGCAATCCGGGTGCCGGCTTCAATGCAAAGTTCTGGGACATTTTCGCACAGGATACATGGCAGGCTCGGAAGAACATCCTGATAAACTACGGGATGCGCTACGATCTGTATCTGGCTCCTCCGGGACTTGCAAGCGCTCCTTTCGCGTATACACAGCACTTCAACACGCCGAAAGCAGACTTCTCGCCGCGGCTCGGTATCAGCTGGCAGGTTGCGAAGACCACGGTGGTCCGCGCGAACGCGGGCATCTTCTATATCCAGCCTCCGACGGATATTTGGTACAACTCGCTCTATAACGACGGCGGAACGAGTTCGTTGGTCGGCTCGCTTGCATCGAACTCGGTATGCGCCCCGGCCTATCCGACGACGCTAACCACAATTTCCCCGAGCTGCCTGGGTGCGACCAACAGCATCACCGCGACGACGCCGAATTTCAAGAACGAGTATGCGTGGAACTTCAACCTGCAGATCTCGCAGCAGCTGGCGAAGAACGACTCACTGACGCTCTCGTATGTGATGACGAATGGGCGCAATGTCCAGTTCGAGCGAAACATGAACCTGATCAACCCGATCGGCTACCTGGCGGATGGACGGCCGGTATATTCGAGCGCGGTGAATGCACAGACTCGCCTGTATCCGCAGTTCAACAACATTACGTTGATGGATGTAGGATCGAACACCTCGTACAACGCATTCCTGGCCAGCTACGAACACCGCTGGTCAAGCAGTTTCCTGGCGCGAGCCAACTACACGTGGGGGCACTCGATCAGCGATGCGCCTGAAGTGAGTGCATATGACTGCAATGGCGTTATCGAAGATCCGACAGACCGTAACCGGGATCGCAGCAATAGCTGCGTCGACCGCCCGAATGCGTTCACTCTGAGCTCGGTATACGAACCACAGGCACACTTCGAGTCGAAATTGGCGAATGAGATCATCAAGAACAATCAGTTCGTGACCACGTGGAACTTCCTCTCAGGACAAGTGCAAAACGAGGTCGCCAACCAAAACCTTACCAACGATACAACGGCTACGGCCTACACGCGACCTCTGTTCGTGGGAAGAAATAGCCTGCGTGGACCGGGTATCTATCAGATCGACGGTCGCTATACACGCGGGTTGGGAACGTGGTTCGACTTCCTGAAGCCGCAGTTGTTTGTGGAGGCGAACAACCTCTTCAACCGGCACTCCAACGTAACAACACTGAACGCAACCGCGACAGTAACGCCGCTTCCGGCCACGGGTAATCCAATCACATCTTCAGTAGGAGCGATTACTGCGAATCCGACGTTGGCATACTCGTCCACTTTGCTGCAGGCGCGTATTCTTCAATTTGGAGCGAAATTCCAGTTCTGAGGAATGGGAGGGTTGATGCTGGTAGTCAACCCTCCTGCGCTTCTCCATGAACTGAGCTGTTTCAGTTCGCTTGATAATCGGGTGTTTCAACGAGATTAGAGATTCATGGCTTCCGACAGACCCACGAACGAAGAGAGTGCGAAGAGGCCTGCGTTTCCGGCACCGGTCTATCGTGACAACGTCCTCGAACAGGTGTTTGCCGATGCGAAGCGGTACTTTCTTGAGCCGTTGCTTGAGATTGAGTACGCGCACACGCTGATGCTGGCGCAGCAGAAGATCATGCCGGGAGCGGAAGCGGCGCAATGTCTGCGGGCACTGGATGATCTGGATCTGGAGGCGATCCGCAACGAGCCTTATGATGGAACATTTGAAGACCTTTTTTTTCTGATCGAACACAAACTGGCAGCGACTTGTGGTGCTGAGGTTGCCGGGAAGATGCATACCGGGCGTAGCCGCAACGATATCGATCTGACCATGTATCGCATGGTGTTGCGGGGCCTTCTGCTCGAGGTACAGGCTTGTCTGCTGCAACTGCGTGAGCAGCTCGTAGAGCTTGCATGGGAGCATCGCGCTTCGCTGATGCCGGCATATACGCATAATCAACCGGCGCAACCTACGACGCTGGGTCACTACCTGATGGCGTACATCGAGGTGCTGGAGAGAGACTCGGAGCGGGTACTGGCGGCGTTTACTCGCGTGAACCGCAACCCGCTGGGTGCCTGCGCGATTACGACTACGGGTTTCCCCTTGGACCGGCATATGACGGAGCGGCTCCTGGGATTCAGCGGGCTGCAGGTAAACTCGTTTGGAGCGATCGCCGCGGTGGATTACCTGATTGAAAGCTGCTCGGTGTTGGCGGTTTCAATGGTGTCGCTGGGACGATTTGTCCAGGATCTTCTATTGTGGTCGACAGCGGAGTTCAACTATATTCGACTGTCTGACGCGTATGTTCAGATCTCGAGCATCATGCCGCAGAAGCGTAACCCGGTTCCGCTGGAGCATGTGCGAATCCTGGCAAGCCGAGCATTGACGGAGTCGCAGGGCGTGCTCGGATGCCTGCACAATACGCCGTTTGCTGACATGAACGATGCGGAAGATGATCTGCAGCCAGTGGTATATACGGCGTTCGAAGATGGTCGACGTAGCCTCCGGCTGATTGCTGGTGCCCTGGAAGAGGCAGAGTTCAATACGGAACGAATGGCGTCAGCTGCAAACTCCAACTTCTTGTCGGTGACCGAGTTAGCCGATACGCTGGTTCGGTCGCTTGGGATCAGCTTTCATGCGGCGCATCAAATCGTCAGCGCGGCGGTCAGGCAGATGAGCGTTCAGGGCACGGGGTACGATCCGGACGCAATGACGGAGCTTATTTCGACGGCGATCTCCAACATGACGGATCAGGCATGGAAGCTGCCGACGGAGAAGATACGCAGCGCGCTCGATCCGCAGAACTTCGTCGATGTGCGATCACTGCCGGGCGGACCGGCATTGAGTGTGCTTGAGCCTGAAATCCTTCGTGCGCGGGAGCAGGTGCGGACGGAACGAAAAGAACTTCAGACAGAGCAGGACCGTCTTGGTACGGCGCACAAGGAGCTTCGCACCGAGGTTGAACGCCTTATCCATGCCTAAGTTGAGTGCAGCCGGCCACTCGCGGGCTATAGGTGCCGTTTCGAAATGATCCCTGCCGATGTAACGGCTTCGACGGAGAGAGCGCATCCTCGACTGCAACGTGGTCTGAGCACCAAAGCTGCGTTGGGTATCAACATCATCGACATGGTCGGCGTAGGTCCTTTTGTAACGCTGCCTATGATCGTGGTTGCGATGGGTGGACCGCAGGCGATGCTGGGATGGATCGTTGGCGCGTTGCTTTCACTGTGTGATGGGTGCATCTGGTCAGAGCTGGGGACGGCTTATCCCGAAGCGGGTGGATCGTATGCTTACCTGAAACATCTTTATGGTGAAAGGTCGCTGGGGCGGCTGTTCGCATTTCTTTATGCGTGGCAGTTGCTGTTTTCAGCGCCGCTTTCGATTGCGTCAGGGTGTTTGGGATTCTCGCAGTACGCGGCGTACATGCTGCCGTTTACATACCGGACATACACAGTGACGGTGCTGCATGTGCCGATTGTGCTGGGAGTTCAGACGGCGCTGGCGATGGGAATCTGCCTGTTGGCCGTGACTGTGCTGCATCGCGATATACGTTCGATGAACCGGCTCTTTCAATGGCTGGGAGGCGCGGTTCTACTGATTCTCGCGGCCATCATTGTGATTGGCATGAGTCACTTTCATGCCTCGCAGGCTTTCAGCTTTCCGGCAGGGGCGTTTCATCTCAACCATGCTTTCTTCGATGGGTTGGGGCTGGGGCTGCTGATTTCTGCCTATGACTATTGGGGTTATTACAATGTCTGCTTTCTGGGTTCGGAGGTGCGCGACCCGCAGCGAACAATTCCACGTGCGGTGCTCGGGGCAATTGCTGTCGTGGCGACTCTGTATACGTTGATGAACATCAGCGTGCTTGGGGTGATTCCCTGGCACGAATTTACCGTCGGAGCGACGAGCATGGAGTTGCGGAAGGTGACGCTGGCAGTATTTATGCAGCGTGCTTATCCGGGCACGCTGGGGCAACATGCAGCGCTTATTGCTGCGGCGCTGATCTCGTTTGCTGCTGCTTCTTCAGTGCTGGCGCTGCTGTTGGGCTACTCACGCATTCCTTATGCGGCGGCACGGGATGGCAACTTCCCTGCATTTTTTGGGCGGCTTGATCCCAAGCGGAATGTGCCTAATGTGTCTCTGCGCATATTGGCGGCTATGACGGTCTTCTGCTGTTTGTTTCGTCTGCAGGAAGTTATCTCAACGCTGGTTGTGATCAGAATTCTGTTTCAGTTTCTGTTGCAGGGAATTGCGGTGCTATTGCCACAACACCGTCGACTGCGGCGTGGAGGGACGTTCCGGATGCCGGTATATCCGTTGCCCGCATTACTGGCATTGTCAGGGTTTCTCTTTATCCTGCTGTCGAGGCCGAACTTCTTGCATGAGATGCGAACTGCTGGGATCATTCTGCTTGCTGGAGTCGCTGTATATGGAATCCGTGTTATGAAGACGCCAATGCAGCCGGTGTCTAGAAAGGGTGAGGGGTAGAGGCGCGGCAAGCAGGTCCTTCGACTACGCGTTTGACACAAGAAAGCTGCGCCAAACGTCGCTCAGGATCAAAATTCTGAGGAAAATGGAACTCCTATGGAACGTACCCGCCATGCGCCGCCGCTGAAGCGGATTTCCGTCGTAGTAAGCGGCGCAATTTCAATGCGTAAGAATGTATCGAGTGGCGCTTGTAAGGCATGCACAACTGCTGCACGAACCACTGAAGCGTGAGTGACAACTATTGCAATGCCGGCATCTCTCTGAGTATTGAGCCAGACACCAACTCTTGTCATCAAATCGCAAAATGACTCGCCTCCGTGAGGTGCTGCAGTCACATCGCTCAGCCACTCGGAGAGCCCTGAAAGCTCTTGCGTTTGCAGGGATTCAAGAGAACGCCCACGCCAACGGCCAAAATCGCAATCGCACAGCTCTGACGTTTCAGTTGCGGCCAATCCAAGGGCTTCCGCAGTCTGCCGAGTGCGATGCTCCGGTGCAGTCAACATACGGGCGTTTCGCGGCGCCTTCCATGGAATGTTCGCCAATGTGGCACGTGTCTGCAAATCGAGCGGCTCATCCAGCGGGAAGACTCCGGCCTTCTGCTCCCGCGTAGCTGGATGACTTATTAGCGTGATGTGAGTTGGTGCGACAATTGGGCTCATAGCGGCGCAGGTGCTATCTTATAGGGAATCGTCTGCGTTACACTAGATTTCACCTGCGCTACGCGGGCGAGTCAGTCGAAGGAGATTCAGCATGGCATCGCATAATACAAGCACTATTTCTCAGCCGGCATTTCCTACGATTCCTCTGTCCGAGATTACTCCCTGGGCCGTATTTGGCGGGCTTTTGTTACTGCTTGTGATCTACTTCGTTGGCGCGGAGCAGGGCGCGACCAGCATGATGCATGGCCGTACGATCCATGAATTCGTCCATGACGGCCGCCATCTCCTCGGCTTTCCCTGCCACTAAATCACAGATTCTCATCGCAACGGAACCTTCATGACTCGTAGCCTGCTCGTTCGCGGCATGTTGGTTGGCATTGTGGCTGGCCTGCTTGTCTTCTTTTCCGCCCGTTGGCTTGGCGAGCCGCAGGTTGATCGAGCCATCGCTTTTGAAACCGCTGCTAATCAGGCAAGGGGCGAAGCTCAAGATCCCGAGGTCTTCAGCCGGCATGTTCAAAAGACAGTTGGGCTGCTAACGGCGGTCGTTTTTTATGGGGCGGCTTTGGGTGGTATCTTCGGCCTCGTCTTCGCTTACTCCTATGGGCGCATAGGGCCTGTTCGTCCACGTTCGCTCGCTGCTTTTCTGGCTGGGCTTGGCTTCATTGCGATCACGTTCGTTCCCAGCCTCAAATATCCTGCGAATCCACCTTCCGTTGGCAATCCTGAGACGATTGGCGTGAGAACGGTGGCCTTTTTCCTAATGATTTCGATCTCCATGATCTCCATGATCCTTTCTCTGAAGGTAAGCCGGTACTCCATGCGCCGGTTCGGGGGCTGGAACGGAGTGCTTCTGGCAACGGGGTTTTTCCTGGCGCTCGTTGTAGCGTCCATGCGCCTGCTTCCTGCGATTAACGAGGTTCCTGCGGGTTTTCCCGCAGATGTGCTGTGGCATTTTCGCCTCGCGTCGTGGGCAATCCAGCTGATACTTTGGGCTTCTATCGGGCTGCTTTTCGGATGGCTCACTGAGCGTGATGAGCGTTGGGCGAACGCTGTCGCATAGCAGCGTCGCCTACCGTTAGAAACGGCTACTCACGTGATACAAATGAGGTAACCCACGGTGCCCGAATTGGGCTTAAAAGGGAAGTCCGGAGAGATGCCGGCGCGGTCCCGCCACTGTAAACAAAGAGACGCCACCTGCACATACCACTCGGTTGAGTGACCGGGGAAGGAAGGTGGTCGACACGCAAGTGTCGCTTTGAGCCAGGAGACCTGCCAGGGTTTATGTTGCAACGTTCTGCGGAGAACAGACGCCTTGCGCACTACTGCCGTTCCTTTAGAAGATAACTCGCGCCTGTCTTATCCCCATGCTTTTACGGCGGCTCCGCCTATGCAACGACACTCGCGTCGCGCCTTTATGGGCGCTCTTTTTTGCCTGTTCTCGACCCGGCTACTGCACGGGCAACAAAAGCCGGACCGCATCGTCTCCACGGCGCCGAGCATTACAGAAGCCCTCTTCGCGCTGGGTCTTGGCGATCAAGTTGTTGGTGTTTCGCAGTATTGCAACTATCCGCCTCAAGTTGTGAGGCTGCCCAAGGTGGGCACCTACATCAAGCCTGACCTTGAAGCGATTGCCCGGCTCGTTCCCGATCTGGTGGTGTTGCAAACTGCTCCACTCGATCTAAAGGATCGCCTCAAGGCTCTGGGCATTGTCTTTGTTGAGGTTCCGCATGGCACGCTGGAAGATGTTTTCACCGGCATTCAGATCATTGCAAAAGCGACGGGAACGCCAGAGCGATCAGCTGCGCTGATCAATCGTATTCAAGGGTCGCTGCAGGCGATTCAGGCGAAAGCCCGCGTGCTGCCATCGCCTCGGGTTGTCGCTATTCTCAACCGTAAGCAGGGCACTCTCACAGATCTGACAGCAGTAGGTCCTGACAACTATATGAACCAAATTCTCCAGATCGCCGGAGCGGTCAACGTCCTCGCAAAGTCCGGTGTGCCACGCTATCCGCACATATCGCTGGAGACGATCATCAGTGAAGATCCAGATGTAATTCTAGATTTGAGCAGTTCGCAGGATAGCGAATCGGAGCGGCAGGTAGAACGAGCGGCAGTGCTTGCGTTATGGGGGCAAAACCAGTCGTTGAAGGCTGTCCACAGTGGACATGTTTACTTCGGTACATCCAATGTGCTGCTCGTTCCAGGTCCTCGCGCTCCTGAGGCCGCAGAGGCTCTATTCGACTTTATGCACAGCAACCCTGGAGAGAAGAAAAGTTGAACCACGTTCTCGCGATCGAAGATCTCAGTTTTTGGCACGGTGCGCGCCAGATCATTCAACGCGCTACGTTTCGTGCGCAGGCTGGTGAATTTGTTGCGTTGCTTGGAGTCAACGGTGCAGGCAAAAGCACGTTGCTCGATATTCTCGCTGGCTTGCGAAAGGCTCAGTCTGGAACTGTTGAAGTTGAGGGCCGCGATCAGCGTCAGTGGAGTCCTCGTGACCTCGCGCAACGCGTCAGCCATCTTCCGCAGGCTGTAAATTCAGATCTTCCGTTTACCGCAGAGCAACTCGTCGCGATGGGACGATACCCACACACGGATCGCTGGTTCGAATCTGAGGAAGATCATAAGTTGATCCAGCAATCGATGGAACGCGCATATTGCTGGCAGCATCGCTATCGCACCTTCAGCACACTGAGTGGTGGAGAGCGTCAGCGCGTTTTGTTGGCGGCATGTCTTGCTCAGGATGCTTCGACGCTTCTTCTGGACGAGCCCTCAACATTTCTTGACATAGAGCAGCAACTGCACTGTTTTTCGATCCTTCGTGAAGAAGCACAACAGGGTAAGCTCTGCATCGCCGTCACGCATGATCTGAATCTAGCCCTCACGCATTGCACGCGCCTCATTATTCTCGCGGACGGGGTGATAACGCATGATTTTTCTGCCTCGCAAGCACATGAAGATCAGTCATGGCTGAGTCTCTTCTCGTCGCGGCTGAGAATCGATCGGACGCCAGCCGGCACTCCATGGATCTGGTATCAATGAACAATCTTCGCGCAGCTTCGAACGCCTCTCGCAACA
>Ga0302304_10002157_pt1 | contig 10107 bp, 8 predicted proteins | sample III_Palsa_E2_2_FD_198769 | JGI IMG/M metagenome (GOLD analysis project Ga0302304, IMG submission 198769) | Peat permafrost microbial communities from Stordalen Mire near Abisko, Sweden - III_Palsa_E2_2 | ecosystem: Environmental > Terrestrial > Soil > Palsa > Peat permafrost | place: Sweden...
CCATAGGTCTGGACACTTCATGGATCTAATGTGCGCATTATGAACAAGACCGTAGGATTATTCATCCCCTGTTACATTGACCAGTTTTACCCCAAGGTAGCCATCGCTACCCTGCAATTACTCGAAAAGCAAGGCTTGACGGTGGTATACCCTACCAATCAAACCTGTTGCGGTCAGCCTATGGCCAATTCCGGTTTTGAGCACCTGACCGGAGGATGTAATGAATTGTTTGTAGAGAACTTCGCCGACTTTGATTACATCGTTTGTCCCTCGGGCAGTTGCACCTTGCATATAAAGGAGCACCTGCATAGTAGAGAAGAACAGGAAGCAAAGGATATTAGAAAAAGGGTATATGAGCTCACCGAATTTCTCACAGATATTGTAAAAATAGAACGGCTGGAAGCCTCCTTTCCCCATCGCGTTGGCATGCACCAAAGCTGCCATGGGCAGCGAGGCCTCCATTTATCTCAGATGACAGAACTGGTGGCGCCCCCTTTTTCAAAACCAGGCAAGCTACTCAGTATGGTAAAGGGGCTCGAAGTCGTTGAACTCGATCGTTCCGACGAGTGCTGTGGGTTCGGAGGCACCTTTTGCGTGGCAGAAGAGGCCGTGAGCGTAAAGATGGGCAAGGATAGGGTGACCGATCACCTGAAACACGGCGCTGAATTTATCACGGGCGTGGACATGAGCTGTCTCATGCACCTGGAAGGCATTTTACGCAGGCAAAAGAGCGCCGTGCAGATCAAACATATTGCAGAGATTTTAAACCCGGTAGGATAGGATATGAAAGAACTGGCCCATGCGGCATTGTCAGCCCGTTTCAATGAAGACGAACCCCGTGTCGACTGGCATGATGAAACACTATGGTGGGTGAGGCAGAAAAGGGATAAGATGGCCCGGAGCATTCCCGAATGGGAAGAGCTCAGGGAAGGGGCATCACAGGTCAAGGAACACGTGCTCTCCCACCTGAGCGAATACCTGGAAATGTTCGAAGAGGAAGCCATAAAAAACGGAGTCCGGGTACACTGGGCTGCCGATGCGGCAGAGCACAATGCTATCGTAGCGGGCATTCTTAAAGGACATGGGATTGACAGGATGGTCAAGAGTAAGTCCATGCTTACCGAAGAATGTCATTTGAACGATTATCTGAAAGAGCAGGGGGTGGATGTAGTAGACTCGGACCTGGGAGAGCGGATCGTGCAGTTGGCAGGGGAACCCCCCAGTCATATTGTGTTACCCTGTATCCATTGGAAGAAGGAAGAAATAGGAGAACTATTCCATAAACATCTGGGTACTCCCAAGGGGAATGCCGATCCGCAGTTGCTAACCCATGCGGCAAGGCTAAGTCTCCGGAAGGAGTTCCTGACCCGCAAGGTGGCTATTACCGGCGTCAATTTTGCCGTGGCCGAAACAGGGGAATTTGTCGTATGCACCAATGAAGGGAATGCAGATATGGGCGCCCATCTGGCCGATGTGCATATCGCCTGCATGGGCATTGAAAAACTCATTCCCGAACGGGTTCATTTGGGAATATTCCTTCGTCTGCTGACCAGGAGCGCCACGGGGCAACCCATTACGACCTATAGCAGCCATTTTCGCAGGCCCCGCAAGGGCCAGGAAATGCATATCGTGCTGGTCGATAACGGCAGGAGCACCCAACTGGGCAAAGCCGATTTCCGCAGCTCCCTCAAGTGTATCCGATGTGCGGCCTGCATGAACACCTGTCCGGTCTATCGCAGGAGCGGGGGGCATAGCTACCACACGGCTATTGCCGGGCCCATCGGGTCCATCCTGGCGCCCAACCTGGACATGGAGAAGTTTGCAGACCTTCCTTTCGCCTCCACATTGTGTGGATCCTGTTCCAATGTGTGTCCCGTTAAAATTGATATCCATGTGCAATTATACAAATGGAGGCAGGTCATCGTGCAGAAAGGGTATGTAGGTGCTGCCAAAAAGATAGGTATTGAGACCATGAATTATACCCTGTCCCATCCCTGGTTTTACAGGATGGCGGGCAAGGCGGGACGCTGGGTGATGCGGGTAATGCCCTTTGCCGTCAGCAATAAATTAAATCCATGGTACAGGCAGAGAGAGATGCCAAGGGCAGCCAAAACATCCTTCACTGATTGGTATAAAGCGAATAAACAAGCAGCAGGTGACAACAAGAGATAAAATACTAGAGGCCGTCCGGCAGGCACAGCCTGCGTACCAGGAATTGCGTGAGCCGGAAATACATATACACCAGGAAGAAGACCTGGCTGCCCAGTTTAGCCGGACATTGAAAGCCATCGGGGGACAGGTGTACGACTTGCAAGCCCTCAGTGAAATCTTTCCTTGGGTAATAGAACACCTGGACAGGGACCAAAGGGTAATCAGTATGATCCCGGAGCTCTCAGAAATAGCCGAAGGCGTCAACCCCCAAGCTGATCCGCATTCATTGGAAGATATCGGCCTCGCCATTGTCCAGGGGCAATTCGGCGTGGCTGAGAACGGGGCCATCTGGGTGACAGAAGAAAACATGGGAGTCAGGGTATTGCCCTTCATTTGCCAGCACCTGGCCCTGATCATCAACAAGAAAGATATTGTCGGAACATTGCATACCGCCTACGCCAGGATCAACCATGCGGATTATGGCTTCGGCACATTTATCGCGGGCCCTTCAAAGACCGCTGACATTGAACAGTCACTGGTCCTGGGCGCCCACGGGCCGATTAGTTTGTCGGTGTTTATTTTGGAAGAGTAATTGGTCAAGAAGTAGTAACCACTCTTCTTCCAATATCTCTTAAATGTAAGTTTTTAAGGGGTACCCTTCCGTGTATCCCTTTTTGTTTTCGCTTCCTGCCACCCCTATTTCCTAAATCCTATCCGCTCCCTCTTATCCCATTTTTTTTGCGCACTCTTTTCGTCCAGCAGATTTTCAATGGCGTCGTAAATACTGTTCAGTTGTGTATTATGTGCACTTAGCCGCTGCCCCATTGCCTGCAACTGTTCTAATAAGCCTTCCTGCGGTAACACAATCCGGCTGGTTTCCACAAAGGCCCGCATGATAGCGATACTCATGTTTATTGCTTTGTCACTATCTAAAATGCCGCTTAACATAACGACCCCCAGTTCCGTAAAAGCAAATGGTATATCCCCGGTATCGGGTTTGTTGGGAAATGCAGTTACAAATTGTGACCGAACGCTCTGCCATTCAGTAACGGTGAGCCGGAACATAAAATCCTTGGGGAGCCTTTTTATGTGACACTTTACCGCTTGGTTTATATCCTTTGTTTCTACTTCATAAAGTTGAGCGAGATCAAAATCAAACATCACTTTTTTACCCCTTATCTCATAAACCCGGTTTTGTATACTTCTCATTATTAGCATAACAATCGTCTTAAAAATTTGTGATTGATGAGCGGCCAAAGTAAAGGAGTTTTTCAATTAATAAGCAGAAAATGTCCGGAAATATTTAATGTAGAAACTTGAAGTATGATGTAGTGAAATGTAGGACTGGAGCTGTTTTAAAAAGATGGGGAGCCTCCAGTTAAAGAGCGGTTTTAAAGAGACGCATGAACGATTTAAATCCCGTCATCCCTTAGAATATCCAATGCATTGCGTATTTTTAATCTACCGATGGACATCGAAAGGCCTGCCATATTCCGCAAGATCATCCACATCGACATGGATGCCTTCTACGCCTCCGTAGAACAGCGGGACAATCCAGAATACCGGGGAAAGCCCATCGCTGTGGGTGGCTCTCCCGAAGGCAGGGGAGGCGTAGTGGCCACGGCCAGTTATGAGGCCCGCAAGTTTGGCGTCCGGTCTGCCATGCCCTCTAAAAGGGCGCGGGAGCTATGCCCGGAATTGATTTTCCTCCGCCCCCGTTTTGACGCTTACAAGGAAGTCTCGGGACAGATACGCGAAATATTCCGTCGCTATACGGACCTGATCGAGCCCCTTTCCCTGGATGAAGCTTACCTGGATGTGACCGTAGATAAACAAAACATAGGCTCCGCCATAGACATTGCCCAACTGATCCGGGAGGCTATTAAAACAGAGCTGCACCTGACGGCCTCGGCGGGGGTATCCACCAATAAGTTTGTCGCCAAAGTAGCTTCGGATATTAATAAACCCGATGGATTTGCTTTTATCGGCCCTTCGGCCATAGAGGCTTTTATGGAAAAGCTACCGGTGGAGAAGTTCTTTGGCGTAGGCCGGGTAACGGCGGAAAAGATGAACAAAATGGGCCTGTTTACCGGGGCCGATCTTAAAAAACTCACGGAGCAGGAACTGGTTCGGAATTTTGGAAAGATGGGCGCCTTCTTCTATAAGATCGTGAGGGGGGTGGACGACAGGGAGGTCCAGCCCCATAGGGAAACCAAATCAGTAGGAGCGGAAGATACTTTTCCCTACGATCTGACGGACCTGGAAGCAATGAATACGGAACTGGACAAAATTGCCATTACGCTCCAGGCGCGCCTGCAGCGTTACCAATTGAAAGGCAGGACCATTACGATAAAGATCAAATACAGTGATTTCAGGTTGATCACCCGAAGTCAATCACTGCCTAAGCCCACCGATGACATTGATCTCATACGGGAGATTACGCAAAAGCTATTAAAGGCGACCAATCCCGAAGAGGCAAAGATCCGTTTGCTGGGTATATACTTATCCAATTTCGGCGATATCGTGGACAGCATCGCTCCATCCGCCCGTAAAGGGCGACACAACCCGGACCAACTCGGTCTGCCTTTTGATTAATATTTTGCCGGGCGAATGAAATGGAATATCTAATTTGCCTGTACAACCTTATTAACCATGATGAAAACCTTCCTCCTGTCGAAATGCAGTTTGATAGTTCTCTTAGGCTTATTTACGTCCATAACACTGTTAGCACAGAATAGGACCGCTCCCCGTGCCGAATATGGGTTTGCCGTCATCAAAGGGCATGTCAAGAACAATACCGATGATTTTTGGGAATTTGCCCAAACCGGCTATTTCAACAATGACGTTGTTTCAGTACACGTGGACCAGGACGGTGACTTTGTCAAGAAAATAAAACTGGAAGGCGATGCCCAGGACCTTTATCTGTATCTGAACAACGACGCGATCACGATCTACGTTCAAAAAGGTGATACCATAGAAATTAACTGGGACGCGAAGGACTTTAATAAATCCTTCTCGGTAAAAAGTGGAAACCCGGATAGGAACGGAGACCTGCAGATGATGCTCACCCTGTACAACCTTTACAGGAGAGAATCCACAGACTTACAGGACTCCTTGTACAAGGCTCACCTGAGCGATTCCATAAAGTTTTCAAGGATCAATGAGCTCTATAACAAGGAGATTGAAACCGCGCTGGCGGAGGGAGTCCACCCCGGCACCGGGAAGATCACGACAGATATCTATTTCGAATTTACGGAACTGCTTTTTTTTCAGCACCTTTTACCCGGGTATGATCTGTTTCTTCAGCATCCGTCAGATGTAAGCCGTACGATGCCTTTGCTGAACGGGCAAAAGCGCTACCAGGTGGAATCTTTGAAGGCCTTTGAAAGCAGTAGTAACTACAGGGATTTCGAGTTCAACTATGTCCGGTTTTATAACCCTCCGGGGAAATTGGTTCGAATGGTGAATGAACCCGTATCAGAGAATGAAAGCGTCCCCTTTTCCGCTTGTTGGATGGACTATTATGCCGGGTTGATCAATTTTAAAATATATACGGTGCGGGATTGGTTTATTACCAAGTCAATCATGTTCGATTTTGAGTTCTATCCCTTTGACGAAGCCAGTGCGGTGTACAATGACTTTATGACGAAAGTGCGGGTGCCATATTATGCGGATACCATAAAAGCGTTCTATGCCAACGTCCGGCGCCTGAAACCCGGGAATCCGGCCCCGGTGTTTACACTCAATGACGAAAACGGGCGACCGGTTTCATTGACGGACCTGAGGGGTAAAGTCGTTTATATTGATTTTTGGGGTGTTGGATGCGGCCCTTGCGTGTACGATATCAAGAACAACGTTCCGGCCCTGCACGAGAGATACAAAGGAAGGAATATTGTCTTCTTGAACATTTGTGTGGATACGAATGAAAAAGACTGGAAGGAAAACCTGGAGAAACTGCAATTGAAGGGCACCAACCTGATCGCCCAGGGATGGGTCAGCAACCCGGTATGTAAAGCATATGGCATAAACGGCATCCCTCATTATTATATTATAGATGCCTCCGGTAAAATCGTGGATAACAATAGCCCAAGGCCTTCGGACGAACGATTAAATTCCATGTTGGATAAATTATTGGCGAAATAAAACCTGTTTCAATGAATCGATTTGTTCGTTTTCCTATAGATGGTAGGAGACTGCCCCATTAACTTAGAGAACATCCTGGAAAAATAGTACTGGTCCTCGATGCCCAACTGGGCGCCGATTTCTTTGACGGTCATGCTGGTAAAGAGGAGGTATTGGCAAGCCTTCTGGATTTTCAGTTGGTTAAAATATTCAATGGGCGCATAGCCGGTTCTTTCCCGGAAAATAGCAGAGAAATACGAGACCGAAAGATGGGCGGACCTGGCAAATTCCTGCAAGGGTACAATATCGTGCAGCTTTTTCTGCATCAGTTGTATGCTTAGATCAATCGCATTGTCCTCTTTTTTGTTTTCCGCGGAGTTGAATTTAGCCTCGTACAACAGGGAGGACAAAAAGTGATAAAAGATCATATTGACGTAACGTAGGTTATCAGCGCTGTATCCCTTTTCCAGGTTGGAATAAATGTCTTCAAACAACTTCTGGCGCTTTTCATTAAAAGACAGACTGGCCTTTTGCTGCCTGGTGTGCTGCAGGATCAGGTCCATGACATAGCCAGCCATTTCTCCTTTGAAGTGTATCCAGTATATTGTCCAGGGATTTTTTTCATTAGCGCCATAGGTATGTGGCGTATTGGCAGGTATTGCGATAAACTGGGAAGGGGAAACGGCGGTCTTTTGTTTGCCGACTTCTACCCAACCACTGCCTTCTTCGCAATAAATGATAATATGCTGACTGACTCCTGCGGACCTTTGGGTGTAGTGGAATCGCGCCTTTGGATAATATCCGATATCCGTGATATAGATCTGCCTGGTGACAGGATCTTTTGTCAGGAAATCCGTGATGATTTTCTTTGGGAGTACAATCAACCTTTGGCCATCAAAACCTTGGCGCTTGCGCTGAATTTTATCGTTCATTATGCAAAAGAAGAAAAAAATCCATCAATTTCGTAGAATATACTATTCTCCGGATCGGGAGTAAATGGGACTTTTGATGAATCTCTGCCTTTAAAACGATTGCAAAACTATTGACTGTGAAATGTTGGATTCCGGTATGCGTAATGGCCTTTTTGTTTCCCTTGTTTGGATGGGCTCAGAAAGTGCATGATTTCAAGGACAGCCTGGTCGTGTCCAATCGTTTTGCCACGGTGATTGTAAATAATGCTACGGGCAGGGTCAGTTACCGTTTTTCAAGCGGTGCATATATATCCAATGCCATCGCTTATGTGGAGGACCTAAGGTTGGGTTTTATTCCCAGCCCCGGTTTTAGCCGCCACGTTTACCACACCAGCCATGTGGAAGACAGCCTGGGCAAAGGGGTGCGGATCACCATTACCCATTCCATGATCAGGCCGGGAACCAGCGCCGGCCCGGACGCCACAACCAGCGCCGGCCCGGACGCCACAACCAACGCCGGCCCGGACGCCACAACCAACGCCGGCCCAGGCGCCGGACAATCATTATCCCTGATACAACACATCACCCTATATGAAGATCGCCCCTGCCTGTTGCTCAATGTGGAAGCTACGAGCGTCCCAGAGACGGATTTTCAATGGGAAACCCGCCATATTTCGCCTATAGCCATACTGCCCTCTCAAAACGGGCATTTGTTTGTTCCAGGTGACGAACCGCGTATCCTGGACGTTCCGTTTGACAATGATAATTGGGTAAATGTCGTGGAACGGAAATGGAATGATGACCAACACCGGGACGCTTCAGGCATTAGTTATGAATTTACATCCGTCTATGACAACCAGACAATGCAGGGGCTGGTGCTGGGAAGCGTATCACACGATTTCTGGAAGACGGGCATCGCCTACCATGCCGGTAACGGGCAGGGGGATGTGGATTCTTTGAATGTATTTGGTGGAGTGGCCACCCAGGATAATCCTGCTCTTCCGGCCGATTATGGAGGTAAAGACGGGACACACGATTACATGCCGCATGGCACTATGCGGGGAATAACGGTTCATTCGCCCATGGTATATCTTTCTGCGTCTACCGACGTTCGCGAAGACGCAAAAGGTTATGGCCAGGCAAATGTCCTGTTCAATGGAAGCCGAATATGGAAAGGGGCTCCGCCCTTTTATTGGAACAGCTTTGGGGTAGAGGGAGTTTTGGGTTATGAGAAGGTGATGATGCCGGACGGCGTCAGGCAGACGTCCGATTTTATACGTACCCTTGACCATTTCAACAGTTATTCAAAACCGGTATTGAGTATTGATTCGTATGATCAATCCGTTTATAGCACCGAAGTGTTAGCGGCTCTCAGTAATTATGCGGCGAAACAAGGGCAGCAACTGGGTTTTTACTTCAGCCCCTTTTCAGTGTGGACCTGGAAAAATTCGGTAGACCAGGCAATGGTGCCGGGAACCAGCTATCCTTTGCGTGAAGTCATACTTAGAGACAACCATCATCAACCCATCCCGTATAAGGATGGGGACTGGGGCTGTTTCCCGATCGATCCGACGCACCCGGCTACCCGGCTGGGCATTATTGCTCAATTACAAAAGGCAAAGGCCATTAATGCCCGCTTCTTAAAAATAGATTTTCTGACAGCGGGTTCACTGGAATCCAGTGTCCGTTACGATACCACCATAAGGTCTGGGATACAGGCATACAACTTCGGCATGACCATGCTGAGACATCTGGTCGATTCCATCATGGGGCCGGATATCTTTATCACGCAGGCGATCTCGCCCATGTTCCCCAGCCAGTACGCACATGCCCGCTTTGTCTCTACGGATGTGTATTCCCACCTTCGCAACGACCAGAAAGGATTCCCCTCCTGGGGTAGCACGGAAGCTTCACTGGCGACGGGTTCGCATATGGGATGGGTCCAGGGAACGCTTTGGCCCTATACCAACCTGGACATAACTATCATGCAGCATTTTCAGAAAAATCCCGATTTGAGTGAGCAAGAGATTAAGGTCAGGATATATGCCCTGATGGTAATGGGCAGCATACTCGGAGATGGGTCCGATTACAGGCAACCCCTGGCGGTTGAACGCGCCAGGATATTCCTGAATAACCCGGCGGTCGATGCCTGGTTTAGCCATCCACGGGCATTTACACCCCTGAAATGGGCGGACGGAGACAGTATGGATCAACAGATGGTCTTCCGCCTGAAGGGAGATACGACTTTCTTGTGCCTGTTCAACTTCAGTAAACAGGCCGCGTTCACGGATACTTTGCGTACCCGGGATATGGGACTCTCCCGGAGCCGCTATGTGATCCAGGACTTTTTAACCGGTACTGTGCTGGGGCAGGTAGAAAAAGATCAGACTTCTTTCATACTGACAGTACCCAAAGAATCTGCCCTGATGGTGAGGCTGGTACGTAAAGCACAACAATAAAACGGAGCCCTATGATTGAGGAAGTTGCAATATGGATCGAAAAGGTGACGATTCCCACCTACAGGACCGGTCAACCCGAAAAGAACCCTATGTTCCTCGAAAAGCGCGTGTACCAGGGTAGCAGCGGGGTGGTGTACCCGCACCCGGTGATAGAGAGGATAGCAGACGAACGGACTGATCAGGAATATACCGCCGTGTTCCTTGAAAACGAATACCTGAAGATCATGTTGTTGCCTGAATTGGGAGGCAGGGTACAGCGGGCATATGATAAGGTCCGGAAACGTGATTTTGTATATTATAACCAGGTTATAAAGCCAGCCCTGGTTGGGCTGGCGGGTCCGTGGATATCGGGAGGCATAGAATTCAACTGGCCCCAGCACCACCGGCCTTCCACCTTTGAGCCCGTGGATTTTACCCTTCAATCAAACCCTGACGGAAGTAAGACCGTATATGTAAATGTAATT
>Ga0302304_10002166_pt1 | contig 10091 bp, 6 predicted proteins | sample III_Palsa_E2_2_FD_198769 | JGI IMG/M metagenome (GOLD analysis project Ga0302304, IMG submission 198769) | Peat permafrost microbial communities from Stordalen Mire near Abisko, Sweden - III_Palsa_E2_2 | ecosystem: Environmental > Terrestrial > Soil > Palsa > Peat permafrost | place: Sweden...
AGACAACTTCCCTCCCGGCAGTAAATACAGGTTTTTATCAACCGCTTCTTTTGGCGGCCAGGTATTGTAAGTTTTCCATTGATTTGTGCCGGTTTCGAACGTGGATACTTTGGGAATATCGGTATCGGTACCTTTTAAATAATGACTAAAAAAGGCAAACTCTATCTTCTCGCGGTAAAAAGGCCCGGTTGAGCCGCCGAAATCAATATCGCCCAAATGATCGCCCGGCCCGCGTGCCCAGCCGCCATGCACCCAAGGGCCCATAGTGAAATATATTGGCGTTTTGGGGTTGTCCTTTACCAGCGTTTTATAAGTATTTATAGCGCCGTACAGGTCTTCGGCATCATACCAGCCGCCTGTAACCAGTACGGCGGTTTTAATATCGTGCAAATGGGGTAAAACGTTACGGTCTTTCCAATGCTGATCATAGTTAGGATGATCGAGCATCTCATTCCACAAACGCACGGTATCGTTATACCATTTGCTGTCATTAGTGTGTTTAATAGAGCCTAAGCGAAGGTAAAAATCATAACCATCCTGTGTGTCATAATTAAATTCGTAGCCACGGCGCTGGGTTGGTGTGCCATCCTGGCGATTAGTAAAGAATGGGTAAAAGCTAAAGTTTGCCACCAGCATAAAAGCGCCGTTATGGAAGGCATCATCGCGGTACAGATCAGACATTGGCGCCTGCGGCGATGCTGCCACTAAAGCCGGGTGGCGGCTAAGCAACGATGTAGTGGTGAAAAAGCCGGGATAGGATATGCCCCATACGCCTACCTTACCTGTATTATTGGGTATGTTTTTGATCAGCCAGTCGATAGTATCGTAAGTATCGGTGCCTTCATCAACATCAGCGTTGGTTTTATGATCTTCCAGTTCGGGTGTCATTTCGCGGAAAATACCTTCGCTCATCCAGCGACCACGCACATCCTGGTAAACAAATATGTAGCTATCGTGCAAAAACAAGGATGATGGGCCCAGGCTTCCTTTATATTTATCGGTACCATAAGGCGCTACGCTATAGGGCGTGCGATCCATCATGATGGGGTATTTTTTTGATTGATCCTTTGGTACATAAACCGAAGTGAACAGCTTTTTACCATCGCGCATCGGGATCTGGTATTCGTACTTGGTGTAGTTTTCTTTTACGTAGCCAGCATCGGGGCCTTGCGGCATTTGCGCGAACGCAGTGAAAGCCAAAAGCAGGAGGCTTAAAGCAAAGAGCAGGGTCTTTTTCATTTATAATTCAGTTAAAAACCTAAAAGTACAAATAAAATGAAAAAGGCCCCGGTTTATCGGGGCCTTTATGAAAATGTTATTGAAACACGCGTTATTGCGAGGAGAGATCATCAATCCTCGTTTATGGCCTTAACGCCCGGCAATTCCTTACCCTCCATATACTCCAGTAAGGCGCCGCCGCCGGTTGATACATAGCTTACATCGTGTGTAAAGTTAAATTTAGCTACCGCCGCCGCTGAATCTCCGCCGCCAATGAGCGAGAACGCGCCGTTTTCAGTTGCTTTAACTACAGCTTCGGCAATGGCTTTGGTGCCTGCCTCGAATTTTTCCATCTCGAAAACGCCCATCGGGCCATTCCACAAAATGGTTTTTGAGTTTTCGATCACTTTGCTGAATGCCTTTATTGATGCCGGGCCGATATCCAAACCCATCCATCCGTCTTTTATATTGTCGTTCTGAGCCGCTTCTGTATTGGCATCGTTTGAAAAATTATCGGCAATAACAGAATCCGTAGGCAATAATAAATTCACGCCTTTTTCTTTTGCCTTTTTGATCAAACTATTTGCCAAATCCAGTTTATCTTCTTCTACTAGTGATTTGCCTATTTTGCCTCCCTGGGCTTTAGCAAAGGTATAAGCCATGCCGCCGCCAATGATAAGGTTATCTACCTTATCCAGCAGTTTTTCAATCAGTTCAATTTTATCAGATACCTTGGCGCCGCCCATAATAGCGGTAAAAGGCTTTTCGGCACCGTTCAATACTTTTTCGGCATTGGCCAGTTCGCCGGCCATCAGGTAACCAAAGTATTTGGCATCGGGGAAAAACTGCGCGATAACTGCTGTGGACGCATGCGCGCGGTGGGCTGTACCAAAGGCATCGTTCACATACACATCGCCTAAGGAGGCCAATTTTTTGGCAAACTCCACATCACCTTTTTCTTCTTCTTTATAAAAACGCAGGTTTTCCAATAAAAGCACCTCGCCTTTGGCAAGCTTTTTTGATTTTGCAACGGCATCGGCACCAATACAATCATCAGCAAATTCAACTTGCTGACCGAGCAGATCGGATAAATGCGGGATCAAATGCTTTAACGAATACTTCTCTTCGGGGCCGCTTTTTGGCCTGCCCAGGTGCGACATTAATATTACCGCGCCCCCATCCGTCAAAATCTTTTTGATGGTTGGTAAAGCAGCCGTCATACGGTTATCATCGGTAATATTGTAATCCTTATCAAGCGGGACATTAAAATCAACCCTTATCAGGGTCCTTTTACCGGCAAAATTAATTTGATCTATCGTTTTCATAAGTTTTGTTCTTGATGTAATTGCCGCCAAATTCAGCATTTTAATTCTAAATCCTCACGCAAAAAGTAAAAAAGGTGTTTTACCTGCCTGCAATTTATTGTATTTTAAGGTACATAACATGGTGCGGCCCAATACCTTTTACTTCAAATTCAGCCGAGATCACTTCAAACCCGCTATCCTGGTAAAACTTCAACGCTTTTTTGCGGGCATTACACCACAGGTAATTTGCTTTTTGTCCCCGCAGGTAAACCAGGGCAAAGTTAACCAGCTGGTTGCCAAAGCCCTTTCCCCGATATGGCGATAGCGTAGCCATACCACGCAATTGATAACCTGTGCCTGTAAATTCGCCATAAACTTGCGGATACAGGGATGTTATACTTACCAGTTTATCATCAGCATAATACCCTAAATGAAAAGCGCCCGGGATTTTATCTGTTGGGAAACGGCATTCGTCATTTGTGAGTTTACCCTCGCGCAGCACTTCGTTACGGATGTGCAGTAGATCCTCGGGCTCAATAAATTTTATCATCTGTTTGTGGCGCTTGTTCTACAACTTGTGTATGCGGTAAAGATCGCAATAATAATAAAATCAAATATTATCCGCGCAATAATTAACCATAGATTAATTAGCGTAAGAAGATTGTAAAAAACCTATTACTTTACTCCTACAGGGCATAATTTTCATTCAGAACAAATACTTAGCACGTATATTGTAGATGAAATAGCCAATGCGATATTTAAAATATATATTACCCATACTGCTGATAACTTTTTTAACTATAAGTTGCAGCAAATCGGGTTTAAGCCCAACTGCTAAGCCAATTGATACAGATGCGTTAATACATCAAATAAGCTTTAACGCCCCATCGCAATTTGTGGCTACCAGTGTTACAGGCAGTAAACTTACCATGATCTATTACGAAAATGTAAGCTTATTAATACCAGCCAACGGGCTTAACTTATCCTATGCCTTACATTTAGAGGAAGATTTTAGCAGCGCCGCGCTAAAGAGCTTTGATTATACAACGGTTGACCAGTCGGGTGATGTTACTTTTGACTGGGTTGATGATAATTTGAATAATGTAACTGCAAAAACTATAAAAGATACCGTTATAAACGCCGCTAAATGGAGTAAAATAACCGTACAGCGGCCATTTACCTTTTCAAAAACTTATACCGATAACAAATCCGCTGTTAGTGTACAGGATTCGGTACTTAATTTAAAGTCAGATAAAATAAGCTTTTCGTCGTATGTTTATTTCACAAAAACGTATCCCGCCAGCACCACAAGCGTAGGGGTGTATTATGTTAAATCGGATTAAAGCTTGCTGATCTTTTCCACCAGGTCGACCAAACGGCTTGAATAGCCCATTTCGTTATCATACCAGCCTACTACTTTCGTAAGGCCACCCACTACCGAGGTAAGCTGTGCATCAAAAATACAGCTATGCGGGTTACCCAATATATCTGTCGATACGATAGGATCTTCGGTATATTCCAAAATATTTTTCATTGGGCCCGATGCGGCCTGCTTAAAGGCATCATTAATTTGCTGTACTGTTGGCTGCCTTTTAAGGCTGCAGGTAAAATCCGTAAGGGAACCGTTAAGCACCGGCACACGTATGCCTGCACCGCCAAGTTTGCCCGTTAAATGCGGAAAAATGGTGGTTATTGCCTTTGCAGCACCTGTAGAGGTTGGAATGATGGATGCCGATGCCGCCCGTGCCCTGCGCAAATCCTTGTGCGGCGCGTCGTGCAGGCTTTGGTCGCCCGTCATGGAGTGTACGGTGGTTATGTAACCATCTATTATACCCCAGTGCTCATCCAGTATTTTTACCATTACCGCTACGTTATTGGTGGTGCATGAGGCATTGGATAATACAGGCGAATGCAGATCGATAAGCCCATCGTTAACACCCAATACTACCGTAGGCACATTTTTATCTCCCGATGGGGCCGAAATTATAACCTGTTTTGCCCCTGCCGCCAAATGCTGCCCTGCCCCCTGCCTTGAAGTAAACCTGCCGGTTGACTCGATATTCAGTTCCTTCCAGGGCAGCTTGGATGGGTCGCGCTCTTCGAGTACCCTTATTTTTTGATCATTGATATAAAGGTGATCATCATCGGCGGTTACGGTTCCATTAAAGCCGCGATGAACGGAATCATATTTAAACAGGTGCGCAAGCGTATGGGTATCGGTCAGATCGTTAATAGCTACTACCTGTATGCCGGGCGTGGCTATGGCATTTCTTAAAAATATCCGTCCTATCCTGCCAAATCCGTTTATCGCTACTCTCATTTTTTTTTTGAAGTATCAAGTAATTAGTATTAGGTATCAAGATTTAATACCAATTACATAATTTATAATCGGGGCAAATTTACACAGCCTTAATTTAATAAGGGAATAAAGTTTTGGGTGATGACGGTAGGTTGACAACACCGTTGAAATAATTTAAATAGGGCGCTTTAAATTAACACGAGAGGAAATTTAGGCTAAAGCCACCCTGACATTAATTTTATCCGTTGGCTGAAGCCAACGGCAATGAATTAGGGCTGCAAATAAATTCATTAGCTCGGATCAATACATCTTTCTATAAAACTCCTTAACCGCCCTGCCGGGGTCAACAGCCAGGTTAACCGCCGCCGATACTGCAATACCATAAACACCTGCCTCCAACAAATGATCAACATCTGCAAGCTGAATGCCGCCTACGGCTATTACGGGTATTTCGATGGGCTGCTTTTGTAACTGGCGATAACCTTCATAACCCAACAAAGGTTTATTATTCTGCTTGGTATCGGTATGCGCGAATGGGCCATATCCGCAGTAGTCAACCACCCCGGTAGCCTGAACATGCAACAGTTTTTCGATATTGGTTGCCGATGCGCCTAAGGTTTTATCATCGCCGATATGATGGCGGATCGCGGCAAAGTCAGCATCAAAATCTTCGATGTGAACACCCTGCGCGTCAACCTTATCCAGCAAATGATAGTGGTTGGTGATGATGAGTGTCATGCCCCATTCATCGCAGATATCCGCGATCTGGGTTATTTCATCTATCAGTTCATCATCGGTTTTAGTAAGGCAACGGTATTGCAGCCAGTTTGCACCTGCAGCACAGGCTATTTCGGCCTGTTTTACATGGCTGCGGTTAGGCAGATCCTGGGTGAGATAGTGGAATTTTGATATGTATTTTTTCATTGAGCCCCCTCTAAATCTCCCCCGGTAAGGGAGACTTTAATTTTATCTTTATTAATCGTTTACAAATTTAAAAGCCCTCCCTACCGGGGAGGGTTGGGTGGGGCTTATTTCAACACTTCCCCTATAGGCACGCCAATACTACCATTTGGCGCTTGGATATGCAACAGGGCGGCAATGGTTGGCGCAATGTCCGTCATGTGGGTTTCGCGTACACAACTACCATGCTGTATGCCCCAGCCCATAAATACCAGCGGGATATGGTTATCATAGGGGTTCCATGAACCATGCGTGGTGCCTGTGGGGCCGCCATCGCCTGAGCCATGCCCTGTAAACCATGCCGGGTCTAAAACTATTTGAATAACACCGCTGGTTTTTATGTTGTAGCCGTTTATAATGCGGCTGCGCAATGGTTCGGGAATACTTGATGACCCAACTTTTGTCATATCAACAGCATAAGTAACAAAGGGTAGTTTTTGCAGATAGGCAATACATGCGGCCTTTACCGCTTCTTCATCCAGATGCAGGTAGTTTATGATGTGGTTGTTTAAATTAACCTGGTAGTTATCCAGGCTGATCACTAATGAATCAACCTTAAATTTATCCATCAAAACCTTATTCATATCCTTCATGGCTGCGCCCGAATCCCAAACACCTGCCGGGATATTATGATCATTTAAAAAAGCCGGATTATGTGCTGCCCCATGATCGGCGGTCAAAAAAACCGTGTAATTCCCCTTGCCTACTTTGGCATCAAGATAGGTTAGAAACGTGGCTATCTCGCGGTCGAGTTTCAAATAGGTATCCTCAATTTCTACCGCGTTAATCCCAAACTGGTGCCCTATATAATCGGGTGTTGAAAGGCTGATCGCCAAAAAATCAGTCGCTTTACTTGTATTTGCCCCCAATTGCTCGCCATTTATGGCAGCTACGGCAAAATCAAAACTGATAGTATTGCCATAAGGCACTGTACGTATTAAACCTAAGCCTGTAGATTTGTATATGGCTGATGTTTTTACCGGGAGTGTAGGCGCATCAGTACCCTTAAATTTACCTTCGTATTTGGTATTATCTGCCGTGCTTTGCGAATAAGTGTCGATAGGATATAAGGGGTTCCAGTCTAATTTCAAATACGTCTCGGCCAGTTTCTGATCGTTAAAATCCTTTACCCATTGCGGCAGGTCGTTCATGTAATAGGTGCTGGTTATCCAGTTACCGGTTTTATCATCCAACCAATAAGCGGCATTGGCCGCATGGCCCGCGGGCAAAATGCTGGCGCGGTCTTTTAGGGCAATACCAATCACTTTCGACTGAAAATTAGTGGCCAGCCTTAACTCATCAGTAACGGTAGTAACCAGCAGCCTGCGCGGCGACATTTCGCCTGCCTTTGAGGTGCTGCCTACCGTTTTAACCGAAGTATCATCGGTACAATACACTTGTTTGCCGGTAGCCTGTATCACAAAATCATTACCTGCTATGCCATGTATTGCTGGTACCGAGCCGGTATAAATACAGCTATGCCCGGCTGCAGTTACGGTTGGTATATAGTCAACCTGCGTATTTTCGCAACTGTAACCTTCATTCAGCAAGCGTTTAAAACCATTGCTTTGGTAACGGGCGTAATAGCGGTACAGGTAATCCCAGCGCATTTGATCAACCACTATACCTACTAGCAGTTTTGGGCGGGGCAATTCGGTTGAAGTAGCTGCAACAGCGGGAATAGCAGCCGGGTGTACTTTCTTTTTTGTTTGTGCCGAGGCTGTGACAGCGGCAAACACGAACGCGGTGAAAAGCAGGTATTTAATTTTCATCTGTGTAATTTAAGAACCGCAAATATCAGTAATGTAATAAAAATTCAATGTGATATTTATGTTAGGCCATGTTAACTTAATGTTAGCACGAGGGCAGTTTTGTCATCCTTCGCTGCGCTCAGGATGACAAAGTGCACTCTAAAATTTCAAGCTCAGCCCTACCAAAAAGTTTATAGGTGCCTGCGGGAAAAAGTAGTTATAGTTTACCACCTTGCCGCTTTCAATATCGGGATATGTAGCACCGTTTGATTCATACTTTTCGCTGAAAATATTATTCACCAGCAAACTGATGCCGATATTTTTAACATCCTTTATACTGAAATTATAACTCAACCTTACCCCATTCACAAAATAGCTGTTAAGGTACCGGTTGGATGTTGGGTCAGCTGCGGCATAGCCCGGCGGGTTGGTGTTCGAACTGTTATCAAGGTATTGCCTGCTTACATATTTGCTAATGAAGGCTATTTCCGCATTGCTTAGCGGATGATAGCTGATCTCGCTGGAACCAACAAAATCGGGCGAAAACGCTATGTCGGTTTCCTTGTCCTGATAATTTACCGTGGTATAATTATCATAATCAAATAACGCCTCGTTAAAGTTCTTAACCTTATTTTCACTCAATGCCGCCGTAGCCGACCAGGTTAACTGGCTGCTTATTTTCAGCCTGCCATCAAATTCCAAACCCTCGCGAAAGCTGTTTTTTACATTGCTGCGTATCTGGTCGCCCACATCATTTAAGGCGCCTGTTAATACCAGCTGGTTATAATAAAGCATATAGTAAGCGTTTATGCCACCGGTAAATATGCCCTGCTGCGTGCGGTAGCCTAATTCAAAGTCCTTCAGATTTTCAGGCTTAGGTGGGTCGCCAAGGGTTGCCTGGGTGTAATCGTCCCTATCGGGCTCGTGGTTGCCAACAGCAAACGAGACATACAAATTATCTTTAGCATCAATCTGGTAAGAGATCCCTGCCTTTGGATTAAAGAAGTTGAGCTTAGCTACCTGTTGAGGGCTTTCTACCTGATCATAGTTGTTTACCAGAAAATAGGTATAATAAATATGCCGGTACTGCATATCGGCAAACAGCGTAACATCACCTATACGATAATCTGCTTTGCCATAAATATTAAAATCTGTTTTAAAGGCATTATTACTGGCATACTGATAGTTGGGCGTAATGTTAGTGGTTTGCTGCGTCCATTCAATATCATCATAATGCTGATTATTAAATTGATTGTATGCCCCGCCAAGTGTAATGTGCAGGTTTTTTTGAGGCACATAATTTAAATTATAGGTAAGGCCGTAAAACTTATTATTAAGCCATAGGCGGCGGGTAAGGTCGGTAGCTCTAATGGTATCGCCGCCAACAATTGCAGGTTTCAGGCCATAATTTTTTACCGAATCGCCGGGTACATACTCCTCGTAATAGCCAAAACCATGCGTATAATGCAAAGCGCCACTAAACGAAAGCTTGTCGGATATTTTTTGATCAACCAATAGCTGGTAATGATCCTGCGTATAATTATCCTTTTGATCGGGATAGAATGTACCATTGGGTTCAAGCCCGAGGCCATTATAGGTGCGGTTACCGGCTTTAACACTATCTTCCGGCACGCCATCCCATGCCTGGTAAGTATGCTCTGTACCGCCAAAAGTATTAAACCTTATCAGCGTATTTTTGCCATAATAAGCGCCGCTTAAAAAGTAAGATTGCAGGTTTGAGCTTGCGCGGTCGATATACCCGTTAGAAACTATCCGCGACAGGCGCCCGTCAAAACTAAACTTGTTATCGAGCAGGCCCGTGCCCATGTTAATGGTGTTTTTTACCGTTCCGTATGAACCTGCCGAATTATTCAGTTCCACATAACCCGTATCACGACGGGTTGTAGTTTGTATATTGATACTTGCCCCGAAAGCGCCCGCGCCATTGGTTGATGTACCTACACCACGCTGAATCTGGATATTATCTACCGAGGAGGCAAAATCCGGCAAGTCAACAAAATAAACGGCCTGTTCTTCCGAGTCGTTATAAGGTATGCCGTTTATAGTAACATTTATCCGTGTAGCATCCGAGCCGCGTATGTGAATGTACGTATAACCAACACCCGCCCCGGCATCCGACTGTACCACCAATGACGGGGTTTGATCGAGCAGGTATGGCAGATCCTGCCCCAGGTTATTCTTTTGAATATCGTGCTTGCTGAGGTTGGTAAATGTAGTTGGCGAATTGTTTGCCGCACGTGTGCCGCTTACGGTAACTTCGTCGGTAAGCATAGTGCTAAGCGTGAGCGAAAAATTGGCGGTCGCATCGGCATCTAAAACAACAGTTTGTGTTGATGCCTGGTAGCCGATGTAAGTAACCTTTAACGTGTAGTCACCTGCCTTTAAGTTACTGATGTTGTACTTGCCCGCAGCATCGGATACGGTGCTGATGCCCGTGTTTTGGATGGTGATGGTTGCACCAGGTAAGGTTTGATTGGTTTGCTGGTCGGTAATTTTACCGGAAATGGAGAATTGGGCCGATGCCAGGACAGGCAGCAG
>Ga0302304_10002172_pt1 | contig 10077 bp, 10 predicted proteins | sample III_Palsa_E2_2_FD_198769 | JGI IMG/M metagenome (GOLD analysis project Ga0302304, IMG submission 198769) | Peat permafrost microbial communities from Stordalen Mire near Abisko, Sweden - III_Palsa_E2_2 | ecosystem: Environmental > Terrestrial > Soil > Palsa > Peat permafrost | place: Sweden...
AAAACAGGGGAACAGCCGGAAGTGCCAGCGCCAAAACTGGGCTTTACGCCAAAATTCAGGTCGGCAAGCGTTCCGAAACCTGCTGCTGAGCCTGCTGAACAACCTTTAGAAGAAAGTAAGCCTGCTGAACAACCTGAAGCTACTCCGGCACCAAAATTAGGTTTCAAACCCAAATTCAAAGCGGCAAATCTGCCAAAACCCGATGCTGAAGCAGCAGAACCCCCACCGGTTGAAAAAGCAGCTGATGCTCCAGCACCATCTTCAGCCGAAGATACAGTGCCAAAGCCGGCTTACAAACCGCGTTTTAATATGAATACCATCCCTAAGAAGGATGAGTAGTGGGGTACTAAGCAACCAGATTTAACCTTTCAGGTAAACCCATAAATATCCCCGGATTTAATTCCCTTTATTCAGCACTAATCCATCATCGGGCACCCATTTATCATACTCAATGGTTTGGGCTATGCTTTTGGCATAGGCACGGCCGCGCAGTTTCTCAACCAGGTGCAGCGCGCCATCTATCCCCGCCGATATTCCCGCAGTGGTGATCACATTTCCATTATCAACAAAACGTGTATTGGACAGTACTTTGGTTTTGGGCAGGGCCTTTTGCAGGCTATCTATCGAAAGAAAATAAGTGGTGGCTGTCATCCCATCTAAAATGCCGGCCTTGCCCAAAATGTACGCGCCTGTGCAAACCGACAAAAAGTACGGCGTGGTATTCCGTTGCCCGCGTATCCAGGCCATAACGGCTGTATCATTAATAGTATTGGTGTAACTGCCACCAAAAACAACCAGCACATCGGCCGGTGGGGCATCCTTTATATCATATTTCGGTGTAAAGGAAAGCGCGTTGCTGTGAATGGGATCCTTTGTTTTTGATACAGTGTTGATTCTGAATCCTGCCGCCGCAAACACCTCCATCGGCCCGGCAAAATCGAGCAGTTCAACCTGGTCCTGTATGTAAAAGTTAACGGTAATGGGTTTCAGGCTAACCTGTTTCTGGAAATCGCTTAACGACATTTTGATCAGCGTCATCCCGCAAACCGGGCATTTACCGGCCTTATCATAACTTACATAATCGCAGCCACCGCAGGGCGGGCACACAAAAACCGAATCTTTTGTTGAGGCAGTTGCCGAAATGGTTTGGGCGTATGACAGCCTGCATGCAAACAAAACGAGCAGGGCCAACAGGTATACTTTTTTCATAAATTGAATTTGATAGTAAATGTAATTATTATACCGGGCATCGTTCAAAGAATAAAATAAATGGGGCATGCTGAATTTATTTCAGCACCCCAGAAGCAAAGTATACGATATGCAAGGCGTAAAAGCATACTGTACACCTATCATGAGAGATCCTGAAACAAGTTCAGGATGACTTTTTCAGCGTTTCGAACACTCCAGTTTTCAACCGATCGCTAAGCGGTAAAAGCTGATCTTAACAAACATCAGCCAAAAAAATAATGATGATTTAATACCCCGGTGCCTAAAAGGAGTACATTTGACAAAGCCGGAAACCATGATAGCCGGTTGTAAGAAATAATTTCATCAAAACAATCGCTAAGGGCTTATCTCAGCGTATATACTTCAACATGAAAAATATTATCCTAAAAAACTCATTCGTATTTGCGGCTTTTATGGCCCTGCTTTTTACCGGTTGCAGCCAGGCGCAAAACACCAAAAAAACGCTGGATGTTGGCGATAATGTGCCCCAGTTTTCGCTGTACGACCAGGACGGCAAAACATTTAATATTAATGACTACATCGGTAAAAAAGTACTGGTAATTTACTTTTACCCTAAGGATGAAAGTATGGTTTGTACCAAGGAAGCCTGCGCCTTTAGGGATAGTTTTGATGCCTTTACCAAAGCTGGCGCCATGGTTATAGGCGTTAACGGCGGCACGGTAGCCAGCCATAAAGAGTTTCAGCAGCATTATAAGCTGCCGTTTACCTTGTTAAGCGACCCCGACAATAAAATTTATAACCTGTTTGGTGTAAAGGGTAAAATGTTTTTCACCGGCCGCGAAACTTTTGTGATTGATTTAAAAGGCAAGATAGTTTATACCCACGAAGCTATGATGCAGGGCAAGGAACATGCCGACGATGCCCTGGCATTTGTTAAATCGGCCAGCCATCAGTAAAACCTAAATCATCATAAAATCTTAATTTTTATAAGTTTTTGTTATGGCCATCATTATAATATTCTTCCTGTGCCATTGGTTCATCTCCTTGTTTTTTCAGACATTTTTTTTGCACAGGTACGCCTCGCATAAAATGTTTAAGATGAACAAGTTTTGGGAGCGCACATTTTACTTTATGACGTTTGCTTCGCAAGGCTCATCGTTTTTAAACCCGCGTGCCTATGCTATTATGCACCGCATGCACCATGCTTACAGCGATACGGAGAAAGACCCGCATTCGCCGCATTTTATAAAGGATGTGTGGGGATTGATGATGAAAACCAAGAATATTTACATGGATTACCTGAAGTATAAGCTGGAACCCGAACCCCAGTTTATTGACCGTTACCCCACCTGGGCACCCATTGATTATTTTGGCGACCTGTGGGTTACCCGCATAGCCTTTGGCGTTTTTTACACCGCTTTTTACATTATTTTTGCTACACATTGGTGGCTGTTTTTACTGTTGCCGGTGCATTTTTTAATGGGGCCGGTACATGGTGCCATTGTAAACTGGTGCGGGCATAAATATGGCTACGCCAACTATGATAACGGCGACCACAGCAAAAATATGCTGCCTATGGATTTTTTAATGATGGGCGAACTGTTCCAGAATAACCATCACCAAAAACCGAACGATGTGAACTTTGCCAAGCGCTGGTTCGAGATAGATCCCTCGTACCACCTCATCAGGTTTTTAAACTTCGTGCATATTATTAAACTACGAAAAGGATAACACCATGATCAGTTTTTTGAAGGTACTTTTTAGCCTGCTGTTTGTGTGGATGTGCTATGTGGTTATCAGCACCAGTATGGCCAGCAACCTGTTTAGTCAATGGGATTTTTTGGGCGGCATACCCTGGATGCGTGCCACCCTGTGGGATTTTTACACCAATGTAACCCTTATTTTTATTTGGCTGTGCTATAAGGAAAACAAATGGTGGCTAAAAGCGCTTTGGTTACTATTACTGGTAACCCTGGGCAGCATAGCCAGTTGCGCATACATGCTCATCCAGTTATTTTCATTAAAACCCGGTGAAGGGTTAAAGGAACTTTTTGGCAAAAAAAATGGATAACCGCTCCTTACTTAGCTTAATTATTTACTGCGTTGTAACCTGCTGCGTTATAATGGCGCTGGTATGGCTATGGTCGTACAAGATCAAGAACGCCGGGGTGGTTGATATATTCTGGTCGTACAATTTCCCGGTCATCGCTATTATTTTGCTGCTTTTCGCGCCTGGTTTTGAGTCGAGAAAAATATTGCTGTGTGGCATGGTGGTAATTGCAGGCTTACGGCTCGGCACCCATTTAGCCGTAAGGATAGTGAAGCATTTACGCGAAGAAGAGCCCCGCTACGCGCAGATCCGTAAGGATTGGGGTGCCAATGCCGATAAAAAGATGTTCGGCTTTTTCCAGATGCAGGCCATATCCAACATACTGCTGGGTATACCATTTTTCATCAGTATGATGAATACCAAACCCGAATTATCGCCGCTGGAATACGCGGGCGCTATTTTGTGGGCCATAAGCGTGATTGGCGAAGCCATAGCCGACCAGCAGCTGGCCAGCTTTAAAAAAGACGCTGCCAATAAAGGAAAGGTATGCGATACCGGCCTGTGGAACTACTCGCGCCATCCCAATTACTTTTTCGAGTGGTTAATGTGGTTCTCGTACTTCGTTTTCGCGCTGGCATCGCCGTATGGCTACCTGGCAGTTATTAGCCCGGCTATAATTTTGTTTTTGTTATTGAAAGTTACCGGTATACCAACAACCGAGCAGCAATCGCTAAAAACCAAGGGCGAGGCTTATAAAAGATACCAGGCAAGCACCAGTAAGTTTGTGCCCTGGTTTAAGATGAAGCAAAAGTAAATGTGGCAGTGATTTTTTTAACCACAAAGGAAACACAATGAGGCACAAAGCTTTAATGGTTCATATTTAAAATATTAAGGCTTTGTGCCTCCTTTGTGGCCTTTGTGGTTAAAAATCAACATGCTAAAAAGCAACAAACCAATATTATTATCCACTTACAAAATCCGATATTACCTGCACAACGTATACCTCTAAAAACAAATTACTCAACCCAAACACTGCATGTGGTACGATAAACTGGTAGAACAAGATAAGGTCCCTGATTTTTTATTGCGCAAAGGCATCCGCAAGCTATTGCAGCAACGCCTGGATGATGAGAACAAAGGCGGCGTGGAAGCCCAACAGGCACATTTAATGGAACTGATAGCCCAACTGAAAGCATCGCCCATAGCGGTTAACACGGCAGATGCCAACCAGCAGCATTACGAAGTACCCACTCAATTTTACCAGTATTGCCTGGGCAAAAACCTGAAATATTCCAGCGGTTACTGGAAACCCGGCGTTAGCGATATTGATACCAGCGAAGATGATATGCTGGAGATCACCTGCCAGCGCGCGGAACTGAAAGACGGGCAGCAGGTGTTGGAATTTGGCTGCGGCTGGGGCTCATTGTCGTTGTATATGGCGGCTAAATACCCTAAAAGTACGTTTAAGGTGGTATCTAACTCCCGCACGCAAAAAATATATATTGATGAGCAGGCGAAGGCTCGCGGCATCAAAAACCTGACGGTGATCACCGCTGATATGAACACATTCGATATTGATGAAACCTTCGACAGGGTGGTATCGGTAGAGATGTTTGAGCACATGCGCAACTATACTTTACTGATGAAAAAGGTGGCCAAGCATTTAAAGCCGGATGGTAAGCTGTTCATCCATATATTTACCCATAAGGAGTATGCCTATTTGTTCGAGGTGAAGGATGAGACGGATTGGATGAGCAAATACTTTTTTACCGGCGGTATTATGCCCAGCGACGACCTGATGTTTTATTTTAACGAGGACATGATAGCTGAGAACCACTGGCACGTAAGCGGCACCCACTACGCCAAAACATCCGAGGCCTGGCTGGCCAATATGGATAAACACAAAGCCGAAATAATGCCGCTGTTTGAAGAAACATACGGCAAGGATGAGGCGGTGAAATGGTGGGTGTACTGGCGCTTATTTTACCTGGCCTGCGCCGAGTTGTGGAACTACAATGAGGGCAATGAGTGGATAGTAAGTCATTATTTATTTCATAAAACAGGCGCATGACCCGGCTAATATTCATCGTTATTTTATTTCTCATTTCCTTACTGGCCATTTTCAAGGCCTTTGAATACCATATCTGGTTATTGGCTATTGGTGTAACTGAGTTTCCCTGGTTGTTTTCATCAATCACCATAGTAGTGCTGTTAACGGGTTTTTGGGTAAACAAATACCAGCTTACGGGCACCATAATCGGTTGTGTAGCGCTGGTACTGTTCCTTTCGCCTATAGCAAGGGCTTATATGGTTGCCGCCGGCTTACGAAATAATTTCGATACCACTTTCCATGTTTCGAATACCGATAGTGTTGATGCCCCATTCAGTTTTTTCAGGATGTTTGCTGGTACCGTTAAAGTGCATTACCGTACCATGCCTTATGTAACTTATGCCGATACTACTATGAAACTTGATTTTTACCCCACACAAATTGTAGGGAAAAAACCATGCGTTATTGTGGTACACGGCGGCTCATGGAGCAGCGGCGACAGCCGGCAATTACCCGAATTAAACAGCTACCTGGCTACAAAGGGTTATAACGTGGCATCCATTAACTATCGCATGGCGCCCAAATGGCAAACCCCGGCACCGGTTGAGGACGTGAGCAACGCCATTAAATACCTCACAGCTCATGCCGAAGAATTGCATATTGATACCGATAATTTTGTTTTACTGGGCCGCTCGGCGGGCGGGCAAATCGCTTTGCTGGCCGCCTACACGCTGCATAACAAAAATATTAAGGCGGTAATTGATTTTTACGGCCCGGCCGATATGGTTTGGGGATATTCCATTCCATCAAACCCATTAATAATGGATTCGCGCAAGGTGATGGGTGATTATGTTGGCGGCAGCTACGCGCAGGTACCTAAAAAGTATTTCGATAGTTCGCCGGTGGAGTTTGTGGATAAACAATCCCCGCCTACGTTGATCATTCACGGCGACAATGACGTTTTGGTATCGCCCGAGCACAGTCGCCGCCTGAATCTGAAACTACAGCAAAACGGCATCAAACACTTTTGGCTGAAACTGCCCTGGGCCACACACGGCTTTGATGCCAACCTTAACGGCCCCGGCGGGCAGTTATCAACTTATACCGTACTGCAATTTTTAAAAACAATTAACCCCCCCGACCCCCTGAAGGGGGAGGAATAAAATCAACATGGAAAAAAAACATACAAATAACTCCCCCTTCAGGGGGTCGGGGGGCCTCGCCATCATAGGTACAGGTATTGCCGGGATGGGCTGCGGGCATTTTCTGCATAAGCATACCGACCTTACCTTTTACGAGCAGAACGATTATACCGGCGGCCATACCAATACGGTAACTGTTGATGAAGATGGCAAACCTGTTTACATTGATACCGGCTTTATGGTATTTAATTATCATACTTATCCCAACCTATGCCGCCTGTTTGATGAGTTGAAGGCGCCGGTTAAAAAAACCGAAATGTCGTTCAGTGTGCAGCATTTGCCAACCAAACTGGAATACAGCGGATCGAGCCTGAACCATTTATTTGCCCAGCGTAAAAATATATTCAGCCCATCGTACCTCAAAATGCTGATGCAGATAGGCCGTTTTAATAAAGAGAGCGTCAAACTAGTGGACGACCCTAAATACGCCAATTACTCCATAGGCGAATACGTAAAGGAGTTTGGTTTTGGCGATGATATGCTCTGGAAATACCTGGTGCCCATGAGTTCGGCGGTATGGTCGACCCCGATGGAACAGATGCTGGATTTCCCAGTAGTAACACTCATCCGTTTCTTTCAAAATCATGGTTTTTTAGGTTTGGACACCCAGCACCAATGGTACACGCTGGATAAAGGCAGCCAATCCTACCGAGAGATACTCATCAAACCCTTTAAGGATCGCATCCATTTAAGCCGCAAGGCAACCAAAGTGGTACGTAATAATGATGGCACAGTAACTGTATTTGCGTCAGATGGCTCGCAGCAAATATTCGACCGCGTAATTATAGCCGCGCATGGCGATGAGGCTTTAGGGCTGTTAGATGCACCTACCGCAGATGAAAAACGCCTGCTATCCACCTTTAAATACCAATACAACAAAGCCGTGCTGCATACCGATGAAAGCATTATGCCCAAAACCAAACTGGCCTGGAGCAGCTGGAATTACAGCATACAGCAACAAGGCAGCAAACTGGTACCTACCACCATTTATTGGATGAACAGGCTACAGCAGGTATCCGACAAAAAGAATTATTTTGTTTCCATCAACCCGCACCATAATATCGACCCGAAGAAAATAATTAAGCAGATTGATTACCACCACCCGCTATTTGATGTGCCGGCCATCAACGCCCAAAAGGAATTGCATAAACTGAATGAAAGCGGCCCGGTTTATTTTTGTGGCAGCTATTTTAACTATGGTTTTCACGAGGATGCCTTTACCAGCGCTGTTAATTTGTGCTCGCAGTTGCTGGGGGAGCCGGTGTATGATGAGAAAATTTTGATCCAGCCACCTGTTTAATCCGTATATTCACTTATGGCAAACATGGCTACCAATTCCTGTTTATACAAAGCGAAAGTAATGCACCATCGCCTGGCGCCGAAGGTTCACCGGTTCCATTACGAGGTGTTTATGTTTTACCTTGACCTGGATGAGATCGACACCCTATCCCAGCGACTCAGATTCATGAGCCGTAACCGCTTTAACCTGTTCAACTTTCGCGATAAGGATCACCTGCAATTGCCGAGGGAAAATCCCGATACCTCGAAAAATATCCGCCAGCATATTACTGAATATTTAGAACAAAATGGGGTAACTATCGGCAAGGGCCGCATTATGGTGTTAACCAACTTGTGTACCGCCGGTTACCAGTTTAACCCCGTGTCGTTTTATTTTTGTTATAACGAGCAGGGCAATATCCTTTGTTCTATTGTTGAGGTTTGCAATACCTTTCTGGAGATGAAACCCTACTTTTTAAGCGCGGAAACCAAACAAGCCGGTCAATTTAAACTGAACACCGCGAAATATTTTTACGTATCGCCCTTTACCGAAATGGATACCAATTTTGATTTCGACCTGCATATCCCCGGCGAAAAATTGGAGGTTAAGATTGACGATTATGATAAACAAGGCAAACGCTTTTTTATCAGCACGTTAAGCGGCATACGCAAACCATTAACGGATGCCAACCTACTGCTTTATTTTTTCAGTTTCCCGCTCATCACATTAAAAATCATCACCTCAATACACTGGCAAGCCTTAAAACTCTGGCTAAAAAAGATTCCCTTTCATAAGAAAGAAGCAAACAAAAATCTGCAAAAAGAGGTTTTTCGCCCTTATAATTCAAATTCTGTATCTTAGTGAAAACCTATTTACGGTCAAAACCCGTATATCATTAAAATATCACATACTAACAGAATTTGTCATGCTCAATACACTTACCCTTGTTAAAAAAAGCAGCTTTTACCAGGATGTAGTTATTAAACTAATGTCGAAAATGGATAAGGGCCGCCTTTATATTACGCTGCCCGATGGTGAGTTCATTACTATTGGCGATGGCGACGGGCAAGTGGCGGCAACCATAACCATTAACGATAACGAGTTTTTTAAACGCGTTATCCTGTTTGGCGATATTGGTTTTGGCGAGGCTTATGTAGATGGTTTATGGGATACCGATAATATTACCCACGTAATTAAATGGGTGCTATACAATATCGAGAACGCGCCAAGTGTATCGGGTAGTAAAACACAAAATGCCGCGCTGAATTTGCTTAAATTATACAACAAGCTATCTCATTTTAAAAGGGCCAACACGGTTGAAGGATCGCGCAAAAATATTTCGGAGCATTACGATTTGAACAACGATTTTTTCGCCAGTTTTCTCGATCCAACCATGACCTACTCCAGCGCCTATTTTTATAGGGATGGCTTGAGCCTGGAGGAAGCGCAAATAGCCAAATACGAACGCCTGTGCAGGCAATTGCATCTGAAAGCAACCGACCATGTATTAGAGATAGGCAGCGGCTGGGGTGGAAACGCCATTTACATGGCCAAAACCTATGGCTGCCGGGTAACCTCCTTAACCATAAGCGAAGAACAGCATAAAATGGCTGTGGAACGCGTGGAAGCCGAGGGTTTAAGTGATCGCGTGAGTATATTGATAAAGGATTACCGCCAGATGGAGGGCCGCTTTGATAAGATAGTTTCGGTAGAGATGCTGGAAGCGGTGGGGCACAACTATATGGAAGTTTATTTTAAAAAGGTGAACGACCTGTTAAAGCAAAACGGAATTTTAGCCCTACAGGTGATCACCTCGCCCGATTCGCGTTACGAAAGTTTACGTAAAGGGGTGGATTGGATCCAGAAACATATTTTCCCGGGCTCGTTATTGCCATCGGTAGGTGCCATAAACAGCGCCGTTAACCGCACCGGCGATTTGACGATGGTGGACCTGAAAGATATTGGAATGGATTACGCCTACACCCTAAAGCTATGGTACGATGCCTTTAACGCCAACCTGCCAAAGGTAAGGTCATTAGGTTTTGATGATCGTTTCATCCGCAAATGGAACTATTACCTGTGCTATTGCGAAGCCGCCTTCGCCATGCGCAACATCAACACCATGCAACTGGTTTATACCAGGCCAAATAATACGGGCAGATGAGTAGGCAGTTTGCAGTGGGCAAGCACAAGCACATGATTTGCAACTGGCTTTTCAATAAACCAACCGCAAACTGCCAGCTACTTCTTCCTTTTTTCTCTGAACCTGCTAAAAAACAGCACCGCCAGCAGGCACAGCACAAACCCA
>Ga0302304_10002183_pt1 | contig 10053 bp, 9 predicted proteins | sample III_Palsa_E2_2_FD_198769 | JGI IMG/M metagenome (GOLD analysis project Ga0302304, IMG submission 198769) | Peat permafrost microbial communities from Stordalen Mire near Abisko, Sweden - III_Palsa_E2_2 | ecosystem: Environmental > Terrestrial > Soil > Palsa > Peat permafrost | place: Sweden...
GTGTCTTGCAAAGCGGCCTGCGCAATCCCTAAATCCACCGCGGCGTGTATCAATTGACCTAATGGGCCTACCGTCGTCGGATGATCGAACGCGGCGCTATAGGGTACGACGGCGGATGCGTCGACATACACGTTATCCAGTATCGAGCTGCCGCTACCCGTGGTGCGCTGACCGAAACCCGACCAGTCGTCGATCAGCGACAAACCCGCCACATCGCTTTTTATAAATGCTACTTGCAGTTTGCTGTCTTCGCTCCTGACTACCACCGGAATCCAGGTCGCAAACAGCGCGCCGGTCGAGTAGAATTTTCGGCCATTGATGCGATAGCCCACGCCATCAAGGTCGCGCGTCAAGGTAGTCTTGTAATCGGCGACAGTCTTGGTACCGGTCTCCGACAAAGCATTGCCGAAGCGATCCCCAGCCAGTGCGCGGGCGAAGAAAAATTTCTTTTGTGCTTCAGTGCCGTTTACCCGCAACACATCGAGCATAAAAAAATGATTTTGTGGAATTTGTCCCAGCGACGGATCGGCCGCGGAAATAATGGCAATCACGGCGGCCAGCGTTGCATGCGAAACCCCCGCGCCGCCATACTCGCGCGGCACGGCAATGCCGCCCAAGCCGCTGGCTGAAAATTGCTCGATTTCGTGACGTGGCAGAAGGCGTTCGGCATCGCGTTTCGACGCGCCGGGGGCAAACTCAAGCGCCAACCGATGCGCCGCCGCAACGGCTTGTGCGTCATTCTGAATGAGCACGGCGCGCAAGCTGGACGCGGCGGAAATTTCTGCCGATTGGACAGGATGATTCATCGTGACGGCCTAATATAGAAATGACAATGACACGGCGGTAGAACGGAAATCAATTCCAGGCATGACGCTTGGGTCTTACCCCGTTCAAGACATAGTTGCCGACCAGGTGATATTTCCAGCGTACCGGGTCATGCAAGGTATGCGTACGCGCGTTACGCCAATGCCGATCGAGATTGTGTTCAGCCAGCGTCGATTGTGTTCCGGCCAGCTCAAATAGTTTTTCGGCTGCCAGCAAAGCGATTTCGGTGGTCAGAACTTTGGCTTCCGCAACCAGTACCGAGGCTTGCGCCACGTCGTCTTCCGTGAGTACGCGGCCGACGGTATTGAGGTTGTCGAGTCCTCGCGCGGCACGCTCCAGCAATGCCTCCGCGGCATGCAGCCGAATTGCCAGATTGCCGACTTCGCGCAAGATCAAGGGATCGTCGCCGGCGCGCTCCACACCGCTGTCTATCCAGGGACGTGAGCGCGTTTTCACGAACTCGATGGTGTCGTCGAAAGCGGCACGCGCGATGCCGGCGTCCACCGCCGCCTGAATGATCTGCGACACCGGGCCGTTGAGTGTCGGTGTATCGGTCACGAGGTGGGCGGGAAATACAAAAGCCGCGGGCACGCGAACCTGTTCGAGCACTACGGTTCCGCTTGCGGTGGTGCGTTGACCAAAACCCGACCAGTCGTCAACCACGGATAATCCCGCCGTGTCCTTGGGGATATAGGCCAGCCGCCCTTTGCCGTCTTCGCCCAGCCCCAATACCGGCACCCAGTGCGCGAAGAGCGCTCCAGTCGAATAAAATTTGCGACCGTCAACAAGATAATCGTCGCCGTCCCGTGTCACCCGGGTTTTCAGGTCAAGCACATGCTTGTTGCCTTTTTCGGAAAAGCCATTGCCAAAGCGTTTCCCCTGCAGCAACTCTCGATAGAAGTATTGTTTTTGCTGCTCCGTACCGGTCAGGCCGATCACATCGACCAAACCGAAATGGTTCTGCGGCAATTGGCCGAGCGAAGGGTCCGCCGCCGAGACGATCTTGATCACTTCGATCAGGGTCTGGTACGACACGCCGGCGCCGCCGTATTGCTTGGGCACAGTAATCGCCCACAAGCCGGAGTTGGAGAAGCGGTCGATTTCCTGATGGGGTAAGCGCCGTTCGCGGTCCCGTTGCGCGGCCTCCACGGCAAAATCGAGCGCAACTTCGTGAGCCAGTTGGATCGCCTCATGATCGTCACGAATCAGATGGACCGGATTGGATTGCTTGGACTCCGGGCGAAGTTGCTGCGTTTCGAGAATGGCTGACATAGATTCCTCAATCGAAGCGAATAGAGGCGCGCTGAGCTTGCGGCCGCGTCGAAAGATTAAATCTAGCAAAACGCATGGCGAAATCGAACCGAGATAAACGGGATTAAACAGACGCTTCGCAGTGTTATCCATTCCAGCACCAGCCAGGATTTCTTATGCGATTTAACGCATTGCCCGATGCCGCTCAAATCAGGCGGCAGACACGCGTATCCTGCCGGCGACGTCCCCGGTTTGAGCCCATAAGTGCCCGACTCCGTTAAACTGGCACCCATGACCTCCCCATCCGACGCTTTAGAGCCCATCGCTGCGCGTACGCTGGCGCATTACAACCAGCATGCCGAGGCCTTTCGCGCGGGTACGCGCGAACACGATGTCAGCCAAAATATCGCAGCCTTGCTGACTCGTATCGAAGGCACATCGCCTTATACGATTCTCGATTTCGGCTGCGGCCCCGGGCGCGACCTGAAAGTTTTTGCCGGATTAGGCCATACGGCCATCGGCGTGGACGGAGCGGAACGCTTCGCCGTGATGGCACGTGCCGACAGCGGCTGCGAGGTCTGGCAACAGGATTTTCTGAAATTGGACCTGCCGGAACGGTATTTTGACGGCGTATTCGCGAATGCTTCGCTGTTCCATGTTCCGAGCCGGGAACTACCGCGTGTGTTAAAACAATTGTGGGCGACGCTGAAACCCGGTGGCGTGTTATTCGCGTCCAATCCGCGCGGGCAAAATCAGGAAGGTTGGCAAGGCGAGCGTTATGGCAGTTATCTTGATCTAGCCGCGTGGCGCAGCCTGTTTGGCACAGCCGGCTTGATCGAATTGGACCACTATTATCGGCCGCACGGCTTGCCGCGAGAGCAGCAAGCTTGGCTGGCGAGTGTTTGGCGGCGAGTGGATTAACCCAGGGCTCGTAAGCAATGATGTAGCGCTGCGAACCGGCGGCCGACAAGCGGCTTGACCCTGTTTCAGCTTAACGACGCCCCTGGATGGCGCGCTCGATTTTCTGTTCGGTTTCGTACTGGCTTAGCGAGTAGACCGACCAGATCATCGCCGGAATCCAGCCGATCAGGGTCAGCTGCAGAATCAGGCAAATAATGCCCGATACCGGACGGCCAATAGTGAAAAACTGCAACCACGGCAAAAAGATAGCAAGCAGCAAGCGCATCGTGTGTCTCCCCAAGTAACTCGCAGTGTAAAGCGCGCCTGCAAGTGTAGCAACACCCCTCGGGTTAGACGGTGAACCTGCTGCTGCCAAAGCGTGCCGCCCTAAGGATGCACGCTTTGGGGAGCATAAACCGCCTTATGCCGCGGCTTGAAGTCCTGCCTCGGCGCCGGCATCAAACGTCGAAACGCACGCCCTGTGCCAGCGGCAGTTCACGGCTGTAGTTGATGGTGTTGGTGGCACGGCGCATATAACTCTTCCATGCGTCCGAACCCGACTCGCGGCCGCCGCCGGTTTCTTTTTCGCCGCCGAAGGCACCGCCGATTTCAGCACCGCTGGTGCCGATATTGACGTTGACAATGCCGCAGTCGCTGCCGGCCGCAGACATGAATTGTTCGGCTTCGCGGATATCGTTGGTGAAGATCGCCGACGACAGACCTTGCGGTACCGCGTTATGGATCTGTACCACTTCATTGAAGTCGTCGTAGATCATCACGTACAAAATCGGGGCAAAGGTTTCACGTTCCACCACAGCGCTTTGCGCCGGCATGCGCACGATGGCCGGGCGCACATAATACGCGTCGGTATAACCCAGATCGATGCGCTCACCGCCCTTGACCGTACCGCCCTGCTCACGCGCCTGACTCAACGCGGTTTGCATCGCGTCGAACGACTGGCGGTCGACCAGCGGACCGACCAGCGTATCGGCTTCCAGCGGATCGCCGACTTTCACCGAAGCAAAGGCTTTCTCGATACGGGGCAATACTTGCTCAGCCACGCTGCGATGCACGAACAGACGGCGCAAGGTGGTGCAGCGTTGACCGGCCGTCCCCACCGCGGAGAAAGTCACGGCCCGCACCACCAGGTCCAGATCGGCGCTGGGGGCCACGATCATGCCGTTGTTGCCGCCCAGTTCAAGGATGCTGCGCCCCAGACGCTGGCTCAGCACCTGCGCCACTTCGCGCCCCATACGCACGCTGCCGGTGGCACTGACGAGCGGCACTTGCGGCGAACGGGTCAGCACTTCACCCACTTCACGCGCACCCAGCACCACTTGTTGCAGACCAGCCGGTGCAATACCCGGATGGGCCAACTCGAACTCGCTGACGGCGCGGGCAAATAACTGGGCGCAGGCCAGCGCGGTCAAGGGCGTCTTTTCCGACGGTTTCCACACCACCGCATCGCCGCAGACAAAAGCCAGCGCCGCATTCCAGGCCCATACCGCGACCGGGAAATTGAAGGCCGAGATCACGCCGCATACGCCCAGCGGATGCCAGGTTTCCATCATGCGGTGACCCGGGCGTTCCGAGGCAATGGTCAGGCCGTACAACTGGCGCGACAGGCCGACGGCAAAGTCGCAAATGTCGATCATTTCCTGCACTTCGCCCTGGCCTTCGGAGGCAATTTTGCCGGCTTCCAGCGTGACCAGTTGGCCCAGCGCGGTTTTATTGCGACGCAAGACATTGCCAAACACACGCACCAGTTCGCCGCGCAAAGGCGCGGGAACCGTACGCCATTTCAGAAAGGCTGCATGGGCGGCGGCAATCTTGCGCTCGGTGTCGGCAGCGGAATCGACCGCCAGCGTGGCCAGCACTGCGCCGTCGCGCGGCGAACGCGCCACCAGGGCGTTACTTTGATTGCTTTGATGGGCGCTCAAGTCGAATTCCAGCGCGGCAAAAATATCTTTAGCTTGCATCATTTCCTCTTTATTAAACCTGTCCGATAAGTCCATCGACACCCCGGACAAAACCATCATGCATAAACCGCCGCGACCGGCAGAAGCCGGCCACGGCGGTGTCAATTCAAGCGGTGCCCGGCCGCCGGCGCCTGGGCTTTACGACTTCATGCCATAGCTCTGAGCGACAGCATACTGCGCTCAGGCGGCAGCCGTCATTTTGAAAATACCAGTCGCATTACCCGCGTCAAAACCCAGGTCCAGTACCGCTTGGCCGGTCACCGGGTCAAGCAGGGTGTCGCGGGTAATAAATTCATAAAACGAGCCCGGGACTTCACGGCTTAGCAGCTCACCCTGTTCACCGATAAATTCACGTTGCACCGGGTCGGCCCGAAACGCGGTTTGTTTGACCCGTCCCGATTGCGAAACCTCGACACTCTCCTTGATCGGGCGGCCCAAGGCGCGCTGCGCATTGGCCACGCCAAACACATCGGGAACCCGGTCGGTAGCATGGTTGAAGGCGTTGCCTTCAGTGGCGATCCAGGCCATTTCCGCCGATTCGCGGCGTAAGGTCAGGTAATCGGCCAAGTGCGGTGTCGTATGCTGGCGGCCGAAACATTGGACCAGCACCGGCAATAATTCGCACGCTTGCGCCAGCGGCAATTGGCGCTCGGCACGCAAGATCTGCAACAAGACCTGCGCGCGTGGCGTCAGCGGATCGACCGAAGTACCGAGCACCCGCGTCACGGCAGCCTGAAATGCGGGACTGAAGCGCTCGGGGTGCAGCTCGCTGAGGAAGTATTGCGCAATTTCAGCCGGGGCATCGGCATGGGCATACGAGCGGCCGGTCATGGCAATCCGCTCCAGCGGATAGGTTCCGTTGAGCGTATAGCCAAGCGGCTCGAAAATCCGGGTAAAGGCGCTTTCGCCCGACGGCAGCGAGCCGGTATGGGGCCACAGCACGGTACGCAGCGCGCCGTGATCGAACACCACCCGCTCGCCGGCCGCCAGTACGTCTTCGGTGTAGGCCCGGCCAGTCGGCACACGCAGCAAGAGCCCGGCGAACAAGGCCATATTCAGCGCTTGTGCCAATTCGACACGCGACACCAGGCCTTTTCGATGAGTTTTCAAAAATGTGGGGATATGCACGCAACGCACAAAGTGCTCGGTGCTCGAAGAGGCGTCGGCCACCGCCAGCAATTCGGCAAGATTCGAATTCATAGAAGATACAACCTGTGTCGGAGAACTCCGAGATTGTCAGTCAGCGACGCGGCATGAGCAACCAGTATAAACTCACCAGTTAGTGTTAAATTGGAATCAACTTCGATTATACGCCCGGCTATCCGCCCCAAGGACCCCATGAGAAAAGGTATTCCTAACCTCGCCGCGCTGCAAATTTTCGAGGCCGCCGCACGGCACGAAAGCTTTACGCGGGCGGCGGAAGAGCTATCGCTGACGCAAAGTGCGGTGTGCCGGCAGGTGGCCGGCCTGGAAGCACGTCTGGGCGTTGGTTTGTTCCAAAGAATCAAGAAGCGGGTGGTGCTGACTTCGCACGGCCGCCATTATGCCGGCCAGATCCGCAAAAATCTGGACCGGATCGAGCGGGACACGCTGGAATTAATGGCACAGCGTGGCGTGGGGCAAATTCTGGAGATCGCTGTGGTGCCGACTTTCGCCAGCCAGTGGCTGATTCCGCGCCTGCCGCAATTTAAAGCGCTGCACCCCGACGTAACGGTCAATTTATCGATCCGCACCGAACCTTTTTTGTTTAGCGACTCCTCATTCGACGCGGCGATTTATTTTGGCGATACGATCTGGCCCGGCACGCAAGGTCAATTGCTGTTTCGCGAAGGCCGGGTTCTGCCGGTATGCAGTCCGGCTTTGCTGCCCAATCTGCCCAAGGGCCGGACCCTGACGCCGGAACAGTTGGCCGAACTGCCGTTGCTGCATCTATCGACCCGCCCCGATGCATGGCGCGACTGGTTTGCGCTTAACGGCATGGGGCAAGATCTGCAGGCGGTGAGAGGCGCGCGTTACGAATTGTTTTCCATGCTGTCGAGCGCGGCATCGGCCGGCTTGGGCGTCGCCCTGATCCCCGAAATCATGTTGAGCGGCGAATTGGAATCAGGGCGGCTGCAGGTGGCAATCGATCAGCCTCTAGCCAGCGCCTCGGGTTATTACTTGGTCGCACCCGAGGAGACCGACGCATATCTCGCCTTGGCACAATGGCTGATGTCGGTCGCGCCTGAGGGCGCGGCGGCTCCATAGTTAGTCATGCTATAGCTCAATATAACCCTGCCCCAGTTCGATCACCCGGCCACCGACGCTGATGCGCCGGTCAGGGCCGACCTCCAACTGCAAATGACAGGGACGTTCGATCGCCTCGCCCTGCGCCACCTCACAACGCACCGGCAAGGCATGGCCCGTCGCCAACAACCAGCCGCCGAGATTGGCACAGGCGGAGCCGGTGCCGGGGTCTTCGCTGACACCGCCGCCCTGAGTCGTGAAGAAATAGCGCGCCAGCACCGGACGCGATCTCACCTGACCGGATCCATTTGAAAAATCGTCCGGCTGCGACTCGAAGGCAAACACGTAACCCGTCTTGCGGCCCAGACTGCTCAAAGGCCAATGCGCCATCAAACTGGCATTGGGCGTAGCGCGGCGCACCGCATCGGGCGAAACCAGCGGAATCAGAATCTGGTCGGCACCGGCGTCGACCCACATCGGCTCACCCAATAAATCCTCTACCTGCAAGCCGAGCAAGGCGGCCATGGTGCCACGATCAAGCTCCACCTTGCGCGTCGGCGGGTGGCTCGATGCCGGTGGATTAAAACGCCAAACGTCGCCAACCGCCTCGACCGGGACCACCCCGGCCAGGAATTCCAAGGTCAACTGATGGCCAGTTTGCCGCAGCTCACGCACGACATGGGCGGTGCCCAAGGTCGGATGCCCGGCAAAACGCATTTCGTAGCCGGGGGTGAAGACACGCACGCGCGCACTCGCCGTTTCGGACGGCAAAATAAAAGTCGTTTCCGAAAGATTGAATTGCCGTGCCAGCGCCAGCATCTGCTCGCCGGTCAGCCCACGCGCGTCTTCGAAAACACATAAAGGGTTGCCGCCCAGCGGGGTTTCCGCAAACACATTGACCAGGCGGTAGCGGTAGTGCGTCATCGGTATTCCTCGAATTTAGAGTGTGCTCATAGGAGTGGTAAGTATGGTGGCGAGTCCACCGCCTAACCAGAGACAATTGGTCCGTCGACTGTCAGCAAAGTGGCAGAACGGTCAGCCAAGCGGAAGAGCGGTTTGCGATCCGGCTTGCGCCAATTGCAACTTCAAGCCGACGCCTGGAAACCTGGGGAATTTTCGGCACGGCCAGTTGCTTGCGCGGCGTTCGAAGTACGCGCCGTCGGCACCGCATGAAAGAGCCCACGAATCGGCTTCATCCAGCAGCGGCGAGGGTTTGAGTTGTAGCCACGTCCTATTTTCGGATTATTTTATCGGGGTATATACCAACTCGGCCTATCCTTCGAAGCCAGAAACCGAATGGTCGGCGTACACTTCCCCAAAGCGCCGAAACAGGCGCATTGAGCCGCATCCAGCCCGCCCAATCACCCAGCATATTTAATCTGTCATATCGTTCGAGAGGAGATGCAATGAAGTGGACCAGAGAACAAAAGAACGTCACGATCGCCGCCTATTTAGGTTGGACCCTTGATGCGTTCGATTTCTTTTTGATGGTGTTCGTTTTCAAGGATATCGCGAACGAATTCCACGTCAAGATTCCCGATGTAAGTATCGCCGTGGTCCTGACGCTGGCGATGCGTCCGGTCGGCGCGCTGATCTTCGGCCGGCTGGCAGACAAGTTTGGCCGGCGGCCGACGCTGATGGTCAACATCGTGCTGTACTCGATCCTCGAACTCGCCTCGGGTTTCGCGCCAAGCCTGGCTGTATTGCTGGTGTTGCGCGCCTTGTTCGGAATCGCCATGGGCGGCGAATGGGGTGTCGGTTCATCGCTGGTGATGGAAAGTATTCCGGCAAAATCGCGCGGCTGGGTCTCGGGACTTTTGCAAGCCGGTTACCCTAGCGGTTATCTGCTGGCGTCGGTCGTGTTCGGCCTGTTCTATCAATATATAGGCTGGCGCGGGATGTTTATGGTCGGCGTGCTGCCGGCCTTGCTGGTGTTATATGTGCGCCGCAATGTCAGCGAATCGCCGGCATGGGCGATCATGTCGAAACGGCCTCGGCCAGGGCTGCTGAAAACGCTGGGCGCCAACCTCCAGTTGTCGGTCTACGCAATCGTGCTGATGACCGCATTCAATTTTTTCAGCCACGGCACCCAGGATATTTATCCGACCTTCCTGCGCGAACAGCATCATTTTGATCCGCACACCGTGTCGCTGATTACGATTGTGCTGAATATCGGCGCCATCGTCGGCGGTCTTGGTTTCGGCTTCATCTCGGAGCGGATCGGCCGCCGCAAGGCCATCTTTATCGCGGCGCTGATTGCACTGCCGGTGTTACCGCTGTGGGCCTTCTCCAGTGGCGCCATCGCTTTGGCGCTGGGCGCATTTTTGATGCAGATCTCGGTTCAAGGAGCATGGGGCGTGATCCCGGTCCACCTGAACGAAATTTCGCCGGATTCGATTCGCGCTACCTTCCCGGGCCTGGTCTATCAATTGGGCAATCTGTTTGCCGCCATCAATTTGTATGTGCAAAGCAAGATTGCCGTGGCTCACGGCGACAACTACGGGCTATCTCTTGCCTTGGTTGCCGGTATCGTATCGATCGTCATCGCCGGACTCATTATGTTCAGCCCGGAGAAACGCGGTATCGACATGACCGAATCGGCAGAGACGGCAGTCACCTCCTGACGATAACTTCCTGAAGTAAAAATGGCGCTCCTGGAGCGCCATTTTTTATCCGTTGAAATAACCTGAAGGTGGAGCATCACCGATTTGGCAACCAAGCCGGCAAAGAATCACGGGCCGAGCCAACGCATCAGCGGCGCCACGCTTCGCCACCTATCCATCCTGACCGCCGCGTGCGCTCACAGGCCGTTGCCGTTGCCCAAGCAGCGGGACACCCGCGACTGGACCCTGACGGTCGGCCTGGCGCGCCA
>Ga0302304_10002185_pt1 | contig 10052 bp, 8 predicted proteins | sample III_Palsa_E2_2_FD_198769 | JGI IMG/M metagenome (GOLD analysis project Ga0302304, IMG submission 198769) | Peat permafrost microbial communities from Stordalen Mire near Abisko, Sweden - III_Palsa_E2_2 | ecosystem: Environmental > Terrestrial > Soil > Palsa > Peat permafrost | place: Sweden...
AGCGAAATCATAAAAATCTATTGAAATCAACGGTCACACGCCCAGCAGTAACCTCGCCGGATCTTCCAGCAATTGTTTCACCCTTACCAAAAAGCTTACTGATTCACGGCCATCGATAATGCGGTGATCATAGGATAATGCCACGTACATCATCGGGCGTATCACAACCTGCCCGTTCACGGCAACCGGCCGCTCAATAATATTGTGCATCCCCAGTATCGCCGACTGGGGCGAGTTAAGGATCGGCGTAGACATCATCGACCCGAACACCCCGCCATTGGTAATGGTAAATGTGCCACCGGTCATTTCCTCTAAGGTCAATTTACTTTCGCGGGCTTTTACAGCGAGCGCCGCAACCGCTTTCTCAATTTCAGCAAGGCTCATTGCCTCGGCATTTCTTATCACCGGTACTACCAGCCCTTTCGGCGCGGAAACCGCTATGGAAATATCAGCATAGTTGCTGTACACCACTTCTTCACCATCTATACGTGCACCCACGGCAGGCCATTCTTTCAAGGCTTCGCAAACCGCCTTGGTAAAGAACGACATAAAGCCCAGGCCCACGCCATGCTTTTCTTTAAATTTATCCTTGTATTTTGCCCGAAGCTCCATAATCGGCGCCATATCCACTTCGTTAAACGTGGTCAGCATCGCAGTTTCATTTTTAACAGCCACCAATCGCTTGGCAACGGTCCTCCGCAGCGACGACATTTTTTCCCTGCGTTCAGCACGCGGGCCGGTAGTCACTGCTGGTTTCGGAGCTTCAGTTTTAACGCTGGCCGGTGCCGGCTTTGCTGTGGTATCGGGCGTCACTTTGCCCTGTGGGTTTTCAGAAACTTTTTCCGCCAAAAGCGCATCTTCTTTGGTAATACGCCCGGCAACGCCCGTCCCGCTCAGCGCTTTCGGATCAACGTCTTTTTCAGCCAATATTTTTGCCGCCGCAGGCGACGGCGTACCTGATGCATAATTTTTATCAGTCAGTACCGGTGCGGGAGCAGCCACCGGCGCTGCGCCATTAGGGCTGGCGGCAACCGCCGCTTTCGCAGCAGTGCCTTCGATGCGGCAAACAACAGCGCCCACCGGAACGGTATCGCCCTCTTTAACCAACGTTTTTAATATACCAGCTTTTTCCGCCGTAAGCTCAAAAGTAGCCTTATCGGATTCAAGCTCAGCAATGGCTTCATCCATGGCCACCTGGTCGCCATCCTTTTTTATCCAGCGAGATAAGGTAACTTCTGTGATCGATTCGCCAACCGTTGGAACCTTTACTTCCAGCGCTGCGGAAACAGCAGGCGTCACTGCCGGGGTAACCGGGACAGCATTAGCCGGGGCAGGCGCATTGGCGACAACTTCAGGTTGTGGCTGCGCTGCCGGGGCGGCAGATTTTACAGGCGCTGCCGGAGCGCCGCCATCTTCTATCGTGGCAACAATCGCCCCAATAGGCAGGGTATCTCCCTCATGGGCTGTTATTTTTAAAATTCCGTCCTTTTCTGCCGTAAGCTCAAAAGTAGCCTTGTCCGATTCTAACTCAGCTATCACTTCATCCATCTTAACAGGGTCGCCGTCTTTCTTTTTCCAGCCCGAAAGCGTAACCTCTGTAATTGATTCGCCCACCGGCGGAACTTTTATCGTTAAACTCATAATTTATGGTAGTATTTCCAAAGCCCCAATCCAAAGCTTCGGACTCAGGACTTAAGACTTTAGACTCAAATCAATCCGCTCCAACATGGGCCATCTTTTCAGTCGTTTCCTTCACCACAGCCTTCACCTGTTTGCCGGCCGGTGCTTCAAATGCCTTGGAAACGATGTGCAGCTGCTGCGCGGCATGCTGTTTTGCAAAACCGGTGGCAGTACTGCTACCCTCGTGGCGCGAGATCACATTCAGGTTTATCAATTTATCGTTATGGAACTTGCGGCAAATATACGGCCATGCACCCATATTTTCAGGCTCTTCCTGCACCCAGAAAAACTCGGTGGCCTTATTGTATTTTGCCTTTATTTTTAGTATCTGCACCAACGGCGTGGGGTATAGCTGCTCAATGCGCACAATGGCCACATCTTTGCGTTTATCGGCCTGTTGTTTTTCCAGCAGGTCGTAATATATCTTGCCGGTGCAAAGCAATACGCGTTTTACCTTTTTGGGGTCGGCGTATTCATCATCAATCAGTTCGTGGAACCTGCCCTGGGTGAACTCTTCCAGTTTCGATACGCACTTTGGGCTGCGCAATAAGCTCTTTGGCGTAAATATGATCAGTGGCTTCCGGAAATCCCGCAAAAGCTGCCGTCTCAAAATATGGAACAAATTTGCCGGGGTGGTACAATTAGCCACCTGTATGTTATTGTCGGCGCAAAGCTCCATAAAACGCTCCACGCGAGCCGATGAATGTTCCGGACCCTGCCCTTCATAACCATGCGGCAGTAGCATCACCAATCCATTACCACGCTGCCATTTAGTTTCGGCACTGGCGATATATTGGTCCACAATAATTTGCGCGCCATTAAAAAAGTCGCCGAACTGCGCTTCCCATATCGTTAATGCATTCGGGTTGGCCATGGCATAACCATATTCAAACCCCAAAACGCCATATTCCGACAGCAATGAATTGTAAATGCTGAACTTGGCCTGTGCATCTATGGTATCCAGCGGCGTGTATTCGTCTTCCGAATCAACGAGTGTCAATACCGCGTGCCGGTGCGAAAAGGTTCCGCGTTTAACGTCCTCGCCACTCAGCCTGATCGGGTGACCTTCCTTTAAAAGCGAACCATAAGCCAGCAGCTCACCCATCGCCCAGTCAAATACATGGGTTTTGGTCACCATTTTATTCCGCTCTTCAAAAAGCTTTTCGATCTTCTTGAAAAACTCCTTGCCTTCGGGCAGTATTGTTATTTTTTTACCGATCTCCAGCAATTCATCTTCGGGAACTGCCGTATCTGTAGGCGCGAAAAACTCCCTCGGGCCTGCTATGTGCAAACCATGCCAGGCGCCTTCGTACATCTGCAGGGTCTCGGTAATTTTGTCGGCGGCTTTCGATTCGTCCAACTGACCCTGCAGCAGATTCCTGAAATTCTTTTCAAGTTCAGCCGCATAAGGCGCGTCAACGCTTCCTTCAGCCTGCAATTTCTGCTTGTATATCTCAAGCGGATTCGGATGCTCCTCTATCGCCTTGTAAAGTACGGGCTGCGTAAACTTTGGTTCATCGCTCTCGTTATGGCCGTACCTCCGGTAACACAAAATGTCGATAAAAACGTCTTCATGAAAAACCTGCCGGTATTCCATTGCAAGGTTTACCACATAGGCCAATGCTTCCACATCGTCGCCATTAACATGGAAAACCGGCGATAATACCGTCTTTGCCACATCGGTACAATACGTGCTGGAACGGGCATCCTTATAATTGGTGGTAAACCCGATCTGGTTGTTAATAACAATATGGATGGTGCCGCCGGTTTTGTAACCGTCCAGCTTTTCCATTTGCAAAACTTCGTAAACGATGCCTTGTCCGGCAACCGAGGCGTCGCCATGTATCAATATAGGGCAGATTTTGGAATGATCGTCCTTGTACTTAAAATCAATTTTCGAGCGTGTGAGGCCTTCAACTACCGGATCAACAGCCTCAAGGTGCGAAGGATTGGGGCATAAACTCAGGTGAACGTGCTTTCCTTTCGGAGTTACAACATCCGTCGAGTAACCCAGGTGGTATTTTACGTCGCCGCCGAAGGGAGTGTCCTCTTCAAAGTTCTTACCTTCAAACTCCGAAAATATCTCCTTATATGGCTTTTCCATGATATTGGTAAGCACATTCAGTCTGCCGCGATGCGCCATACCGATGATAAACTCTTCAATACCCAGTTCCGATCCGTTTTGAACAACCGAATCCAGCGCCGGGATCAGCGCCTCGGCGCCTTCCAGCGAAAACCGTTTCTGTCCTAAAAATTTAGTGCCCAAAAAGCTCTCAAATACCACAGCTTCGTTCAGCTTGTTCAGCATAAACTTCTTATCCTCCACATTAAACGAAGGCGTGTTTCTTTTGCTTTCCATCCGCCCTTCAAACCATTTTATCTTGATAGGATTGCGGATATATTTGTATTCAGCGCCGATAGCCTGGCAATAGGTTTGCTCCAGCAGGTCGCGGATGTCCCTTAATTTGGCGGGGCCGAGGCCTACTTCTACACCGGCATTAAATACGGTATCCAGATCTTCGTCACTTAAACCAAAGGTTTCCAGCTCTTTGCCGGGGAAATACTTGCGCCGCTCCCGTACAGGGTTGGTCTTGGTAAACAGGTGCCCTCGACCGCGATACCCGTCTATCAGGTTCAGTACATTTATTTCTTTTAAAAAATGTTCGTTTGTTTCAGGAGTCGTAGCAGCAACCGTGGCGTTATCCCTTCCAAAGTCAAATCCTTCGAAGAATTTTTGCCAGCCAAAGTCTACTGATTCAGGGTCTTGTTGATACGATTCATATAAGGAACTAATGTAGGCAGCGTTGCCGCTGTTAATATAATTGAGACGATCCATGAGAAACCAATCTATAAAACGGTACAAAAGTACGCATATCGCTTTAGAAACTTTATAAATTATTTATAAAACTTCGTGCTTGCTTTGCCGTTGGTGTGTGTCAAAACTAACATGATTTAACCTGTTGCAGCATACTAAACAGATGCCACAGCAGTCTTTATCCTATGTTTTGTGAAATATCTTTTGAATAAATTCTCGAACGTAGGACAGCCCCTCGAAAGCGATGGCGAGGAGACCGATCACCAGCGTGTATTGTTCAAACGGGTTCATTATGTATGTTTGACGCTGAAATGATCCGAAAGTTACTTTGGAACATTCATCTTTGTGTAATAATTGCCGACTGACGCCGCTTGTTTATATTAGATCAACAACAGATGTCTGTTCAGCTGTCAACGAAATATATCTTATGACGTAAAACGATGAAAGAAAGAAATTGCGACTTAAGACTTACGACTTACGACTTTAGACTTAACTAAGTCTCCATTTCCAGCGCCGGTCGCGGGGCGATTATATACCGGCTCTCCTGCGCATTGTTAACGCCTGCTATAAACGCCCAGTTACCCCAATTGCTTGCAGGCGAGTAATCGATCAGCGTTTCTTCAAAATATTCGGCCCCTTTCACCCAGTCTATCTTCAGGTCATTTACCAAAAAACCAGCCACAATCTGTCTTCCGTATTTGTTAATATAGCCGGTAGTATTCAGCTCATGCATAATACCATCAACCAGCGGTATACCGGTGGCGCCTTTTTTCCATATTTCAAAAAGCTCGTCCTGGTTGTCAACAATATCTGTGGTATTTGAACTGTTTGCCTTCAGCGCGATAAACTTTTGTCCATGTTTTTTAAACATAAACCTGAAGTAATCGCGCCATAAAAGATCCAGCAATATGGAGTTAAATACATTGGTATGCGCACTGTGCTGGTGATTGGTTACTTCCCAGTACACCTGCCGCATCGATATACAGCCCAACGATATCCAGGCTGATAATTTAGACGAGAATGAATTTATCGTTGCAGACCTTCCCCCTTTGCCGGGCGCCGCATGCTCCCCGTTCAAAAAAAGCTCATTCAGATGCCTTAGCGCAATGGTTTCGCCCCCGGTAAACAACTCACCGGCTTGCCCCTCAAAAACCGGCACTTCCAAACCCAGTTCTTCCAGTGTTGGCAGCTCGCCCCAATCATCAATAACGGGTGTGCGGATAACTTCGGGGGTCCCAATGCAGGGCCGAACCGTACTGTCGCGTTCTACCTTTTTCTTAAAAATGGCAAAGCTATCCGGGATATCTTTGATCGGGAAGGGCAGGTCTTCCTTATGGTAAAGCGTATGGCCTATAAAATGCTTCAGGTTCAGCTTCATCCGCCATAAGGCAGTTTCCACGGCCTCCGAAATTGCAGTCTCTTCGTGCGCCACTTCACGGTGGTGGTATACTTCGTTTACCTGGTATTTTTCTGCCAGTTGCGGAATTGCCTCCGCAGGGCTTCCAATTTTAACAATCAGTTCTCCGCCAGCCGAACGCAGGCTCTCCCGCAGGTCAGCTACCGACTCTATAAGAAATTTCGCCCTGATGCTGCCCGTTTTTGTGTTGCCCGAAGCCTGGGTCTTGAAATAATACGGATCAAAACAATATACCGGTACAATCTTATCCGCCTTGCGCACTGCTTCTAACAATATTTCGTTGTCGTGAATACGCAAATCGTTCCTAAACCATACCAAAATCGTCTTATCGCTCATAGTTAAACAGGGGGTCAACCGTATCGCAGCGTACAAATTTGCAAAAATTTAGTTGTTATCTACAATATAGCACAACATTTGACATCGTTACAACATTTTCAGTGCAAACTGCAGCATATCGGACTGATTTACTTTAATTTTATGCTGTCGCTCAAAAACTAACCGGGCTTTACCGGGTTATCCATTCGTTTATGTTGATATTTAATTAAAATGCCATGGCCGACGAGAACAAACTAAACACCGCCGAAATCGCGGGCATCATCCTGATCGTGCTGATCCTTCTATTTTTTCCATACCTGATGATCAACGAACATGCGCAGGACGTGGTCGCTAATAGTTATTACCATAATGGCAGGTAAACCTTAACAAACACTGTAACGATGTTAAGGGAAAACAGGCCGCTGTACTATCCTTAGCAAAGGCTCGTTAATTATAGATATGCATGACATTTACTTTAGCGTGATGTCCTAATTTTATAACGAAAATTGAATACCATGGCAACAATTGAAGACATACGAAAAGCCTACATCGATTTTGTTTTAACGGAAGGCGAACAGCCCAAATCAGTTTATGTGTTTGCGAAGAAAAATAAAATGACCGAAGAGGAATTCTACAAATTTTTCGCTTCGTTCGACGCGATCGAACAAAACATATGGACAGATCTGGTAGTAAAAACCATCGCCGAAATAAAAACCCAGGAAGTATGGCTGCAATACTCAGCCCGCGAAAAAGCATTGTCTTACTTTTACAGCTTTTTTGAATTGCTCAAGGGCAGCCGCAGCTTCGTGGTTTACAGCGTACGCAAACAGCCAAAAACATTTTCCACACCAATTATCTTCCAGGGGATGAAAGAGGTGTTCGAAGGCTTTTGCAAGGACCTGATCACCGAAGGTATCGAATCAAACGAACTCTCGGAACGTAAATTTTTCAGCAACCGCTACAAGGATGCACTTTGGGTGCAGTTGGTATTTGTGCTGCATTTTTGGATCAGTGATAATTCAGCCGGTTTTGAAAAGACCGACGAAGCCATCGAAAAAGGAATAAACGTAACCTTCGATCTGTTCCAGCGCTCCCCCATCGATAACCTGATCGAATACGGCAGGTTCCTGGCAAAAAACGGCGGCATTAAAGAAAGCATGGGATTTGGAAACAACTAAAACCCAACCTTCTTCGGGAAAAGCCACATTCGCTGCCATTTTCGACATGGACGGCACGCTGATCGATAATACGCCCTACCATTTTAAATCCTGGCAAATGCTGTACAAAAAATACGGCAAAGGCGAAATCACAAAGGATACCTACTATAAGGAGATCAGCGGGGTGCCGGTGATGGAAACCATTCGCAGGGTATTTGGCGAGGGCCGCAGCGAAGATGAGTTAAAAGCATTACTGAACGAAAAGGAAGAGTTTTACCGAAGTTCATACGCGCCTTACGTGGCTCCCATCAACGGGCTGGAAAACTTTTTGGCGGAGTTAAAAAATGCCGGTGTTAAAATGGCCATGGGCACTTCGGCCACACAGGAAGATATCAACTTTATCTTCAGCCACATACCGATAAAGCAATATTTCGATGCCATAATCGATTCTACCATGGTCACGCGCCCAAAGCCCGATCCGCAGGTGTTTTTAAAAGGTGCTAAAAAGCTAAAAATACCTCCCGCTAAATGTATCGTATTTGAAGATTCCCTGGCAGGAGTAAGGGCAGCCAACAGCGCGGGCATGAAGGTTGCTGCTATAACCACCGGGCATACCGCAGCCGAACTGCACCCCGTCAACATCGTATTCAACGATTACACGGAATTGACTGTGCAGAAATTAGCTGTATTATTTGACGAACACCATGAGCGATAACCCGAAAGAGCAAAACAGCATACCCACCACCAAAGTACAGCGGTCGGCAAAATTTGTAAAAACCGGTATAAAGGTTGGCGGAAACTACCTCAAGCATTACTCCAAAAAACTGTTCAATCCTGATATGGATAAAACAGAGTTGAATGAGGATAATGCATCCGACATTTATGAGTCTTTAAGTGAACTAAAGGGCAGCGCGCTTAAGGTCGCGCAGATGCTCAGCATGGATAAAAACCTGCTGCCCCAGGCCTATACCGATAAATTTTCTCAAAGCCAGTACAATGCGCCGCCGCTCTCGGGGCCCCTCATCGTCCAAACATTTAAAAGATATTTCGGTAAAACACCGGATAAGATATACGACAAGTTCAATATCCATTCGTCAAATGCAGCCTCCATTGGCCAGGTACACCAGGCTGAGCTGAACGGTAAAAAGCTGGCTGTTAAAATCCAGTATCCGGGTGTCGGCGATTCCATCTCATCCGATCTCAAACTCGTTAAACCCTTTGCTTTCCGTTTGCTGGGCATGAACGAAAAAGAGCTGGATGTGTACATGAAGGAAGTCGAAGAACGCCTGCTGGAGGAGACTGACTACGAGCTGGAGGTTCGCCGCTCCATCGAATTTTCAACGGCCTGTGCCAACCTTGATAACGTCGTCTTCCCCCATTATTATCCGGAGCTATCCAGCCGCCGCATTATCACCATGGACTGGCTCGAAGGCCTGCACCTGCGCGAATTCCTGCAAACCGGCCCCTCGCAGCAAATTCGCGATAAGATCGGCCAGGCGCTTTGGGATTTTTATAATTTCCAGCAGCACGAGCTCCGCGCCGTTCATGCCGATCCGCACCCGGGCAATTTCATGGTGACTACCGCCGGCAAACTGGGGATCATCGACTTTGGCTGTATCAAGGAAATGCCGGACGATTTTTATTACCCGTTCTTCTCCCTAACATCCACCGGCCTTATGGATAATAAATCCGAGACCATCAAAGCCTTCCGCCAGCTGGAAATGATCCATCCCAAGGACGGACCCGAACAGGTGGAGTTTTATTACACGATGTATAAGCAAATGATCGGCCTGTTTGCCAAACCCTATATCAGCGATCATTTTGATTTTGGCGAAACAGCATTTTTTGATGAGCTCTACGGCTTTGGCGAAAAAGTATCCAAAATGCCGGAGTTTAAACAGGCCCGCGGCGTAAAGCATTTTATCTACGTTAACCGTACTAACTTCGGCCTTTATAACATTCTGCACGAGTTAAAGGCAAAGGTTAAGACGGATACCTATAAACCGCATGTAGTGATGGATTTTGTATGAAGGATTGCCAATGATGAATATATGATTTGAAGTTTTTTTATATTATTTTTGTAAGACTGTTCATCGATTTATAACATGACCACCGTCGCTAAAAATATTCTAAATACCTACTCGAAACTTTTTGAGGGACTCGATGCTATTTCCAAAAAAGAATTGATCAATAGACTGAGCAAGTCGTTAGATAAATCGGAATCTGCAAAAGAAAAAGCTTTTTACAAATCGTTCGGAGCGTTTCCTGACGAGAAACCGGCGGAAGAAATCATTCATGAAATCAGGACTTCCCGTGCATTCAGGCAACAGGATATTAACCTCTGATGCAATACCTCCTGGATACCAGTATTTGCATTTTCTATTTGAGAGGCAAATTGGACCTTGCATCGCTTATCAGGGAAAGAGGCCGGGAAAACTTCTTTATTCCTGAAATTGCCATTATAGAATTACGATTTGGCGCCGAAAACAGCGCGAATCCTGAAAAGGCCCATAAAGCTGTGGATGAATTTATTGATGGTCTTTCTATTGTTCCGGTTTATGGCGCGATCAGGCGATATGCCCGGGAAAAAGTGAGATTGCGAAGATTCGGTACTCCGCTTAATGATGAATTTGATCTTCTGATCGGAGCGACAGCAATTCACCATGAT
>Ga0302304_10002192_pt1 | contig 10039 bp, 7 predicted proteins | sample III_Palsa_E2_2_FD_198769 | JGI IMG/M metagenome (GOLD analysis project Ga0302304, IMG submission 198769) | Peat permafrost microbial communities from Stordalen Mire near Abisko, Sweden - III_Palsa_E2_2 | ecosystem: Environmental > Terrestrial > Soil > Palsa > Peat permafrost | place: Sweden...
AGGAGTTCGACAATGGAAATCAAAAGGAACGCTGAACTGCTAGTTGCCCTCTTGTTAAACAGCGAAGAAGTCAAGCTTGTAGCCGGTGGCTACGACCCAGGACACGCCCAGAACGGAGCGCCGTATAGTCAAAACGGTACTTGTCCCGGCGGCTATACGCAACTCGGTGGGGCTGGCGGCTATACGCAGAGCTGCCCCGTCTAACGCGGGGAAGGGGATCCACCGCAGTAAGCCCGCGGCAGCAACAGTTCGTTCAATGCTTGAACGAGCGAGTTTCCCAAAACGGCGCCAGAGCCATGCTCTGGCGCCATTTTTTTTATCTCGATTGCCACGGCCCGGAAGCTTTCCTTGGCATTTGCTCGGAGCGTGGACGCAGATCAGCTCCTGCGGCAAGGCCGCTTGCTATCATCACTAGCTTGATGACATTCACCCGGCGCTTCGCGTCGTTGCAAGGAATCGACCGCAACTCATGCTCAGTATCGAACAACGCATTGCCCAGGACATCGCCGCGAAGACCGACCAGGTGCGGGCGGCGGTTGATTTACTCGACGGCGGCGCCACCGTGCCGTTCATCGCACGCTACCGCAAGGAAGTCACCGGCGGCCTCGACGATACGCAGCTGCGGCTGCTGGAAGAGCGCCTGCGTTATCTGCGCGAACTGGAGGAACGCCGCGCGGCGATCCTCGCCAGCGTCGAGGAACAGGGCAAGCTCAGCGATGCGCTGAAGAACGAACTGCTCAATGCCGACACCAAGGCGCGGCTGGAGGATCTGTACCTGCCGTACAAGCCCAAGCGCCGCACCAAGGCACAGATTGCCCGCGAGGCTGGCCTGGAGCCGCTCGCGCTCGGCCTGCGCGAGGACCCGACGCAATCGCCGGAAGCGTTCGCCGAATCGTTTGTCGATGCTGGAAAAGGCATCGCCGACGTTCGCGCCGCACTCGACGGTGCCCGCGCGATCCTGATGGAGTCGATCGCCGAAGATGCCCATCTGGTCGGTGAACTGCGCGACTGGCTGTGGGCGCAGGGTCAGATCCGCGCGAAACTGGTTGAGGGCAAGGAAAACGAAGGCGCAAAATTCCGCGACTACTTCGATCACATCGAGCCGATCAGCAAGATCCCCTCACACCGTCTGCTTGCACTGATGCGCGCGCGCAACGAAGGCATCCTCGAACTGGAACTCAGCCCCGCTTCCGATAGCGAGCAGGGACATGTGGAAGGCGAAGGGCGTGTCGCCGCACATGCGAACATCCACAACCGCGGCCGCGCCGCCGATGCGTGGCTGCGCGAAACGGTGCGACTGACCTGGCGCGTGAAACTGCATCTGCATCTCACACTCGACTTGTTCGGCCGCGTTCGCGAAGGCGCCGAGGACGAGGCGATCCGCGTGTTCGGCGACAATCTGAAGGACCTGATGCTGGCCGCCCCGGCGGGCGCGCGTACCGTCATGGGCCTGGACCCGGGCATACGTACCGGCGTCAAGGTTGCGGTGGTCGACGCGACCGGCAAACTGCTCGCCACCGATGTCATCTATCCGCACGAGCCACGCAAGCAATGGCGCGAATCGCTGGTGCAACTGGCGAAGCTGTGCACCCAGCACCACGTCGACCTGATCGCGATCGGCAATGGCACCGCCTCCCGCGAGACCGACAAGCTGTCTGGCGAACTGATCAAGCTCCTGTCTGACAAAGGCGTGGGCGAGACGAAGCTCGCCAAGGTCGTGGTCAGCGAAGCTGGCGCCTCGGTGTACTCCGCGTCGGAAATAGCGGCGAAGGAATTCCCCGATGTCGACGTGAGCTTGCGTGGCGCGGTCTCCATCGCGCGGCGCTTGCAGGATCCACTGGCCGAACTGGTGAAGATCGAGCCGAAGGCGATCGGCGTGGGTCAGTACCAGCACGATGTGAATCAGGTGAAGCTGGCACGGGCGCTGGATGCGCGCGTGGAGGACTGTGTCAACGCCGTCGGCGTGGATGTGAACACCGCTTCAGCCGCCCTGCTCTCGCGCGTCGCCGGCCTGTCCGCATCGGTGGCCGAGAACGTAGTGAAGCATCGCGACGCGAACGGCCCGTTTGCGAACCGCAAGGCGCTGCTCAAGGTCCCGCGTCTCGGCGACAAGGCATTTGAGCAATGCGCCGGCTTTCTGCGCGTAGCCAGCGGCGACAACCCGCTGGACGCGAGCTCCGTGCATCCGGAAGCCTACCCGGTGGTCGAGCGGATCATCGCCCAGTGCGGCCGCGAAGTACGCAACATCATCGGCGACGCGAGCTTCCTGCGCGCACTCAAGCCCGAGCAATTCACCGACGAGCGCTTCGGTGTGCCGACCGTGCGGGACATCCTGAAAGAGCTGGAGAAGCCCGGCCGTGATCCACGCCCGGAGTTCGTCGCGCCGAGCTTCGCCGAAGGCGTGGAAGACGTGAAGGACCTCAAGCCCGGCATGATCCTCGAAGGTCGTGTCACCAATGTCGCTGCGTTCGGCGCGTTCGTCGACATCGGCGTGCATCAGGATGGACTGGTGCACGTCTCCTCGCTGTCGCATACCTTCGTGAAGGACCCGCGTGACGCGGTGAAGGCCGGCGACATCGTCAAGGTCAAGGTGATGGAGATCGATCTGCCGCGCCAGCGCATCGGCCTCAGCATGCGGCTGGACGATGAGCCGGGACAGCCCCGCGCCGGCCGGCCGGCCGACGCCAAGTCCGCTGGCCCGCGCGACGGTCGCAACGGCGGGCGCCCGGGCGGCGGCGTGCCGAAGCCCGCGCCCGCACCGGCAAACAGCGCATTTGCCGACGCATTGGCTCGTGCCAGCAAACGTTGACGAAGCGGCTGCATCGCACTGCGTTGCGATGCAGCATGCGCTTCCGTATGGGGTGCATTAACGTAACACCCAAATAACAAGACCATTCCGGTCTAGGGGAGTCCCACCCATGCTTCGCACCCGCCACCTCGCCAGCGCCATCGCTGCCACGTTGCTGTTCAGCAGTGTTGCTGTCGCCACCGATTTCAGCCAGGTCGTCGTGTTTGGCGACAGCCTCAGCGACGATGGCAACATTTCGCTGGCCACCAACCCCAGCGTGCAGCCGCCGCTGCGCTTCACCACGAACCCTGGCCTGGTGGCGATTGAAGACATCGCCAATGGTCTGGGTCTCGGCAGTACGCTCAGCCCGTCGCTGCTGGGTGGCAGCGATTACGCCTGGGGTGGTGCCGGTATAAACACCAACTCCCCTGGCACGCCGTCTGCGGTGCCCACGATAACCACCCAGGTCAACACGTACCTGAGCGGCAACCCGACGATCAACAGCCATGCGCTGTATTCGATGTGGGGTGGCGCGAATGACATTTTCTATGCAGCTACCTCTGCCGGGGCCGCCGCTGTCGCGCAGCAGCTGATCGCGCAGACGATTGCTGCCCAGGTCACCCTTGCGGAAAGCCAGGGCCTGCCAGCCGCCGCGGTTCCCGCATTCATCGCACAAATCACCCCGCAAGTTACCGCGCAGGTCAATGCCGCAGTAGCCGCAGGAGCAGGCGTCGGCGGACTGGAGACTTCGGCCCAGGCACAAGCCAACGTAGCCGCTGCCGCGCAACAGGAAGTCAAGCTGATCGGTCAGCTGCAGGGCGCGGGCGTGAAGAACATCCTGGTGTTCAACCTGCCCAATATCGGCCTGACTCCGGATGGCACCGAGCAGGGTGCTGCCGCTGCAGCGTCGCTGACCGGCCTCAGCCTGATCTTCAACGGCGCGCTCAACAGCGGCCTGGGCCAACTGGGCAAAGGCATCATCCCGATCAACGCCTACAGCCTGCTGTCCGAAGTCATCGGCAATCCGGGCGCCTACGGTTTCACCAATGCCACCACGCCCGCTTGCGGCGTCGGCTCCAGTTCAGTGATGTGCGGACCGCAGGGTTCGGGGCTGCCGTATACCTATGCACCTGGCACAAACCTGACCTACGTGTTTGCCGACGGCGTGCATCCGACCACCGGCGCTGACATGCTGCTCACCCAGTACGTGCTGTCGGTGATCAAGGCGCCGGCACAGATTTCGCTGCTCGGCGAAACGGGATTGGCTGACGCCACCGCGCAGACCAAGAGCGTTCGCGACCAGATGCTGGCGGACAGCACCGGTGCCGACACCCGCGCGTTCGTTAACCTCACCTATGGCGATCAGCGTTTCGACTCCAGCAATGGTTCGCCGCAGACCGACGCTAATAATTTCAACTTGACGCTGGGCGTCGATGCCCATGCCACTGACAACGTGTCAGCCGGCGTCGCGCTCGGCATTGGCCAGAACAACGCCGACTTTGCCGGCGGTGGCGGCTACAGGTTGCAGGACATCAGCGGACTGGGCTACGTCACCTATCAGGCGGGCGGCGGCTACGTCGGTGGTTACGCGAACTTCGGCCAATCCGGCTATACGAATATCGAACGCGTCATCGATCTGGGCACGGCGACGCGCAGCGAGGGCGGCAAGACCGATGGCTCGCACCTGGGCGGCGGCTTGACCGGTGGCTGGTGGTTCAACTTCGACAACCTGCGCACCGGGCCGTTCGCGAACTTCGAATGGCAGACCATCAAGGTCGACGGCTATAACGAAAGCGGCAGCGACAGCACCGCGATGTGGTTCGGTCACTCGGAGCGCAACGCGTTGATCGCCACCGCGGGCTGGCGCGTGCAGGGCAACTGGCAGTTCCAGAACACCGTCATTTCGCCGTATGCCGAACTGGCCTGGAATCACGACAGCAAAGCTGACCCTGACTCAGTCACCGCCGGCCTGAACAGCATGAACGGCAGCTTCGACCTGACCGGCTTCACCCCCGACAAGAGCTGGGGCACTGCCGATGTGGGCCTGTCCGCCCAACTCAGTCCGAACGTGACCAGCTGGCTCGGCTACAGCGGCCGCTTCAACGACAACAGCCAGCAGTACGACAGCATCAACGTCGGCTTAAAAGTCCGCTTCTGATTTAACAACACGCAATAAAAAGTCCGTCGGCGCAAGCTCTTGGTATTTTCGTCAATCCAACACCAAGGCTGTTCCAGGTCTTCTAAAACCCCCTTCACGGGGGTTTTTTTTGATCCAGATTTGTCGGTTACGCCATTTTAAAATCAAGGCCATGCCGGGCCAGCCCCTGGGATCCGAGAACAAAGAGTGGGTGTAGCCCTTCGGCTAGCGAACGTCAGGCCAGAGGGGGGCGAGCTAGGTTCGACGGTCACTGCCCCTGCGCATTTCGAGACCTGCCTCTCATCAACTAAAGCTATAGTTGACAGCGCCGCGGATCACGCTAGTATCTACTACATCCATAGTAGATAGACGGTGTGCGATGAAGATCTCCCTTACTGATCGCGAAGCTGACGTCATGCAGGTGCTGTGGGATCAGGGCCCCTCTGTCGTCGCCCAGGTGCGCGAGCAATTGAGCGACGCGCTTGCGTACACCACCGTGCTTACCGTGCTGCGCACGCTGGAAGCGAAAGGCTACGTGGGCCATGACGAAGAAGGCCGGGGCCATCGCTATTTTGCCAGCGTGAAGCAGCAGGTTGCTCGCAAGAATGCCCTGCAGCACCTGACCACCAAACTGTTCAAGGGCTCTACTGAACTGCTGTTTTCGCACCTGGTGTCCGATCAGAAATTGAGTCCCGATCAGATCAAGCGCATGCGCCAATTGCTGGCCGATCGGTCCGACAAGGAGAAGCCGTGATGCTGGCGATGATCAGCTATGTGGTGATTGTCGGGGTATTGCTGAGCGCGGCGGCGCAGGTGGCCGAATACGCGGCAAAACAACGCGGGACATCGAGACGATGGATCTGGATGACGACCATCATCGCCTCCTTGCTGCTGCCCCTGATTATCCCCAACGTCACCATCCAGGTTCCGGACCTGATCAAGTCCGCGGATACTGGAAAATCGATCGTGTTGCGTGACATGACATCGGTGCAGGTGCCGATGGCGGTGTTTGATCTTGGCATGCCGAATACGAATGCACACTCTCGTCAGCTCGACGTCTTGTTTCATAGGATCTGGCTGGCGATCTCGCTGTTCGTGTTGGCGGGACTGGTACTCAGTGGTTGCCTGCTCTATTGGCGCAAGCGTCTTTGGGTGCAGGGAAGTTTCAGTGGCGCGTCGGTGCTGATTGCGCCGGATGTGGGACCCGCCGTCATCGGTTTGTTGCGCCCGCGCATCGTCATACCGACTTGGCTACTGCAGGAGCCGGCCGCGCGGCAGCGGTTCGTGCTCGCGCACGAGCAATCCCATCTCGATGCACGCGACCCGCAGATGCTCACCATCGCGCTGTGCCTGTTGGTCGTCATGCCCTGGAACCTGCCGTTATGGTGGCAATGCCACCGGCTTCGCCTTGCCATCGAGGTTGATTGCGATGCGCGCGTCCTACGCAGCAGCCGAGACGTAGCCGGGTACTGCGAAACGCTGATTCAAGTGGGCCAGAACCAATCCAGTTATATCGGTGCCGTGGCTGCCATGTCGGAGTCCGGATCATTTCTTGAGCAGAGGATCAAAATCATGTTGCTGAAACCAGGGAAGTGGGCGCGTCTGTCGGCGCTGGCCATGATCGGCGCGTCGGTGGGCATGGCGGCATTTGCCGCGCAGGTGACGCCGCCCGATTCCGCTGATGTATCGACGGAGCATGAGGTGAGCGTAAGCCCCGCCGTGCTCTCGAACTATGTGGGCTCATACAAGTTCGGCCCCTACTCGGTGATGACGGTGAGGCTGGACGGGGCGCAACTTTCCGGGCAGCTCAGCGGGCAGCAGTTCGTTCCTTACTATCCGAGCAGTAACACCGAGTTTTTTGCAAAGCTCGTCAAGGTGCATCTGAATTTCGTGATGAATGCGCAAGGCCAAGCCACGGCCATGGAGTTCTACCAGAATGGCCGTCACATCACCGCTCCACGCATCGACGCGGCTACGGCACAGGGTGTTCAGAACGCACTCGACGCGCGGGTAAGCGCCCAGCAGCCCTATCCTGACAGCAAGCAGGTTTTGCAGATCGTGCTGGCTCAGAATCCTGACGCACCGCGGTTAAGTCCGCAGCTGGCCAGCGCCATCCGCGAGCAGAAGCCGGCATCTGAGACCTTCCTCGGCAAGCTTGGCCCTGTGACATCGCAGGAGTTCATCGGGGTCACTCCCCAGGGATGGGACAAATATCTGGTTCGCCACGAAAATGGTACGGAGGAGGTGGCCTTTGTGCTCGACTCCGATGGCATCATCGTCGGCGCGTTCCGCCGCCCGTAAGCCGAAGAACCCGAGCTGGCCTCTTTGTGCCGCAGATCGATTTCTGGTCTGTAGCAGGAAACCAACGCTTTACCCGGTAAGTAATTCCGATATCAAAGGGGTCGCCGCAGCCGACCATGACGAAAAAAAACCCGCCGTAAAGGCGGGTTTTGACTTAGTGTCGGGCGTCCTGTGACAACACCATGATTCTAGCTTGCATCCATCCGCATGCTTCGTAAGCATTGGGTGTTTATCGATGTAGCGAAAATCCTGACTTGGTACACAGAGGCCTTTTTGTTATCCGGCATCGTTTGGACGGCTTACTTGTTCTTGCCACCGGTCGCCAGGTTCAGGATGGACACTGCCTGCTTGTGCAGGTTCGCTGCAGTGCTGTCATCCAGCACCTGCATGTTGCTGCCGACCAGATGCTGCTTGAGCACCAGCGTGCCACTGTCGTCCCAGCCAGCGCTATCGACCGAGGTTGGCTTTGCGTCGTGGTTGGGCTTGGTCTGCTGCACGACAGCCCACGGGTTGCCGTTCTTGTACGCGTAGTCGGTGCTAGTGAAGCCCTTGTCACCGTAGTCGACCAGTTCGCGGATGAACTTCACTTCACCGGCCTGACGGAACACCTGCCAGCCGCGCGAAATGTTCGCGTCGAGCTTGGTGCCGTTGCTGACCTTCATGCCACCGATCTGCTTCTGCACATCGTTGAAAGCCGCCAGGACTTTTTCACCCGGAGTCTGCTCGGCCAGCAGCTGGATCGACACCACGTTTTTGTGGCCCTGGGTCAGCACCGGTGCCTGAATCGGCATCACATAGTGGCGATCCCCATCGGTCAGGGTGACCTGCACGACGTACAGATCAGCCGGCTTTTCCTGAGCCGGATCGAATTTCAGCTCGAACGACTGCGGAAACGAACCGGCCGGGGCCGTCTTGCTGGCCAGCGGCGCGCTGCCGGAGGCAGTGGCGGATACGTCGACCAAGTTGACCACCAAGGTGGCGCTCGGCGACAGCTGCGGCGCCGGGTCGCGCAATGAAATCGTACCGCTCACCTCATTGGCCAGGGTGGCGGGGGCAGCAGCCGTAGCTGCGGACGCCGGCGCAGACGCGCCAGCCTCTGTCGGCTGTGAAGGGGAAGGACTGTTGCAACCGGCCAGAGCCACCGTTGCAACCGACATCAGCGACAAAACCATCTTGCGCATGGGAAAACCTCATCGACGTGAAAACAACACGAAAGTGGTTAGGCGCCTATGCGCAACGTCTTTTCGCGGGGGGGAAGCTAGAAGCATAGCCGAAAAATGTCGCCTCCGAAAAGTCAAGCCAACTGCCACCATCCATGCGCAGGCGTACGCAATCCAGCGCAGAGCACTCTCGTCACGACGATATCGACGCCAGCCAGGCCCACCGCCGCGTGTCAGGCGTTGACGTCGGGCATGCGCAAAGCGCGCAACCACGAAGGCCCTGCGGCGATCAGCGACTCGAGATGCCTCAGCTCCGCCGCAGTGCGCGATGGGCTATATCGCGGCGGCAGAACGCGCCTTCATAGCGAATCTTGCTGACCGCGGCGTAGGCATGCTCACGTGCGGCAGCGATGTCGTTGCCCAACGCACAGACGGTAAGCACGCGGCCTCCGGCAGTAACCGCTCGCCCTTCGGCGTCGAGCCGGGTACCCGCGTGGAAAATCTTCACATGAGGATCGAGCGCTGCGTCGAGACCGCCGATCACGTCACCGCTGCGCACCCGACCGGGATAGCCGCCAGCCGCCATTACCACGCCAATGGCCGGACGCGCATCCCAGCGCGCCTGAGTGTATTCGAGCCGGCCGTCCAGCGCGGCGTCGATCAGTTCGACCAGGTCGGACTTCAGTCGCAGCATGATCGGCTGGGTTTCTGGATCGCCGAAGCGCACGTTGAACTCGATCACCTTAGGCGCACCGCTTTTGTCGATCATCAGCCCGGCGTACAGGAAGCCCATGAATGGCGCGCCCTCGGCGGCCATACCGCGCAGGGTCGGCTCGATGACTTCCTTGAGGATGCGCTGCTCGATCTCCGGCGTGACTACCGGCGCCGGCGAATACGCGCCCATGCCACCGGTGTTGGGGCCCAGATCGCCTTCGTCGCGACGCTTGTGATCCTGGCTGCTAGCCATCGGCAGCGCATGACTGCCGTCGCTCATGACGATGTAGCTGGCCTCCTCGCCTTCCAGAAACTCCTCGATCACCACCCGCGCGCCCGCAGCGCCAAAGCCGCCGCCCAGCATGTCGTCGATGGCCGCTTCCGCCTCGGCGCGGGTCTTGGCGATGGTGACGCCCTTGCCCGACGCCAGGCCGTCCGCCTTGATCACAAAGGGCGCGGTGAACCGGTCCAGGAAGGCCTTGGCCGGCGCCGGCGCCTCGAACACGCCATAGGCGGCGGTGGGCAGGCCGTGCCGGTCGCAGAAGGCCTTGGTGAAGGCCTTGGAGGTCTCCAGCTGGCCGGCGGCGGCGCTGGGGCCGAAACAGGGAATGCCTAGTTTTTCGAGCCTGTCGGCCAGGCCGACCTCGACCGCGCTTTCCGGACCGATCACCACCAGGTCGGCGCTGATTTCCTGCGCCAGCGCGACCAGGCCATCGACGTCGGTGGCGCTGACCGGGCGCGTCTCCGCCAGCTTGGCCATGCCGGTATTGCCCGGTGCGCACACCAGGCGGGTGAGCAGGGGCGATTGGGCGATCTTCCAGGCCAGGGCGTGTTCGCGTCCGCCGGCGCCGACGAGCAGAATGTTCATGCGCGCGGCTTTGAAGCCCGCGCGGCTTCAGGTCAAGCGAGGGCTAGAAGGAAAGCCGCAGGGCGGCCTGC
>Ga0302304_10002194_pt1 | contig 10036 bp, 7 predicted proteins | sample III_Palsa_E2_2_FD_198769 | JGI IMG/M metagenome (GOLD analysis project Ga0302304, IMG submission 198769) | Peat permafrost microbial communities from Stordalen Mire near Abisko, Sweden - III_Palsa_E2_2 | ecosystem: Environmental > Terrestrial > Soil > Palsa > Peat permafrost | place: Sweden...
CCCGGAATCTACCAACACGGCAGATACGCTGGCATGGGCGTATTATCACGCGGGCACCTACGCTTCCGCGAAGGACCTGTTGGAAGATGCAGCTAAGCTGGATCCAGGAAATGCGTCTATCCATTACCACCTGGGCATGACGTTCATCAAGCTCAACGAGAAACCAGATGCGAAGGTCCAGCTGGCAAAGGCCGCTAGCCTGGCGCCTAATACTCCGACCGCGAAGAAAGCCGGACTCGAACTCATCCAACTGCAATAACCGCCGAATTCCTGGTGCGGCATATCGGCTTAGGCTCCGATGCTGAGGTTTATGCAGTAAGTTGTGGCATCGAAATATTGGGCTAATCACTCTTGAAGCTGCGGAGCACGCATAGGGATTGCCTGCTCGGAACTCCGCTGTCGCATATCAGCCGGCTATGCCTACAGCGGAGGATCTCAGAATTCGAAATCAATCGCGAGTCGCTATGTGCCGGAATACAACTTCAGAGTTATGTGTGCCTTTTATGTGCATCATTTTGCACTTATCAATGACCACTCTTTATAAGTCCTTGATTTAACGAAGATAGTTTTGGCGCAAAGAATGCTTTAACAAGAACCGCAGCACTTACAGCATTAGCCGTTCCACTAGCTTATACGGCCAAAGCGTATCTGTGTGTGAGAGAAAGACCGCTCCAGCGGGATATAGGAGAATTATGAACAAGATTATGAAAGCGTTAGTGATTTGCTCCCTCTTTGTAGGATCCGCTTCGTTGGCATTGGCGGATCCTATCACTGGTTCCCTGTCTGTGTCGGGAGTCAATGATACCTATACCGCAACCGGAATCACCTTCTCGCCAGGTACTGGAATTGTTCTTGAAGGAACTGGCACAATGGCACCGTTTCTTGGCTCTATAGCAAGCGTCCACAATTTCAACTTCAACTCTTCTGCGATCGGCGAAGTGATTTTGTCCGCAGTCAACATCTTCGGCAAGACCGTTTCCTTTACGCTGACAGGCATACCCACCATTGTCTCTGATACTTCGCAGTTCTTGAACATAATGGGAACCGGAACCTTCACGGAGTCTGGATATGCCGCGACGGCTGGAACGTTTAGTCTCACCAGCACCTCCACCGGGATTACTAGTTTCACGTTTGACGGCACAGCGGCAGTTACGCCGGAGCCTAGCAGCCTCCTCCTGCTGGGAACTGGCCTGGTTGGTGCAGCGACGATGCTTCTGCGCAGGCGTCGCATCCTAGCTTCGTAGACTGGTCTATCTTCCCGAGCGCTGTGGACGTATCGCGCTCGGGAAGAGGTTGTTCATCTTTTCAAAGTTTCTTGATTCGAAAATGAAGTTGCGATCATCACTTCTCACAGGTACACATGAATACACAGAAGCACACCACAAAGGCCACTTCTGTGTGTTCTCTGCATCGCGCCTCCCAAGGCCTTTGAATAAGTCTTTCCTGAGTTAACGCTCAATATCAGTGGTCAACAAATACCAAACACTCCGAGGCTTTGACGGAAAGCTGAATAAGCGCCGCATCAGCGTTCTTTTGAAGGCAACAACTCGGTTGATGGATACCGGGGATCTCTCTCGGTCAACCTGCCGGGCATAGTCGAAATTACATCAATCAATAGGGCCCTTATGTCTACAGCAGTCGTCAATCATCCTCGCGATTTCGCGCGAGAGAAAAATCGGCCGATGAAATTTCTTGAGCAATTGAAGTTGCAGGCCCTTCGGAGGTTTCAAGAAGAAAGTTATCTATATGATGGTGTCCTTGGAGACCATGTCAGCGCTCTGGAGGCACTGGTTGAACAATCAAAAGACGGCATTGCCATCGTAACGGGTGCGACACTCAAAGGGCGCGAATCGAAGATTCAGTATCTGAATGGAGCGTTCACCGAGTTAACGGGATACACGGTGGAAGAACTCGTTGGAAAATCGACGGCAATCCTTCAGGATATATTCGGCAACCCCGACCGCTTCCTGCCTATAGAGGGCGCATCGGCCGGATCCCTATCAAGTTCGGTGGAGGTCGAGTCGCCCGCAAGAGACGGTGCCAAAATTTGGTTGGCGGTGACTGTCACACCCTTGGAGGACGACGAGCATCGCATCTCCCATTGGTTTTACATCCTGCACGATATTACCGAGCAACGCCTGGTCGAGCACCTCAACCGCCGGCTCAAGGAAGTACAGAGCGACAATAGCCGCCTTGTTCTTGATATAGAAAGACAGAAGGCAATCGAATCTGAACTATCGCATAGCGCATTCCACGATAGCCTTACAGGACTAAGAAATCGGAAATATTTTCTTGACCGTCTCGCCGAAGCACTTGAGCGTACCAAGAAGAGACCAAGCTATCAAGCTGCGTTGATCTATCTGGATCTTGATGGCTTTAAGGCCGTCAATGACACTGTCGGACATCGCGGCGGAGATCAGGTATTGCTCGAGACAGCGCGTCGATTGGAAAAATCTTGCAGGACCCAGGACATCGTCGCGAGGCTTGGCGGCGACGAATTCGCGATCCTGATTGATAACGTGACCGCGGAGACCGGGGCTTCCATCGTACAGCGCATCCTCGATAGCCTTGCATCTCCGTACGATGTTGGCGATGAATTTGTATCACTAACACCAAGTCTGGGATACAGTACCGTCAAATCCAGCTATACCGACGTGCAAGACATCGTTCGTGACGCAGATTCGGCGATGTATCTCGCGAAACGCAAGGGTGGTGCCAGATGCGTCTATTCCGACGCGACGGTCGATGCGAGCATCAATCAAGCCAGGCAGCAAGAGCAGGAGTTGAGACACGCGCTCGATTCGGATGAGTTCCGCGTGTTCTACCAGCCAATCCTCGACATCTTAACCACTCCACCGAAATTGTTAGGCGTAGAGGCACTGGTCCGTTGGCAGCATCCCGATCGCGGCTTGCTGTTACCTGTGCAGTTCCTGCCGATGGCAGAGCGTAGCGGCCTCGCCGCGACGTTGGGGTCCGCAGTTTTCCGTTCTGCATGTCGCCAGATGAAACGGTGGCAGAGCTGTGTCATGAATCCAGACTTCTTCCTAAGTGTGAATGTCTCCCGTTCGCAGGTAAATCACCCGAACTTCTTTCAAGATATTGTGGACATTTTGGCTGATACTGAAGTGGACGCACGCTGCATCCAACTCGAATTTAAAGAGGAGAGCTTGGTTCAGAATGCAAAGACGGCGCTTGAGGCAATCGAGAAAATTAGGGGTTTAGGAGTAAAGATTACACTCGATCAATTCGGCACGGGGTGTTCCTCAATGACTCGACTCGAGGAATATCCGATCGATAGCGTGAAGCTCGATGGAATTCTCATTCGACGTCTGGGTCGAAGCTCAAAGGATGCACAGATGCCAAAGCTCTTCATTGATTTTGCACGGGGACTGGGGATAGAACTGATTGCCGGACAAGTAGAGAATGACGCGGAAATTAGTTCTCTGCTCGAGCAAGGATGTTCTCTCGTTCAGGGTAATGCGTTTAGCCCCGCGGTCGAGGAAACGAAAATAACACGTTTGTTAGATCAAGGAACTCGGTCCCTTAGAATCGTAAGGTGAAACCTTGGAAGATTAAAGTTTTGGTGAATTGACCGCCGGGTAGTTTAGATAATTTCACCCAGAAGAGTGACATAAGCAGATTGAACACGCCGCATCATGGCCTCCTCCGAGAAGCGGTCTTCGACGATCCGCCGACCAGCCTTCCCCATATCGCGAGCCAAGTTCGGATTAAGACAGAGTATTGTGATTGCCTCTGCGAGTGCGGACACATTGTCTGCAGGGACAATGAATCCAGTCAGTTTATTGACAACAGCCTCAGAGTTCCCTCCAACGTCGGTTGCGATAACGGGGAGTGATTCGCTCATCGCTTCGATGATCGCGTTTGAGAAGCCTTCGCTTCTGGAAGGAAGCACAAAGATATCGTTTGACTGGAGGTGTACTTCAACCCTTGTGGTCGGACCGGTAAGCCGAAACTGTTGAGAGATCCCCAGTTCTTCGATGAGCGATTCAAGCTCTTGAAAGTAGTCGGGCTCTAGTATGCTTCCGGCTATGCTAAAAGATACGTCGGGACAATGTGTTAGCACTATGGCAGCCGCCCGGATGAACACATCATGGCCCTTGACTCTTCGGATATTGCCAACCGTGGTGACCCGGGGGCGGCCATGGCTTGCAGGAAGCGGTGCTTCTCGCGAGCTAATCGCGATGCCGTTGTGGACGGTTTCCACGCGCGCCGACTCGATTCTGTCAACCTCAATGCAATGCCGGCGTACCTGTTCGGAGACAGCGAAGACATGATCGGGCAGGCGTGCGAGGAGTCTGTAAGCGATTTGATGTTTGGGCGATCTCAGAATACCCATATCTCGGCGGCTCCAAATAAGTTTCGCGCTGCTTAATGTCTTTACAACCATTCCAGCCCAGAGATCCGAACTTTCGAAGAAAGTTTGGACGATCTTGACGTTCTGCCTCTTCAAGAACTTGCGTAATACGTTGGCAGAACGCAGCGAGTTGAAATCGTACGTGCGCCGGAGCGGCAAGACGTATAGCGGGCAAACTCGCACTTCCTGAAAAACCGGACTCTCCGGATCCACAAGAAAGGTCAGGATCGATACCCTAAAGCCGTACTGAGGAAGCAGTCGAGCCAAGCGGAGAATTATTCTTTCGCCGCCGCCGAGAGTCTTTCCAAACTGGTCCACGACGAGCAGCACGTGGGGCGCCTCATCGGCGAGATCCGTTGGTAGATCTGAACGAGATGTCCATATCTGTTGGATCATGTTGGTATGCTCATGGGGTCGACTCCTGCCTGCATTGAGCCGGAAACCTTCAGATGTCGTCTGCCAATGAAATCTCGGGATGTTGGGGGGCTTGTACCCTCTAGAAGTTCGGTCGAAGATGCGTCGTGGATTTGCTGGGCTCTGGCGACGGCCGCTGCGAGCACCCAGAGCAGTCCATTGATTTCAAGGTAGGTCCACCGGTCGCCGAACAGGTTCGCGATCGCACAGGACACGACCGCAAGAAAGAAGCCTAGCCCTAGCCCGCGGAAAATCGGATCGGAAGCTCTTCGAAAAAGCCGATAGCCAGATGTAAACATCTGCAACAGAAGGAGCCCGGCGAATACACCCCCGATTATTCCCGTCTCGACCAATACTTTGACATACCAGTTGTGTGTGTCTTTGAGGTTGTCAGCGTGCTCCCCGAACTGGAAGGTGGCGAACCCCGTTCCGACGATTGGGTTCCGCAAGAACATATCGCGAGACTGTTGCCAGAGATCGACACGCTCCTGTGCAGAGGCCTCGAGGGCTCCGTTGGAGTCTTCTGTCATATTAACGCGTTGCGTCACCGCGGTCGGAACGATAGTTTGCCAAGTCAAAAGGAAGACCGCGAGAACGAGAAGAAGTTTGCGGTCCCGAAGAACCCCCAAAGCAAGCACACTCACGAGAACCGCGAGGTATGCGCCTCGAGAAAATGTATACAAGGTCGCTAAAATCGTGATCGCTACTATCCCATAACATGCCAATTTTACAGTCCACTGTTTTACGAACCTTCCAAATCCCCAAAAAAACATTCCAAACTGAGCGAGGAAGGCGGCAAGTTGGTTTACACCGAAAGCGAGGGGCCCCGGATCCCGCTTGTTTTCGTCGAATGTTGTCCAACTGCGCGATAGGCTTGACGCCAAAGCGCTCTTGTCGATGAGCAGAAGGGAGATGGCTGTGACAATGACAACATTCCGGATAGTTTTGCGATCTTCAATGACCAGTCCCGCTGCCACAAAAAGCAAGGGAATGAGCATGTAATCTTTCCAGGTAACAAAGTTGATGTCCGATAGCCATAGCGGGGCCGGCGCACCGCTTAGCAGTGTTCCCAGCCAGAGAGAAATGTACAGATAGAAGCCGAACCAGAACCATGTCAAATACATTCGCGACTGAGGCAAGCGCTTTCCCTTCAGAAGCGCTCCGAGGATCACCGCGAGGATAAGAATCGTTAAGACATTGTTTCCGAGGGGGTAATCGGCGAAATGGTCGCGCATTGTTCTGTAAGGGACGAAGGGCAACAAATAGTAAAGAGCGGGCAGCGGACGACCACTTATGGAGACGAGACACATGACCCAAAAGCCAACGTACGCTAGCAACGGGATGTAATGTCCAACTCCAGTACCCACGGCTTACTTTCATCCTCGTTGGCGATGCTAGTTCCACACATCTGTACGATGCATCGCGAAGTTCCGAAGTGCCACAAGAGCAGCAAAATTCAAAATGACGAATGTGTATGCTATCGAGATCGGTGGCCATTTGCGGCTTACAGGTTGAACGTATCCAACGAGCGCCAGACCATAGAATATCAGTTGCAGTATGAATATCCCGGCGTAGAACCTGCTTTGAACCAGTGCCGAAGAGGCAAGCATCAAAAATAAGAAAATTGGCGCCAACACTCGCAAGAACTTATGACTGATGAAGCGAAATAGAAGCGGATTGCGTGTCGTCATAAGCCACGGTGCAAGCTTGAGCAGTTGCAGGTTGCCTGTAAGTGTACGGACTTTGCGGGAAAATTCTTTGCCCTGCTCAATGAATATTTGATCGTACGCAAGAGCTCTAGGGTTGAAAACGACGCGGTACCCAGCGTGAGCCACGTTCATTGGTACGAGAACATCGTCCAGGATAGTGTTCGCTGGAAGGTCAACATACAGCTCCTTGCGCATGGCGTAGATTGCGCCGGTTACTCCGACCACCGACCCCGTATTCGACTCAAAGCGACGAACAATTTTCTCAATTTTCCAATAGAAGCCGAGCCCATCGACTGCGCCTTTCGTGATGCTGTCCAGGACCAGTTCACCACTGACTGCCCCTACCTTGGGATCAGAGAAGAAGGAGACCAGTTCCAATACTGCATCCGGATGAACCGTTTGGCGCACGTCGAAAAAGACCAGAATTTCGCCCATCGCTTGAGCTTTGCCCAAATTGAGCGCCACTGCTTTTCCGACAGGTGACGCTAGGATCACAGGCAACACGAGGTTCTCATGCTCTTCAAGTAGGAGTGCTGTGCGATCAGTGGATCCATCCGATATGACGACGGTCTCAATCAGATTTTTCGGATAGTTCAGCTCGCGCAAATTCGCGAGTTTCGCGCCAATTCGCTGTTCCTCGTTGCGAGCGGCAATCAGAATCGATACGGTTGGGCTAATTGACTTTCGGACGATGGGGCGCGGTCGCAGCTTTCCGAGGATCGAAAGCATCAGCGCGTATCCTATATAGGTATACGACACTGTCAACAGGCTCAGCCAAAACAGTATCTTCATCGTTCCCAACTGTACTCGAGGAATGGATATCCTAATACGATGGCCAGCACCACCAGACGGTTTGCTCTCAATGTCGGAATGAACTGGGTGGCGACGGCTGTCAACATGGTTGTGCCGTTCTTTCTGACACCCTTTGTTGTAAGGCATCTTGGAACAGTGCAATACGGGATATGGATTCTTGCTGTGTCCACGGTTTCCTACCTGGCACTTTTGGATCTCGGGTTAAGAAGCGCCGTGATCCGTTTTGTCTCGAAGGCGGAGGCAGAAGGCAATCATGCAGAAGGAGCAAAGCTGATCGGGGCGGCGCTCTGGTTTCGTGTGCTGATTGCGCTGGGAGTCGCATGTCTCAGTATCCTGCTTGCATTCCTGATGCCACATTTCTTCAAGATACCGGCGTCTCTCGTTAATGCGTCGCGTATAACGGTTCTCGCGTGCGCCCTAGGGGTCGCAGTAACGCTTATTTCCGGCGTTTTTGGAGCCGTGCTCGCGGCGATTCATCGTTTCGATCTGCTGAGTTCTATCACCATGAGTCAGACGATCCTAAGAGCGGGAGGAGTTCTCTTGTTGCTCCGGACTGGACATGGACTCATTTCTCTCGCCTGCTGGGAACTTACGGTTATTGTTGCTATCGGCGTTGTCACTTGTTTGGTCGCAATGAGGCTTTTCCCGTCATCTCGAACGCCCGTCAGACGCCCGGAGTCTTCAGTGTTGCGTGCCATCTGGTCTTATAGCTTTACCACCTTTGTCTTCATGATGGCGGTTCAGGTCATCATAAATACCGATTCTTTGGTGGTGGGCGCCTTTCTTTCCGTCGGCATGGTGACGTTTTACTCCATTGGTAGCAGTCTCGTATCTTATGCGTCCCAGGTCTCAAGCGCCGTTTCCACAACTTTCATACCAATGGCGAGCGGCCTCGATGCAACCGGACGCCATGAAGACCTGCGCCGAATGCTTCTAAGAGGGACACAGGCAATGCTGGGATTGGTGTTCCCCATTGCATTAGCTCTCATCTTTCGGGGCAAGACTTTCATCTCTATCTGGATGGGCCCTCAATACGGTCTGATCTCCGAAACGGTGCTCCGAATACTTATGATTAGCCTGTTCTTTTCCATGGCAGACTCAACGGCCGGCGCTATCATGATGGCAATCGATAAGCACAAGCCGGTCGCCCGATGGGCTGTGTATGAGGCCGTGCTGAATCTGAGCCTCAGCATCATATTGGTTCGGAAGGTGGGCCTATATGGAGTTGCGTGGGGCACATCGATTTCGATGGTCTTCACCCACCTGGCATTTTGGCCTCGATATGTAAAGAAGATCCTGGGTGTGTCTTCCGGCGCGTACATGTGGCAAGGGTGGGGGAAGATTTCTTTGAGCGCTATGCCATTTGGAGTGGTTTGCTATATAGCGGACCGCCATTGGCACCCTTCCAGTCTGCCTATATTTTTCATTCAGATTATCCTGACGCTTCCCATTTACGGCATTTGTGTTGGGCTGATGTTCAGGCATGAAACGGCGAAACTGTTTTCAAAATGGAGACGGTCGAAATGGGCAATCGCATAACGAGGAACTACCTGCGTGCCTGACCGTCCGCCGTTTTCGTTTGATCGGCATAATATGAGCCGATCTTGATGAAATGCTTCCCGTAAACAAATCCCAACAGACCCCAGAAGGATAGTTCCCGGGCAAAAGACTTCCCTGATGCCGATCGAGAGAAGATGTTTCGCGGTATATCGAAAACGCCGTCGATTCCGCGCATTACTCGATAACGAGGAATAGTGAACAGGTAGCGAACGTTTTCTCTTTGCTTCTTGTCGGCTATCCCTTGAGAAACACCACGCCAGAAGCACCATCTACGATAGTAGCGCCGTGTTAAACGTGTCGCCGGGATGTAATGATAAATTGCGAGGTCCGGCACATGAAATCCCCGAAGGCCCGCAGCCAGGAGACGGCGATAGAATTCAGCATCCTCTTCGGATAAAAGTCCCTTGCCGGCTCTCCCCAGATGGACATCGTAAAGACCGACTCTCTCAAATACTTCTCGACGGAAAACAGCATTGCCCCCCTGAAGGTTTCCCGGGAAGGATTCACCGAATGGCTGGCGGGGTCTGGCTTCAACAATTCCGATGACACCGTTGTATCCAGGCGGCAACCAATCCGGAAGATCGATCTCACAATTCGGTAAGTAGGGCCCCCCGATAAATTGCGTTTCAGGATCCCCGAACTCTCTGGCAACCGTCTTGTACCAATCCTCTTGCACCTCTTCGTCATCATCGATGACACCGACAAGGTCGCCGTTCCCAGCGCCAATGCCCGCGTTGCGTGCGTGTGAAAGACCCTGCAATGGCTGTTGCACATATTCGACACTCAGCTTGGCCCCGGCCTGCATTGTAAGAACAACATCCCGTGTGTCGTCTTTGCTGTTGTTGTCGACGACGATGATCGTCACGTCAAGTCCCTCGGGCACAGGTGCGGACAGCAGGCTCTGGATTGTCTTGCGTAGAAGAGCACTACGGTTGTAGGTGGGAACAACGACATCGAGTGTCAAGATTCACGTCCCTCATTGTGTTGGACGTCACTATCTTGCATGATGTTGTTGATATATCCGGCAGATCCTTTTTGAGATACGATCTTCCCTGGATTCCCAAGCACCACCGAACCACAGGGCACATCAAAATTCACATAGGCTCCCGGCGCAATCAACGCATCGTTGCCTATCGTAATCTTTCCCACGACGATGGCATGCGCT
>Ga0302304_10002199_pt1 | contig 10022 bp, 9 predicted proteins | sample III_Palsa_E2_2_FD_198769 | JGI IMG/M metagenome (GOLD analysis project Ga0302304, IMG submission 198769) | Peat permafrost microbial communities from Stordalen Mire near Abisko, Sweden - III_Palsa_E2_2 | ecosystem: Environmental > Terrestrial > Soil > Palsa > Peat permafrost | place: Sweden...
TAGGAGCGCCGCGGGGGGTGTTCGCGGCATATTGTTCGGTGAGCAAAAGCGTTTCCAACTGTCAAGATATGAAAGGAAAATGTCAGATGAACAAAAAGAAAGCGGGCGTAGCATTCATTGCGTTCCTTACCTGTGCCTTGGCTGGTCAAGCATTGGCGCAGGAACCGGAGTACAAATCCAATGCTGACGACCTCTCGAAAATTCGCAGCGTGTTGGAGGAGTTCCGTCAGGACATCATTCACAAGGACGGGGATGCCCTAACGAAGCTCGTGCTGAACCCTGATGTGCTCTTTCATCACATCAACAACCAGGAAGAAGTTGATAGCGCCCGCAAATCTAACGCTCAGTTCGATGGGATTGGCCCAAGCCAGCTAGATGGATTTGCGAAATTACTCGCTACGTCGAAGGACAAACTCGAAGAGAAATTTCACAATATCGAGATTCGCCAGGACGGTGATCTAGGGCTGGTGACATTTAATTACGATTTTGTCATCAACGACAAAGTTCACCATTCGGGCCTCGAAGTCTGGCAGTTGTGCAAAATTGATGGGCAGTGGAAGATCTTGTCCGTTACCTGGACGATCTATCGTCGCAGCTGACAGCAATGGCTCGAATCACTACCGCTTGATCTCAGAAAGCGTCTCGAAAGTGTTGGCGTCCACCAAGAGTAATTACAGCTCTGATGTCCTCCGCCCGTCCGCACTGGCTGAGGGTATTCGGAAGCTGTGGACTCAAACTGACCCACTACCCTAAATCGTCTTGTCGGGAGCGATCTGTTCGAGGAGAGAAGAGGGCTTAGCTAGGGACTGCTGTCGCGGGGTAGTCCTCGAGCACTAGCGGCTGTCGGCCATCATCGCGCGTCCAGGTGGCTTCGGGCGTCATCTTGACAAAGTGGAAACCGTCAACGCCGCAGAACTGGCGGAGGTAGCGGCATGAAAACCATTCTCGACATCCTGCAAAAGGCCGGAGGATGGCGCCGCGGCCTTCATCTTCACATCGAGAATCATCGAGCACGGGAGCCACCTAGAGTACACCTAAAACCTCCTCCCAACGAATAGCATAATCGTGCGGGAACAGCAATATTATGGTGATAATAATGAACTTGTGGAATTGTTGGTTCTCCGTTAGAAACGGTAAGAAGTCTTTTTCGTGGAAACCCTGATGCCTCATGCGATTCAAATTCGGCAAACCGGCGGTCCCGAGGTTCTGAACTGGACACCGATCGAGGTCGGTGAGCCGGGGTCGGGTCAGGTGCGCCTGCGCCAGGCGGCGGTGGGCCTCAACTACATCGATGTTTATCACCGCACGGGATACTATTCGCAGCCGCTTCCCTTTATTCCGGGTCTCGAAGGCGCCGGGACTGTCGAGGCGATCGGGCAGGATGTGCGTGGTGTGAAAGTCGGCGACCGGGTAGCCTATGCCGGTCCCACCGGTGGCTATACCGAGGTGCGGCTCATCGAAGCCGATCGACTGGTGCGCTTGCCGGATGCGATCTCCTTCGATCAAGCAGCCGCGATGATGCTCCAGGGAATGACTGCTCAGGTGCTGATTCGGCAGGTTTATCCCGTCAAGGCGGGTGACTTGATTCTCGTGCACGCTGCCGCCGGTGGGACCGGGCTCATTCTCTGTCAGTGGGCGGCCGCCCTCGGCGCGACGGTCATTGGTACCGTATCGACAGAAGCCAAGGCCGAATTGGCCCACGCCCACGGCTGCAAACACACCATTCTCTATTCCAAACAGGATTTCGTAGCGGAGGTCACGCATATCTCCGGGGGCGAGAAACTGCCGGTGGTCTTCGATTCCGTCGGCAAGGATACCTTCTTACGCTCGCTCGATTGTCTACGACCACGCGGATCGATGGTGACGTTCGGACAATCTTCCGGTGCAATCGACCCTATAGCACCCGTTCTACTGTCGCAGAAAGGTTCACTCTTTTTGACACGACCTTTGCTGCTCCACTACATCGCGCGACGAGAAGAGCTTGAGGCTTCCGCTAACGAGTTGTTCGCCGTAGTGGCTTCGGGAAAGGTGCGCATCATAGTCAATCAGCGCTTTGCGCTTAAGGATGCCGCTGACGCCCACAAGGCATTGGAAGCGCGCACCACCTCGGGCTCCACCATCCTGACCATCTAACCCAGTATCGACAGGAGTTTCCATGAGCAAGACCGCAATTACCTCGTCCGAACTCACGCCCCCGGTCGGCCCGTTTTCCCAAGCGATCAAAGTCGGTGGTTTCATCTATTTCAGCGGCCAGGTCGGTCAAGACCCGACGACGGGCAAGCTGGTGGCGGGAGGTATTGCGGCCGAGACGGAGCGCATCTTCCAGAATCTCTCGGCGGTTCTCAAGGCGGCCGGCAAGAGTTTCGATGATGTCGTGCGCGCTGGTGTGTATCTCACGAGCATCAGTGATTACGTGGCGTTGAATGGCATTTACGCCAAGCATTTCAGTCAACCCTTTCCCGCCCGTACGGTGATCGGGGTGGCCGCGCTGCCGCTTGGGGCCTGCGTTGAGATCGACCTCGTCGTCGAGGCTTGAGGCAACGCACGGAGGGTGATCTCATGAAGTACACATTTCACATCGTCGATGTTTTTAGCTCGACACCGTTCGGCGGTAATCAACTCGCGGTTCTGCCTGACGCGGCGGGCATTTCGACCGAGGGCATGCAGAAGATTGCTCGCGAATTCAATTTCGGCGAAACGGCCTTCGTCCTGCCGAAGAACGATCCCAATACCTATCGCGTGCGCATCTTCTCACCTCGGACGGAGCTCGACTTCGCGGGGCATCCCTCGGTCGGCACAGCCTGTGCGCTCGTGATGAAACAGCACGTTCGGCTTAGTGATCCAATCCGGCTAATTCTTGAGGAGAATGTCGGGCCCGTGATAGTCGATGTCGCCCCGCGAAACGGGGGGTTCCACGGCACTTTGACGTTATCGGGGAAGATTGAGGCACCGACCGGCGCACCTTCTCCGACTGATCTCGCCGCCGTCCTATCCATCGACCCCGCTGAGGTGAGCCAAGTCTTTTTCGCAGGCGTCGGTGTTCCACTCTGTTTTGCGCAGCTGAAGTCGAACGAGGCTGTCGATCGGGCGGCGATCAATCGGTCTGCCTGGGCGGCAACGCTCTCGCGAGCGTGGTCTCCCCACATCTTCTTCTTCGCGGGAAATCTACAGGATGGCGGCAAGCTCTATGCTCGCATGTGGGCACCCGCGCTGGGCGTTGAAGAAGATGCCGCGACGGGTGGCGCTTGTGCAGCCCTCGTCGGGGCGATGGCATCAAAGCCCGATTTTGGCGGGACGGCCTATCGTCTTTCGATCCGGCAAGGTGTCTCGATGGGGCGCCGAAGCGAAATCGAAGCAGAGGCGCGTAAGAGCGACGGCGTTGTGACCTCTGTCAGCGTGGGTGGCGCCACGGCCTACGTCGCAAGCGGCGAAATCGAGGTGCCGCCGTCCGCGCTTGTGTCTTAGACCGTCGTGGGCGCAATTCAACCGGCTCTAATATCTCTGGTGCGATTCACGGTAAAGCACGGATGGGGCAGGCCGCAGAGGTGGACTAAGAACATATGATCCGAAAGCAGCCGATTGACTGGAAAGACGAATGGTATCCGATCGAGGATGCCACATACTTGAACTTTGCGGCGCACGCTGCGATTCCCCGCGTGGCGCTCAATGCCGTACAGGCATCCGTCGCGGCAAAGAGGCGGCCACACATTGTCGATGACCAGTCTTTCTTTTCTGTCGCTCGGATTTTGCGTCAAACGTTGGCGACCCTGATTGGGGCGAGCCAGGATGACATCGCGTTGACGAGCGGAGCGGGAGCTGGTCTGGCGATGATCGCCTACGCGCTTAAGTGGTCAGCCGGTGATGAGGTGATTATCGCAGGTGGCGAATTTCCCGCGCATTACGCGACCTGGAAGCCCATGGAGGCGCGCGAGAGCATTAAGCTGCAGATCACTCATCCACAAGGTCAGTTTATGCAGGCCGGTGATCTGATCGCAGCAATGACGCCGCGGACCCGGGTGATTTCGGTGAGTCACGTGCGCTTCGATGATGGATCGATACTCGACGCGTCATCGCTAGCCGCGGCGTGCAAGAGGAATGGAACGTTGTTGGTTCTCGATGTAAGTCAATCTTGCGGTGCCATACCTATGGACGTACACAGTCTGGGGGCAGACTTTATCGTCTGCGCGGGCTACAAGTACTTGCTCAGCCCGTGGGGGACCGGGTTCCTGTGGTCGAAGCCGGAGAACGCGGATTTGTTACGACCCGGGCCGTACAACTGGTTGTCTCAGGACGTGGAGAGCTTCGCGCGGCTCAACTACGTGGATCCTCCTCCTGCTCGAACGCTGAGCCGTTGGGATGCGGCCGAGGCGTCCTCGATATACAACTTCAACCTCACCGTCATGGAAGCATCTGCGAGATTTGTGCTGAATGCGACGCCAGCGCTGATCCATGATCATAATCAATCCCTGATAGATTATTTCTTCGAGCGACTCCCGGACGAATATCGGTTGGCGAGTCCGCGGCAGGCCTCGCATCGAGGTGTATTTGGTTGCATCGAAGTCGGCAGCCGCAGTAATACAGAATCGCTATATCAAACACTGCGGGACGAGCAGTTCGTGGTCGCGCTGCGTGAGGGTAGAATCCGAGTCGCACCACATCTGCTCAATTCGACCCAAGATATGGATCGACTTCTTGTTTCTTTGGCGAAGGCGCGGAAGGGAGTAACACATGTCGATCATTGACGAGCGATTGAGGGGTCTCGACATTGCTCTACCCGACGTAGTGCCCCCAGTGGTGGATGGATATGTGCCGGCGTTTGCGCCGTTCGTTCGGTTCGGTGACCAAATTCAACTGTCCGGCCGCCTTGGCAAGAAGGATGGTAAGCCCCTTTGTGGGAAGGTAGGTGAGGAGATTAGCCTGGAAGAAGGCAAGGTCGCCGCACGAGGGGTGGCTATTGAGTTGCTGGCTGTGCTCAAAGCTGCTGTAGGCGATCTTGATAACGTTCGACGAGTCGTAAAGCTTTTTGTCATGGTCAATGGTGCGCCGAACTTCACAGAACCCCACCGCGTTGCGGACGGGGCATCTGAGCTACTTGTTCAAGTGTTCGGGGAGCGGGGCATCCATGCCCGCAGTGCAGTTAGTGTGGCGCAGGTGCCATTCGGCGCGTGCGTCGAAATTGACATGATCGCGGAACTTAGGGCGACACAGGTTGGTGGAAGTATATAGCCCACTGTTAGGGTACCCCAACGAGTTACGCAGAGAGTCTCCACGGCAGTGGCATCCGGGGAAACCCAATGGGCGAGTGTGCGGTCTGCGACGTCCGCGATCGCCCGAGTTTGACATCTTTCTACCCAGCGTCGACAGAATCATGCGCTAACGCAGGTGGAGAGAGGCCTGCAACGGCGGTGGTCGGCGACTACTTACTTGGTCGCGCCTTCCGCCGATTCGCGGGTACAAGTCTTCGGCTCCTCATCACGTGCTTCGTGGTGTCGGCTGCCTCAAACAAATGCCGAATGCCGTGTTCCAACAGTTCGACAGCCCTCTCCAAGGCGCCGAGTTGTCCGACCCGCACTATCGCGACGGACATGTGCAAGTCAAATGATGGGGGGCGCAACACTTCAACCGTGTCGAGGGAATTGTTCCCGGCAATAAAGCGGGCTGGCAGCAGCCCGACTCCATAGCCTGACTGAACGAACGCCAGCTGCAGATGCATGTTGTGGATTTCAGCCGCAATCATGGGAGTTAAGCCGGCAAGGCCCATCCGGTCGATGAGGCCTGCCCGAAGGAAGCACCCGGGCGGATTGAGCACCCAGCGTGCTCGGCCTAAGCTTTTCCAATCGCCGTCGACGTTGCCTGCGGCGCTTTGAACGATCTCCACGCGGTCAGTCGCGATAATATTCGTTAGAAGTGGTGGAGGCGCGGTTTTACCTTCAGGTAAAGGCACGACTGCAACATCGAGCTCACCCGCGAGCAGCCGGTTAAATAATTCAGGCGTGCGCTCGCTCAACAGCAGCAGTCTGACCTTGGGGTATGTTTCCGTCAGCGCCCGAATAGGTTCGACAAGCGTCCCCTCGGCCAGGGGATGCGCGAGCCCGATGCGCAAGAGGCCGTGAGGTTCGGCGTCGCGCGACGCAAGAGATTTCAGCGCCTCCGTCCGCTGCATCAGATCTCGCGCTTGTTCAAGCACCTTGGAGCCCAGCGAGTTCAGGCGCGGCGGCTTTACTGAGCGGTCGAGCAACTCAGCACCCAATGCAGCCTCCAGCCTCTGCAGTTGCCGGGTTATAGCGGATGGTGTCCGGAATAGACGATCGGCTGCACCGGCAATGGACCCGGCCTGGGCAAACTCTACGAGCGCGTGTAAATCGTCGAGCACGGGAGCCTCCTAAAGTACTCCTAAAACCTCGTCCCAACCAATAACAGAATCGTGCGGAAACAGCAACATCATTGTGAGGATAATGAACTTGTGGAATTGTCGGTTCTCCGTTACAACCGGTGAGTAGAGGCAGTGGAGGTAGCATGAACAGGTCAGTGCGTAGAGTGATGGTGGGCGTCGCCGGCTTGGCGGTGCTCGGGATGATCGCAACGCTGGCCTGCGCACAAACCGCCCATCCAGCGGCTTTTACACTCAACGATGTGATGCAGGCGCCGTTTGCGTCGGACATGCTGGCCGCGCCCACGGGCGCAGCCGTGGCGTGGGTATTCAACGCGAAGGGCTGCAGTAATATCTGGGTAGCAGACCCCTCCCATGGCGCGAAAGCGCGCCAGATCACACCGTACACAGAGGACGACGGTTTCGTTATCGGCGAACTCGCCTGGTCGCCGGATACGAAGTCGATCGCCTTCACACGGGGCCAGAGTCTTGAGGACGAGACTCCGGCCAACGTTAATAACTCCCCGGAAGGCCCAATGCCCAAGGAAGTATGGGTGGTTGCCACGGCCGGCGGCGTGCCGCATAAGGTCGGCGCGGGAGGCTCCCCTAGCTTCTCGCCCGATGGCAGCCGGTTGCTATTTGTCGACAAGAAAAGAATTCTGACCGTAGCCGCGAGCGGCGATGGCGACGCGCAGCCATTGCTCATCGATCAGGGAACAGTGGACTCGCTGACCTGGGCGCCGGACGGCAAGCGCCTGGCGTTCGTGAGCCATCGAGGCAGCCACTCGCTGATCGGTGACTACGATTTCGTTGACCAAACCATCGTCTGGTTGAGTCCGAGTCTCGACTACGACAGCTCGCCCGCATTCTCACCGGACGGCGCGCGGATCGCCTTCGTGCATGTGCCGGCCCAGAAGACTCCCCCCGCATTCTTCTCTCAACGCAGCGGACGGCCGTGGTCGATCTGGACTGCGGACGTGAAAACCGGCCAGGGGCGACGTGTCTGGATTGCCGACGTCGGACCCGGAAGTGTATTCCATCCGACGCGCTCGGCGACGAACGACGTTCCCGACGTTGACTCGGCGACGAACCTGTTCTGGACCAACCATGATGATCTCGTGTTCCCCTGGGAGAAAAGCGGCTGGCTACATCTATATGCCGTCCCCGTGCGGGGCGGGGCGGTCCGCGCACTCACGGCGGGAAAGTTCGAGGTCACACACGTCGTCTTCAGCCAAAACCGCAAGCGCCTGGTCTATTCGTCCACTCAGGATGACACCGACAGGTTGCATATCTGGACGATCGACGCCGAGCACGGTTCGGCGGTGCACACCGCCCAGAGCCACGCCATCGAAGACTATCCGCAGATCGGCGCCGACGGCGCTCTTTTTGCGTTGCAGAGCGATGGCAACCAACCGCTGCATCCGGTCGCGTTGAGTGCGGAGGGGCAATGGCGGCGGCTCGCTCCGGAAGCCATCCCGTCCTCCTTCCCGAGTTCCAAGCTCGTCATGCCCCAGGCCGTGACCTTTACGGCGAAGGATGGCCAGGAAACGAACGCGCAACTGTTCCTACCGCGCGAAACCACCTCCAAACCGCACCCGGCGATTCTGTTCTTCCACGGCGGTCCTCAAAGACAGATGTTTCTGGGGTTCAATACCAACCGTTCGTATAGCTGGATATACGCGTTTAATCAGTACCTCGTCGCCGAGGGCTACATCGTGCTGTCAGTCAACTATCGCGGTGGTACCGGCTATGGCCTTGACTACAGAGAGGCCGACAGCCTCGGCCCCGGCGGCGGCAGCGAGCTCAATGACTTGTTCGGCGCCATCACTTATCTGCAAGGCCGACAGGACGTCGACTCCCATAGATTAGGCATCTGGGGGCCAAGCTATGGGGGACTCATGACGGCCCTCGGTCTCGCGCGCGCCTCAGATGCATTCGCGGCCGGTGTCGATTATGCGGGCATACATAACTGGTCGACGTTCCTGTCCTCGGTGGGCGACCCAATCGACGGAGGCGACGCGAACCGCCGGGCGGTGGAATCCTCCCCCATCGCGACCATCGACCAGTGGCACTCACCCGTGCTCCTTGTGCAGGCGGACAACGACGACGTTGTACCCTCCCAGCAGGCCGCCGAACTCATCGAAGGCTTGGGGTCGCACAACATCGACCATGACGTAATCATGATTCCGAACGAGATTCATGACCTCGCACGCTACTCATCGTGGATGACGTTGTTCAATGCGGCGGATGTGTACTTCGATCGGCATCTAGACAAACGGAGCGCGCCCGCTCCATAAGCAGGTCCATTACTACGGTCTTGATCGACGGTGTGTGGGCCATTCGCGGAGGCTTTGAAAACCGGGTATGGCGCGTTTGGAAGGGCATGGGCAGAATTGCCGCAGTTTTTACGAGGGAGAAAAATGCTGCGAACACTATTTTCAGCGACGATTCTGGCCGGCGCGCTCGCCGGAAGTGCGATGGCGCAGACGCCGGATGCCGGCTGTGCGTTGCCTTCGGAACCCGAGGGCATTCCCGCCGCGCTCGATGCGGCAATCACCGGGCCCGCGGACAAGGATCGAGCCTGCATGAAGGCCCTGTTAATACCCGAAGCGCGCTTGACGTTCGTTTCACTCGGCACGGACGGAGCGCCAAGCTATAGGCTCGAGACCTTGGACGATTGGATCACCCGCGTCAAAGCCCGTGGCCACGCCATGCTCGAAGAAAAGGAGCTGAAATTTCACATTGAGCGCTACGGCAACATCGCGCACTTATGGAGCTGCTACGCGCTGCTTAGCGACGGCAAGCAAGTCGCGCGCGGCATCAACAGCATTCAAGGGATCAAAGAAGCCGGCGGCTGGCGAGTTACGGGCATCATGGTGCAGGCCGAGTCGGCCACTGCGCCGCTGCCCAAGGAATATCTTCCCTAAGGGAAGCAATCTGATTGCAGGGGTCGACTAGTGATGGCTGAAACAAAGTCTTACGCTACTCAGTAGTCGATGTCTTTTCAGCCGACGCGCTGGAAGGAAATCCGCTGGCGGTCTTTCCAGGAGGCTTCAAAATGCGAATACTGATAGTGGGCGTCGGCGCGTTGGGTGGAACTATTGCGGCGCGTGCCATCCGCACAGGACTGCCCGTCCGGCTTGCAGCTCGCAATACCGATTCCGCGAAGGCATTGCGCAGATCGGGCCTGCGAGTGTCCGGCATCGGAGGAGAGGTGAGGGCAGACGCTATCGACGTTGCCGCAGTTGAGGACTACGGAAAGGGAGACCAATTTGACCTGATCCTGCTTGCCACCAAAGCGCAGGACGCCCTGGAAGTAGCGCCCCATGTATTGGGCCTGCTTGCGGCCGGCGGGATCATATTGCCTATACAGAATGGCGGCGTTGCTCGGATGCTTGCGGATCGTTTAGGCGAAGATAAGATCCTTGGTGGATTCTCAAATCTTGGTGCCACGATGGTAGAACCCGGCGTCTACGAGCAGAAGAATGCAGGGCATCTATTGATAGGAGAACTTGCTGGCGGGGTCAGTGAGCGCGTCGAGCGGGTTGCGCGCGCCTTAGGTCAAGCGATTGAGGTCAAGGTGTCTTCAAACCTGACGGGTGCCATCTGGTCGAAACTCCTGATCAATTGCTCGGTTACAACCCTCGGGGCG
>Ga0302304_10002205_pt1 | contig 10010 bp, 9 predicted proteins | sample III_Palsa_E2_2_FD_198769 | JGI IMG/M metagenome (GOLD analysis project Ga0302304, IMG submission 198769) | Peat permafrost microbial communities from Stordalen Mire near Abisko, Sweden - III_Palsa_E2_2 | ecosystem: Environmental > Terrestrial > Soil > Palsa > Peat permafrost | place: Sweden...
CTCATTCTGATGCTATTTAATTTTTTAATAAATCTAAATAAAGTATGAGTCAATACCTTTTGATAAAAGACTTTACGCTTATTAGGTTTAAAAATGGATACAGAGATTTTGCTTTATTTAATATTGTAACCAACTCATGATAAAGATATTATTTTTAATATTTTAAACGATGTATAACATTAATATGGTTTTAATTATTTATATTTATTTCAACTTTATAATCCTTACCAATAGAAGGTTACTTTTTTATTCCCGTAGAAGGAATAAATTGTACTTTTTTTTATCCTTTTCTTACTTTTGGTACCAGACAATATACTTTTGCTTTGAGCAATACTTTGACCAAAGATCATACAACTATTACAATATCATGGACTCATTTTTTGTTTATTGGTTTGATATCTATTTTAGTGTTATTATTTCCAATACTAATTATATTAGTAATGATGCCTTTGACTATAATATCACTTATTTTGTCAGGATATCCTATAGATTTTAGTAAATATTCTTTTTTAAAAAAAAAGAATGTTATAATTCCATTTTTACACTTTTTGCACCAATTGGGAGTACTTAATTTTTTTATATCTTTAAATAGTATTGTATTTTATACAATAACGAAAATTTATTATATTTTCTTTTTTTTCTGTTACGGCTTAACATTTTTATATTTTTTGGTTAGTCGATATTATTTTTATCACTTGGTAGTCTTAAAAGAAAATTTTTCTACTTTAGCACTTTTTTTAATTTATTTTCTTTTATTTTTAACTTTTTGTGGGTCTTATTTGCGCACCCTAATTAATGTCTCAAGCATTATTGTTGTTGTTACTAGACGTTATTTACCTGATCTATTAGATCATGTATTGCGTGTAGATCCTTCTGATATACCTCCTCCCGAGCCTAAACGAAGCTTATTTAGTTTTTCTCGTAATACCCATAATCATCATTATCCTCCCCAACCTAAAAATACAACTTGGGGTCGTGCTGGTATTTTGATTGCTTGTGGTGGTCTATTAGTCTCTAGTATTACAGATTATCATACTTCTCAGCAAACCCAAGAGGCTATTCGTCAAACTCAAGAAGCTAGACGCTCAAACTCGAGAGTTTGAGCGTCTAAATGATCTTGAAGAGGTCTCTCAAGGCCTCATGTCGAAAGAAGCTTATGCTTCAAAATATAAAAAATAATCTTATATCCTTATTAAAAATAGCTATTTAAATTTAATCTTAGTATTTCAAAAGATATAATAAAAGTTTGAATAAAAAATTACTATAACAGTTAAATATATTTATAAATGAGCGATATAGTTTATATATTGACGATAGCGAATTTTGCTCTAAGTTGTTTTACACCGCTTTAAATAAAATTCTAAATTAATATCAATTTTAAAACTATTATCTATCTACTTCTCCAATACAATATCTAAAGTGCCATAATAGCAACACATCAGCTAAAGAATGATTTTGAGAAATGCATTAATAGCGGCTAATGGTGAAAGCCTGGACACGTATATGACAACATAAGGTTTATTATTATTATATAAGAAGCTATTAAAGTACCAATTCTCCTTTAGGTGCTTCACACTTGTATAGATATAGCTTCAGGAGCTATGATACCTTTGAGAAGAATTTAAAATGTTGATTAAAGCTTCCATAAATGTTTCATATCAGAACGATTAGGTTAACAAATTTAGCAAGGAACATTTATAAATCCATTTTTTATTCGATCACATACCTGAGCATTATAGAGCAACTTTCACGCATTTCTGTAACTCTAATTAAAAACCGATCAAAACAATCTCCTTTAATCCTACAGGAATTTTAAATTGAAATTCTTATAGTTTTCATAATTGTAAATTTTACGTAATCATAAGGAATGCCCTACCACGTGCCATAACACCAGAAAAAGCATATCTTTAGCAACATCTAAGTTACTTTTCCTATATTAACAACGATCTTTAAAGATTCTATTATCTGTAAGTAATTCCTCCATTCGTTTAACCTATTTGCAAAAGTATAATAAAGGTATAATATCATTTAATAAACCAATAGGCATCGTAAGCGACACCTCCAGGTCTAATAAATGCAGTGTGCATTCTAGCACCGATACGCGTTCATAAAACTCATAAGTTTTTCACGTTCTTCAAAGGCCCAGAGAAGGTGTTAAAGCACCAACGTCCATAGCATGTGTAGTACAGCAAGTAAATGATTTAAAATTCGTGTTATTTCTAAAAATAGACTCGTATATAACGTGCACGTTCAGTACATTTATATATGGTATAAAGCTTTTGCACATAAATCATTAATAAATTTTCTACTGCTAAAGAATAGCATGTTCTTGCGCCATCATGATACATAATCTAAACATCAAAATAAGGAAGATTGTAAAAAATTCTTATGTTCTATAAGTTTTTCAGTTCCACATGTGGTAAACCATATGTGGATCACAATTTTGAATATCTCTCCATTAAGCTCTATATCATTCTCAAAACACCATGGGCTGCAGATGTTGTGGTCCAAAGTTAATCAATAATTTTTTAATATGGCATTTAATTATATAAAAATAATTTAGTTTTAGACCAATCTTTCCAATTATCCTCATCACATTGAGGTTTTTCACCGTGTTTTTGGTAAGAAGATTCATATGACTTGCGTGAGTCTTGAAAATTCTGATACGCACGCTTTCTAGCGTTAATTTCAGCATAGGTTTCCCGATCTGCTTGTGCACGTACATCGGCAGCATTACGATCTAAAGCAGAATTAATAAAAGTCCCAAAGAGAACAGCACCTATAGCTATTGAGGCACGTCCAGTAGAAGTCACTGCTGTGTTTTAATATTTTAATGAAAAGATAAAAATATACTAGAGCTTTAAGTTAATTATTTATACCACAAAAAATATTTTAATTAAATTTAAGTATATTTTGATTATTTTTTTATAAGTAGAATATATAATTAGTTTTTTTAAAGATTAAACCAAGCTGATAATCCGAAAATCCAATATGATGTTAAATAATTTGGAAATAAACCTAAAAATATATTAAAATGGCTAAAGGCACTAAGATATAAAATTCTCTACGAGTCAAATCAAATAACCTAGTAAATAAAACTTGCTGGTCCAAAAGCATACGTGTTAGTAATATAAAAGAATATCCGCAGATAGAAAATACCAGATAAAGTCAAATAGCTACTGAAGGACTGTTTGAAATAGACCAAAAAATATTAACATTTCTGAATAAAGTTAACGGTAGAAGAAATCCTAAATTAGCAAGGGAAAATATGAAAAAGAAAAAACAGAACATTGGCATTATAGCAACTATCCACGATAATAAAAATATTACGTGATTTATAACATCATATAACATACCATTGCTAAAAATAATGCAGAAGATGAAAACCATGAGCATTTGTAATAATAAAGATCCTGTTAAACTAAAAGATCTTTTACAAAAATTGCCTACTAAAAAATTCATATGAGCTATAGATGAATAGCAATGATACGTTTAGATCATTTTGTCGCAAACTGTAAAAGAGCTAAAATAATGGAAATAATTGCAATTATAATATTAAGGGTAAAAATAAAAAGAAGCATTAGGAATAGGAAAAGTGAAAACGTATAAAACCTAAGAGCCTAATTTCAAAAGATACCAGCAAGTAAAACACTTCCGTAGTAGGAGCTTCTACGTAGCTTTTGGAAGCCATAAATGGAATGGAAACATAGGTATTTTTACCTTAATCCAATAAAAAATAGAATAAAAATTATCTTTTCTATATGATCTTCAATAAATAATTTTTTATAATTAATACGTTTGTGGAACCAGTCATATAATTAACATAATGATACCGTCAGCATAAAAAAAGACCCAGTAAAGTATATAAGAAAAATTATTTGCTGCAAAATTTTAGCTATTTGTAACCCCAAATACCTATTAGTGCAAAACAGGAATAAGTAAGCTTCAAAAAATAAGTAAAAATTTAAATTTCTAAGTTGTGAAGCAATTGATTAATAATACATAATGAAAAATAGTAAATATATTTTTCTTTTAGACATATTCAATTTTCTTGTTATTAAACAACAATACATCCAAGAAAGTGGATAAAACTATATAAATTACTATATGTAATCTAACATATATGATAAGTTATAACAAATGATGAAAGGAAACGATAACAAATAATTTGTTGCAATATACTAGAGGTGCTTAACGTATTTGCAATAATCCTAAAGAATAATAAAAATGGAAAAAGCTGCACCAAGGAGAAGTTATGAAATGCAAAGCTCGATTGGCAGTATTAAGAGTAGAAATAATATGATTAAAATATTAGACTATTTAAAAATAAATCATCAAAATTTTTAAAGTTACAGCATAATCTATATCACTTTTCCAATTTAGTGTATGAATCAAAAACTGTTTCGGAAGGTTACTCTTTCAGCTATGGCTACCAATACCATAGAACAGCTTACACTGCCAAGGTTCCCGTCCTTGATTTAACCAGGGTTTAAACTAAATATTTGTTTATTTAGACTCCGATTATAATTATAATATTGTGAGATTGTAGACTATCTATAAAAAGCAGAAGGCAAACTCAAAGTGTTTTGCGATAAAAAAAGATAATTTACAATGAAATCTTTATATAATAAATTTACTTGGTTTAGGAAATCATCTAAATTATCTGTTGTTAAACCATTAAAATCCTTTAATTTACTGTTATAAGCATGCTTATAATATGCGTCTAAGCTAGAATTAATTTCTGATTGTTTTTGAGGATTTAGCTCTTTAAATTCTCTTAAAATTTCTTTTAAATTAGACATTTCTAATATTTTTGCAATATCAATATTAGAAATTAAACGATTATACGTTGAATAATATTTTATGCCCTTTGCATTATTTGTAATTATCTTTTTAAAATTGATAACGAAGGTTAACGTCATGTTTTTTCATTAAATATTGAGGATAATTTTAAAGCAGACTGTTTTTCATAAATATAATTTATTATGCCTACTTTGTAAAATTCATTTACATTATTACAAAATATATCATAAGTATATTCATTACAAAAAATAGCATCTTTATTTGGTTCTCGTGTATAAGCTAATTTATAACAGTCTCCTAAAAAGGATCGTATTTCGTCACTTTTATTAGGATTTTCTAATAATAATTTGCATACAAATGAGTATAACTCTTCAAAACTCTTTTTTCTGATTTTCATATCAATACTTTCTAAGCTCAAGCTACTAGTTGAATAATATTTTTGTACTATAAATATATTTTTAATAGTTTTTTTATATATTATCATTTTTATCTTCTTAATCCCCTAACAAAGATAATAACTATTGCGGTTATACCACCTATTTGAGAAGCAAACGCTAGACCTTGCCGTAAAAAGAATTGGTTAGCAGCTTGTTGTGTTGTTGCTGGTCGTGGTAAGAAACCATCGATAATATTAGGTAACCCTGCAGGAGTGTTATTAACGAAGGGACGTGCAAATATCATGGCAGCACGACTCCTAAATAAAAACACACCTACTCCAGAAACTGTTGAAACAAGGGTTAGCGCTATGTATGGATGATTAAAACTCCATGTTGCTAACTGGTTTATAATCTGTCTAGTAATTATACTTAAAGCGCGTACTTGCTCAGTAATTTCATTATAGACATCAATGGATTCTGTATTTACCCTAATACGTGCTTGAGCATTTTCCCTCACATTATTGAGAGCTTGATCGATAAAGTCACTTCCATTATTAGAATTTTGACTTGTAGTTGTATGTGTGACATTAGGATTATAATTATTATTATTACTATTAGTATCTATGGTTAACCTATTTCTAGGTATTGTTGGATTAGCAGATCTTTGTTCCATGTATTCATGTATTGCTGAAGATTCCTCAGCGGATCTCTGAAATATACCCCTTGAAGGAGCAGGAAGTACTTCAACGTTAGCGTCATTTATTGCATGAGGCGTATTAACCGTAGTAGAAGTAGGACTAGGAATAGGTGTAGGAGTAGGTGTAGGTGTTTCTACAGTAGGAGTATTATAGTTAGCGCGAGGTAACTCACGATTAACGAAGTCATCCGAACTCATTCTTTGGATTTCACGTAAGCGATGATCTAGATCATCACTTTGTGATGTGGTTTTGGTTGTAGTAGTTGTAGTAGTATCGGGTCGATGTCTATTCATATTAATTATTAAAGATAAGTTTGCTAGTAGCAGTTATAAAGTCTTTCTGTTCTTGAGTAAAGCTAGTAAATATTTTTTTTGCAAGTTTCGGTGTTTGTTCTTGTAATGAAACGTACAATCATTGTACGATGGGTCTTACAGTTTTATTCATTAAATGACTTAAGCGATCAATTTGAATTTGTTGAGCAAGATTTGTTTCTTTTAAACTTGAAACAACGTTGGTTATTGTAATCATATCTTGATTAACACCTACGGAGGCTGCAGCATCTACAGCTAGTCGGCTTGTAGTTTTAACGAGCTGATCTTGAGTACTTGCTAAGTTAACAGTAGTCTTTTTAAATGCAGAAGTTAAACTATCAGGCGCATAATAATATATGAGAACGCCTACGACTACAACGGCTGTAACTATAAGTGCACCTTTAATATAATAGCTAATATCAGAGGTTGTTTGAACTACTTCAGTTGAAGCATTAAGTTTATCAAGCATTCGTTGATAGTTTTGTTTTTCAGTGGTAATGGAATTTTCAGCAAATTCTTGTATAGCTTTATATGGAGTATTCATAAGACTAAACGTTGATGGTTGTATAATGCTAGGACTTTTTATTAAAAAGTCCGCCAATTGAGGTTTAGTTTGACGTATTATATCAACCATTTGATATACGAGTAGGTTGAATAATTCCAACTTATTTTCCAAAGATGCTTTCTTTGAAAAGGACAAAAATCGAAAAGTAAAAACACCTTCAATATTAAATATATACCATTTTATAAATAAGAAAATAGCATACGATAAAAATATAGTTAAAAATAATCCTATAAATAAACGGATTAAAACTACAGTAGTTTTACGTATTAAAGGACGTAAAGATAAAGTAATCATTACTAATACGACCAAAATTAAAACAACCATCGTGGGTTCTTTTTTAAATATCGTTATATTTAAATTAGGTGCAAATATGGTAAATAAGCCAATAAGTATAGTTGCGATAATATCCAATATTGCAAATATTGTTATTATATGATTGATTTTTGTATTTTCTTTCTTTATGACATCTGCTAAATAATTATATAGTTCCATAATGTATAATATAAAAGTTAGAGGACTAAAAAAGATACTATTATAAATTACTAATACAAAATTCTAAAGGTTTTTCTCGATCCAAAAAGTTTATTTATCACATAATGGAGTAGTTTAATACAAATTATTGTATTTTCAAGTGTATTATACCAAATACTTTCTACAATTTGGATCATAATAAAATGTATAATCTTTTCATTATATATAGAAATAACTTCATTTTAAAAATCAAATTCTAAATTTTGCACTTTGCTGCTTGTAAGATACATTTTAACATATCTGTAAACCAGGCTAACTGCTGGTTTGGGTAGGTGTAACTTTAAATATTAGGTGCTTATTTTTGTGAATAAGATCATAAAACTGTTTCGAAGTCACTCATCAGCTATAGGTACTAATCCTATAGAACAGCAATCAAAATTACTGCCAAAATTGTTAATTTTGTCAATGTCCTATGTAAAAATTAATAAATAAGATATAAGACCATACTATTAAATATAATAAATAGATGCCAATGTCAAGATAAGGTGTAAAAAACTTAGAATAACGATCATAATTATGAAAATATCCTGTTAATTTAGAACACAAAAGATATTGTTTTATATAAAAATCTAAATCGAGTTTTTTATACTCTTTTTTTAATGTAAAATTGGTTATAAGCAATTGTGTTTCAGGATCTATCCCTTTAGGTGTAATTATTAATATAGATTCTGAATCTTGAAGATTACTTGCAAAATCTCGTAAAATATAAAGTAATAATTTTATAAATAAAGATATACATAAAAAGTATAAAACTTTATAAAAATAATCGAATTTGGAAAAAACAAAAACATCGATTAAAAAAACAATAAGAATAATTATTCGTATAAAATATAAAATAAATAAAAGTAAATATTCTCCCTGTTTGTGAAATAGAGCATAAAAATTTTCCGCTAATGAAGAAATTTTTAAATATATATCAGGGATATAATTACAAACAACACCGTATAAATTAAAAAGAGCATTTTCAATTATTTCATTCAGCTTTGTGAAAAAACTAACTTTTGTTTCTTTTTTATTTAAAAGATAATAAAAAGTTATAATCAGCCGGTATAAGCAAAAACAAAAACCTGTAACTATCGTTAATAACAGAAAATAATTAACAGTATCATTAAAAATAAATAAATATTTTGGTAAACGTATAACGATAAACCTTCGATAAAAGGTAAAACCAACAATTAATACTCCTATTAAAATATTAATAAAAAAGATTATATGTTTATTAATTGTCATATTTGTCATCATGATTCTGAACATAAGTTGTTTGTTTTGGATCATCTTTAATCTCTTTTCCATACTGTTGGTTTTCGGTTTCAGTTACTGTAACTTTTTTATTGGTTTTAACAAAATACTGAGATTCTGCATTACCATTAGCATCTTGAGAATCTACAAAACGCGCTATACGCCCAACAGGAGGTTTATGTGTGTTATGACCTTTTATATCAGATCATTAGGCTGATCGCATAAAGAAGGACATTTTTGATTTTCACATCCTTTTAATATACAATAATTTTCTGTAACATGAGGATGTTTTCCAGTATCATTAGCTAAATCTTTAGCTGCTTGCTTTTTCAATCTAACAGCTGTTCTTGTATAAGAACGTGTAGTAGGTTGATTCCATGTATGTTCTGCAATATTTTTAATACCTCGTACATATACGTTTGATTTATGCATTGTACGTTTTATTTGTATATTATATATATATACATTTTTGGTTAGTGTAATTGTATATATATAATTAATTTTAAATTTATTAGACAATAACATTATATAGCTGTTTCGTGGTATCTTATTCAAAGTATGGTTACCAAACCATACGACAGCTATTTTAGCTGTAGAAGTTCCTATCTTCTCATTGATTTCTATCTGTTTAGCTAATATGCAAGGTCATTTTACCGCTTATAAAGCACATAACTTTAATGCTTAACAAAGAATTTATTTGTAATAGTACCATCCCAATAATTAGGATCGTCTTTCTTTTTAACAAGGCCTAAAATATAATTTCTAGCTGCTTTCATTTGAGTAGTATTACCTTCAAAATATTTAAGTAAACTAGAAAGTACTTGATTATTTTTATAAAAATAATTATAAGAATTTTCTATATGATATCGTAAAAATACAATATATTTAAAATTTGTTCCAAAACAATCAAAACTGGATGTATAACCATATTCTAATTCTGTATTAGTTTTTAAAAGTTTATTTAATTTTTGTGCTTGCATGATCCAATTTAACATTATATACGTTTCTTGTGTATGAATGATATGTACACAAAGTGCATTAGACATTTTACGCTTATCCAAAATGCCACTATTATATGCAATGTTAACAAAACGTCTTAATCCTTTAAAAGATGACTTTTGTATACCATTTACGAGGGATGCAGTATGTTTTAAACTAGCCATATTGAGCCTGATTGTTTTTATAATCATAGGAGTATATATCCATGTAACATACTCTGTTGATAATGTCAAATTATTACTTTGTCGATATTTTAGAAATTTTCTGATATATAATATTTCTTGTAAAAAAGGCATATATTTAGTTTTAAAATAAAAGCTGAAATAAGATGATAGCATATATGCAAATACCTGAGCTCCTGCATAATCGCTATTAAAATTTCCATCATTTAAATTCTTTTTTAAAATAGCTTTGAAGATAGCATCATAGCCACCATTTAAGGTCATACCATAGGCTTCAGGCATAATACGTGGTTTTATTATGTCTC
>Ga0302304_10002221_pt1 | contig 9938 bp, 9 predicted proteins | sample III_Palsa_E2_2_FD_198769 | JGI IMG/M metagenome (GOLD analysis project Ga0302304, IMG submission 198769) | Peat permafrost microbial communities from Stordalen Mire near Abisko, Sweden - III_Palsa_E2_2 | ecosystem: Environmental > Terrestrial > Soil > Palsa > Peat permafrost | place: Sweden...
GCTGCCCGGACTAGGGTTGGTCACCGTAACCGCATACATTCCGGCAGTTGCTTCGGAGCCCGTCGCGGTTAGCCTCGTCGATGACACATAAGTTGTGGGCAGAACGGCGCCGCCAAAGGTAACTTGGGCACCGCTTACGAATTGAGTGCCGTTCAAGGTCAACGTGAATGAGCCGGTGTTAAACCTGGTCGGCGTCACGCTGGCGAGATTTGGCGTGACGTTCCACAGTGTGACCGCGCTCGACGCGCTCACGCTCGAATTTTGTACGGAAGTCACGCCCACGCTGACCGTGTTTGGATTCGGCAACATGGCTGGAGCCACGTACGCTCCCGTCGCGCTGATCGTTCCGATCGTCGTGTTGCCTCCGCTGATGCCGTTGACCGTCCAGGTTACGTTTTGGTTGGTAGCGTTGGTGAGTTGCGCCGTGAATGCCTGTGACGCGCCGGCGCGAACATTCGCGCTGGTCGGGCTAAGGGTGATGCTGAGTTGCGGCGGCGGGGGAGGAGGCGGTGGGGGATTCTGCTTCGGACTGGTGCCGGCGCAGCCCACTTCCAGCAGCAAAAGTATCAGGGCAAAAGCGCAGGATGCCGACACGCGTCTCGACAACGGAATCTCCAGTTGGGCGTAAGGGTCGCGGGCGAATGTCTTCACGTCATCATCCCGTCCTGGAGCACTGCAAACAACTGGACGAAGGTACAAGTTAGGGTCAATGGCGCAGCGGCTCACTCGAATCAGCGAATCGGTCTCGTTCTAGCTCATTGTTGGTACTTATCTCCAACCCATCTATGGCCACGACCGCCAGTCACTAGCCACTCGCCCCTGCCTCTTAAGTTCCGATCCTGAATTCCGATCTCTCCTCTCCGGCACCTTTGAAGCGACCGAGGCAATCACGATATGCGCCGCACACTCGAAGTCTCCGCAGTCATCGCCGCAACGATCCTCATCGCCATGGGCTTCCACGCCTGGCTGACCGCGCATGACGAACAACTGCGCATGCAGGCCACGATTGCCACGCAAAAACAGCAACTCGACGCGGCCGACGCGCGGGAACGCTCCCGCGCCACAATTCTGGATCAGACTCTCGCGCAAATACAGAAACTGAAGCGCGACACACAAACGCCGGAAGAAATTCTCAAGCAGCTGCCGCAATACTTGAATCTGCCGGAGCCCATCACGCTGAACCCGTCGTCGACCGGCGACGATTCTCAGGCCGGAGCCGCATCGCCGACGGCCGTGCAGGGAAAAATAAAAAAGGGAACTGGCCTGCGCGTGTTCGGCAGGAATTGGTTTGCACGCAATCCGACGCCGGCGAGTGATGGCCACGAGCGAGAATCGCCGACCGCGAGGAATTCCCCGGTCAATGCCGCCCCAAATTCCAACGTCGACTCCGTCTCGCACGAAGGCGCGGGCAGCGATCGATCAGAAACTCCGAGTCAACCCTTACCGCTTTCTGCCTCCGCGGAAACGTCCCTGTCAGACCAGCACGATAATCCATCCAAATCTTCACCGGTTTCCGACACCAGCGCTGCATTCCTGGACGCCGCCAACCAGTCGCGGGCTCCCGCTTCGCGCGACCGCACAGCCACCGGAGTAAGGCAGAACATGCCGGGATCTTCGCCCGCGCAAATACCCGCTGCGGATCTGAAGCCCATGTACGATTACGTGCAAGATTGTCGCTCCTGCCAGGCCCAACTCGCCGTCGCCCAACAAAACCGCGCCGACGATGCCGCCAAACTCGCAGCCATTTCCCACGAGCGCGACGCAGCCGTCGTCGCCGCCAAGGGCGGCACTCTGTGGCGGCGATTCCGTCGCAACTTGGAATGGTTCGCCATAGGCGCAACAATCGGCGCCACAGCTGGCGCAGCAGCCGCTAGCGCAGCCAACTCCGCAGCCAACTCAACAGCCTGCCACGCCAGTCGTTGCCGCTAACGGTCGTCGAAGTCGGGATCGCAGCAAGGGGAACCATCCTCGCCCAGCATCCGCAAGTCTGACCAGCCGAAGCCGCACATCCATTTCCATTGACTTCCGGGAATGAATATTATGTTGGTTTCTTGTGGGAGGTGGGCCGCGGCAGGGTTGTTGGGTGGGTTGGGGGTTAGCGGTGCTTGGTGGAGGATTCGAAGGTTAGGTATTGGGTTAGGGTGGATTTGTCGGCGCCGGCGGCTGGGCGGCCGTTGAGGAAGGCTGTGGGGGTGCTGTTGACGTTTAGGGATTGGCCTTCGCGGACATTGTTGTTCACTGCGTCTTTGGCTTCTTTGGAGGCTAGGCAGGATCGAAAGGTGCTGGGGTCGAGGCCGGATTGGGCGGCGAATTGGTTTAGTTTGTCCCAGACATTTTCGGCGGAGATTACGTCCTGATTGTCGAAGATTTGGTCGGCGATTTTGAAGTAGGTCGCGGGGTCCTGGATGTAAGCGCAGCGGGCGCCGATGGCGGCGGTTTCGGCCCAGGGGTGGATTTGGGTTAGCGGGTAGTCCTTGAAGATGAAGCGGACTTCGGGATGCTCGGGGATCAGGGTCTTGAGGGTTTCGTGGAGTTCGCGGCAGTGTGGGCATTCGAAGTCGCTGAAGACGACGAACATTATTTTGGAGGTGGCGAGGCCGACGGAGGGATCGCCGTTGAGGCGGAGTTTCTTGACATTGTCGGCGAAGGGATTGAGGGAAGTATCGTACATCTCACCGCGGAGGAAGGTTTTGCCGTCCTTGCTGACGAAGACGGTGCCGTTGTCGGTCTGGTCGTGGATGGTGACGGTCAGCGGGACGAGGTAGAAGTCAGGCGAGGGCGACGGGGCCAGCGGGCCGAGTTTGATGGCGAAGTCGGGACCCCAGGCGAAGAGCGTGCGGATGAAGGCTTCGGTGTTCTTGAGGAGTTGGGCTTGCTCGGGCGATGGGGGCGCCGTCGCTGGCGGTGGAGTTTGCGCGGGCGAGGTGATGGCGGTGAATAGGATCGTTGCCGCCAGGGCAGCGCAGAGTTTTAGTTTGAGCATGCGTTCCTCCGTGGAGAAGAGTGAGACGCCGGCGAAGGTCGTTCAGTTCCCTACTGTTTGCCGGCGACGCGCGATTTGAATTTGGGATTGTAAATGGGCGGCGGTGGAAAGCGTAGCGGATTTTGGGAGTGGTTGAGTTGCTTGGGAAGGTCGGCAATGGAAAGTTGCGGCGAACGGCGTAGCACACCGGCGCTTTTCTAGCTGTCTGCGTTGCTTGAAGTGTACGAAGGCTTGCGCGGGCGCGGGGCGCAGGTGATTACGCGCCTGTTTCGTGGTAGACCCATTAACATTTTCTTGGCACAATCGCGGTTGGCGGCGGGATATGTGGACTGCGAAAATGCTGCTGCGAAATCTATTCGGCAAAGGCGCGACGATGACACCAACAACATTCGATCTCGACGGGGCTCGAACTCGCGTGCAGAAGATGACGGACGAAGAATTGGTTTCATTCGCGGATAAGGTGCGGGAACGATTGAGCCCGAGGCCGCCGGTGACGAGAGACGTGCGCAGTTGGGAACCCTGGCACTGGTATGTTACGGTGCAGGCCGAGTGGTACCGGCGAGATCAGATTAAGGGGCTGTCGGGTTAGTCGTTCGCGCCGATACGGCAAATCAAATGGCATCCAAACGTAATCCGCAGCCGCGGCCGCTGGTGCAGCGCGCGAAGACCATCATCCTCGAAGGCGTCAGACTTGAACTGCGGCAGTGCATTAAGTGCGACATTGAATTTTACGGGACTTCCGGGCAAGTGAAATGTGGCGAATGCCGGAAGGACAGGAAGAAGCGCGCTTAGGTTGACGGCGGCGGTCGCCCGGCAACGTAAAGCAAGTCAAAGGCCCCACCCTTCCATAGGCGGGAAGGATGGGGCACCCGAAAGTTCAAGGGCTCAGCCACTCTGCCGATTGTTTTTCTTCACTGAGTTTTACCTTCCACGAATAGCTCCTAATTCAAGCGTTGGCTTGCATCCACGCCGACGTCGTTGCGGCTAATTCTTGCAGGACTTCGGCGTCGGTCTTTTTTGCGCTTTTCAGGACATGGAAGGAATGGTCGGCGGTGTCGATGATGTGCAGGGTGGCGCGGGGTCCGAGTTGCTTGTCGAGTTTTTTAACTAGGGGGCGGAGGAGTTGGAGGTCGGCTAGGGTGTCGCGCGTGCCTTGGAGGAAGAGCATCGGGATTTTTACATCGGCGAGATGGTCGGCGCGTTTGGTGTCTGGACGATTCGGTTGATGCAGCGGGAAGCCGAAGAAGATCAGGCCGCGCACGTCAGGCAAGAGGCTTTGCGCGGCGGCTTGCGAGGTCATGCGGCCGCCCATGGATTTGCCTCCGGCGAAGATGGGTAATTTTGGCGCGGCGTTTGACGCGGCGCGGACGGCGGCGGCGACGGTCGCGGTGAGTATTGGCGGGCGGTCGGGGGCGTGGCGGCCATCCTCCATGTAGGGAAATTGGTAGCGGAAGGAGGCGACATTGACGGCGGCGAGGGCGTCGGCGAGGTTGGCCATGAAGGGGTGGTTCATTCCGGCGCCGGCCCCGTGCCCGAGGACGAGAAGATATTTGGGTTTCGGCGGCGTCAGCAGGAGGGCGGAGACTTCCCTGCCGGGCGCGGGTTCGAATCGAAGGTGTTTTGGTTTGGGCATTGCGCAGGATTTTAGCAGGAGAGGAGGCAAAGGCCCCACTCTTCCAAAAGCGGGAAGGATGGGGGACCCGAAACGTCAAAGGCGGACGCCTACGAATCAAACGGCTTGGCGGCGCGTGAATTTGATACGGTCTTATGCTGGGCTGGAGGCTGAGAATGGGAAAGGCGTTTGTGGATTTGAGCCATGTGGTTTACGACGGGTTGATTACGTACAAGGGATTTCCGGCGACGATCATTTGCGATTTTTTGAGCCGGGAGTCGTCGCGGAAATTTTATCGCGAAGGGACCAGCTTTCAGATTGGGCGCATCGACATGATCGCGAATACGGGGACGTATATCGATACGCCGTTTCACCGGTTTGAGGAGGGGAAAGATTTGGCGGAGGTGGAGCTGAGTTCCCTGGCGGAGTTAGATGGCGTGGTGGTGCGAGCGACGGGATTGGCGGGGCGAGCGGTCAATCGCGAGGTGTTTACGGGCTTGGACGTGCGCGGCAAGGCGGTGCTGGTGGAGACGGGCTGGTCGCGGCATTGGGCCACCGACCAGTATTTCGAAGGGCATGTGTTTCTGACGCGGGACGCGGCGGAATATTTGCGGGACGCCGGCGCGGTGCTGGTGGGGATCGATTCGTACAACATTGACGATACGGCGGATGGGGTGCGTCCGGTGCATACAATTTTGTTAGGCGCGGGGATTCCGATCGTGGAGCATATGTGCAATTTGGAGATGGTACCGCTGAGTGGGTTTACGTTTACGGCGGTGCCGGTGAAGGTCAAGGGAATGGGATCGTTTCCAGTGCGGGCGTTTGCGACGGTCGTTCTCTAATTCAAAGGCTGGGCCACCCGTCTACGACGAGCCGGGCCGCTGTGGCGGATGCGGAAAAGCGCGCGCAAATAAGTTTCGGCCGGTCGGCCGCCCAGGGCTATACTCCCGCGCGAAGGAGTAGCCCCGCCATGGAAATGAAGCGACGAGAATTGCTGGAGAAGTGCGCCGCGCTGGGAGCAATGACGATTGCCGGCGGCGCGATGCCAATAGTGGCAGTGGCGCGCGCGTGGGACGACGCGGAAAAGCGGAAGACGCCGACGCCGTGGTGCGAGCTCGGACCTTTTTACAAGCGCGATGCGCCGCACACGACGATGCTGCGCGGCGCCAACGATTCCGGCATGCCGCTAGCGGTGGCGGGCACGGTGTACAGCGTGAACGGAAACATCTTACAGGATGCGACGCTGGAAATCTGGCAGACCGACAACGCGGGGCACTACGACAACCAAGGCTATCTGTACCGCGCGATCATGAAGCCGGATGGCAAGGGCGGGTACGCGTTTGAATCGGTCCTGCCAGGACATTATCCCGCGCGCGTGGCCCAGCACGTTCATTACTTGGTGACTGCGCCGGGACACAAGCCGATCACCACGCAACTTTATTTCGCGACGGACCCTGTATTCCAGGGCGATCCGGATAAGAACATGAAAGCGGATCCGCTGATCACCAGCCGCGAACTGATCCGTGCGGTGGTGATCAAAGGCGATCCGGGTACGCACATCGTTGCAGCAGTGAACTTCGACATCGTACTGGAGAAGGCATGAAGCGTTTGTTGGGCATGGTAATTGCGCTGTGCTGCTGGACCTTTTCGGGGAACGCAACAGCGAGCGCGGCGGATTTGAAGCCGGTGGCGAGCGTCACGCTGCCGTGCGAATCGACGTACCAAATGATTTCTCCGACGGGCAAAACGCTGGCGGCTCTCTGCAACGCGGACCGAAGCCTTCACGTGGTGGATATCGCCAGCGGGAAGGAACTGTTCGCGCAGGCGAGCGATATTCGAATTAGCGCATCCGATTTTTCGCGCGACGGAAAATGGTTTGGGGTCGGCTTTTGGGATGGGACGGTGAAAATTGTCCCGCTCGCAGGCGGCGCAGCCCAGCAGTGGAGGGTGAGCGAGCACCGCATTCACCTGATCGAGTTTCTGCGCGATGGGCATTCGGTTTTTGTCGATGCGCTGGGCGATCCGGGCCAGATCTGGGATCTGAGCGGCACGGCGAAGCCGGTGGCGACGCTGCATTCCGATTTTTCCGGGCCCTCGGCGGTGGCGGCGAGCGCCTACGGAAAGTTACTTGCGACTGGTGGCGGCGACACGGTGATGCGCATCTACGACACGGGAACCTGGAAAATGCTGCACGAGAATCGCAACGCTTCGAAGTTGGAAATGTTCGATATGGATTTCACGCCCGATGGAAAATATCTGCTCGCCGGGGGTGCCGACGATCACTTGCTGGTGATCGACGCCGCGACGGGTGAGGAAACGCGCAAGCTCGGTGGGCCGAGCGGAGTGATCGATGACGTCTCGGCGCTGGGAGACAACACCCACGTCTTGGTGGAGTACGTCGACGCCGACGACGTGAACAAGCCGCCGGTTCACGCGATTTGGAACCTGGACACGCAGAAAGCCCAGGCCATGCCGGACCTCGAGACGGTTACCGGCCACCGGGTAGTAAACGGCAAGATGTGGTTCGCGAGCACCAAGGGAACCGCGCTGCAGATTTTCGAGTACAACTAGATCCCCACCGCGAAAAATCCTCACTTCGAACACGCTGCGCCAATTGGCGTTGCAGTTCGTTCGTCTCGCCTTGAGTCAAAGGCCCCACCCTTGCAAAGGCAGCAAGGTGGGCCACCGGAAAATGAAGGACAGCCCAACAGCTCGTTGAACCGCCACTAGTTCGAGAATTTTTGGGCCAGGGGGAAACGGCGGCCTACGCTGAAGGCTTTGCTGGTTAGTTTCAGGCCTGGAGGGGCTTGCTTGCGTTTGTATTCGTTGGTGTCGACTAACATGGCGACGCTGCGGACCAGGTCGAGGGGGAAATCGAAGTGATCGGCGATTTCTTCGGGGCTGCGCAGATCTTCGACGTAGGCTTTGAGGATGCGGTCGAGGACGCTGTAATCGGGGAGCGTGTCCTGGTCGCGCTGGTTCGGGCGGAGCTCGGCGGAGGGCGGCTTAGTGATGGTTTCCTGCGGGATCACTTCCCTTTTGCGGTTGATGAATTCGGCGAGGGCGTAGACCATCGATTTTGGGACGTCGGAAATGACAGCGAGGCCGCCGGCCATGTCGCCGTAGAGCGTGCAATACCCTACGGCCATTTCGGATTTGTTGCCGGTGCTGAGCACCATGGAGCCGAGTTTATTGGAGAGCGCCATGAGCAGGTTGCCGCGGACGCGGGCCTGGATGTTTTCTTCGGTGGTGTCTTCGGGTTTACCGGCGAAAACGGGCGCGAGAGTTTTGCGGTAGCAATTGAAGGTGTCCGAAATGGGCAGAGTGACGAATTCGATGCCGAGATTCTGGGCGAGCAGGCGGGCGTCACGCAGGCTGCCTTCGGAAGAATAGGGGCCGGGCATGCCGGCGCCGAGGACGTTTTCCTTCCCGAGGGCTTCGGTGGCGATGGCGGCGACCAGCGCGGAGTCGACGCCTCCGCTGAGGCCGACGACCACTTTTTTGAATCCGCACTTGCGCACGTAGTCGCGAGTGCCCAGGACCAGGGCGCGGAAGGCGGCTTCGAGTTCGTCTTCGATCAGGGGGCGGACGTCGCCCAGGCCGGTGACGGTGTCGAAGAAGATCAAATCTTCTTCGAAGGATTTGGCGCGGGCGGCGACGCGGCCGTCGGGCATGAAGGCCACGCTGGAGCCATCGAAAATCAGGCTGTCATTGCCGCCGACCTGATTCACGTAGACGACCGGGACGCGATATTCCCTGGCGATGTTCTGCAGCATGTCGTGGCGCAGCGAGCGCTTGTCAATGGTGTAGGGCGACGAGGAAATATTCAGCAGCAGGCTGCTTCCCTTCCCGACAATTTCGGAGACCGGGTCGCGATCGTAGAGCTGCTGGGGCCAGAAACTCTTGTCGTTCCAGGAATCCTCGCAGATGGTGATGCCGAGCTGCTCGGATTGGAAGGGGAAGACGTGCTGGGTGTGCGCGGGCTGGAAGTAGCGCGACTCGTCGAAGACGTCGTAGGTGGGCAGCAGCATTTTGCGCTGCTCGAAAAGAATTTTTCCGTTGGCGATGAGCGCGGCGGAATTGGCAACGGGTTTGCCGGTATTGTCCATGGCGTCGCCGACGAATCCGACGAGGGATGGCAGCGGGATTTTTTTGGCGAGGCGGACGAGTTCCTGCTGGTTTCGCTCGGCGAAAGATGGGCGCTCGACGAGGTCCTGCGGCGGGTATCCGCAGATGCAGAGCTCAGAAAAGACGGCGAGGTCGGCGCCGCCTTTTTGGGCTTCGGCGGCGAGTTCGAGGATGCGGGCGACATTGCCGTCGAAATCGCCGATGGTTGGGTTGAATTGGGCTAGGGCGATTTTCATGGGCGTGTGGCGCGTGCGTTGGCGGCGCTTGTGGTGATTCCCTCAGCGGCTGAAGCCGCTCGGAGTTGCGTTAGTTCCGGCACGGCTGAAGCCGTGCCCTGACGAAAAGCACACGCATTTGCGCTGTAACTTTGGGGAAACATTTTTGACGGGCACAAAAAAACTCCCGGAGGATTTTGCGCTCCGGGAGCCGAAATGTTTGGATCTGGACAACTGGGTCAGCCTTCATCGAATCTGCGCGCTCATGAAAAAAAAGTGGGCGCGGCTCGATCTTGCCAGCGCGATTAGACGCTGAAGGAGCTGCCGCAGCCGCAGGTGCTCTTGACGTTCGGGTTGTTGAACTTGAAACCCGAGCCTTCGACGGTCTCGATGTAATCGATCTGGACGCCGTCGAGGTACATCTCGCTCATCTGGTCGACCAGGACTTTCAGGCCGTCAAATTCATAGACGCTGTCGCTGTTTTCGTTGACGGCGTTTTCGAAGGCCATGTGGTAGCTGAAGCCCGAGCAGCCGCCGCCCACTACCGCGACGCGCAAGCCCGTCGGAGACGGGGTCTGCTGCGTCAGGATTTCCTTCACCTTCGTAATCGCTACCGGGGTTAGTTGAACCATTCTGTGATTCCTCCGCAAAATCGGCCCGAAAGGCAGGCCCGAATCTCGTTCACAGTATATCAGATTCAGGGAAAGGCAAGATGGCTTCAAAGAAAAGGCGAAATAAAGTGCCCTAAGGACAATCGTTTCAGGGGGCTACTGGTTCCCGTGGCGTCGATAAATTCGGTCCACGACTCGGCCAAGGAAATAGAACCAGGCTGCGATGAGGGGCGGCGTGAGGGCGAAAAACAGAATGATCTGATTCGCGCCATGACTGCCGGCAAAACCGACAACAAGGAGGGACACGAGGAAAGCCGGCAAAGCGAACACGACCAATACTTTTGCCAGCGGAGTTGACCCTGCCGATGAGTCAATCGTCGACGGATCCA
>Ga0302304_10002222_pt1 | contig 9936 bp, 7 predicted proteins | sample III_Palsa_E2_2_FD_198769 | JGI IMG/M metagenome (GOLD analysis project Ga0302304, IMG submission 198769) | Peat permafrost microbial communities from Stordalen Mire near Abisko, Sweden - III_Palsa_E2_2 | ecosystem: Environmental > Terrestrial > Soil > Palsa > Peat permafrost | place: Sweden...
CGAGATCGGCTCTCCGGTCGCTGATCCTGGGCCGGGTCATCGGGATCATTATCGGCATCATCTACGTGTTGCTGCTGGGATTTGCCTTCTGGTATGTCCGGACGCAGCCGGTCATGGCCGTCTCTTTTGCTGTTTTTATCATCTGCTCGGTGATAGCGATAGGAATGTATATACGGGAGCTCGGCGTCATCCGTACCATCAGTTACGGCGGCAATATCGTCGATACCCAGCAAAAGCTGGCAGGCATTCAAAGTTCGATCATTTGGACGCTGAGGATCTGCTGGGTACAATTGCCCTTTTGGTCGACTTTTTTTGTCAGCAACGAGTTGTTGCGCAAGGGGGGACGGGAATTCCTGGCGATCGAGATCCCTATTGTCCTTTCCCTGACGATAGCGGCTGTTGTTTTATACCGGAATATCACGGTTGAAAACCTGCATACCAAAAAATGGATAACGTGGTGGATCCGGGGGACGGGGATCAAGTCGGTTACCAGGGCGATGGAGTTCATGCAGGAGATTGAAGAGTTTAAAAAAGAGGGCTGATTTTTTATGCAAGAAAAGATCCACCGATATTTTGTTGTAAACAAGCCCTATAATATGGTCTCGCAATTTGTGAGTTCGCATGCTACACGGCTACTGGGTGAACTGGAGTTTGATTTCCCTGAGGGAACGCATCCTATCGGGCGGCTGGACAACGATTCGGAGGGCTTGTTGATCCTGACGACAGACAAGCGGGTGACTCGACTGTTGTTCCAGGGAGAAGTACCGCACCGGCGGACCTATCTGGTGAAGGTAAAATATTCCGTGAGCGAAGAAGGGCTTGGAAAATTGAGACAGGGCATTTCTATCCGGATCCGGGGGGGCGGCTATTGTGTGACGGCGCCTTGTGAAGCCGAGCTGATTGAGGAGCCAATAGGGTTATTTCCGCGGGCGGGAGAGACCCCGGATTTTGTGCCGGTGAGTTGGCTACGGATTACGCTGACAGAGGGTAAATTTCACCAGGTGCGCAAGATGGTGGCTGCAATAGGCCACCGGTGTATACGGTTGGTACGGGTGTCTATTGAAGAGCTGACACTCGATGGCCTCGGGGCGGGTGAGGTCAGAGAGGTGGAGCAGGCACAATTTTTTGCGCAATTGAAGATTGCCGGGGATAGAGGATTTTAAAAAAGAGTAGGGCGACTGCACCGACAGCGGACAATCTTTGTTGCAAAAGCGGACATCGGGCATGGCTTGACGAGTCGCAACCGATTGATTGGGAATGGGCTGTGAATCTGGCACTACATTAGTGGCCTTAAACCGGCATCATCTCTTCAAAAAAATAACGACTGCTATGATCCGCAATTATTTTATCGCAGCGATCCGTAATCTCCGTAAGAACAAAGGTTTCAGCATCATGAATATCGCCGGCCTGGCGGTAGGCATTGCCTGCGCTGCCCTGATCTTTCTCTGGGTCGAAAACGAGTACACATACAACCATAATTTTCCTAAAAGGGATCACCTCTACCGGGTCATGGAGATTCAGACCTATGAAGGGAAGCCGGCTACATTTATTGGTACACCGGGACCACTGGCGCAGGCGGTCAAAGCGGAGATTCCGGGCATAAAGAATACGGCCAGGACATCGCTGAGTGATAATTTCCGGCAATTGTTCTCCCTGGGGGACAAGGGCGTCAATGAACAAGGCAAATACGCCGACTCTTCCCTGTTGTCTTTGCTGGATCTGCCCTTTGTATATGGCCGCGCATCCGATGCCTTCAAGGATTTGCATACGGTACTGATCAGTGAGTCGATGTCGGAGCGATTCTTCGGGAATGCAGATCCTCGCGGAAAGAGCTTGAAGGTAGAGAACGGACAGGAATATACCGTGACCGGCGTATTTAAAGACCTTCCGGAGAATTCCTCTTTTCAATTTCAATGGCTGATGCCGTTCGAGGTATACCGGCAACAGAACGACTGGCTCAAATACTGGGGGGCCAATGAACCTGCCACTTTTATAGAGCTTGAGCCAACGACGGACGTGGCGGCCATCAACGATAAGCTGAAACGATACCTGGCAACTAAACAAGACGGATTGAAAACACAGTGTTTTCTCTTCCCCATGAATGATTGGAATTTGCGGGCTCATTTTACAGACGGTAAGCAGGATGGAGGCAAGATCAAATACGTGCATTTGTTTTCGCTGATTGCCTGGATCATTTTGCTCATCGCCTGTATAAATTTTATGAACCTGGCCACCGCGCGTTCGGAGCAACGGGCAAAGGAAGTAGGTGTCCGGAAAGTGATGGGCGCCCGCAAAAACTGGCTGATCGTTCAGTTCATCGGCGAGGCCATGCTGGTGTCCTTTACGGCTGTTGCGCTGGCTGTACTCCTGTTATACGCGACGATACCCTATTTTAATCAGCTGGTGCATGAAAACCTGTCACTGCGGATATTCTCTCCCTGGCATATCGGATTCTTAATAGGGATCGGGATTGCAACCGGGCTGGTGGCCGGAAGTTACCCGGCTTTTTACCTTTCTTCCTTCAACCCCATCAGGGTGTTGAAAGGTATACGGCTGAAGACTTCCCTATCCAACCTTTTTGTGCGCCAGGGACTGGTCATCACCCAGTTTTCAATTTCTATATTGCTCATCATCGCTACGGCTATTGTGTATCAGCAGGTGCAATATGTCAGAGGCCGGGATATGGGATATAATAAGGACAATACGATTTATTTAAATCTGAAAGGACCGGCGGCTGCCCACACCGGGGCAGTAAGGGAAGATCTGCTCAGGACGGGGGTAGTGGAAAATGCGGCCACAAGTGACTTCCCCATACTCGCGATCTGGAACAATACCGATAATTTTAGCTGGATAGGAAAAGATCCCACTTCGGATGTACTGATCACGTATGAAGCTGTCAGCCCGGCATACCTGTCCACGATGCATATGCAGCTGCTCAGCGGAAGGGATTTCTATACCACGGGGGCGGATAGCACATCGGTCATCATCAATGAATCTATGGCTGCCCGCATGGGTAAAGAAGGAAAAATAGGAGCGTTGCTCAAGCATGATAATGATCATACCGTGACGGTAGTAGGCATTGTCAAGGATGTTGTGTACAACGATATGTACCGTTACTGGGGTCCGTTGATCCTGTATTGTAATGCTGGAGAGACAGCAAGTATGCTGAACATTCACCTCAAGGCAGGCATGGACCTGGCGGCTTCCCTGGATAAGGTGGGTCGGGTGATGAAAAACTTTAGCCCGGCATATCCTTTTGATTATACATTTCTGGATGAAGAGATCGGCAGACAATTCAAGGCCGAGGTCCTGATAGGAAAGCTGGCAGCCGTCTTTGCCACCCTGGCTGTATTTATCTCCTGTCTGGGGCTGTTTGGGTTAGCGGCCTATATCACGGAGCGCCGGACCAAGGAAATAGGTATCCGCAAGGTGCTGGGGGCAACGACTCCGTCGCTGGCGGCTTTGTTGTCCGGGGACTTTTTGAAGTGGGTGCTGGTGGCTTGCGGGATCGCTTTTCCTTTGGGATGGTGGATCATGCATTCCTGGCTGCAAGGGTATGATTACCGGACGACGATCCATTGGTGGACATTCGGGTTGGCGGGCATAGGGGCGCTAGTGATCGCGCTGCTGACGGTGAGTTATCAGGCGCTGAAGACAGCACTGGCCAATCCTGTAAAGAGTTTAAGATCCGAATAGCGGACCGCCCGAGGCGCGCGGTTTCTATCGGAATTTTACTTTCCCTTAAAATGCGGCTTCCGTTTTTCGAGGAAGGCGGCGGCGCCTTCCTGCATGTCTTCGGTGCCGAAACATTCGCCGAAGGCGGCTTGTTCGCGGAGGAAACCGTTGCCCACCTCTCTGCCACCTCTCAGGGACTCGTTGCCACCGAAGGGATCGGGTTCCCAGTCGCTGGTTCCGCTATAGGCGATCCCATCACCTGCGGCAATGTTGGCGCATTCGATGATCCGGGCGACAGCGAGTGGTGCCTTGTCATTGATAACAGACAGCAGCTCCCGCGTTTTAGTCAGCAACTCATCCTGTTCGGTGACGATATAATTGACCAGTCCCATGACATGGGCCTCGGTGGCTTCCACCATGCGGCCGGTCAGCATGATTTCGAGTGCGCGGCCCTTGCCGATGAGTTGCGTCAGGCGTTGGGTGCCGCCGTAACCGGGGATGAGGCCGAGGTTGACTTCCGGCTGGCCGAATTTGGCGGTGGGGACGCAGAGCCGGAAATGGCAGGCCATGGCCAGTTCACAGCCGCCGCCCAGGGCGAAGCCGTTGATGGCTGCAGCGATAGGCTTGGGGGATGATGCGATGCGGAAAAAGATGTCGGAGCCTTTGGCAGAAAGCGCCTGGCCTCCCTCGCGGGTCAGTCCCTGGAATTCGGAGATATCGGCGCCGGCGACGAAGGCGCGTTGTCCGGAGCCGGTGATGATGGCGCTGCGGATCTCTTTATTCTCATAGATTTCGGTGACGACTTCGCCGAGTTCGGCGATCACGTCCTTATTGAGGGCGTTGAGTTTATCCGGCCGATGGATGGTGACGGTGAGGATGTTGTCGGTGAGGTCTGTGAGTAAGGTTTTATACATAAAAAAAGATTTTTAAAAGTTACGGCGGGCGCCCGCGCCACTGCGATGATCACTTCAGTAACCCAAGCGTATGCCTGACACGATCAATCGTCTCCTGACGGCCGAGCAGGGCCGCGATATCGAAAACATGCGGACCGAACTTGCCACCGACCAGCATGATGCGCAAGGGCAGTAACAGCTCGCCGGGTTTGATGGCGGCAGCAGCGGCCATTTCTTTGAAGGCTGTCTCCAGCGTGTGGGCATCGCCCCAGCTGGGTTGAAGTTCCCATTGACGGATCAATTCTACAAAAAATTGTTGTTTGGCCGGGGTCCACTTGGGCTGGACGGCTGCCAGGTCGATAGAGGGCGGGCGCTGGAAAAAGAAGCCGGCATTGAGGACGAAGTCCGGCAGCACTGTGCATCGGTCTTTGACGAGCTCGAGCACTTTTTCGAAATGCGTGAATGGCGGCGGGACACAGTCAGGGAAGTCTACGGGGACTCTGCCTACAATGGGAATGCCGATGTCGTCTACGCCCGGAAGAATGTAGGGGTAGGGGGTCAGTGCGGCGGCTTCGTCAGCGGCGGCCTGGTCGGCGGTGGCCGCCTCTGCGGCGGATGTGGCTTCATCAGCGATGGCGGCCGGTACTTCTGTGGGAATCCCCTGCTGGTCGAAGAGCGCCTTTACCAATGGGCTGTAGGCAGTAGCCGGCAGCTGTTTGATCCATTCGTGGTTGAACCATTTGGCTTTTTCGAAATCGAATTTTGCTCCGCCTTTGTGGACCCGGTCCATCGAAAATTTTTTGATGAGCTCGTCGATGGTAAAGAGCTCCTGGTTGGTGCCATCGTTCCACCCGAGGGTGGCAAGGAGGTTGACGAAGGCCTGGGGGAGAAAACCACGTTCGCGAAAACCTATAGCGGCCTCACCGGTTTTTGGGTCTGTCCAGTTCATGGCAAAGACGGGAAAGCCGAGGCGGTCACCGTCGCGTTTGCTGAGTTTGCCATTGCCGTCAGGCTTTAGAATAAGGGGCAGGTGAGCCCATTGTGGCATTTTATCTTCGCCGAAGAGGTATCGCCATAGCAGGATGTGAACGGGCGCGCTGGGCAGCCATTCTTCGCCGCGGAAGGCGTGGCTGATCTCCATGAGGTAATCATCGACGACGACTGCCAGGTGATAGGTGGGCATCCCGTCTGCCTTCAGCAGTACCTTATCGTCGATACCGTCGGTGGAAAAAGTGACCTGGCCGCGGATCATATCGGTAAGGCTGACTTGCTGGTAGGGGTCGACTTTAATGCGGATGGTGTAGGGGGTACCGGCGTCGAGCAGGCGCAGGGTCTCTTCCTCCGGCAGATGCAGGGAATTGCGCATCCGGTGACGGAGGGTATGCCCATATTGGGGGGAAGGGTTTTCGGGCGTCTTGAATTTTTCCCGCATTTGTTCGATTTCTTCGGGGGTGTCGAAGGCGAAGTAGGCATGGCCTGCCTCCACCAGCTGGCGGGCGTATTTGTCGTAGATGCCGAGTGTCTTGCGTTCGCTCTGACGATAGGGGCCGAAAGGGCCTCCTTTGTGGGGGCCTTCGTCGGGCTCGAGGCCGCACCATTTGAGACAGTCGACGATATATTCTTCTGCCCCGGGCACGAGGCGGGTCTGGTCGGTATCTTCGATCCGAAGGATGAACTCGCCGCCATGCTGGCGGGCGAACAGGTAGTTGTAGAGTACGGTCCTTACACCGCCGAGGTGAAGGCCCCCGGTGGGGCTGGGGGCAAATCGCAGCCTTACTTTTTTGCTCATAGGCCCCGAAGGTACGAACCCTATACTAAATCCTTAGCTTTGACGTTACAACCATAGCTGCTGATCCACATAAAATGACCCATCTATCGTGAAATTCTTCCTGACATTAGGGCTGCTTTTTTGCTTGCTGTCGGCTGGGGCCCAGATCACCTATGAGACGGTGTACGTCGACTATGACAGTGCATGGCAATTCAAAAATCTCAAGATCATACCTATCCGGCGCAAGAACCTGGGGGGGATGCCGCCGGGAACGGGGGCAGGGGACGTAGTTACCTTAAGCCAAGCCCTGAATAAAGGGTTCGTCACTGTGACGGAGCGGGGTACGACGTCCTTCGAAAATGTGCATTGGCTGCGGTTCAACACGCATTCGAACAAATCGGTGTATATATCCGGCGGGGAGGTCATTTCCGGGGGGCGCCAGGACCGTATGATTGTCCGGGACACGATACTTCATCCATCTGAGAAGGACCAGTATGTGCCGGTGATGTGTGTGGAGGAGGGGCGGTGGAGTGAAAAAGAAAAGAAATTCGGATACGGTAACTATGCCAATACGGATCTGCGAAAAGTCCTGGACTCTACGCATAATCAGGTGCTGATATGGCGGGAGGTGGACCGGCAACTGCAGGCGGGGGGCTTCAAGAATAACAGCCTGGCGTATCTGTCGCGTTACCAGGATAAGAAATACATTGCGGCGTCGGACGAGTATTACCGTTTTTTCCGGGATAAGTTGGCGCGGACGGACAGTAATGTGGTGGGGTTTGTGGCGATTTCGGGGGATAAGGTGATCGGCAGCGATGTCTACAATTCAACCGACGTTTTCTACAACCAGGCAGATCCGCTGCTGCACGGGTACATCGACGAGGCGATCCAGTCGGGGGGGCCGGTGACGCTGAAGGACCCGCCGGTACACCGGTATATGGACAAGTTATTAAAAAATGAAGCCAGCCAGGAGGCCTTCGCGAAGGATAACGGGGCGATCTTCCGCGAGGCAGGGGTCGTAGTGCATGTCAATACGTTCTACAAGGAAACGCCGTAACTTGCCTTTCTATGTTTTACCTGGTCAATACGCCCTGGTGGCTGAAGACATTATATCGCGGCCTGGTCTGGCAAATCCCCACGAAGGAAAAAGTGCTGTATCTGAGTTTTGATGACGGTCCACATCCCGTGGCTACGCCTTTCGTGCTGGATGAATTGAAAAAGTATGATGCCAAAGCCACCTTCTTTTGCATCGGGAAGAACGTAGATGGGTATCCGCAGTTATACCGCAGGATTTTATTGGAGGGCCACAGGGCGGGCAATCACACTTACGACCATCTCAATGGTTGGAAGGTGGATGACAAGCGGTACCTGGAGAATATCCGCGATGCCGCCCGGCTGATAGACTCTGATCTGTTCAGGCCGCCATACGGGCGCATCAGCGCTTTCCAGTCTTCTTTGCTGCGATCAGCGCCATTCCATTACAAAATCATCATGTGGCAGGTTTTAAGTGCCGACTTCGACCGGACGTTAACGGCGGACCGGTGTGCCCGTTATGTAAAGCGTCATACCCGACCGGGATCGATCGTCGTATTTCACGATAGTGAAAAAGCATTCGACCGGCTACGGGGTGCGTTGCCGGCGGTATTAGAACATTTTTCGGGCTTGGGATATCGTTTTGAGGCTATCCGTTAGGAAGGGGTTCGGGGGGTAGGATGCGGAGCAATCGGGTGGGGGAACGGGTAGGGGTGAAGAACCAAAGTGGGACAGATGTACCAAATTAGGAACAAAATAAAATTGGGCCTGGGTAGACACCCTGGCCCGTTTTTAATCCGTACCCTATGAAAACTGATTTAAAGGTAAATCTTTTTTTTATTTAAGCAAAGTAATTTAGTCAGTCGGGCCTGACGAATCTTCTGGAAATGCAGGTGGGGCGCTTGCAGGCTACCGCGGTCAGGTTCAATGGGAGAACGTATCGTTATTTCCGGAATATGAGGGCTAAGGGTTAAATCAGGGCTTTTGGGGATATTTGCAGGATGAAAATGATCGATACGCATTGTCACTTATATGGGGAGGCGTTTGCCCGCGACCGGGCGGAGACGATACAGCGCGCTGAGAAAGAAGGAGTTGAGCGGTTTTATCTGCCAGCGATAGACAGCGGTTCGCGGGAGTCGTTGCTGGCCCTGGAGGCCGGGTATCCCGGTGTGTGTTTTGGGATGGCGGGTCTGCACCCTTGTTCGGTGAAGGGGGACTACCTGGAGGAGTTGCGGATGGTGGAGGAGGACCTGGCGCGGCGTCCCTGGGTGGCGGTGGGAGAGATCGGGCTGGATTTTTACTGGGACAGGACGTTTGAGGCACAACAGTATGATGCTTTCAGGCAGCAGATCCGCTGGGCGCTGCAGTATGATATCCCGATCGTGATCCATTCGCGGGATTCGATGGCGGAGAGTATTGAGGTGGTGAGGGAGGAGCAGCAGGGAAGGTTAAAGGGGATATTCCATTGCTTTAGCGGCGACGCGGATGCGGCCCGCGCGGTAATGGGGCTGGGGTTTTATCTGGGGATTGGCGGGGTGCTGACATATAAGAATTCGGGGCTGCCGGATGCGATACGCGAGATTCCGTTGGAGTTTTTGGTGTTGGAGACGGATGCGCCTTATCTGTCGCCGGTACCTTTCCGGGGCAAGCGTAATGAGAGCAGTTACCTGACATATATAGCGGCGAAGTTGGCGGAAGTAAAGGGGGTTTCGGTGGAAGAGGTGGCGCGGATCACGACAGAAAATGCACAAAAAATATTCGGAATGTAAGCGGGGAAATTGTACTTTTGCAGCCCTCGCGCAAAGCCGTTGATCGGTGATGTGGCGCGGCGCAAGGCCGTCGATCGGTGGCGCGCAGTGGCGCGAAGCCCGCTGGCCGGGCGAGATAACCAGGAGAGTTGTCCGAGTGGTTGAAGGAGCACGCCTGGAAAGTGTGTATACTCGAAAGGGTATCAAGAGTTCGAATCTCTTACTCTCCGCAGAAATTCAGCACATGCCCTCAAAGCGTTATCTTTGAGGGCATTCTTTATTCGAACTTTTACTGACTTTTCCAGCCATTCTTTCCATCCTTCACAGTCCTTCACTAATAGGTTAGTTTCCAATCAATAAGAGGTTCGAATCCCCTTATCAATCTATTGTTTTTTTAACTCAAACAAATGTCTACAGAAAAGAAAATAGAATTGATTAACCCCCTACGAAAGCCGCTTACTCCAGAAAAGCTGAGGGAACTCTCGGGTCTAAAATTTATCGGATGAACAGGCGGAAGAGGTAATTTGGTCACTAACTCAGTTTGCCGAATTATTTACAATTTTACCGTACAGCAGGAAAAGTCAGCTAAAAACCAAGAACCCTTGAACTCCGACCCATGTTAGAGGAATTACCAAGAGCAATTAATAGCTTCAATAATTTAATTGGGGATACCCAACGCCGTTTTCCTTGCTCCAATCGATATTAGTTTATGGTTCATTCTAAACCTTTTCGTTGCAAATATAGATATATCGCAAATATGCCAGCAGTTATCGGTGTTATGTATGCAGAAACAGTAATCCAAACTGCAATGGTAAAATAA
>Ga0302304_10002243_pt1 | contig 9876 bp, 10 predicted proteins | sample III_Palsa_E2_2_FD_198769 | JGI IMG/M metagenome (GOLD analysis project Ga0302304, IMG submission 198769) | Peat permafrost microbial communities from Stordalen Mire near Abisko, Sweden - III_Palsa_E2_2 | ecosystem: Environmental > Terrestrial > Soil > Palsa > Peat permafrost | place: Sweden...
GGATATTATGATGCCTAAAATGGATGGCATCGAGGCTTGCCGCATTATGCGCACCATGCCCGAATTTAAGAATACCTTTATGGTATTTTTAACTGCCCGCAGCGAGGAATATTCTGAAATTGCCGGCTTCAACGTTGGAGCAGACGACTATATTGCCAAACCTATAAAGCCTCGCGCTTTGGTTAGCCGTATTAACGCTATATTACGTCGCAACGCTCCTGCTGAAGATGTTACCGATAACAAATTGGAGATTGGCGACCTGGTAATTGACCGCGAGGCTTACCTTGTTTTTCAAAAAGGCGCTAAAGTAGTATTAGCGAAAAAAGAATTTGAATTACTTTACCTGCTGGCTTCAAAACCCGGTAAGGTTTACACCCGTGAGGTGATCCTGAAAAATATTTGGGAAGACTCGGTAGTAGTTACCAACCGTACCATTGATGTACACATCCGTAAGGTAAGAGAAAAGTTAGGCGATGATGTTATATCAACCGTAAAAGGTGTTGGATATAAGTTTGGAGCTTAAAACCCCAATTTTACAAAATACAAAAAAGGTCGATAAATATTTATCGACCTTTTTTGTTATAAAAACGCGTCATTGCATGTAAAAGCCTTGTGATTATGCAATTACAAGACTTTTATAGATTGAATATTTCTTATTTAGCAGCAACAGCTTTCTTAGCAGCAGTAGCCTTTGCAGCTACAGTTTTCTTAGCGCTTGTTACTTTTGCAGCAACTTTATTCTTAGTGTCAGTTGCTGATTTTTTAGCAGCAACTGTTTCTGTTTTAACTTTTGCTGTAACTTCTTTGGCTTTAGTATTAGCTTTGGCTTTTACATCCGATGCAATCGTTTTTGCTTTTGTAGCCGTAGTTGATGCTTTATGAGCAACGCTTGCTTTAGCAGTTGTAGCTTTTTTAGCAGTTACTTTATCTTTAAGATGGTCAATTGTGTCGCCGGCTTTATCTTTTAATTCTTCGGCATTATCTTTTGTGTCATCCCAAAGGTTTTCAATTGTTTCTTTAACCTTTTCAAAAAATCCTTTTTCTTCTGGTTTAGTGCTGTTATTGCTCATGGTTTTGTAGTTAGATGTATGTTAATAATTTATCAAAATACAATTACTATACCAACCTTATTTGCTGTTTTAGAAGTTAGGTTTAAGTACATATTTATCATAAAAACGGAAAATATGTTCGGTAGCTTCTTCGGCAGTGTCTACTAAACGATACAAATTCAAGTCCTCCGGGCTTATATTATGCTCATGTTCCAGCATGTTCTTCTCCACCCAGTCGAACAACCCTTTCCAATAATCAACCCCTACAAATACAATCGGGAAACGTGCGATCTTACCGGTTTGTATCAGCGTCATGGCTTCGAATGATTCATCCATAGTACCAAAACCACCTGGCAATACAATAAAGCCCTGTGAGTATTTCATAAACATTACTTTACGCACAAAAAAGTAATCGAACTCCAATATCTTATCCCTGTCGAGGTATTTATTATGGAACTGTTCAAATGGTAGTTCAATGTTTAACCCTACCGACTTTCCTCCTGCCTCAAACGCGCCTTTGTTGGCCGCCTCCATAATTCCCGGCCCACCGCCTGATATTACGCCATAGCCCCGCTCTGATAGTAAACGGGCGCATTCTTCAGATATCTGGTAATATTTATTATCGTTTTTTGTACGTGCTGATCCAAATATGGATACACATGGACCTATTTTAGACAGTTTATCAAAACCATCAACAAACTCGGCCATAATCTTGAAGATCTGCCATGAGTCGGTCACTTTAATTTCCTGCCAGTTCTTATTTTCAAACGCGCGTCTTATTTTATCATCATTTGTCATAAAATTATATAGATAGAGTAAAAGTATTAAGCACTGATCGCTGTTTTTGTTTTGGCCGTTGAGGTGATCAGCAACCCGGCAAATGTAATTAATCCGTTAACAATGATGAGTTCATTGTCAAAAACATAACCACCCAATAGCTTCTTTGATGAGTCGCTCAGAAAATAGCAAACCGCAGGAGATATTAAACATATAAAAGGCACCAGCTTGTCCCTAACCTGCCTGTTTTTCATAAATAAACCAAAACTATACAGGCCCAGTAGCGGGCCGTAGGTGTAGGATGCTACCCTGAAGATAGCTGTTACAACCGCAACATTATTAACAGCATTAAAAGCGATAATGGTCAACAGCATTAATACCGAAAAACCAATATGCACAAAATGCCGGGTGTTTACATTCTTTTTACTGTTGATAGTTTCGCTTTTATTAAATCCTAAAAAATCGATACAAAAAGAAGTCGTGAGCGCTGTTAAAGCGGAATCGGTAGTTGCAAAGGTGGCAGCGGTTAAGCCCAGCATGAATACCATGGCAGGCACTATGCCCAAATATTGCAAAGCAATGGTTGGATACAGGTAATCGGTTTTGGCAACCTTAATGCCATTATGCGCGGCATATATATACAGTAATGCTCCCACGCTCAAAAAGAAGATATTAATCACCACAAAAACAGCTGTAAAGCTGAACATATTCTTTTTCGCTTCGCGGATGTTGGACAGGCTTAAGTTTTTCTGCATCAGGTCCTGATCCAACCCTACCATGGCTATGGTGATAAACATACCGCCTAAAAACGCTTTAACAAAATGAAACTTACTACTCAGGAAATCATTAAAGAAAAACACCTTGGAATAGCTGCTGTTCTTCACCGCGTCAAACGCCTCGAACAAATTTAAATTAAGGCTCCTGCAAATGAATATGATCGACAGGAAGACCGATGATACCAGGAACAATGTTTGCAGGCTATCAGTAATAATAATGGTTTTAAGGCCCCCTTTAAACGTGTACGACCATATGAGCAACAGACATATCAGCACCGTCACAGCAAACGGCACATGGTAACTATCGAATATAAATTTTTGCAGTACAATAACCACCAGATAAAGCCGAAAACCCGAGCCAATTATCCTACTGATAAGGAATATGCCCGCGGCAGTTTTATAGCTCCATGTACCTAAAGCGGTTTCGATATAACTATAAATAGATGTTAATTTGAGGCGATAGTAAAGCGGCAGCAACACGGTAGCAACAATAATAAACCCTGCGGCATTACCCAATACAAACTGAAAATACTCAAACTGATCGCCGGTTGGTGCACCCACTTTACCCGGTACTGATATAAACGTAACTCCGCTTAAAGCCGTACCTATCATCCCAAAAGCTACCAGATACCATTTTGAATTGCGGTTGGCTACAAAAAAGGTATCATTATCAGTTGATTTACGGGAAGTTAGGTACGAGATAACCAGCAACACCAAAAAGTAACCGATGATAAAAGATAAGAGTATTGCGGGAGACATGTTATTTTTAGTATTTAGTAGCTGGTATCAAGTAGCAAGATAGTAATAATCTGTTATGACAATAAATTTGTAACAGAATTTATCCAACCTGTCGTTCTGAGCGATAGCGTAGAACTTACATGTGATTAACCATGCGGATAGATTCTTCGCTATTGTTCAAATGACAATTACTGAAACCATTCGCCTAAGTCTACGTTCAATAACTATGAAAATTAACCGGCTTGATCATTTAGTTTTAACGGTAAGGGATATAGAGGCTACCTGTATCTTTTATCATGATGTTTTAGGAATGGAGATTGAAACCTTTCAGCAGAATCGCAAAGCGTTAAAATTCGGCATACAAAAGATCAACCTGCATCAATATGGGCACGAGATCGACCCTAAAGCCATCAACCCTACTCCCGGCTCGGGTGATCTTTGCTTTATTGCTGACACACCTGTTACTGAAGTTATACAAATCCTCAAGAGTAAAGGGGTTACTATTGAAACAGGTCCTGTGGATAGAACCGGTGCGACCGGAAAGATCTTATCAATATATATAAGAGATCCCGACCAAAACCTTGTGGAAATAAGTAATTATATTTAGCTTGATGAACAAAAGCTTTTTTGAGTTAGATAAGTCGGTTTATTTATCACACATTTTATACCTGATAAAAGTGATATTGGGTGTTATCTTCTGTTACATCCTTTACAAGTCTATTCCTGAATACCCCTTTTACTGGTCGCTGGTTTCGGTTGTAATAGCAACCTCGCTCGATAGAAGCACTGACCAGGCATATGACCGTATAAAAGCAAACGTTTTGGGTTGTATGGTAGGTGCAAGCCTATACCCTATTCAATTACCAGAGTTATTGATCATGTGTATAGGTGTTATTATCATCGTGTTCTTGGCTATCGGCTTTAAAATAACCAGTACCTTAAGAAGCGCGCTTGCCGCGCTCATCATTATACTATTACAGGCAGAAACCACCAAACACTGGTATATAGCACTGGAACGTGTGGTATGCGTTGTGACAGGTTGTGTGGTGGCTTTATTGCTTACGCTATTCTTCAATAAATTTTGGCCGAAAGCGCCGAAGATGAAGGTGAAGGAGGATTTGTAAAAAAACCAGTTGTCATTTCCTTTAGATTAGCTTCAACAAAATAGTGATGGTTATTATTATCGTTGAAGCTAATCTAAAGGAAATGACAATTTGAATTACCTTGTATAGTTAGGCGCTTCCTTAGTTATCGTAATATCGTGCGGATGTGATTCGCGGATACCTGAAGCGGTGATCCTTACAAATTTTGCATTTTGTAAAGTCTCGATATTTTTAGCACCGCAATAACCCATGCTGGCACGTAAGCCACCTACATACTGGTAAACCACCTCGGCTAAAGTACCCTTATATGGTACACGGCCTACAATACCTTCAGGTACTAACTTTTTGATATCATCCTCAACATCCTGAAAATAACGGTCTTTTGAGCCTGATTCCATCGCCTCGATAGAGCCCATGCCACGGTATGATTTAAAACGACGACCTTCATATATAATGCTTTCGCCCGGTGATTCTTCAACACCTGCAAATAGCGAACCCGCCATTATTGAGCCTGCACCAGCCGCGATAGCTTTAGCAATATCACCTGTATGTTTTATACCACCATCGGCAATTACCGGTACACCTGTTCCTTTTAATGCTTCGGCACATTCATAAACGGCATATAGTTGCGGTACACCAACACCGGCAATAATACGGGTTGTACAAATTGAACCCGGGCCTATACCTACCTTAACACCATCAGCACCTGCATTTGCCAGCGCTAATGCTGCTTCGCCGGTTGCTACGTTACCTGCTATAACCTGCAGATCAGGATAAGCAGCTTTTACTTCTTTTAATTTATTGATAACACCCAGTGAGTGACCATGAGCTGTATCGATAGCGATAACATCCACACCGGCTTTATATAATGCATCTACCCTTTCCAATGTATCAGCTGTAACACCTACGGCAGCGCCAACACGCAGACGGCCATGCTCGTCTTTACAGGCATTAGGAAAGTTTTTAAATTTTTGAATATCCTTAAAGGTGATCAACCCGATCAGTTTGCCATCGGCATCAACTACGGGTAGTTTTTCTATTTTATGGTTTTGCAATATGGCCTCGGCTTGTACAAGGTTAGTTCCTTTTTGCGCAGTGATCAGGTTTTCCTTAGTCATGATATCGCTTACCGGGCGGGTTGGATCTTTTTCGAAACGAAGATCACGGTTAGTAAGGATACCCTTCAGCTGGCCTTCGCCATTTACAACCGGGATACCACCTATCCGGTATTCCTTCATTATTTTAAAAGCATCTGCTAATACAGCGCTTTCATGCAGCGTAACCGGATCCTGAATCATGCCGCTTTCAGAACGTTTTACTTTACGTACCTCATCGGCCTGGCGCTGGATGCTCATATTTTTGTGCAACATACCTAAACCACCTGCCTGCGCCATAGCAATTGCTAAAGCCGCCTCTGTAACGGTATCCATCGCAGCTGAAACCAGCGGAATATTAAGCTTTATTTTTTTTGTTAAATAAGAACTTGTATCAACCTCGCGGGGTAATACTTCTGAATAAGCGGGAAGTAGAAGGACGTCGTCGTAAGTTAAACCTTCGGCAACAAATTTAGAGGGGTTTGACTGCATAGCAAATAATTATTTGTAGGTATTATTTGCCGGACAAAGGTAGCAATTTATTTTGAATTACGGAATTTGGATTTCGGAATTGTTTGGATTGGGTATTTGTTGATTTGGAGATGACAATTGGAGATGCGTTTGCCAGTTGCAAACTGGCTGAGTTAGAGCAGAGCATCTTTTAGGCTTCAGTTAAACTGAAGCCAGTGGCGGAACCATTATTTATTTATATGTGTTGTACAATTATAATAACTCCACCTATTATTGCTCCTATACCAGCACCCAACATTTTAATATCAGCACCTAACTTATCTTCCTCACCTTGGTTATAAACCTTCAGCGTTCTTGTTGTTTGCCATATTCCAAAGGCCAACAGTACTATTCCTCCCAATACATATAAAGCACTCATTTTATTAGTCTATTACTAAACTAATATATTAACTATTATTCATAATTACTCTTCCCCCATTTTATTATTGAAAGGACTCTGTATTGCGCCGCTCATCAATACTTCCCCACTATCACCTTATAAAACCCATCCAAATTCAAATACTTATCAGCCAGTTTTATCAAATCATCTGAGGTGATTGCTCTTATGGTTTCGGTATAGCGATCATAATAATCATAATCCAAACCGGAGAAATACAGGCTTTTGAATTTATCAGCATGAGAAAAAACATTCTCTAAACTGCCCAGTAATGAACCCAGCATATAGTTGCGCACCAGGGTAAGTTCTTCTTCGGGGACTAGTTCGGTTTTAAGGATATTGATCTCTTTTTCAATTTCACTTACTGCCGGTTTGCATACATCCGCCCCTACTTCAGTAGCTATGAACAAGGCACCGGCATGTTTTAATGAGCTCATGCCCGAGCCAATGCCATAGGTATAACCTTTGTCCTCGCGGATATTTGCCATCAATCTTGAACCAAAATAGCCGCCCAAAACAGTGTTTAATACCTGTACCGATGGAAAATCGGGATTACTACGATTGATGAACGGCAAACCCATACGGATAGCTGATTGCAGCGCGTCAGGCTTTTCGGTAAAATAGAAATGTTCGGCTGCTGCTGTTAATTCGGGTTGAGTCGTATCAGGCTTCTCGGCGGTATTTGTCCAACTATCCCCGAAAGTATTTTTTAGCAGGTCAATAGTTTCCTGTTCAATTTTACCGGCTATGATGATGGTGCAATTTGATGGCTGGTACATTTGTTGGTAATGCGCCAACAGATCATCACGCTGCAAGGTTTTGTAATCATCGGCAATACCTGCATAACCGTATATGCTATCACCATATATGGCTTTGTTAAAGTTACGCCTGGCAACTACATCATTCTTTTCCAGGCTCACCTGCAATTTTTGCTGTTGGTTGCGCACAAAGGTTTCCAGTTCCTTTTCCGGGAAAATAGAATTGGTAAGGATATCCTTTATAACCGGCAATGTTTTGTGCAAATGCTTGTTTAAGCTGTATAAGGTAACTTCCGAATTATCGTAGCCATATTCCGCCTGGAAAAAAGCGCCGTAAAAATCTATAGTATCAGCAATCTGGGCAGCGGTTAGGGTTTTGGTACCATCGTTCAGCATAGTATTTACCGCTAAATTTAACAGCGGGTTAGCCGGGTTAAATCTTAAGTTACCAAATACCCACTCAATACGTACCAATTCCTGGTCGCCGGAGTTGAAGCAATATATATTACAGCCATTAGCCAGTTGGGTATGCTCAGGCTTTATTAAATTAATATGATCGATGGCCTGATAAGCAGGCGCTTCTTTTCTGTTCATTTCTTTGTTGTTCATTGGTTCATTTGTTAAATGGTTCATTGGTATCGTTCAATTGTTCGTTGGTATGCGCTTTGCACCAATGAACTAATGAGCCAATGAACTATTGAACCTTCTCCGCAAGATAAATTAACGTTGATGAATTATCTTTTCTGAATAATTTATTAGCCTGTTGCTTTATATCTGCCGCTGTTACTGCAAGGTATTTTTCGGTTTCGTGGTTCAGCTCATCTGCATCGCCCAAAAGCTCATAATAAGCCAGGTTCATCGCCTTATCCAGCAGCGACATTTCAGAGAAGATCGTGGTTGATTCGGTTTTGTTCTTTACCTTGGTCAGCTCATCAGCGGGTACATCGGTAGTTTTAAGTATTTCCAGTTGTTCCCAAATTGCTGCTTCAGCTTGTTCAATGCTTATGCCTTCCAATGGTTTACCTTCAAACACAAACATACCGGTATCAAGGCTGCCACTTAAATAAGCATGTACATCGCTAAATACCTGGTTTTCCTTAACTAAGCTCTTATACAATCTTGATGAATGCCCACGCGAAAGTATATCTGATAACAATTCATTAGCGTGATAAACTTCATCGGTACGACCTTCCATCTGGAAAGCGATATAAACATCATTCAACGGCACTTTAGCTGTAATCGTTTCACGGCGTTCGTCGTGCTGTTCAGGTTCCTGCGGCAGATCGCGGTGATATTTTTCACCTGCGGGTATCGGCCCGAACCATTTTTCGGATAGTTGCTTTACCTGCTCCAGATTCACATCACCCCCAACTACCATGACAGCATTTTGCGGGTTATAATGTTTTTTAAAGAAGGCTTTTACATCTTCTATGCGGGCATCCTCAATATGTTTTATTTCCTTGCCGATGGTTGCCCAGCGATACGGGTGCTTTTTGTAAACCAGCGGGCGTAGCTTTAACCAAACATCGCCATAAGGCTGGTTCAGGTAGCGCTGTTTAAACTCTTCTATCACCACATTGCGCTGCACATCAAGGCTTTTTTTATTGAAGGCAAGGCTCAGCATGCGGTCGCTCTCCAGCCAGAAAGCAGTTTCGATATTATTTGATGGCAGGGTGATATAATAATTGGTAATATCATTGCTGGTGAAGGCGTTATTTTCGCCGCCTACCCTTTGCAGGGGTTCATCATAACTTGGGATATTTACCGAACCGCCAAACATCAGGTGCTCAAATAAATGGGCAAAACCGGTTTGTTCGGGGTTTTCGTCGCGCGCGCCAACATCATAAAGTATGTTAACTACCGCCATTGGTGTTGTATGATCTTCATGAACAATGACACGCAGGCCATTATCGAGTGTAAAACGATTGAATTTAACCATGTAGTAATGTTCCGTTAAAACGGTTGACAAATGTATAATTTTTTTGATTTGATGACAGACAATTTGAAGATTTGACAATTTACGGATTTGAAGATGAGTTTGATTTTAACTAATTTCAAATTCTCAAATTATCGAATTTTCAAGCCAAATCGTGACGCAGGCCGAACTCATACAGCAATTATCAGCCACCTTTGGCAAAACAAAGGTGAATAAACTGGCTGTGATACTGAAGGAACGAAAATTTGCTTTACGCGATTTGATTGATACAACATTCAATTCCGATAAAACCATCGCCTTTCGTGCCGCGTGGCTGTTGGAAAATATTTTCCTGGCTGATCCGGACTTTTATTTAACCGATCTGGACTATTTGCTTACGCGATTTAAGGATGTTACTTACCCAAGCTGTCAGAGACATTACGCCAAGATCATGATGCACATTACATCCCCAAAAACCTCTATCCCAATAAAAGAAAAAATACAATCAACTGATATGAAGCCCGTGATTGAGCAATGCTTCGATTGGATGATCGACCCCAAAATGCTTATCGCCGTAAAAGTACATGCCGCTGAAGCTTTGTTTAACCTGCGTAACCGTTACCCATGGATAGCGGAAGAATTGGCAAATCAATTACAGTTTTTGATGAAGAATGGAAGCGCGGCTATACAGGCAAGAGGCAGAAAATTGCTGGCAAAATTATAGCCTCTCATAACAACATGTCATTGCGAGGAGGAACG
>Ga0302304_10002250_pt1 | contig 9855 bp, 10 predicted proteins | sample III_Palsa_E2_2_FD_198769 | JGI IMG/M metagenome (GOLD analysis project Ga0302304, IMG submission 198769) | Peat permafrost microbial communities from Stordalen Mire near Abisko, Sweden - III_Palsa_E2_2 | ecosystem: Environmental > Terrestrial > Soil > Palsa > Peat permafrost | place: Sweden...
AACAGCAAAAGATAAACCTGATGCTGGAAGAAAAAAACAACGAGGTACTTATCCAAAAAGGAAATATAGACGAGCAGGCACATAAGTTAAACGAACTAAACGTTTTAAAAGACAGATTGATATCCGTTTTAGCCCATGATTTACGTGCGCCATTAAGCACTTTACGCGGCTTATTCAGTTTGTTGCAGGATGATACCATATCTCATGAAGAGCTGGTGGCTATGATACCAAACGTATTAAAAAAACTGGAGTACACCTCTGATTTTTTGGACACGCTCCTATTCTGGATCAATAGCCAGATGGAAAATTTTGAAAGCTCTGTAAAAAGTTTTTCTATTAAGGATATTGTTGAATACGAGATGGAAAACTACCAGGAGCAGGCCGCTTTAAAGGGAATAACTTTAATTGACAGTGTTCCAGATGACACGATGGCCTCTGCCGATCCGAATTCTATCCGGATTGTAATCAGAAACCTAATTACCAATGCCATCAAATTTTCGGGCGAAAAAGATACGATCGAAGTAATTGCTTCTTCGGGCGAGGAGTTTATCGAAATACGGGTTAAAGATAGCGGCGTAGGCATCCCTCCCGAAAAACTTAAAAAACTATTTAAAAGCAAGGTTGATAGCAGTACCGGCACCAACCAGGAATCGGGCACCGGGATGGGATTATTGTTCTGCAAAGACCTTGTTGAAAAATGTAATGGTAAAATTTGGGTAACCAGCAAACAGAATGAAGGCACCGAGTTTTCATTTACCGTACCAGTTTTTGCTTCCTAAAACCCACGCTTGCTCTGATAATCAATTTTGCTGTAATGTTCATTAAATGAACAAATTGAATAGCAAATTAAACACAACTTTCAAGAATATTTGTTTAAGATTTATAAACGTTTATCAGCTATTGCTTTAGCTGCAATTATATTCCAATACAAATTTATATTCTGAGCCGGTTACATGTCAAAAAACAGCGTAGATGAGAATATTCTTTTTAAGAAATTGATTGAAAGCAGTCACGCCGGAATTACTTTGCTCGATGCAGAATTAAACGTTACCTACCGCAGCCCATCTGCCGAAAAGATCACAGGCTGGCAAGATACAGCAAGGTTAAAAAGTTCGCTTTGGGATCTTACCTATCCCGAAGACCAGCAAATGGTTACCGCCTTATTGAGCGCAGTTAGGGCTAATCCCAATAAACCCATAACAGGATTATTCAGGGCATTAAATGCCAATGGGTTATACATATGGTTAGAGTGCACCTTTACAAATTACCTGGATGATACTGACATTAATGCCATCATATGCAATTTCACAAATGTAACCGAGCGTAAAGAGACTGAGGATGGCTTAGCCACTAAAAGCGCCCAATTACAAAGCCTTATTGATAGTATTACCGATGGCTTTATTGTGCTTGATGAAAACATGCGCTACACTTATGTAAATGAGCATATATTAAAAATGCTGGGGCGATCTGAAGCTTCACTTTTAGGAAAATACATATGGGATATATTTCCGGATGCGATAGGTTCTGCAACCTATGAGGCTATACAAACGGTGTACAAAGAGCATAAATACGTTTGTAATGATGATTATTACGCTCCACTTAACTTGTGGCAGGAAAACAGAGTGTATTCATCAGGCAACGGGATATTGATGTTTATAAGAGATATCACCCAAAGAAAAAATGAAGAACTAAGGTTAAAGTTGATGGAGTCGGTTATTACCCATGCATCCGATGCTGTGCTGATAACTGAAGCTGAACCCTTAAATGCACCGGGACCAAGAATTATTTATGCCAATGAAGCTTTTACCTTGATGACCGGCTATACTTATGACGAAATAATAGGCAAAACGCCACGCATTTTACAGGGGCCAAATTCCGACATGCAGCAGTTAAAGCACTTAAGCGAATGTATGCGCCGGTTTGAGACCTGTGAAGTTACCACCATCAATTACAAAAAAAATGGTGAGGAGTTTTGGGTAAACTTTACGGTAAATGCTGTAATAAATGTGAAGGGTAAAACCACTCACTATATTGCCATTGAAAGAGATGTAACCAACCATAAAAATGCGGAGCTGCAAAAAGAGCAAATGAACCAAGCCATTACCAACGCGTTAAATGAGCGCAGTATTATATTGGAAAGTATTGGTGATGCTTTTTTTGCTGTAGATAACGATTGGACTATAACCTATTGGAACAGCATGGCCGAAAAGGTTTTACATCGATCAAAGAGAGAAATGCTCGATCAATATTTGTGGGATAAATTTCCGGATTCGACCAATTCTCTATCCTATAAAAAATATCATGAGGCAATAGAAACAGGTAAAGCCATCCATTTTGAAGATTATTATGAGCCTTTTAAACAGTGGTATGAAATAAGTGCCTATCCATCATTAAATGGCTTATCTGTTTATTTCAGGGATATTACCGAGCGTAAAAAGATGCTTTTATCTCTGGAACAATCTCAAAAAAATTATAGCGAACTGTTTCAATTAAGCCCATTACCTAACTGGGTGCTGGATATTGATAGCTTGCATTTTTTGGATGTAAATGAAGCAGCAATAAAACTTTATGGCTACAGCAAAGAGGAGTTTTTAACGATGACTCTTAAAGACATAAGGTCAGAGGAAGATGTAAATAAACTGGAGCTGATAGTAGCCCTGCAAAAATTCAAACAGCAAAAAACAAAACTGGGTATAGTTAAACACATCAAAAAAAATGGTGAGATAATTTTAGTTGATCTGCAGAGTAATAACATCCAATACGGCGACAAGAACGCCAAAATTATTGTAGCACAAGACGTAACCGACCGGTTAAAATATATTAAAGCTGTTGAGGAACAAAACGAAAAATTAAGAGAGATCTCCTGGATGCAATCGCATTTGGTAAGGGCACCGCTTGCACGAATTATGGGGCTGATACCACTTTTTAAAGGATTAAAAGAAGATGATCAAGGTAAAGAAGCAGGTAAAATACTGGAGTACATCTCCATGTCTGCCGAAGAGCTCGATCAGATCATTAAAAATATAACCGATAAGATTTAATTGCCTATTCTCCTCCAGGTATAATGTGCTTTTCTATTCGCCTATCGGGGATAAACCATATACACGCGACAAGAAAATATAAAATAAAGCTAATGCAAGGGTTTACCCAGGCTATAAGTATAGCAATCGCATAAATTACGATAGATATTTTACCTTTTTTATCCTTGCCAATTGCTTTTGTAAAAAGCGAATCCGGCCCTTCATGTTTCTTTAATATAATAACCAATATGGCATAAGCCACAGCGCACATAATTAGGGTAACGCCATAAATAATGGTGGGCCACTTGGTAAAATTATTCTCACCCATCCATTCGGTTACCAGTGGCAATATGGAGAGCCAGAACAACAAATGCAGGTTTGCCCAAAGCGTACTACCATTAACAGATGTAACGGCCTGCATCAGGTGATGGTGGTTATTCCAATAAATACCAACGTAAATAAAGCTGATCACATAGCAAATAAATACAGGATAAAGCGGAATCAACGATTGCAATGTATCATGATGGGCACCGGGCATCTTAATCTCCAAAACCATAATCGTAATAATGATCGCTATTACCCCATCGCTAAATGCCTCTAAACGTCCTTTATCCATAATATCGAAAATAATAAATTATTGCAGAACTGAAGGCTATCTGCCAAAAACATCCTTTAAAACCTTTTTAGCCGCATTATAACCGCACATACCATGTACGCCCCCACCCGGTGGCGTTGATGCAGAACATAAATATAATCCCTTTGCCGATGTTTTATAAGGCGACCAGCGTAAAGCCGGCCGGGTAAATAATTGATTAATATCAATCACCCCGCCATTGATATCACCACCTACATAATTTGGATTATAGTCTTCCATTTGCGCGGGATTCATAGTGTGTTTTGCCAGTATAATATCTTTAAATCCGGGCGCGAAACGTTCTACCTGGTTTTCTATCGCCTGTGTCATATCAACAGTTGAACCATTTGGAACATGGCAATAAGCCCAACCTGTATGTTTACCCGCTGGTGCTCTTGTAGCATCAAAAACACTTTGTTGGGCAAGCAATACAAATGGATTGTCTGTATTCCGGCCATCCCAGGTTTGTTGTTCGGCAGTAGTTATTTCTTGTATCGAATTACCAATGTGAATAGTCCCTGCTTTAGTGCAAGCCTCGGATTTAAAAGGAATTAGTGCATCCAATGCCCAGTCTATTTTAAAAACGCCCATGCCATAGCGGTACCGTTCCAATTGCCATTTGTAGATTGCCGAAAATCGATGCCCGGCAATCTGCAACAGTTGTTTGGGCGAAACATCAAACAAAACCGCATGTGCCGATGGTAGCTGATCGAGTGATTTTATATAGGTGCCGGTTTCAATCTTGCCGCCTATCGATACAAAATAAGATGCCAGTGCATTGGCAATTTTATTAGAGCCACCTTTCGGGATGGGCCAGTTTTGTAGATGCCCGTTAGCCAACAAAACCAACGCAATTGCCGAGGTGGTTAGCTTTGATAAGGGCTGCATTGAATGTGCCGCCATACCTGCCAAAAGCGCTTTCGCCTCTGTTGTTTTAAACTGTTTAGCTAAATGCGTAGCCGAAGTTAATGCCGATAAACCAAACTTAGCCATTGCCAAAGGATGTTTGGGAAAATGCAGCGGCCCTAAAACATCCGGCGCGATGGATGGCCATGAGTTTACAATAGGCTGCATCAGCTTTAAGTAAGTTTCTTCATCTTCGCCTAATAACTTCGCAGTTTCGGTGATCGACTGTTTAAGAACTACTGCCGTGTTATTATCTAAAGGATGCGCGGCAGCTATCTCGGGATAGATATATTCCAAACCATGATCGGCTAACGGCAATTGTTGAAAGAATGGCGAACCTACCGCCAAAGGATGTATGGCCGAACAGATATCATGAATAAAACCGGGCAAAGTCAATTCAGCAGAGCGGAGCCCACCTCCTATTTCGTTCTTCCCTTCAATTATCAGCACCGATAAGCCTTGCTGTTGCAGGCAAATAGCAGCAGCCAACCCATTGGGCCCCGAACCGACAATAACGGCATCATAATCGCACTTTTCAAGCTTCACCGGTTCAAATATTATATCCGGTGATGATCACTCTTCCAGTTTTTGATAGCTTTTTTAATATCATCGGGCGATAGGTTTTCGGCAATAGTACGTTCAACTAATGGGATTAGTTCATCATCCGGTGCAAAACGCAACGCGGCAATTTGCCTGATGGTAATGCGGCTATCGATAGGTTTGCGGGTGAGGATAAAATAACGCAGGCCTTCTTCGGCTCGTATTGCCCTATCCTGCGCTTTTAATGGAAATGTGCGCAGAAAAGATGTCATCAAAAACGCGCAAACAAATAACAATGCAATCAATACCGAACTTAAAAACCCGCCGTGATACGGCTTGTGCCTCAATATATTTACTACCGAAGCGATTAAACCAATAAAAAGCAAAGCGATTAATACATAGTGATAACCTTTTACCAACCTGCGGTGATTGCTGTAGTTTTGCTCTTCCATAATTAAATTATTTGCTGCAATATACCATTATTTGAGTAACAGCAACGTTAGTTAAAGATTACATTGTAGTAGTTTTATTACTGAACAAAAGCGCTACAATTGGGTTATAATTAAAAACAAAACCATCATGGCAGATACAAAAATAGCATTCGAAAAAACCCTCACCCTGGGCGGCGATCTTAAAGTAAACCGCTTAGGCTATGGCGCGATGCGCATTACCGGAAAAGGCATTTGGGGGCCGCCAAAAGATCACGATGAATCAATCCGCGTTTTAAAACGCGCTGTTGAATTAGGTGTAAATTTTATTGATACCGCAGATAGCTACGGCCCAAATGTTTCTGAAGAATTGATTGCGGAAGCTTTACATCCTTATGCTTCGGATTTAGTGATTGGTACTAAAGGTGGCTTACTACGCACAGGCCCGGATCAATGGCCTGTTGATGCAAGTCCCGAACATTTGAAAGAAGCTTTGGAAGGCAGTTTAAAACGCTTAAAGCTGGATCAGATAGACCTGTACCAACTACACCGCATCGACCCTAAAGTGCCGGCTGAAAAAACATTTGAGTTTTTGCAAAAAGCACAGCAGGAAGGCAAGATAAAACACATTGGTTTATCAGAAGTTAGTGTGGATGATATTAAAAAAGCACAGCAGTTTTTTGAAGTAGTATCGGTACAAAACATGTACAGCGTTGATAACCGTAAATGGGAAACGGTGCTGGATTTCACCAAAGAGCAGAACATTGCTTTTATCCCATGGTTCCCGCTTAACGCGGCCAATGTAGCCAGCCAGGAAAAACTGCAAAAAGTTGCCGACAAATACAGAGCGACAGTTTACGAAGTGGCATTAAGCTGGTTATTACATCATTCGGATAATATTTTGCTTATCCCCGGCACATCAAGTGTTAAACATTTGGAAGAGAATTTGAAAGCCATTGATTTGCCGCTTACCGAAGAGGATATGCAAGCATTGAACGGTATTAGTGCTTAATTATTGAGTCGTGTAAAAAAATCATTACAATGATTAAACCTTTACGATATTGTTTTATCTAAAAACGAAACAATATCGTAAAATTTTAATCATTGTTATATGAAAACACTTAGATCAATCGCCCTTATAGGTTTGGTTGCAGGTGCATTGCTTTCCTGCAATAAGGCTAATAACTCGCAGCCTAATACCAACTCCACCGATGAAGCTGCCGATTTGGTTACAGCTTCCATTTCATCAAATTCGCAAGGTGCATTAGATGGCTTTTCTGATGTAACCGTATCATCCGAAACGAAAATAAATATCGACTCGCTTTGCGGCACTGTTTGGATAGACAGCGTAAATCGCAGCATCCCGGTAACTCCAGGAGTAAACGATAATTATTTGTACAAAGCAAACTACAGCTATGCACTAAATTGCACTAACGGCGTATTTAACCATAGTGCAACCGTAACATCTGTTTACAGCGGCTCAGTTGCAAACAGTATTCTTTCTTCAACTTTTACCGGTAGTTCAAATCTAATTGTTAGCGGCTTAGGTGTAGCCTACCCTGCTTATATTATTAATGGCGACTATAAACGCAGTGGTTCATTTCAATCGCAATCAGATACCAGCTATCATGGCACCCATAGTATTGATATTACTTTTACTAATGTTGGCCTGATAAAACCATTAAATGTTTTGCAAAGCGGTGGTACTGCGTCCTTTACCATTGCCGGCAATATGCCATCAAAGGGTGGCGCGTTTAGCTATACAGGTACTATTGTGTTTAATAGCAATAACAGTGCAACGTTAACTGTTAACGGAACCGTTTACCTGGTAAACCTGGCAACCGGCGTAAAAAAGAAACAATAATTACCCTAATATACCCAAACAAAAGCCCATACTTTTTGAATACGGGCTTTTGTTTTAAAATAGCTTACGGACTTATACCGCTGCAACACGGAAAGGTTTAATATCAACAGATTCCCAAATTTTTGCAGTGATGTAGATTTCGCCTTGTTTCCAGGCTTCCAGCCCTTCTTCCGTTTCAAATTGCATCACCATTACGGAGCCTATCATTTTACTATCGTCGTTTAAAATAGCGCCGCCTAAAATATAATTATTGGTTTCTTTTAAATGCTTAAGGTTATCTAAATGGTGCTGGCGAACAGCCATACGGCGATCAAGCGCGCCTTCATCCGTATAATCGTAACCGGTTATAATGTATTGATTCATGGTATAAAGATTTAATAATAAACAAGTATAAATACATTCTGTTTCTCAGCAGTCATCTTAAAGCAAGTATAATAACTGTAAATAAAACATTTAAATAATGTAAATATTTGCAATATTTGTGGTTGATACTACGCCTAAATTATGAAGGACCAATTAGAACAAGAATTTAAAAAAACATATAATAAATCTGCGGCAAATAAATGGTTTTCACCGGGCAGGGTAAACTTAATCGGTGAGCATATTGATTACAATGGCGGCTTGGTTATGCCTTGCGCAATTACTTTTGGCACCTACCTGTTAACAGCGCCCAATACCAATAATGTTTTCCGTTTCAGGAGCACAAATTTTGAAGAATATATAGAAATACCATTACAGGCCGATTATAAAAAAGAAGGTTCAGGCTGGTACAACTATCCTTTAGGCGTAATTCAGCATTTAACAAAAGCCGGGCACGGGTTAGGTGGGTTGGATATGCTTTTTTATGGCGATATCCCAATTGGCTCAGGCTTATCATCATCAGCATCAATAGAAGTGGTTACTGCTTTTGCACTGAATAAATTATTTAATACGGGACTATCTAAACTGGATATTGTTAAGCTGGCAAAATCTGTTGAAAACAACTTTATTGGCCTTAACAGTGGTATAATGGACCAGTTTGCCGTAACCTTCGGCGAAAAGAACAAAGCGCTGATGCTAAACTGTGATACGCTGGAATACGAAGCTGTTAATAGCAATTTAGGCGATCATGTGCTGGCGATCATCAATACCAACAAACCCCGCAAACTGGCCGAATCAAAATATAACGAACGCGTTGAGGAATGTGCTACCGCGCTAAAACAGTTGCGACAATTGCTGGATATCACCCACCTGTGTGATATTGATGCAGATACTTTTAAACAATATGAGCATCTCATCACTGATGAAACAGTTAAAAAACGCGCTACTCACGTAATTGAAGAAAACGACCGGGTAAAACTGGCAGCCAAAGCCCTTGCAGCTAATAACCTAACCGAATTTGGTAAGCTGATGTATGCTTCGCACGATTCGCTTCGTGATTTATACGAGGTTAGCGGTAAAGAGCTGGATACTGTAGTAGAATATGCCAAAATCGACAAAAATGTTGCCGGTGCAAGAATGACCGGTGCCGGATTTGGCGGATGCGCGATTGCCTTGGTTAAAGCGAGTGCTTTTGATGAATTTAACACAGCAGTTACTAAATATTACACCGACAAAATTGGTTATGCGCCATCGGTTTATAACTCGCTGATTGGCGATGGTGTTGGGCCTTTGTTGTAATTTGTAGCGGATGCAAATTCAAGATGTATATTTGCAACGATGACTGAGAACACCGACTACCGCAAATTAAAACTAGATGATCTGAACCGTGCATCGGTAGAAGAATTTAAAGCGCAGGATAAATTGCCTGTTGCCGTGGTGCTGGACAATGTGCGAAGCATGCACAACATCGGTTCGATTTTCCGTACGTCGGATGGTTTTGCAGTTGAACAGGTTTGCCTTTGTGGGATAACAGCTCAACCACCCCACCGCGAAATTGAAAAAACCGCGTTAGGTGCCACGCAATCCATCGCCTGGAATTATTTTGAAACCACGGTTGAAGCCGTTGAGCAATTACGCAAAGATGGTTACCAGATTATCGCCATTGAACAAGCCGAAAACAGTTTAATGCTAAATACTTTCATACCAAAAAAAACAACAAAATACGCCCTGATATTCGGTAACGAAGTTAACGGTGTGAGCGATGAAGTAATGCAGATGATCGATTCCTGTATCGAGATCCCTCAATTCGGCACAAAACATTCATTCAACATCGTAGTGTCGGCAGGTATTGTGCTGTGGGATTTTTATGTAAAGATGATCGGCTAGTGCAACTATACTGTCCGGTTGATTCTAACAACCTCGCGCAGTCTTTTTATCTGTAATTCCAGCTGCTTCATATGGTGCTGTAGCCTGTTGAAATCATTATCAACTATATCTTTCCTACCCATATCCGAATTTCCGCCTGCTCTTTCTATAGCTTTCATAATGTTAACTGGTTATTTATAATACATTATGAAATTATTAAGCCAAGTTTAAGGCAAT
>Ga0302304_10002255_pt1 | contig 9846 bp, 8 predicted proteins | sample III_Palsa_E2_2_FD_198769 | JGI IMG/M metagenome (GOLD analysis project Ga0302304, IMG submission 198769) | Peat permafrost microbial communities from Stordalen Mire near Abisko, Sweden - III_Palsa_E2_2 | ecosystem: Environmental > Terrestrial > Soil > Palsa > Peat permafrost | place: Sweden...
GCCGCCGTTAATTACATCAACCTGGGCGTATTTATTCAACAAGCTATCAAAACCTGTGGCGTTTGCGTTGGTGAAATGTATGCTGGCAATTTTTAGGGTATTAAGATTTTGCAGCGGTACCAGGTACGAAGCATTGTTTAATAATACAGTTGAGTTTTGAACCAGGCTTTCTTCGGCTACATAGCTTTTGCCGCTAAACAAGGGGGGTTGCGCACAGGCCGAATTAAATAAAATAAATAGAAACAGAACGGAAACAGCGCATTTGCACTTATTTTTTCTCATAAACTTTTTCACCATTAACATAAGTTTTTAGCACCTTAACTTTTGGCAGGGCCGCGCCGTTTATTTTCATTATATCGTTATCCAAAATCACAAAATCGGCAAATTTGCCCGGCTCAATGCTGCCTCTTTCTTTTTCCTCAAAATTTGCTTTGGCCGCCCAAATGGTCATGCCCTTTAAGGCTTCCGTGCGATTGAGCGCGTTTTCGGGCTGAAAACCATCTTCCGGTTTGCCATTCAAATCCTTACGTTCAACTGCCGCGTAAAAAGTATAAACAGGATTTATATTTTCTACCGGGAAAGAAGTGCCCAGCGGCAGCCAGCCATTTTGCTGCAGCAATTGTTTATTGGTGTAGGCGTATTTAATGCGGCTGCCCAGGCGCTTGCCAGCCCAGCCCATATCCGATGTGGCGTGTAAGGGTTGCACGGACGGCACAATACTGTAATCGCCAAAATAATTTATATCCTGCGGGTCAATCACCTGCGCGTGTTCAATTCGCCAGCGTTTGTCGTTTTTGCCTTTCAAAACAGCGGCATATATCTTTAACATCACCCGGTTAGCCGAATCGCCAATGGCATGGGTACATAGCTGGAAGCCTGTGCCTGCCAGTTTGGTTGCCACATCCTGCAAATGTTGCGCGGTGCTGAGTAACATACCCCGCCAGTTTTTCTGGTCGGAATAAGGCTGCAACAAGCATGCCCCGCGCGAGCCAAGTGCTCCATCGGCATACATTTTAATGCAGCGCACATCCAGTTGCGGGGTGGTATAAACACCGTGTTTTGCTAAATAAGCGTAAACTTCGGGCCTGTCGGCAAGCATTAAATACATGCGCATTTTAAGGTCGCCTTTGTGCTGTAAGTTATCAATAGTGCTGATGCGGGTATAGGGCACGCTGCAATCATCAACCGTGGTTAAACCTACTGCAAAACAATTTCGCTGGGCAGCCAGTAAGCCGGTTTGTATATCATCATCAGTAGGAGGTGGTATTTTGCGGGTAACAATGCCTATGGCATTGTCCAGCAGCATGCCCGTAAGCTTGCCTTTTATGGTTTCTATAACACCACCGTTAATCACTTGTCCGGGTTTTATGCCTGCTATATTTAAAGCGGCCTGGTTGGCAACCGCGGCATTATCGCCATCAATCCGATACAACAAAACAGGCCTTACCGGGAACAGTGAATCGAGCTTTGCTTTATTAGGGAATTGCTTGTTTTTCCATTTATTCTGGTCCCAGCCGGTGCCTATTATCCAGCCATCGGTATTAGTGCGGCCGTATGAACTTACGGAATCCAGCACATCCTGCCAGCTGCGGGTAGCGGTTAAATCGGCTTGCTGCAGGCCTATGCCATAATCATAAAAATGGGTATCATCATCAATAAAACCGGGATACACGGCATGGCCGCCTGCATCAACCACCTCACGGGCAACATATTCGCTTTCTAAAGTAGCCGAATCGCCAACGGCTACTATTTTACCGGCATTTACCACAAAGGCATTTGCGACAGAAAAATTGCTATCTACAGTATAAACCACGGCGTTCTTAACCAGCAGGTCGGCATTAAAGTCTTTTTTCTTACATGCCGCAAATAAAATAAGCAGCAAGGGCCACAGTTTTTTCATAAGGTAAACGTGTTGTGCAAGTTTAATTAAAACTATAAACTATATACAACTAACAAATCGTAAAAAAGTTATGCTATCAAATATTTAATTTAGCATCCTAATGTTCCGCATGGGCGGAGAAGGGAAATTTTTTAGATGTCAGATATTATTCAGCTGTTACCGGATTCCGTTGCTAACCAGATTGCCGCAGGCGAAGTGGTACAGCGCCCGGCATCGGCAGTGAAGGAATTGGTAGAGAACGCGATTGATGCAGGGGCTGATAAAATACAGCTGATATTAAAAGACGCGGGCAAAGCCCTGATACAGGTGATAGACAATGGTTGCGGCATGAGCCTGACCGATGCCCGCATGAGCTTTGAGCGCCACGCCACCTCAAAAATTAAAAAAGCCGAAGACCTTTTTGCCATACGTACCATGGGTTTCCGGGGCGAGGCCATGGCATCTATTGCCGCCATAGCACAGGTAGAGCTAAAAACCCGCCGCCACGAGGATGAGCTGGGTACCTGCGTTTTAATTGAAGGCTCGGAAGTGTTGAGCCAGGAGGCGTGTTCGGTAAATACGGGTACATCTATATCGGTTAAAAACTTGTTTTACAATACGCCTGCGCGCCGCAACTTTCTGCGCAGCAACCCGGTGGAAATGCGGCATATTATTGATGAGTTTCAGCGTGTGGCGCTGGCCAACCCGCAGATATTTTTTACCATGCACCACGACGGGCAGGAGGTTTACCATTTGCCGGCATCTATGCTCAAGCAGCGTATCGTACACCTTTTCGGCAATAATTATAACCAGCGTTTGGTGCCTGTTGAAGAAGATACCTCTATTATTAAACTGCATGGCTTTGTTGGTAAACCCGAATTTGCCCGCAAAACCCGCGGCGAGCAATTCTTTTTTGTGAATAACCGCTTTATACGTGATGCTTATTTGAACCATGCCGTGCTTACGGCCTTTTACGAAGTTTTACCCGATGATAGCTACCCGCTGTATGTTTTGTTTATCGATATAGACCCGGCAAAAATTGATATCAACGTACATCCCACAAAAACAGAGATAAAATACCAGGACGAGAAGTCTATCTATGCCATTATCCGCTCGGCGGTTAAACGCTCATTGGGCAGGTACAATATTACGCCCAGCCTTGATTTTGACCAGGAAAACAGCATTGAGCATTTAATTACGCCCAAGCCTTTTGAAGAAATTGTAGCGCCAACCATTGCCTTTAATCCTGATTTTAACCCTTTCGCCAAAGAAAAAACCAACAACAGGGAAATACCTTTTTTGAGGGATAAGAGCTATGACTCGCCCATACCTAAAAACTGGGATACGCTATACGAGATCAGCAAACGCGAGCCGAGTATGCAGCAGGAAATACACCGGGAAAGCAATATATCTGTTGATGAACAGGAAGTGTCAAAATCGAGCGAGCGGCAATTGTTCCAGATACATAACCGGTTTATACTGTCGCAAATAAAATCGGGCTTTATGCTGATTAACCAGCAGGCGGCGCACGAGCGTATTTTGTACGAGCGTTTTTTGCAGCAATTGCAAAACCACTCAGGGGTAAGCCAGCAAAGTTTGTTTCCGCAATCGGTTACACTAAACAGCAGCGATTTTGAGTTATTAAAAGAACTTTTGCCGGATGTGCGCGCCCTTGGTTTTGATATACGCGAATTTGGCAAAAACACGGTAGTGGTTGAAGGCATACCTGCCGAATTGAACAATGTGGCAGAACACCAGCTATTGGAACAATTGTTGGAAGGCTTTAAAAACAACCTGGCTATATTAAAGCTGGATAAACGCGACAACCTGGCACGGTCGCTGGCGCGCAATGCAGCTACAAAAAGCGGTGTTAAACTATCACTGGAAGAAATGAATTTACTGATAGACCAGCTTTTTGCCTGCCAAATGCCAAATGTTGCGCTAAATGGCAAGCCTGTAATTAGTACCTTTACATTAAATGAATTATTAGAACGATTTGAAAAATAGCCTAACCGCTAAAACTTATATTTAAACTATGCAGTCCCCTTTTACCAATATCCCGCCGGTTGTAAAAAACCTGCTTATAATAAACCTTATTTGCTTTATACCTTATATTATTTTAAATGATAATGTGTATGCCAACCAGGTTGTAGTGCATTTTGGGGCATTTTATTTTAATTCGCCTTATTTTAAACCCTGGCAAATAATTACCTACATGTTTATACATGGGGGTTGGGAGCATATACTTTTTAATATGTTCGCGTTGTTCTCATTTGGGCCTATTTTGGAATATGCTATCGGCTCAAAAAAATTCTTTAACCTGTATTTTATTTGCGGTATAGGCGCTATTGCTTTCCAAATGCTGGTGCAGGCTTACGAAGTACATTCTATAATAGGTAGTTTTACCTTAGCCAACCCAAGTACCGATAGCAACTACTATTTGCAGTTTGGTGAGGGGGCGCAAAAAATGTACGACATTTATAACGGGCCTGTAGTAGGCGCATCGGGTGCTATATTTGGGGTACTGGTAGGCTTTGGCATGCTTTACCCCAACCTGGAGTTAATGATACTTTTTATCCCGGTACCCGTTAAGGCAAAATATATTATTCCGGTTTATATCATTATTGAAATAGTGTTAGGCATTGGCCAGTTTGGCGGCGATAACGTAGCGCACTTCGCGCATTTAGGCGGCGCCTTGTTAGGTTTTATACTGATAAAAGCCTGGGGACTGCAAAAACCTAACAACTCTTACTAAATATGCGTTTAAGGATTAACAACAATGAGCAACCCTGTAGAAAACATAAGCAATAAACTAAAGGCAGGCAATAAGCTTTACCTGCTTATCGGCATTAACGTTGTTGTGTTTTTGGTTACGCTGGTGTTTAGTGTTGTGGATGGATATTTGCGCTTGCCCGCGTATTTCCCTGCTTTAGCCGGCCATTTCTGGGCACCGCTTACCTACCAGTTTGTAAGCGACGGGCTGTTGGCTTGCCTGTTTAATATGCTATGGCTGTACTGGATGGGCCGGATATTTGAAGATTTTTTAGGCAGCAAACGTATTTTAGGCTTATACCTGCTGGGTGGTTTTGTTGGCGCTATTGCATTTGTTTTGTGCAGTAATTTTATCCCGCCTTTTGCGCACACACTACTGTTTAGTACCGTAGGCGGTTCAACGGTAAGCGTGTTAACTGTTATGGTAGCCACCGCTACCCTGCTGCCTAACCAGGAGGTTATGCTGTTTATATGGCCCGTAAAATTAAAATGGGTGGTGGGCATTTATATCCTTCTGGACCTGATAAACATTAACAGCCTTGGCTTTACCGCTTTAATTGCCCATGCCGGCGGCGGCATATTTGGTTTTATATATGTTAAACAACTGCAAAACGGCCGCGATATGATTGGCGGCATTGCCAACCTGTTTAAAGCAAGGCCTAAATTAAAGGTAGTTAGCGGAAATTCGTCAAAAAGAGGGCAAAGCCGCCCGCGGCAGGAAGATGTTGATAAGATATTGGATAAAATTTCTCAATCCGGTTATGATAAACTGAATAAGGAAGAAAAAGAAATATTATTTCGCGCCAGCAAAAATGAAAGCTAAAAAACGTGGACTAAGTTTTATTGATAAAATACTTTTATGCATAAACTTTTTCCTGTGCGCCTCGCTGCTGCTTAGCTACCTTGCCCCCATAACCGACCCCGCCAAACACTGGCAATTTGCGTTTTTCGGTCTGGCTTACCCAATATTGTTGCTGCTAAATGTGCTGTTTATTGTTTACTGGCTGCTGCGTAAAAGCACATGGGCACTATTGCCGTTAATATGTATTGCTATAGGATGGAATGTGCTTTGCAATAATGTACAATTGCCTTTCCAATCGGGTAGTAAACCGGCATCCGGCGCAAATGTGGTGCGTATGATGACTTATAACGTGCATGAATTTAAGCGATTTGGCTCGGGCAATGATATATCAACCAAGCACGATATTTTACAGATAATTGCCGCCGAACAGCCCGATGTAATAGGCATGCAGGAGTTTTATAACCGCCGGCGCGGCCAATATGCCATGGTTGATTCAATAAAAACAATATTAAAAGCCACCGATTATTATTTTGTACCGCTGGAGGCATCGAGCAGCGAGGCTATTGGCATGGCTATGTTTTCCAAATACCCAATTATGGCACACGGCATTATCAGGCTATCGGAAGATAGCACCAGCGAAAACCAGTGTCTTTATATCGACGTAAAAAAGGGCAGCCAAACGTTCAGGGTGTATAGTGTGCACCTGCAGTCTATCCGCTTCGACCCGAAGGATTACACCTATCTGGATAACATGCCTGAGAAAACGGATATGGGATCGACTAAAAGGCTGGGCAGTAAGTTAAAGCTGGCCTTTATAAAAAGGAGCGCGCAGGTATTTAAAATAAAGGATGATGCCGCCAAATGCCCTTACCCTTATATCATCTCGGGCGATTTTAATGATACGCCTACCTCGTTCGCGGTAAACCAGATGAGCAAAGGTTTAAAAAACGCCTTCCGCGAAAAAGGATCGGGCCTGGGGCGCACTTATAATGGCGATTTCCCGAACTACCAGATAGATTATATTATGGCAAGTCCGGCATTTGATGTAGCCAGTTACCAGATAATAGAGAAAAAGCTATCGGACCATTATCCCGTGTGTAGCGATTTATTGCTGTTGAGGTAGGGGTTAGTTGATTGAGTTGGATTAAGTTAGATTGGGTTGAATAAGTTAAAATCCATGATTTAATCAACTATTTTCAACTAAATCATTTAATTTAGTTACTTCCGAAACTTAACCCTTATGGCATCATTTACCGAATTAGAAACCTGGAAGCAAGCCCGTAAAATCAGGATATTAATATCTAACATCACTAAAAAATTTCCGTCCGATGAAAAATTCAAATTGGTTGATCAGTTAATCCGATGTTCCAGGTCGATAGGCAATAATATTGCTGAAGGGCATGGAAGGTTTCACTACCAGGATAACATACGTTTTTGTATTATTGCAAGGGGTTCTTTATCTGAAACACTCGATCACATGATTATCGCGCTCGATGAAAACATCATATCCGAAGAAACATTACAATCTTTTCAACTCGAATACGACCAATGCCTCAAATTACTAAACGGATATATCCTGTATATTAAAAAGAAAAAGAATAATGAGTTCGGAGAATAGTTGATAAAGCTCAGCAATTATCAAAACTTAGTCAACTTAATCGAACCCAATCTAACTCAATCAACTTTTTCCTCTATTTCAACCCAAAATCGTAAGTTTGCGGCTATGAAACAAAATTTGTTTGTTTACAACACTTTAACACGTAAAAAGGAAGAATTTATACCGCTAAACCCGCCGCATGTAGGCATGTATGTTTGCGGGCCAACAGTTTACAGTGATGTACATTTAGGCAATTGCCGCACCTATATTTCATTCGATTTGATTTTCAGGTACCTCAATCATTTGGGTTATAAAGTACGTTATGTACGCAATGTTACCGATGCCGGCCATTTGGAAGGCGACAGTGATGAGGGGGAAGATAAAATCTCCAAAAAAGCAAAAATCGCCCAGTTAGAGCCTATGGAAATTGTACAAAAGTACACGCTCGATTTTCATAAGGTAATGGAGATATTTAATACCCTGCCGCCAAGTATCGAACCAACAGCTACCGGCCATATAATTGAGCAGATTGAACTGGTTAAAGCCATTATGGAAAAAGGCTATGCCTACGAAGTAAACGGCTCGGTTTATTTTGATGTGGAGAAGTATAACAAAACACAGGATTACGGCATATTAAACGGCCGCAACCTGGAAGATTTGCTAAACAATACCCGCACCCTGGGCGGGCAGGATGATAAACATGGCAAGCTGGATTTTGCGCTGTGGATAAAGGCTAATCCCGAGCACCTGATGAAATGGCCATCGCCCTGGAGCCTGGGCTTCCCGGGCTGGCATTTGGAGTGCTCGGCCATGAGTAATAAGTATTTGGGCAACCAGTTTGATATACATGGCGGCGGCATTGACCTGATGCCCACGCACCATACCAACGAGATTGCCCAGCATGTAGCCTGCTGCGGTGTAATACCCGCGCGTTACTGGGTGCATACCAATATGCTTACAGTTAACGGGGCAAAAATGTCAAAATCATTAGGCAACAGCTTTTTGCCGCAAGAGCTTTTTACCGGCGACCACTCCATCCTGAACAAAGGCTACAGCCCCATGACGGTGCGGTTTTTTATGCTGCAGGCGCATTACCGCAGCACGCTCGATTTTGGCAACGATGCCATGGAAGCATCGGAAAAAGGTTTTAAACGTTTAATGAACGCTTACGGTTTGCTAAGCGAATTAAAAACCTCGGATAGCAGTGATGTTGAAATAAAAGCCCTTCAAAACCGTTGTTATGAGGCAATGAACGATGATTTTAACAGCCCGGTTTTAATAGCCGAGCTTTTTGAAGCATCGCGTATTATTAATTCGGTTTACGACGGGAAGTTGAAAATTGACGAGCCAAACCTGCAATTACTAAAACAATTAATGCAAAATTTTGTACTTGATATTTTAGGTTTAAAGGATGAACAGGCTGCAGATAATGATTTACCCCAATTGTTAAACTTTATTGTAAACCTGAGGAGCGAAGCAAAAACAAACCAGGACTATGCAACATCCGACAAAATAAGGGATGGCTTGCAGCAAATAGGTTTTAGGTTAAAGGATACCAAAGAAGGTACCAACTGGACTAAAATTTAACATTAAATAATATATAAATTACCGGCGCTAAACAGCTTTTTATTACATTTCCTAATCAAAAAAAATCGCTAAGTTTAGCCTGCCAATTTTATCAGTATGAAGAAAATAATATTAGCCGCTATTGTATTAACCGCTTACGGCAGCATAGCCGGCGCTCAAACAGCATCTAAAGCCGACCCGGCTAAAGTAGATGAAGTTATTAAAGCTGAAACCAGTTTTAATAACCTGGTTGAACGTAAAGGTATAAAAGATGCTTTTTTAGCAGTTGCCGATCCTGAGGGCATAGTTTTTAAACCCGATCCGGTTAGGATTATTGATTTTTATACCAATATCGAAAAACAGCCTGGCTTGTTATCATGGCAGCCAAAGTTTGCCCGCATATCTGCCAATGGCGATTTGGCCTTTACTGCGGGGCCTTATATTTACCAGAACGGTAAGGATGATTCGGACAAGGTTTTTGGCGATTATGTATCTGTTTGGCGTACCGATGTTGATGGCAAGTTAAAGTTGCTGATAGACATGGGCATACAGCACCCTGAGGCTGAAGACCAGCCCATAACAGATTTTACCGAACCTGACCCTACAAAAGTAATTGCCCCGAGCAAGGACCCTTTTAACGGTAAAAACGTAATATTGGCTACCGATAAAATATTAAACCACGAATTAACCGTATCAACCTTAGCCAGCTATAAAGAATTTTTGAGTCCCGAAGGCCGTTATTACTTCCCGGGTTTTGAGCCCATAATTGGCCAGGATAAAATAATGCAGTTTATTGATAACGAGGCCATCACCATTACGGCTCAAACTGTTGATGCAGGCCGCTCGACCAGTAACGACCTGGCGTATAGCTATGGCACCGCGCGCATAAAAAAGGGCGAAGTGGTAAGTAACTATAACTACGTACGCATTTGGGAAATTGACAAGAATTTTAAGTGGGATATTTTGCTGGAAGTATTTTCGGCGGTAGAAAACGAATAATTCAGTTATTGAGTTGATTAAGTTAATGAGCACATATATAACTTAATCTAACCTAATCAACCTTTTTTGCTTTAAAAAATATATGCGTTTGGGCTGTATAGCTAAACGCTATTACCAGCAGCGTTGTGAGCACTTTAGCCGGCGTTGGGTAAATATGCAAATCCTCTACAAATAATTTCAGGAAAATATAGTTCAGGAAAATGCAGATAACGGTTACGCTAACAAAGCGTA
>Ga0302304_10002264_pt1 | contig 9810 bp, 7 predicted proteins | sample III_Palsa_E2_2_FD_198769 | JGI IMG/M metagenome (GOLD analysis project Ga0302304, IMG submission 198769) | Peat permafrost microbial communities from Stordalen Mire near Abisko, Sweden - III_Palsa_E2_2 | ecosystem: Environmental > Terrestrial > Soil > Palsa > Peat permafrost | place: Sweden...
CTCGCTCGACGACCTGCGGCAGATCCCCTTCGCCACCAAGGCCGACCTCCGCACTCATTACCCCTTCGGCCTTCTCACCGTGCCGCGAGAGCAGCTCGTTCGCGTGCACGCCTCCAGCGGCACGCATGGCAAGCCGACCGTCGTCGGCTACACGCGGACGGACCTCGAAAACTGGACCGAGCTGATGGCGCGCTGCATGACGATGGCCGGCGTCAGGCCCGGGATGGTGATCCACAACGCCAACGGCTACGGGCTGTTCACGGGTGGGTTCGGCTTCCACCAGGGCGGCGAGCGGATCGGCGCGACGGTCGTCCCGGTCTCGGGCGGCTTCACCGCACGCCAGGCGGTGCTGCTCAGAGACCTCGGCGCCAACGTGCTCGTCTCGACGCCGTCGTACGCGCTCGCGATCGCTCAGGCGCTTCACGACGGGGGCGAGGAAGCGAGCACGCCAACCCTCGAGCTCGGCCTGTTCGGGGGGGAACCGTGGAGCGAGGGAATGCGGGTGGAGATCGAGCGAGCGCTCGGACTTCAGGCGGTCAGCTTTTACGGCCTGTCGGAGATGTGCGGCCCCGGAGTGGCAGCGGAGTGCCTGGTTGCGCGCGCCGGGCTGCACGTGCAGGAGGACCATTTCCTCGTCGAGGTGGTCGACCCGAGCGACGGGCGGCGCCTGGCAGCCGGTGCCGAGGGTGAGCTCGTGTTCACCACCCTGACCAAGGAGGCGCTGCCGCTGATCCGCTACCGGACCGGCGACATCGGCCGCGTCAGCGAAGAACCGTGCGAGTGTGGTCGCACGATGGTCCGTCTGACCGGGCTGCGCGGACGGCACGACGACATGCTGATCGTGCGCGGCGTCAACCTCCATCCGACGCACATCGAACAGCTCTTGCTCAGCGTCGAGGGCGTTGCGCCGCACTACCGCCTGATCGTCGAGCGACCCGGTCCGCTGGACGAGCTGACGTTGGAGTGCGAGCCGGCGGGCGCCGGCGGCGACCGCGAGCTGCTGAGCGAGCAACTCGGGAGCCTCCTGCGGGAGCACACGGGCCTGAGGATCGCCGTCTTGGTCCGCGAGCCCGGGAGCATCCCGCGCAGCGAAGGTAAGGCCGTGCGGGTGCTCGACAGGAGGGCTAGCGCGAGCTGAGGGAGGGAGCGCGACGGGCGGCGGCGTACGCCACGAATGCGTCCAGCGCGTCGGGTTGCGCCAGGGCATCGCGGCTGGCGACGTCCTCGGGCCGCGCGCCGAGCAAGATCCGCTTGACCGGGAGCTCGAGCTTCTTCTGCGTCATTGTCCTGGGGACCGCCGGGACCGCCTCGACCGCGTCCGGGACGTGACGGGGGGAGAGCCCGTCGAGCAACGCCGCCTTGATCTTGGCCCGCAGCGCAGCGTCGAGCTCGGAGCCGTCGGCGAGGACCACGAACAGGATCAGTTCACCAGGCCCACCCGCGCTGTCCTCCAGGTGCACGACGAGGCTGTCGGTGATCTCGGGCACCTCCTCCACGACCGCGTAGAGCTCGCCCGTGCCCAGCCGCACGCCGCCGCGATTGAGCGTGGCGTCGGAGCGTCCGGTGATCACGCAGCTTCCGCGCTCGGCGAAGATGATCCAGTCTCCGTGGCGCCAGACGCCGGGAAAGTGCTCGAAGTAGGCCGCGTGGTAGCGGCGGTCGCCGGGGTCGTCCCAGAATCGGATCGGCATCGACGGCATCGGCGAGCGGATCACGAGCTCGCCGAGCTCGCCGACCACGGGACGTCCGTCGTGGTCGTAGGCGGCGACGTCGACCGCCAGGCACGGGCCTGATATCTCGCCTCGGTAGACGGGCTGGAGTGGGCCTCCCTGGACCATTCCCGTGCAGACGTCGGTGCCTCCGCTGCCGACGTTGAGGAGCACGTCGGAGCCGAGCTGCTCGTACACCCAGTCGAAGCCCTCGGGCGGCAGCGGCGAGCCGGCGGCGCCCAGCTGCCGGAGGCTCGACAGGTCAAGCTCCGCCGCCGGTCGCAGGCCCGCCTTACGGCATCCCATCAGGAACGTCGGGCTCACGCCCATCATCGTCGACCGCGTCTGCGCGGCCAGCCGCCACTGATAGCTGATATCGGGGTACAGCGGGTTGCCGTCGATCATCACGATCGACGCCCGCAGCAGCAGCGCCGAGATCAAGGCGTTCCACATCATCCAGGCCGTGGTGCTGAACCACATCAGCCGATCCCCGGGCCGCAGGTCCCAGCTCAGGCCGTGGTTCTTGAAGTGCTCGATGAGGATCCCGCCGTGGCCATGAACGATCGCCTTCGGGAGTCCCGTCGTCCCCGAGGAGAAGAGGACGAACAGGGGATGATCGAAGGTCAGCGCCGCGAACGTGAGTGGGCCGGGCTCGGCGAGGAGATCGTCCCATTCCGTGGCGTCGGGGATCGCGTCATCCCCTCCCCCCGCGTAGCGCACGTGGACCACGTGCTCGAGCGTCGGCAGCGCGGCGCGGATCCTCGCCACGTCGGGGCGCCGGTCGATCGAGCGCTCGCCGTAGCGGTAGCCGGCGACGGTCAGCAGCACTTTAGGCTCGACGATGCCAAAGCGCGCGATCACGCTGCGCGGGCCGAACTCCGGCGCGCACGTCGCCCAGACGGCTCCGAGGCTCGCCGTCGCAAGGAATGCGATCAGGGTCTCAGGGATGTTCGGCAGGTACGCCACGACGCGGTCGCCGGGACCGACGCCGAGGCGCTCGAGGCCCGCTCGTGTCCGCGCCACCTGCTCACGCAGATCGCCGAAGCTGAGCTCGATCGGTGCGCGGGACTGCGAGTGGGCGAGCACGGCCGTCCGAGCGCTGTCCTCGTCGCTGCCGAGGGCATGCTCGGCGTAGTTCAGGCGTGCTCCCGAGAACCATCGGGCGCCGGGCATCTCGCGCGAGCTGAGGACCTGCTCGTAGGGCGCATGCGCACGCAGCTCGAAGAATTCCCATAATGATCCCCAGAACCCTTCCAGGTCTGACACCGACCAGCGCCAGAGCTCGTCGTAGCCAGAGAGAAGCAGTCCGCGGTTCGCGCGCAGCCATGCCAGGTAGCGGCCCACCTGCGACGCGGTCAGGACGTCCGCGGGCGGTGTCCACAGCACATTCACGTCTTCGAGCGTCGCACAACCTCCGTCTGCGCCGGTCGCCGGATGGTGAGCCTTGCACACACGTCAAGACGGTGGCAAGCGACGGTTCCCTGCGCACGCCTCCTGACAAGAGGATCTGCGCGCAAAGGAGAGGGTGGCTAGGGTGATGCTGGTGAGCGCGTGGGATGACCGCCTCGCGATCCGCGAGCTGACGGAGAATTGGGCACTGTGGCGCGACGCCCGCGAATGGGTGCTCTTCAGGACCGTCTGGCACCTGCCGGGTCGGATGATGGCCACCTGGTTTCAGGGCACCGCGGACGAGTTCATCGAGGTAAGTCGGGCGGGCTTCGATCGCGGGGTCCGGATCCTCCACTTCCTCGGCGGCAGCACCGTCGATCTGGCGGGCGATCGCGCGGTCTCCCAGACGAAGATGACGATCTCTCAACGCGCGCTCGTCGATGACGTCGAGGTCGACGTCGTCTGCACCGGACGGTTCTACGACTTCTGCGAGCGTCGCGACGGCCGCTGGGGACTCGTGCACCGCCAGCCGATCTACGAGCAGGACCGCATCGATCCGGTTAACCCCGCGGCGCGCCTCGAGCTCGACCCCGAGCTCCTCGGGCGCTTTCCGGTCGGCTACCGGCACCTCGCGTATCTGCAGACGCGGCTCGGCTACACCGTCAAGGCCGATATGCCCGGCCTCGCCGGCCCCGAGCTGGAGGCACTGTATGCCCGTGGCGCCCGCTGGCTCGCCGGCGCCTCGGCGCAGGAGCTCTCACTCTAGGGTCGGGCAGGCGAACCGACGAGCTCTCACTCGAGCGTCGGGCTGGCGAACGTCTCGCGCGCGAGCTCGAGGAATTCTGCGGCGGCGGGTGCGTGGCGGCGCCCCTGGCGCCACGCCAACGTAATGTCGCGCGTGAGGCCCGGGCTGATCAGCGTCACCACGGCAATCTCGTCGCCGGGACCCTCGGCGTCGGAGCGGGGGAGAATCGCCACGCCGAGCCCACGCGCCACAAGCCGCCGGATGCGCTGGCTCTCGTTGGACTCGAGCGTGACGCGCGGCTCGTAGCCCGCGGCGCGTCCGGCGGACACCAACACCTCTCGCAATCTCGATCCGTCGCGGTAGCTGATGAACTCCTCGTCGGACAGCTCGGCCATTCGCACTCGACGGCGTCGCGCCAGCCGGTGGTTGGTGGGGAGCACCGCGACGAGCTCCTCGCACACGAGCTGCTGGAGTCCCAATCCGTGGCTCTCGATCCGCTCGGTCACCGAGAGAAACGCGAGGTCGAGCTCGTCGACCCGGAGCATCTCCGCAAGCTCCTCGCTCGACTGCTCACGGACGGTCAGCTCGACCCCGGGATGGCGCTCGTGGAAGATCGCGAGGGCAAGGGAGACGTCCACCGGACCCATCGTGTGCATCGCGCCCACGGTCACATGTCCGGTCTGGACGCCACGCAGCCCTTGCAGCTCGGTCTGCGCCGCGTCGACCTCGGCGAGAATACGCCGCGCACGAGCGACGAGTAACTCCCCGGCCTCGGTCAAAGCGACACGGCGCGTCGTGCGTTGCACGAGCGCGAGGCCGATCTCGTCCTCGAGGCGACGGATCTGCTGCGACAGGGCCGGCTGCGCGATGTGCTCGCGCGCCGCCGCTCGCGTGAAATGTCGTTCCTCGGCGAGCGCCAGGAGGTAGCGCAGCTGGCGAAGTTCCATAGGCACAGCTTATATATCTGTGGGAATACACGTCTTGGACATCTAAAGCGATCCGGTCCATGATTCTCGGGCAATACCTCTCCTCCCTCGAGCGCGCTCCGCCCGGCCTCATAACTGCCGGTGTCGGGGCGCGACTCGTTTCCGGGTACGCTCACGGCGTGGCGCGGGACGTTCGGGCCTTTCTCGCCGAGCTGGCCGAAGGGGCTGAGGCGAGCGCTCGTGCGCCGCGCACCTACAGATACGGCAGCGGGCCGGAGCGCGACGCCGACTTGTTGATGCCCGCCGGCGGTGGTCCCCACCGTGTCGCCGTCCTCCTCCATGGTGGCTTCTGGCGCGCGCGCTTCACGCGGGCGACGATGGCGGCGCTCGCCGTCGGCCTCGCGGACCGCGGATGGGCCACGTGGAACGTCGAGTACCGCCGCGCGGGGAGCGGCGGCGGTGTGCCAGAAACGCTCGAAGACGTGCGGACCGCGATCGACGCGTTGACCAGCGTCGAGGCTCCGCTCGACCTACCCGGCTCGTCCTGATCGGCCACTCGGCCGGCGGCCAGCTCGCGCTGTGCGCGGCAAGGATGCCGGCGGTCGCGTAGCGCGCTCTGATGGGGATGACCGGCCGCTCCATCCCAGTTCCGGCACGACTATACGCACAATTACGTATTGCTTCCGAGCAATGACCAGCTTACAGTCAGATTCGTCATTCTGGGGCCGGTGGCGTAGCCGTTGGTACCGATATCCGCGTCCCACGGCTACCGCACCAATCCGGGCGCGTTATACGCCCAAGGAGGCAAGTATGAAGCGATCCGTACTCGCGACCATCGGGCTCAGCGTCGCGGTGGTCGCGTCAGGGTTTGTCTTGATGGCGGCGTCTTCCGTCGCCGCGAGCTCGCTGCCCACCCTGACGCTGGCGTTGACCCCCCACACCATCACTGTCGGCGGCTCGGAGGTGTCGGGCGCCGTGAACGTCGTATCCACCGTCACCGGCGAGGCGAACGACTCGCCAGGCTTATTTCTGCTGGCACCGGGGGTGACGCCCGCCGAGTTCGGCAAGGCGATCAGCTCGTTTGGCAACAGCACGCCGTTGGATGCGGTCGACCCCTACGGCACGATCGTCTTCGACGGCGATACGAACAAGGGGACCCCGACCACCAATGAGGTGGTGTTGCAGCCGGGGACCTACGTAGCGCTGGAAAACGGCAGCGGGCATGCAGTGTTCACAGTCACCGCGTCTGCCAGTCCGGCGGCGCTCCCGAAGCCCGGTGGGACGGTCACCGCGATCGACTTCGCCTTCCGCGGCGCAAGCAAGCTGCACGACGGCGAGCTCGTCCGCTTCGAGAACGACGGTTACCTGATCCACATGATCCTGTTCGCGCAGGCCAAGAGCGTCGCCGACGCCAAGAAGGCAGAGGCGCTGCTGCTCGCGGGCAAGCTCACCAGCGCCGACAAGAAGAAGTACGGCACCGGCGTGCAGGGCATGTTCGCCGGTCCGATCTCCCACGGCGCGGTGCAGCAGGAGGTCATCACCGAGCCGCCGGGCGTCTACATCATCCTCTGCGCGATGAACGCCGAGGACGGGCGCTTGCACTACCAGCTCGGGATGTACCGCACGATCAAGATCGTCAAGTAGCACGGGTAGCGGCCGGGCGACCCCCGCGGTCGCCCGGCATCGCCTTCGGCGGGCGATGATCCCCGTGCTCGACCGGCATCGCCAGGGGCGGTCGGCAACGGCATGCTCGGAGCGTGGTGTGAGCTTTCTGTATGCAACTATCTCGTTCGTGTCACGCTACACAAGCTGCATTCACTCGCAGCGCGAGGACCACTGATCGAGTCCGCCACCAACAGCGACAATGTGTATGACCGCGTGCGGACTGCGATCCTCGACGGCGAGCTAGCCCCCGGGGCGGTGATGTCGCAGGTCGGGCTCGCGGACGAGCTGGGCATCAGCCGCACCCCGCTGCGCGAGGCGTTACGGATGCTTCAGAGCGAGGGCCTGATCGAGTCTGAGCCCAACCGCCGAGTGCGTGTCGCGCCGATGACGGCCCAGGATCTCGAGCAGCTCTCCATCATCCGAATCGCGCTCGAGGCGACCGCACTGCGTCTCTCGATCCCGCGCATGGCGCCCGAGGATCTCGCGCGGCTCGAGGGTTACATGGCCGAGATGGCGCACTACGCGGAGGCCGAGGACTACGGGCGCTGGGTGGTCCCACATCGCGCCTTCCACCGAGCGCTGACGGCCCCGGCCGGCGAGCGCATCAACGATCAGCTCGGGCAGCTCTTCGACTATGCCGAGCGCTATCGCAGGCTGCACCTCGGCCTGGGCCCGAGCGCCGGGGCGACGGCGGGACATCGCGAGATTCTCAAGGCGTGTAAGGCAGGCGAGCGCGAGCGCGGAGCGGGACTGTTGGCCAGCCACCTCACCCGCGCGGCGTTCGAGGTCATTGGGTTGATCGATCCCACCTACGACCCGACCGAACTGACGATCGCGCTCGTCGACGTGGGCGGCGAGATCCCCAAGAGCATCAAGCCGCGGCGAGGTCCCCGCACCCGCGCGGGTACGAGCCTGTCGAGACGCACCCGCGCGGGTACGAGCCTGTCGAGACGCACCCGCGCGGGTACGAGCCTGTCGAGACGCACCCATCGAACGTTAGCCGTGGCGGCTGTAGAGCTCGGTGAGCCGGGCGAGTCTCATCGCCACGAGGAGCTCTACGGCCCGCTCGTCCGCGCGTCGCCCGAGGATCTCATTGATGTTCTTGAGGCGATCCTTGATCGTGTTCTCGTGGACGCCCAGGCGGTGCGCCGTGCGGCGCGGACTGCAATGTTCCTCGAGGTATGTGCGGAGCGTCGAGGAGAGATGCCCCGTCTCGTCGTCGCGCCTCGCGAGAGCTCCAAGCTCCTCGATCACGAAATCGCGCGCGAGCGTGGGATCCACGCTTGCGAGCGCGGTCACGGCGACGTCCTGAAATCGCGTCACCGTTCCGCGCCGGCGCTCGCTGAGCTTGGCCACGCGCTGCGCGTGCATCGCCTGCCGGTGGCTCTTCGCGAAGCCGGCCGCGCCCTGGGCCGGAGTGCCGAACGCGGCGAGCATCCCATCCCCGGCGACCGAGCCGATCCCGAGGCGCCCCTGGAGCTCAGGGATCTGCTCGTGCGAACCAATCCAGGCGGCAACAAAGTGCGGCCCGAACGGGACGACGAGCGCCGACACGAAGCCGAGTGAATACGCGAGCTCCAACGCCGCTCGCTCGAGCGCGCCGAAGTCCTCGCTCGCCGCCTCCTCGACGGACCACACCACATACGCGAGGTGCTCGTGGTCGAGCTCGTAGCGCAGGCGCTTAGCTGCGAGATCGAGGTCAACCGCTTCGCCGGCGAGCAGTGCGCGGACGGTCTCGGCGCGGAGGGCGGTGGCGCTGCGAACCCATCGGTCGCGCTCGCCCGCGTACCGCGCGACGAGTGAGCTTGTGAGCGCCTGGACATACGCGAACGTCCAGTTGGCGCCGAGCTCGAGCCCAAGTGCGAGTGCCATGCTGTCGCTCACCTCGGCGTGCAATCGAGCGGCGTAACGGCGGAAGAAGGTCCGGTGACCAACGTGGTAGGCGCTGATCATTTCGTCGATCGTGACGCCGCGGCGCACGAACTCGCGGGCGTACTCGATCGTGGCCGCCGGCGGTGCCGCCTGCGCCGGATCCTGCCGGAGTCGCGCCATATCCGCGAGCTGGCGCAGCACGCTCTCGGCGCTCGCGTAGGTGCCGATCCGCAGCTCCTGGAGCTGGCTGAGCTCGGGAAGGCCGGTGTGGATCGCGTCCGTGATCTCCTGGCAGACGCTCACGATCCAGCGAGATTCGGAGACGACGCGGGCGTACAGCTCACGCGCCGCCTCCCAATCGACCTGGGTCTGTCCGCCCACGGCGGTGGAGCTTACGCCCGCCCCCAGTCGTTCCCAGGCCATGAGGAAGCGGAACCGATCGGGCTCTCGCGGCTGACGAGCATCTACCCGCCTCCTGTCGCCTCCAGATCGGCGGCCGCGACATCACTGGAGTGGGGCGTTCGCATGAGCTCCATCGTGATCGTCCGCTGGGCCCGTCCGCGTCCGACGAAGCTGATCGTCCAGTGAAACAGAGTGCTCACACGGTTCTTGAAGCCGGTCAGAAATGCGAGGTGGACGAACAGCCACAGCAGCCATGCGCCGAATCCGGACACTCGGATCGGTCCCTTCTCGGCGACCGCGAAGGACTTCGAGATCGACGCCAGCGTGCCGAGGTCGCGGTAGCGAAACGGCTTCGCGGCAGCGCTGGGGTCGTGGACGCGGCGTTCGATCTCCGCGGCGGCGTGCCGGCCGGCTTGCAGGGCCACCTCGGCGACACCGGGGAGGTCGTTGAGGGACATCATGTCGCCGACGACAAACACCTCGGGGTAACCGGGCAGCGAGCAGTTGGGATCCACTGGAACCCTGCCGCCGCGGTCGAGCTCGAATCCGCCGGCCTTGGCGAGCATCACACCGAGCGGCGAGGCGTGGACGCCGGCGGCCCACACCTTCGTTCTGGCGTCGATGCGCCGGAGCGCCGGATCGGGGCTGCTGACGTCGATTCCGTCCTCGTCGACCTCGGTGACGCGCACTCCGAGATGGATCTCGACGCCGATTTGCTCGAGCTTCTCGGCCGCCTTACTCGAGAGGCGACTGTCGAACTGGGTGAGGATGCGCGGCAGCGCGTCGAGCAGAAGGATGCGGGCCTGGGCAGGATCGATGCGGCGGAAGTTCGACCGCAGCGTGTGATGAGCCAGTTCGGCGATCTGCCCGGCCATCTCGACTCCGGTCGCGCCGGCTCCGACGACGACGAATGTCATCCAGGCCGCTTGCGCCTTCGGATCTTCTTCGATCTCGGCCATCTCGAAGGCACCCAGAATCCGACTCCGCAGCTCGAGCGCGTCGTCGATGCTCTTCAGGCCGGGGGCGTCCCCGGCCCATTCGTCGTGGCCGAAGTACGAAGAGACCGCGCCGGCCGCGACGATCAAGCTGTCGTAGATCGTCA